>JGI1684J13235_1000292_pt1 | contig 19043 bp, 17 predicted proteins | sample PonA232FremontCA_2_FD_13235 | JGI IMG/M metagenome (IMG submission 13235) | reverse complement strand
CCCCGCCGTCTCCCGCCGAGAGCGGCTGGCGGCGGGCGACCGCCTGGTCTTCGTCGGCGTGGTGGACTCGGTGGTGGAGCTGCAGAAGATCCGCGGCCTCCAGCCGGCCACGGACCAGGTCTTCAAGCTCGACGGCCGGCGCGCCGACCGCCGCCTGGTGGAGGTGGTCGTCTCCGAGACCTGCCCGGTGGCCAACCGGACCGTGCGCGACGGCCGCTTCCGGACCCGCTACGACGCCGTGGTGATCGCCGTCGCCCGCAACGGCGAGCGGGTCCGCGGCAAGATTGGCGATATCGTCCTGCGCGCCGGGGACACCCTGCTGCTCGAGGCCGGCGAGGGCTTCGTCGAGCGCCAGCGCAACGCCCGGGACTTCCTCCTCGTCCGCGGCATCGAGGGCTCCGCAGTGCCGCGCCACGAGCGGGCCTGGGTGGCCATGGGCACCCTCCTCGCCATGCTCGGCGCCGTGGGCGTCGGGTTGCTGTCCATGCTCGAGGGCGCCCTGGCCGCCGGGGCGGTCCTGCTCGTCACGCGCTGCATGACCGTCAACGCCGCCCGGCAGGCCATCGACTGGTCGGTAATCCTGACCATCGCCGCCGCCTTCGGCATCGGCGCGGCCATGGAGCAGACCGGCCTGGCCGCCGCCATCGCCGGCGGCCTGCTGGGGCTCGCCGGGGACGCGCCGTGGCTGAACCTGGCGGTGATCTACCTGGTTACGGCGCTGTTCACCGCCGTCATCACCAATAACGCCGCGGCCGTGCTGATGGTCCCCATCGCCGGCTCGGTGGCCGGCGACCTCGGCGTCAGCATCGTCCCCTTCGCCGTGGCCATCATGCTCGCCGCCTCGGCGAGCTTCGCCACCCCCATGGGCTACCAGACCAACCTGATGGTCTACGGCCCCGGCGGGTACCGCTTCACCGACTACCTGCGGGCGGGGCTGCCGATGAACGCTGTGACCGCAGCGGTGGCGCTGGGCGTCATCCCGCAGGTCTGGCCCTTCTAGGCCGCGGCGGCGGGCGCCCCGTAGTCTGTCCCGGGGGCGACCACCGCCCCGCCCGCAGCGCCGCGCCGTGCCGAAGCCACGAGCGGGCGGAAAGCTGGCCGGCGGCCCCGGTAACCCTTACAATCGCCGCGCACAGCCTATTGCGCAACCTACACCACGAGCAGTCGCGTATGGAGATCAGCGAGGCGAGGCTCACCCACCTCAAGGAGCTCGAGGCGGAGAGCATCCACATCATCCGCGAGGTCGCCGCGGAGTTCGACAACCCGGTGATGCTCTACTCCATCGGCAAGGACTCGTCGGTGATGCTGCACCTGGCGCTCAAGGCGTTCTACCCCGGCAAGCCGCCCTTCCCGCTGATGCACGTGGACACCACCTGGAAGTTCCGCGAGATGATCGCCTTCCGCGACCGCATGGCGCGGGAGTCGGGCATGGAGCTCATCGTCCACATCAACCAGGAGGGCGTCGAGCAGGGGATCGGGCCGTTCAGCCACGGCTCCCAGGTGCACACCGATGTCATGAAGACCCAGGCCCTCAAGCAGGCCATGGACAAGTACCGCTTCGACGCCGCCTTCGGCGGGGCCCGGCGCGACGAGGAGAAGTCGCGGGCCAAGGAGCGCGTCTACTCCTTCCGCGACCGCCACCACCGCTGGGACCCCAAGGGCCAGCGCCCCGAGCTCTGGCAGCTCTACAACGGCCGCGTCCACAAGGGCGAGAGCATGCGCATCTTCCCGCTCTCGAATTGGACGGAGCTCGACGTCTGGCAGTACATCTACCTGGAGCAGCTGCCCATCGTCCCCCTCTACTACGCCGCCGAGCGGCCCGTGGTCGAGCGCGACGGGGCGCTGATCATGGTCGACGACGAGCGCATGCCCCTGGAGCCCGGCGAGCAGCCGCGCTACGAGAAGGTCCGCTTCCGCACCCTCGGCTGCTACCCGCTCACCGGCGCCATCCGCTCCGACGCGGATACGCTGCCGGAGATCATCCAGGAGATGCTGCTCACGCGGACCTCGGAGCGCCAGGGGCGCGTCATCGACCACGACACCGCGGGGTCGATGGAGGAGAAGAAGCGGCAGGGGTATTTCTAAATCATGGCGCACGCTTCCGACCTGATCGAGACGGACATCGAGGCCTACCTCAAGCAGCACGAGCACAAGGACCTGCTGCGCTTCATCACCTGCGGCTCGGTGGACGACGGCAAGAGCACCTTCATCGGCCGCCTGCTGCACGACTCGGCGTTGGTCTACGAGGATCAGCTCGCCGCAGTGCGGCAGGATTCTGCCCGCTACGGGACCACCGGTGACGACGTGGACCTGGCGCTGCTCGTCGACGGCCTGCAGTCGGAGCGGGAGCAGGGCATCACCATCGATGTCGCCTACCGCTACTTCTCCACGGACCGGCGCAAGTTCATCATCGCCGATACACCGGGCCACGAGCAGTACACCCGGAACATGGTCACCGGTGCCTCCAACGCCCAGCTGGCGGTCATCCTGGTGGACGCCCGCAACGGCGTGCAGGTGCAGACGCGCCGGCACAGCTACATCTGCTCGCTGCTCGGCATCCGCCACGTCCTGCTGGCGGTCAACAAGATGGACGCCGTGGGCTGGGACGCCTCCGCCTTCGAGCAGATCCGCGAGGCGTACACCGCCTTCGCCCGCCGGCTGGGCATCCCGGACGTGCGCTGCGTGCCGCTGTCGGCGCTCCAGGGCGACAACGTCGTCCACCGCAGCGAGCAGATGCCGTGGTACGACGGCCCCACCCTCATGGAGCTGCTCGAGACCGTCGAGGCCAAGGCCGACCGCAACCTGCGCGACCTGCGCCTGCCCGTGCAAACGGTCATCCGCCCCTCCCACGCCTTCCGCGGCTTCGCCGGCACCCTGGCCGCGGGGACCGTGCGGCCCGGCGATGAGGTCGTCGCCCTGCCGTCGGGCACACGCAGCCGTGTGGAGCGCATCGTCACCCACGATGGCGATCTGGACGTGGCCTTCCCGCCGCAGGCGGTGACCGTCACCCTCGCCGATGAGATCGACGTCTCCCGCGGCGATCTCCTGGCCAGCCCTGAGCACCTGGGCACGGTGGACGACACCCTGGACGCGCGCATCGTGTGGATGGCCGAGCAGCCGCTGCTGCCCGGCCGGCAGTACGACATCAAGCTGGGCACGGCTACGATCCCGGCAGTGGTCGAGCGGGTCCACCACCGCATCGACGTCAACACCCTGGAGCACCACAGCGCCGAGGAGCTCGGTCTCAACGAGATCGGCCTGTGCCGGGTGCAGCTGTCGGCGCCACTGCCCTTCGACCCCTACGAGGAGATCGCCAATACCGGCGCCTTTATCGTCATCGACCGGATGAGCCTGCACACCGTCGGCGCTGGCATGATCACCCGCGCTGCCACGGAGGCCGCCGGCACCGATACCGAGGTGCCGCGCCGCGAGCTGGCACTGGACAAGGCGCGGCGGGCCGGGCAGAAGGGGCAGCGGCCGTGCATCGTCTGGCTCACCGGGCTGTCCGGGGCCGGCAAGTCGAGCCTGGCCAACGCCATGGAGCAGGCGCTGTTCCGGCGCGGCTACCACAGCTACCTCATCGACGCCGGCAATATCCGCCACGGCTTGAGCCACGACCTGGACTTCAGCCGCGACGCCCGCGCCGAGAACATCCGGCGCATCGCCGAGACGGCGACCATGTTCATCGACGCCGGGCTGATCACCGTCTGCGCCAGCCTCTCGCCCTTCCGCGATGACCGGGCCATGGTCCGCGAACGCGTCGAGCCCGGGGAGTTCATTGAGGTCCACGTGGACGCGCCGCTGGCGGCCTGCCGGGCCCAGGACCTCGACGGCCTCTACGCCCGGGCGGACGCCGGCGAGCTCGAGGGCCTGCCCGGCGTGGACATCCCGTACGAGGCGCCGGAGCAGCCGGAGGTCCACGTCGATACCGTGGCCGAGGACCTGGAGAGCTCCGTACGCCGGATCCTGACGGCGCTGGAGGAGCGGGGGGTGCTGCGGTAGGCCGTCCCCGCACCGCCTCCGGACGCTGAAGGGCACCCCGTGCGAGTCCTCTACCTCTTCGATACCACCGACCGCGCCGAGGCCGAGAGCGTCATCGAGATGGCACGCCTGGGCGTGGTGCCGACCATCGTCTGCCAGCCGGACGCGCCCATGCGCAGGCACCTGGAGGCGGCGGGGCTGGAGGTGGTGCCGGTGCGCCTGCGCAGCAAGGCCGATCCCGCCGCCATCGCTGCCCTGCGGCGGCTGCGCCGCGAGCGTGCCTTCGACCTGGTCCACGCCTACTACAAGATCGCCCTGACCAACTACAACCTCGCCACCCTCGGGCTGCCGCGGGTACCGGTGGTCGCCTACCGAGGGATCATCGGCAACCTGAGCTACTGGGACCCCTTCTCCTGGCTATCCTTCCTGGACCCGCGCCTCGAGCGCATCGTCTGCGTCTGCGAGGCCATCCGCCAATACTTCCTGCACAAGCGGTGCCTGCCGGGCACACGGCCCTTCCGCCCGGACCGGGTCGTGACCGTCTACAAGGGCCACCGGCCCGCCTGGTACCAGCAGCCGGACGCCCGGCTCCCGGCGGATCTGGCCATCCCGGCGGAGGCACCGGTCATCGGCTGCGTGGCGCGGCTGAAGCGGCGCAAGGGCATCGTCGAGCTCATCCGCGCCTTCGAGCAGCTGCCCGCCGAGCACAACGCCCACCTGGTGCTCGTCGGCCCCGTGGCGCACCGGGCCATCGAGCGCGCCGCCGCCGACAGCCCCGCTGCCGAGCGCATCCGGCTGACCGGGTACCGCCCGGACGCGGCGCAGATCGCCGGCGCCTTCGAGATTGCCACCCTGCCCTCCCTGCGCCGCGAGGGGCTGCCGCGGGCCATCATCGAGGCCATGGCCCAGCGCATCCCGGCGGTCGTCTCGGACGCCGGCGGCAATCCGGAGCTGGTCGAGGACGGCGTCAGCGGCCGGGTGGCCCCGGCCGGCGACGTAGCCGCCCTGCGCGACGCCCTCGCCGAGCTGCTCGCCGACCCGGAGCGACGCCGGCGCATGGGGGCGGCCGCGCTGGCGCGGATCGAGGCGCAGTTCACGGTGGCGCGGACGGCAACGGAGACCCTGGAGGTCTACCGCGATGCGGCAGGCCGAGCCCCCTAGCACACGGGGTAGCGCGTTGCTGCAGGGCGGGACCCCCCGCCCAAAAAAAGGCCCCGGATCCTGGGGGTGGGATCCGGGGCTAACAGCCAACCTGGCCTCGGGGGAAGGACAACCAGGTTGGTGCGCCACGCTGGAGAGGAGGCTGTAGCCCGCATGTCAGCGATGCTCACCTGCTGCGACCATCAGCCGCGCCGGAAGTTCCCTACCTCGAGCCACGCGTCGAGGACGCCGCTGAGCTCATCGACACCCTCCCCCTTGAGAGCCGAGAACAGCTGCACGCTGGATAGCGCCACGCCGGCCTCCGCTAGGCTGCGCTGGACGGCCTGCAGGCGCTGCTTGGCCCGCCCGCGCTTGAGCTTGTCCGCCTTGGTGAGCACGCCGTGCAGGGCCAGCCCGGCGCTCGCGCACCAGCCGACCATCTGCACATCCTGCTCCGTAGGCGCGTGGCGCAGGTCCATGATCACCACCACGCCGCGCAGCGCGCCCCGGTTCTGCAGGTAGTCCGGCAAGGCCCGCTCCCAGCGGCGCTTGACCTCGGCGGGCACCTTGGCGTAGCCGTAGCCGGGCAGGTCGATGAGCCGGCGCGCCTCATCCAGGTCGAAGACATTGATGGTCTGGGTCCGCCCCGGGGTGCCGCTGATCCGGGCGAGCTTGCGCTGGCCCGTGAGGCAGTTGATCACGCTGGACTTGCCCACGTTGGAGCGGCCAGCGAAGGCCACCTCCGCGCCCTCATCCGGTCCCAGCTCGCCGGGCGTGGGCGCACTCAGCCGGAAGCTGGCCCGGCGGTAGTAGCGCTGCTCACTCATGCCTGCCTCTCCTCGTCGTCGACGGCCGCCCATGGTTTCACACCAAGGGATCGCCGTGCTGCCCGGCCCGCGCCGAGGGCCCGCCGAGCGCCCCCGGGGACGAGGCCGAGGTAAATTGACGCTTTTCGGCGCTGCTGATATAAGGGAGATCGTCTATACCCTTTACACCTTGCAGGTACGTACCCAGAAAGCCACTCCATCAGCGGAGCCAACATTGGTCATGCATAAGCGCACCCTTACCGGCCTGACGGTCGCCGCCCTGATGCTCGGCGCGACCACTGCCCAGGCCGAGGTCGATCTCGAGCAGGGCAAGAAGCTCAATAACCAGGTCTGCATGGCGTGCCACGGTCCGAAGGGCATCAGCCAGACCCCGTCTTGGCCGAGCCACGCCGGGCAGCACAGCGACTACATCGTCCACGAGATGAAGCTCTTCCGTGATGAGAACCGCTGGGATCCGCAAGGCCTGATGACCGAGAACGCCGTGGGCCTGTCGGACCAAGAGATCCGCAGCGTCGCCGCCTGGCTCGAGGACCAGACGCCCCCGGGTCCCCAGGAGGTCGACGAGGAGCTCGCCGCGCGAGGCGAGTCGATCTACCACGCCGGCATCCCGGAGAAGGACGTCGCCTCCTGCGCCGCCTGCCACGGCCCCCACGGCGAGGGCGTCAAGGGCGCCCAGTTCCCGGCGGTCGCGGGACAGCACCAGCCCTACCTGCGCCAGTCCCTCCAGGGCTTCAAGAGCGAGAAGCGCCAGAGCGATCGCAACCGCATGATGCGGGATACCGCGGGCCGGATGAGCGAGGCCGAGATCGAGGCGGTCTCCGCCTACATGGCGAGCATGCAGCATCCGGAAGCCGAGGTGGAGTGAGCCGGGACGGCGCAGCCGTACGGCCCGGCCGGCGCCGGCCTGCAGCCGGTGCCGGCCACACCCACCTGCAGCTGGCGCTAGGCCGGTCCCGCTTGCCAGGGCGCCCCGAGCGATGACGAACCTCTCCTATCGCCTGCGCGAAGGAGCCTACGCCACCCTCCAGCCGACCCTCTCCCCGGCGGCACCACGGACCATCGGGGTGGTCAGCTACAACATCCAGAACGCGATCGCCACCTCGCGCTACCGCCACTACGTCACCCGCAGCTGGAAGCACGTCCTGCCTGACCGGCAGCGCAGCACCAACCTGGAGCGCATCGGGGAGTGGCTGGCGCCCTTCGACCTCGTGGGCCTGCAGGAGGTAGACGCCGGCAGCTTCCGGACCGGGTTCATGAACCAGGCCGAGCAACTGGCCTACAAGGCGGACTTCCCTTACTGGTACATCCAGACCAATCGCGACATGGGTCGCCTCGCGCAGCAGAGCAACGGCCTGCTGGCCCGGTACCGGCCCACGGAGCTCCGCGAGCATCGCCTCCCCGGATTCATCCCCGGCCGCGGCGCGCTGCACATCCGCTTCGGGATCGGCGAGCAGGCGCTCAACGTCATCCAGCTCCACATGGCCCTGAGCAAGCGTACGCGGCTCAAGCAGATGGGCTTCCTCGCGGAGCTGGTCAACGCCCACCGCCATGTCGTCGTCATGGGCGATCTCAACTGCCGCTCCGACAGCGAGGAGCTGGCCTGGCTGGGCCGACGAACCGACCTCTCCGAGCCGATCCACGGGCTGCATACCTTCCCCAGCTGGCGGCCCCGGCGCAATATCGACCATATCCTGATCAGCGCCTCGCTCCGGGTGCAGCGCGCGCGGGTCCTCGGCTACCCGCTCTCGGATCACCTGCCCATCGCCATGGAGCTCGGCCTGCCCGAGGGGGTCGAGCTGCCTGCGGCATAGCGCGCAGGGGTTTGTTGCGCCCTTTCGGGCTGTATTAGGCTCCCCCGCCAAGTCCCGACGCCACCGAGGGAGAGCATCAGCCATGACGGACTCGCGGCAGTCGATCCACGGCGAGTGGGGATCCCGGTGGGCCTTCATCATGGCGGCCACGGGCTCCGCCGTGGGCCTGGGCAATATCTGGCGCTTCCCCTACGTGGTCGGCGAGAACGGCGGCGGCGCCTTCATCCTGATCTACCTGGCCTGCATCCTGCTCATCGGCATCCCGGTGATGATGGCCGAGATCCTCCTAGGACGCCTCGGCCGGCAGAGCCCGATCAACACCCTGCGCACCCTGCCCGCTGAGCACGGCGCGCGGGGGGGCTGGCAGATCCTCGGCTGGCTCGGGGTCATTGCCGGCTTCCTGGTCCTGTCCTTCTACTCGGTGGTGGCCGGCTGGTCGCTGGCCTACGTCCCCTTCATGGCCACGGGCACCTTCACCGGCGCCGAGACCGCCCAGGTGGAGGCGTTCTTCAACGACCTGCTGCAGGATCCGTGGCAGCTGCTGCTGTGGCACACCGTCTTCATGGGCCTGACGGCGCTCATCGTCCTGCGCGGGGTACAGAACGGCCTCGAGCGCGCCGTACGGCTGCTGATGCCGCTGCTCTTCCTGCTGCTGCTGGTGATGGTCGGCTACGGCATGGGCGCCGGGGCCTTCCTCGACGCCATGGCCTTCATGTTTACCCCGGACTTCAGCGCCCTCGGCGCCGAGGCGGTGCTGATCGCCATGGGGCAGGCCTTCTTCTCGCTCAGCCTAGGACTAGGCGCGATCATGGCCTACGGCTCGTACCTGTCGAGCCGCTCCTCCATCCCGAGCAACAGCGGCCTGATCGCCGCCTCCGACACGATCATCGCCCTGCTAGCCGGGCTGGCGGTCTTCCCCATCGTCCTCGCCGCCGGACTGGATCCGGGCAGCGGACCGGGGCTGATCTTTGTCACCCTCTCCTACGGCTTCGGGCAGATGCCGTTGGGGGCGCTGTTCGGGACCCTGTTCTTCCTGCTGATGTCCTTCGCCGCGCTCACCTCAGCGATCTCCCTCATGGAGCCGGCCACGGCCTACCTCGTCGAGAACCGCGGCTGGCAGCGCCCGAGGGCGGCCGCGATCGTCGCCACCGCGGCGTGGCTGCTGGGCATCGGCTCGCTGCTGGCCTTCAACCTCTGGTCCGGATTCACCATCCTCGGGCTCAACTTCCAGGAGCTGGTCGAGTACTTCTCCACCAGCATCATGCTGCCCCTCGGCGGCCTGCTGATGGCCCTGTTCGCCGGCTGGGTGCTGCCGCGCAGCGTTACGGGCCAGGAGCTGGCGCTGTCGAGCCCGGGCCTGTACCGGGCATGGCTGGTGCTGGTGCGCTACCTCGTGCCGGCGGCTATCCTCATCGTCTTCGCCAACAGCGCAGGCCTGATCGGCTAGGGCGGGGCGGGCAGGCCGCCCCCGTGCTAGCGGGTCACAGGGTGACCAGCTCCTCGGCGCTGGTCGGATGGATGGCGACGGTATGGTCGAGATCCGCCTTGGTGGCCCCCATGCGCACGGCCACGGCGAAGCCCTGCAGCATCTCGTCCGCCCCCTCGCCGAAGATATGGACGCCGACGACGCGCTCCTCTGCACCGACCGTCACCAGCCTCATGGCGGTGCGGCGCTTCACCTCCTGCGGCGCCAGGGCGTAGTTCATGGGGAAGAAACGGGTCTGGTAGCAGGCCACGCTATCCGGGCCGTACACGGACTGCGCCTCCGGCTCGGTCAGGCCCACGGTCCCCAGCGGCGGATGGCTGAAGACCACCGAGGGGATGTCCCGGTAGTCGAGGCGGCTGTCGGCCTTGCCCCCGAAGAGCCGATCGGCCAGGCGCCGGCCGGCGGCGATGGCCACCGGGGTTAGCGGGAAGTCGTTGCCGGTGACGTCGCCGACGGCAAAGACCGACGGCGCGGAGGTCCGCTGGTAGTCGTCTACCGGGATGGAGCCGTCGCCGCGCACCTCGACGCCGGCGCTCGCCAGGCCCAGGCCGTCGGTGGCGGGGCGCCGGCCGGTGGCCCAGATCACGGTATCCAGCCCCGCCAGCCGCTGGCCGTCCTCGCTGACCAGCTCCAGGCTCCCGTCTCCCTGCCGCTCACAGGCAGCCGGGACGAAGCCGGTGTGCAGCGTCGGGCCGTCCACCGCCATGGCCTCCGTCAGGGCCTCGCGCAGGAGCGGATCGAAGCCGCGCAGCGGGCTGTCGCGCCGGACGGTGAGCGCCGTCTCGGTCCCCAGGTGGTGGAGGACGCCGGCGAGCTCAACGGCGATGTAGCCGGCGCCGACCACCGCCGCCCGGCGCGGCTGCTCGGCGAGCTCGAAGAAGCCGTCGGAGTCGATCCCGTGCTCGGCGCCGGGAATGGCCGGCCGCGTAGGCCGCCCCCCCGGTGCCAGGAGCAGATAGCGGCCGCGCAGCGCCTGCCCGTCCACCTCGACGGTCTGCGCATCCTGCAGCCGCGCAGTACCCCGATAGAGGTCGATCTCGGCGCGCTCGACATTGCGGGCGTAGACGCCGTTGAGGCGCTCGACGTAGGCGTCGCGCGCCTCGCGCAGGGCCTGCCAGTCGAACCGGTAGCCGTCGAGCGTGAAGCCGTAGTCCGCAGCGCGCTCCAGGGTGGCGGCGGTCTCGCTGGCGTACCACATGACCTTCTTCGGCACGCAGCCGACATTGACGCAGGTGCCGCCGAGGCGGTGGCGCTCGACCATGGCCACCCGGGCCCCGTGGGCCGCCGCCCGCCGGGCCGTGGCCATCCCGCCGCTACCACCGCCGACGACGATCAGATCGTACTCGTCTGTCATGGACCCTCCTCCTGGAACCGGCCACTGGGAAAAGGCGCTCGCTGCCGGGCGCGGGAACCCGTTGCCGCACCCGTGCTAGAGTGTAACGCGTCAGCCTAATAGGTGGTGATATGCCGGAGAATCCGCTGCTCAGCGATCACCCGCTACCGCCCTTCTCGCAGATCCGGGCCGGGCACGTGCAGCCGGCCGTCGACACCCTGATCGAGGCCGGCCGCCAGACCCTGGAGTCGGCCCTGGCAGCCGGGCCGCCGCACAGCTGGGAGAGCCTCATGCGCCCGCTGGAGGAGGCCGACGACCGCCTCGCCCGGGCGTGGGCACCGGTATCCCATCTGCAGGCCGTGGCCGAGACGCCCGAGCTGCGCGAGGCCTACAATGCCGCCCTGCCCGATCTGAGCGCCTTCTACGCCGAGCTCGCCCAGGACCGCCGGCTCTACCAGGCCCTCCAGGAGCTCGCCGAGCGCGCCCCGGCGCTCGGGCTGGATCCGGTCCAGCGCAAGGTCGTCGACGACAGCCTCCAGGAGCTGGAGCTCGCCGGTGTCGGGCTCGAGGCGCCGGCGCGCAGCCGCTTCCGCGCCAACGCTCAGCGCCTCTCGGAGCTCAGCGCCCAGTTCCAGCAGAACCTCCTCGACGCCACCCAGGCCTGGCACCGCGACGCCGAGGAGGCAGAGCTGGCCGGGCTGCCCGGCTCGGCGCGGGCCGTGGCCCGCCAGGCGGCTGCGGATGCCGGGGTCGCGGGCTACCGCCTCACCCTGCAGATGCCGAGCGTGCTCGCCATCCTGCAGCACGCCGAGAGCCGCGCCCTGCGCGAGGAGGTCTACACCGCCTACGCCACCCGGGCCTCGGAGCTCGGCCCCCACGGCGGGCAGTACGACAACACGCCGGTGATGGAGGAGATCCTGCGCCTGCGCACCGAGCAGGCGCAGCTGCTGGGCTACCCGACCTTCGCCGACAAGGCGCTGGCCAGGCGCATGGCGGACACCCCCCAGCAGGTCCACGACTTCCTCACGGATCTCGCCGAGCGCGCCTACCCGCGGGCGCAGGCCGAGCTCGACGAGCTGCGCCACTTCGCCTACGAGCGCGACGGCCTCGACCGCCTGGAGGCCTGGGATGTGCCCTTCTACAGCGAGCGGCTCAAGGAGGAGCGCTTCCAGCTCTCTGCGGAGACGCTGCGCCCCTACTTCCCGGCCGAGCACGTGGTCGAGGGGATGTTCACCATCGCCGAGCGGCTCTTCGGGGTGGGCTTCCGCCTGCGGGACGATGTCGATACCTGGCACCCGGACGTGCGCTACTACGAGCTCCTCGACGGCCAGGGCCACGCCCGGGGCGGGCTCTACGCGGACCTCTACGCCCGCAGCGGCAAGCGCGGCGGGGCGTGGATGGACGAGTGCCGCAGTCGGCGGCTGCGCGAGGACGGGATCCAGCAACCGGTGGCCTTCCTCACCTGCAACTTCACCCCCACTGCCGAGGGCGAGCCGGCCCTGCTCAGCCACGACGAGGTGGTCACCCTCTTCCACGAGTTCGGCCACACCCTGCACCACCTGCTCACGCGCCAGGACTGGCGCCCGGTGGCGGGCATCCACGGGGTGGAGTGGGACGCCGTGGAGCTGCCCAGCCAGCTGCTCGAGCACTGGTGCTGGGAGCGCGAGGGGCTCGACCTCATCGCCGCCCACTACGAGACCGGCGAGCCGCTACCGCGCAACCTCTACGAGCGGCTACGCGCTTCCCGGGACTTCCACGCGGGGCTGCAGACCGTCCGCCAGCTCGAGCTCGCCCTCTTCGACCTGGAGCTCCACCAGGAGACGGAGGCGCCGGATGCCGCCGGCATCCACGCCCTGCTCGACGATGTCCGCCGGCGCACCGCGGTGATCCGGCCGCCGGCGTGGCAGCGCTTCCCGCACAGCTTCGCCCACATCTTCGCCGGCGGCTACGCCGCCGGGTACTACAGCTACAAGTGGGCCGAGGTCCTGTCCGCCGACGCCTTCGAGCGCTTCCGCGAGGAAGGGCTGCTCGAGCGCAGCGTGGGCCAGTCGCTGGCCGAGCACATCCTGGAGAAGGGCGGCTCGAGGCCGGCGCGCGAGCTTTTCCAGGGCTTCCGCGGGCGGCCTCCGAGCATCGAGCCCCTGCTGCGCCAGAGCGGCCTCAGCGGCGGCAGCGAGGGCACCGCCCACGCGGCCGGTAGCCGGGCCTGACGCGTACCCCGGCAGCGGGCGCCCGGGCTAGCCCTGCGCCGCCACCGGCTCGAGGCGGTAGACGAGGTCGTGGACCGTGTGGCCCTTGCCCAGGCCACGGCGCTCGAACTTCGTCTGCGGCCGCGGCGGCGGGGGCGGCAGGAAGGAGCGCGGGCCGGCCGTATTGATGAACCGCGGATCCGGCTCGAGGGTGTCGAGCATCCACTCGGCGTAGTCGGCCCAGTCGGTGGCCAGGTGGACCGTCCCGCCGGGGATCATGCGCGTAGCGAGCAGCTCGAGGAGCTCCGGCTGCACGAGCCGCCGCTTGTGGTGGCGCTTCTTCGGCCAGGGGTCGGGGAAGAGGATGTAGACCGCCTCCAGGGACTGCTCCGGGAGGTGGTCGTGGAGCAGCGCCGCGGCATCCACCACGGCCACGCGCAGGTTCTGGAGCCCGGCCTGCTCGGCACACAGCAGGCAGTGGCCGACACCGGGACGGTGTACCTCCACGCCCAGGTAATCGCGCTGCGGATCGCCGGCAGCCATGGCCACCAGCGCCTCGCCATCCCCGAAGCCGATGTCCAGGACCCGCGGCGCCCGGCGGCCGAACAGGGCGTCCAGATCCAGGGCCCCGGCCCTGGGCACGTCGGCCCCGTAGCGCGGCCAGAGTGCATCGAGGGCACGCGCCTGGCCGCGGGTCAGGCGCCCCTCGCGGCGGACGAAGGTTCGCGTCAGGCGCTGCCGGCTCAATCGAAGAAGGTCCCCTCGATGGGCGATGAGGCGGAGGCGTAGCGCTTCTTCGGGATCCGCCCGGCGCGGTACGCCTCGCGGCCGGCCTCGGCGCCCTTGCGCATCGCCGAGGCCATGAGCACGGGGTCCTGCGCCCCGGCGATGGCGGTATTGAGCAGCACCGCATCGCAGCCGAGCTCCATGGCCACCGCGATGTCGGAGGCGGTGCCCACGCCGGCGTCCACGACTACGGGGACGTCCAGGCGGTCGACGATCTCCAGGAGGTTGTAGCGGTTCTGGATCCCTAGCCCGGAGCCGATGGGCGCGGCCAGGGGCATGACGGCCACGCAGCCGATCTCCTGGAGCCGCAGGGCGATGATCGGGTCGTCACTGGTATAGGCCATCACCTCGAAGCCGTCGGCGACCAGCTGCTCGGCAGCCTCCAGGGTCGCCCGCACATCGGGGTAGAGGGTGTGCTCGTCGCCGATAACCTCGAGCTTGACCAGGCTGTGGCCGTCCAGCAGCTCGCGGGCCAGCCGGCAGGTCCGGACAGCGTCCTTGGCCGTATAGCAGCCGGCGGTGTTGGGGAGGATGGTATAGCGGTCGGGCGGCACGGCGTCGAGCAGATTGGGCTCGTCCGGATTCTGCCCGATGTTGCTGCGGCGCAAGGCGATCGTGACGATCTCGGCGCCACTGGCCTGGATGGCCGTCTGGGCCTGCTCCATATCGCGGTACTTGCCGGTGCCGACCAGCAGGCGGGAGTGGTACTCGCGGCCGGCGATGATAAAGGGATCGCGGTCCGCCATCTTTGCCTGTTCTCCGTGCTTGGGAAGGGGGATCTCAGCCGCCGCCGATGGCCTGGATGACCTCGACTCGGTCTCCGTCGGCGAGGCGGTAGTCGTTGAGCTGGCTGCGCGGGACGATGGCCTCGTTGACCTCAACGGCGAGACGCTGCTGCGCGTCGACGCCGAGGCGCTGGAGGACCTCGGCGCACGTCGCCCCCTGGGCCAGCGCCATCCCCTCACCGTTGACCTGGACCTGGATGGTCTGCGTCTCTGTGCTCATGGGGCGTAGTCTAACGCGGCATGCGGCAGTGCGGCACCGGTTGTCTGAGCGGCAGGATGGCGCTATCCTAGGATGTACTTATTGCGGGTGTAGCTCAATGGTAGAGCACCAGCTTCCCACGCTGGCGATGTGGGTTCGATTCCCATCACCCGCTCCATTCCACCCGCTCCCTCGCAGCTCGAGCCTCCGCAGACCGATCCGCAGCTAGCCCGGCGCGAGCGCCTGCCCATCCGTAAGCGCCAGATCCTCAGCCAGCGCCCCCCGATTATCGAGCAGATCGGCCAGCGTATAGCGGTCGAGCACCGCCAGGAAAGCCGCCAGGGCCTCGTCGAGCACGGCCCGCACCGCGCAGCTACCCGCGATCCGGCATCCCTGTCCCTGGTCGCTGAAGCACTCCGTCAGGGTAAAGTCCGCCTCCGTGCAGCGCAGCAGCACGCCGATGGACAGCGCCTCCGGGGCGACGGCCAGCCGGATCCCGCCGTGCTTGCCGCGGACGGTCTCGACGAAGCCGTGGACGGCCAGGCGATTGACCACCTTCATCAGATGGTTGCGGGAGATGCCGAAGCGCTCGGCGATGGCGCCCACGGTCACCAGCCGGCCCTCGGCGGTGCCGACAAAGAGCAGCACGCGGAGTGCGTAATCGCTGTGGCGGGTCAATCGCATGGCGTGGCTCCTCGGATGCCCCGGGCAATATAGCAGCACCCGGGGCCTCGCAGGTCAGCCGAGGATGAGCAGCGGCTGGCGGGTGACGCTGTAGGCGTAGAGGTAGCCGATCACCAGCACGACGCCGATGAGGGCGAGCGTGCGCGTCCTCGGGCTCCGGTTACGGCCCAGGGCGACGACGCCGAGGGCGATGTAGAGGACCAGCCCCAGGACCTTGATGTTCAGCCAGCCGTCGACCAAGGGATACTGCGAGATCGTGACCATCAGCGCCACCGCCGTGACCAGCAGCACGGTATCGACGACTTGCGGGGCTACCCGCAAGAGCCTGTGCTCGAGAAGCGGCGAGCCCTGGTACGCCAAGAGGCCGCGACCGACGAGTAGCCCCAGGCTCAGCAGGGCGGCCAGGATGTGGCTCGATAGCAGGAACTGATACATACCTACCCTCCTCTCGGTAGCAAGACTGGCGCGCTATTCTTCCTGCTGGCAGGGATCGCCTGCAACCGCGCTGCCACCACCGCCCGGTGGGGAGGGGCAGCGTGGCCAGCGGCGGGGCTCCTCGCCACTGCGTGCACCAGCATGGCGCACCTACCGGGGCTGTTGCCCCGAGGCCGTGCGCTCGCTCGGGAGCGCGGTAGCCGCGACCCGGACAGGACAGGTGGCACACCCCATGCATGGGGAGATGGGCGCAACCATCGTCTTTCCTGCCACAAGGAGCACCGCCATGACCGAGATGAACCGCCCCTCCCGCCTCACCCTCCTGGCCGCCGGCGCCGGCCTGATGGCCGCCTCAGGTGCGCTGCAGGCCGAGGTCAGCGGCAACGCCGGCCTGGTCTCGCAGTACATCTTCCGCGGCGGCGTCGAGGACAACCGGACCGCCTTCCAGGGCGGGCTCGACTATAGCCACGGCAATGGCCTCTACGCCGGTACCTGGTTCTCAACCCTGGGGGACGGTCCGGACTACTACGCCGACCCGGCAGCCAACGAGGTCGACCTCTACGGCGGCTACAGCGGCACGGCCGGGGAGCTGGGCTACGACTTCGGCCTGACCTACTACTACTACACCGGCGACGCCACCGACGACAACAGCGTGCCCGAGGGCAGCGCCTCGGTCTCCTACGGCCCGGCCACTCTGGGCGTGAGCGTGGCCCTGGACACCGCCGCCTGGACGGCCGCCGGGGATACCTACCTGAGCGCTAGCCTCGAGCAGCCGCTACCCGAGGACTTCACCTTCAGCGTCAGCGCCGGCTACTACCTCTACGCCGACGACACGGAGAACGACGACGGCTCGATCTCGACGCCCAAGGAGCAGGACGGCGCCTTCCGCGACGCCACCGTCAGCCTGAGCCACCCCCTGGCCGCCACCGGGGCGGAGATGAGCATCAACTACACCGTCGGCGGCGAGACTCGCGATGAGAGCGACCTCGACGACCACCTCTGGGCCGGGGCGAGCCTGACCTTCTAGCGGTGGGCCTGCGGCGCCCTAGGCGGCGAGCCGGCGCCGCAGGCCGACGGCCTCGGCGATCGCCGCCTCGTCGACGGTCTCGCTGCCGGCGAGGTCGGCGATGGTCCGCGCCACGCGCAGCACCCGGTGGTGCCCGCGGGGCGACAGCCCCATGGCCTCGGTGGCCCGCTCCAGGGTCGTCCGCGCCTCCGCGGTGAGCGGACACGCTTGGCGCAGCGCGTCGCCGTCGAGATCGCCGGCGATCCGGCCGGAGCGCGCCTGGGAGCGCTCCCGGGCGCAGCGGACACGCTCGGCTACGGCTGCGCTCGCCTCCGCCGCCGGCGCCTCGCTGAGCTCCCGCGCGCTCAGCTGGGGGACCTCCACGGCGAGATCGAATCGATCGAGCAGCGGTCCGGTGATGCGATCGCGGTAGCGGGCGACCTGCTCCGGCGTACAGCGGCACTCACCGTGCAGCGCGCCGAAGTGGCCGCACGGGCAAGGGTTCATGGCCGCGACGAGCTGGAAGGCCGCCGGGTAGGTCACGCGGGTCCCGCTACGGGCGATGGTCACCTGCCGGGCCTGGAGCGGCTCGCGTAGCGCCTCCAGGGCGTTGCGCGGCAGCTCGGGGAGCTCGTCGAGGAAGAGCACGCCGCGGTGGGCGAGGGAGGCTTCCCCCGGCCGCGGCGGCTGCCCCCCACCGATCAAAGCCGCTACCGTAGTCGCGTGGTGGGGGGCGCGCAGCGCCGGCTGCCGCCAGCGGGACGGATCGATGCCCTCGCCGCTGACCGAGCGCACGGCCGCGGCCTCGAGGGCCTCCGCCTCCGGCAGCGGCGGCAGCACGCCGGGCAAGCGCTCGGCGAGCATGGTCTTGCCGGTCCCCGGGGGGCCGCTGAGCAGGAGGTTGAGCCCGCCGGCGGCGGCCACCTCCAGGGCGCGACGCGCCCCGGCCTGGCCGCGCACCTCGGCAAGATCCGGGTGCGGCTCCGCCGCCGGCCCGGCAGGGGGTGGCCCTACGGCGGCCAGCGGCTCGCCTCCGCCGAGGTGGTCGAGGACCGCCAGCAGCCGCTGCGCCGGGAAGGCGCCGTCGGGATGGACCAGGGCCGCCTCAGGCCCATCGCCGGCGGGCATGATGAGCTGCCGGCCGGCGTCACGGGCGGCGACGGCGGCCGGCAGGGCCCCGCCTACGGCCCGTACCTCGCCGCTCAGCGCCAGCTCGCCGAGCAGCTCCACGCCGTCGAGCGTACCGTGGAGCTGCCCCGAGGCGGCGAGGATACCCACCGCGATGGCCAGGTCGAAGCGCCCACCGCCCTTGGGCAGATCCGCCGGGGCGAGATTGACGGTGACACGGCCGACCGGGAACTCCAGGCCGCTATTGATGATCGCGCTCCGGACCCGCTCCCGGGCCTCGCGCACCTCGGCCCGGGGCAGGCCCACCAAGGAGAAGGCGGGTAGCCCTGCCGCCAGATGGACCTCTACCTGGACCGCAGGGGCGGATACGCCGAGCGCGGCCCGCGCCCGGCTGACTGCCAGTGCCATAGGAACCCTCCCTGGCTCACGCGGCACACACCAAGTTCGTGCAGGCCGGTAGGCGCGCCGGCTCAGCCGCTGTCGGCGGGACCGCCCTCCTGGCCGCCCGCGGCGCTGGCGCTGCCGTGACCGCTGGCGGTAGCGCCGCCGCTACCCTCCTCCAGCTCGGCCACCCGGCGGTTGAGCTCCTCCAGCTGGGCGCGGGTCCGCGCCAGGACCTTGGCCTGGGCATCGAACTCCTCGCGGGTCACCAGATCGAGGCGCGAGAAGCCGGCCTGCAAGGAGGCGCGGATATTCTTCTCGATCTCCTCGTGGAACTCACGGACCCCAGCCGGCAGGCTCGCCGTGAGCCGCTGCGCCAGGTCGTCGATGGTCTTCTGATCGATCATGGCCTTTCCCCTCGTGTCACGCACCGGGATAGTGCGATGGCCCTGCCGTCGCCCTCGTTTGGTGCGCCCGCCATCGGGAGCAGGCCAGGCCCGCACCGGCGTAACGCCGTCAGCTCGCGGCCCGCAGGGTTGGCACACCTCCTGCAACCCTTCAGATAGCCGCAGCGCCGGAGATCACTGCTGCGGCCCAGGCCACTCGCGTGCAACGAGGACGACACTCATGAAATTGGTAACGGCCATCATCAAGCCTTTCAAGCTCGATGACGTCCGCGAGGCGCTCTCCGCTATCGGCGTCCAAGGTATCACGGTTACCGAGGTCAAGGGCTTCGGGCGGCAGAAGGGGCACACCGAGCTCTACCGAGGGGCCGAGTACGTCGTCGACTTCCTGCCCAAGATGAAGCTGGAGGTCGCCCTGGAGGACGACCTGGTGGACCGCGCCTGCGACGCCATCCGGCAGGCCGCCAA
>JGI1684J13235_1000291_pt1 | contig 19086 bp, 12 predicted proteins | sample PonA232FremontCA_2_FD_13235 | JGI IMG/M metagenome (IMG submission 13235) | reverse complement strand
GATAGTACGGACTCGGGGTAACCCTCGGGAGGAGCCGGATGCGGGAAAGCCGCACGTCCGGATCTGTGAGGGCGAAAGCCGAATGGCTGAGCTACTCGACAGATTTACGCTGAGATCAGAAAAGTGTTGAATAGTTTTACCACAGAAGGAAAGGACATTACTGAGCCATGGCCTTTCTGATCATCTTCCGGGAATCAGTGCTTCCCCTCTTCCTGATCGCCGCGATCGCGGCGCTGTATCAGCGAGCCGCCCGCCCGGACATCAAGCAGATCGCGGATGCGGCCCTGATGGTCTTTGCCCCGGTCTTTGTCTTCAATGCCCTGGTGTCCGAAGACATTGCCTGGGCAGCGCTGTACGGGCCCTTCGGGCTCATGGTCCTTTTAACAGGCTGCCTGATGCTGCTGGCCTGGGGCGCGTCGCGTCTCCTGCGCCTCGAAGCCGAGGACGGCCTTGCCCTGATCCTGGGCTGTTCCATGATCAACGTGGGCAACTTCGGGCTGCCGCTGATCCATTTCGCCTACGGCCAGCAGGCCTTGAACGCCTCGGTGCTCGTCTTTGTGGTGTTCAATCTCCCCCTGTGCACGCTGGCAATCTGCCTGACCAGCCAAAAGACCGCCTGGGCGGAGATGGCCCGCGATGTAGCCCGGATCCCCATCTTTCACGCCATGATCGCCGCAATGGCGCTGACCACCGTGGGCATCTCCCTTCCGGAGTCGGTGAACAAGGGACTCGATCTTTTGGGGAGGGCCGCTATCCCCCTGCTTATTTTCGTTCTGGGCCTGCAGCTGGCCAAGATCGGCGTTTCGAGCCGCATTCGGGCCTTTATCCCCGTCCTGGCCGCGGCGGTCTTCATCCGCCTGGTTCTTTCTCCGGTTCTCGCTGCGGGGATTACCCACTTCCTCGGTTTTTCAGGGCTGGAACGGGATGTGGCCGTGGTGCAGACCTCGGGGCCCTCGGCCCTGCTGCCGCTGATGTACGCCATCAGCTTCGGCAGGAGGACCGAGCTGTTGGCCTCGATCATCCTGGTGACCTCCCTGTGTTCCGCGCTGACCATGCCTTTGGTGATCGCCGGGGTGAACTGGCTCTAGCCCTTTGCTCCCGGTAGTGATAATCTCGGGATCAACCGGGCTTCATCGAAAAAAGGAGGTATCCCGCCATGAACCAGTCGGAAAGAGAAGATTTTCTCGGCAAATGGCGGCACTATTTTCCCGGAGCGGAGCTGCCCCTGGCCCTGTACTACACGGATGCCCCGCCGGCTGATGCGGAGCGGGTTCCTGCTCCTTCAGCGCACAAGTGCCTCATCGGTGTCCTGAATCGGGTCCGCAACGGCGCGGCCCTCGTCTTCGACGAGGAATCCGTGGGCTGCTTCGGTGGCAAGCGCTATACCGGATTCAGCCAGCAGCTCATGCCCAACTTCGACTATTTTCTCTCCTGCGGCATTCCGGGACAGCTCGAGGGCGAGCGCTACAAGAGATCCCCCGAGATCGTGCAGGGGGTTGTGCAGAACTGGCCCGACTTTGAGGCGCCCGCAGCGAACCTGGTCGTCAAGCGTTTTGATGGCCTCCGGGAAGAGGAGACCCCGGAGGTGATCGTCTTCCTGGCTCCTTCGGACGTGCTCTCCGGTCTGTTTACCCTGGCCAACTTCGACTGGCAGGACCCCCACGGTGTGATCACGCCCTTTTGCGCCGGCTGCGCGGCGATTGTCCAATATCCCTATCTCGAGGCGGAAAGGAAGGCCCCTCGGGGGGTGATGGGCATGTTCGACGTTTCCGCCAGGCCCTTTGTCCCCAGGGTGACGCTGAGCTTTGCCGTGCCTGCGAATCGTTTCCGGACCATGGTGGGATTCATGGAGGAGAGCTTTTTGATCACCAAGTCCTGGGACCGGGTGCGCAAGCGCATAGCGCGGGAATGAAGCGAGGCTGGCCCCCCAGCGGTGAACAGGCCTTGGGGGGTGTGGAGTGTCCTGTTTCCGGTGCCCGGATTCTTTCCGAAAGGCGCGCGGCGGTGCTCAGTAAAAACCCGCCGCGCGTCTTTTTTGTTGAGCGCCGATTGAACGTTCGCCGCATCAGCGCACGCCCCGACTCGCCCTGTTGAATGCAGCGTAGCTGCCCTGCCGAAGGCAGGATTCAACAGGGCTCGCCACGCAGCATTTTCATGCCTGGTCATGCCCGGGTCGTCCCGGGAATGCGGGTTGCGTGAGCGTCCGGATTCAGTCCGCCGGGGTGTTGTCGGAAAGGACGCCTTCTGCCATCCTTAAATGAGATACTTCCGTGTTTCGCGAAATCATCCTCTTCTTTCTCCCCCCGGGGTAGCGAACCGGCTATACATCCGTCCCGGTAAAGCTTTTTTCCATCACCCAGGGCACAGCACAAGGCCAGGAAGTGGGCAGAAGTTTTTGGGTCGGGGCCGAGGTGAGGTACAAACCAATGCAGGCAGGAGCATTAATGGATCATCGAAGCTCCGTTTCCAGGGAAGCGGTTCTTCGCATCCGCGATCTTCTTCCGGGAGATCACCTCTGTAGCTTCCATGCGGACGAGGAACAGCGCAAGGAGCACTTGGTCCCGTTCATTCAAGCGGGCAGGGAACACAAACACAAGCTCCTTCTTATTGCGGATATCGATCCCTCGGAAATCGAGCCGGAATCCGCGTACAAAGAGATCGCGGAGGGGGAGACGAATCCTCAGGGCCTCGCAATGCGCCATATTGTCTCCAGAGAGGGATTCACCCGGAACGGGCGTTTCGATCCGGAGACGATGCTCGAGCTTTTACGGAGCGAGTCGGAACAGGCCCGGCGGGATGGTTACGATACCCTGCGCGTGGCCTGCGACATGAGCCTGGTGCTGGCGGATATTCAGGGATCGGAACCGATGTTCAAGCACGAGGCAGATCTCGAGCAATATCTCACCGGCAGCGGGATCATCTGTCTCTGTCAGTACGACAGGCGCTCCTTCTCTTCCCGCATCCTGTTGGACGTGCTGCGCACCCACCCTCTGGTGCTTCTGGACTCACAAATCTATGAAAATCCCTATTCCCTCCCCCCGGATAAGCTGCTCGCCGAACATCCGGACACTGCTGAGCTGGAGCACTGGATCGCCCACCTGATCGAAGGCAAGGACAAGGATGAGCGCCTGCGCACGAGCGAGGCCCGCTACAGGGGCCTCTTCGAGTCCATGGAGAGCGGGGTGGCTGTGTACGAAGCCGTGTACGAAGGGAAGGACTTCGTGGTGCGGGATTTCAATGCAGCGGCGGAGCGGATCGAGGGATTGGACAGGGACGAGGTCATCGGCAGGAGTGTCTTGCAGATGTTCCCCGCTGTCGAACAGTTCGGGCTTTTTGGGGTGCTGCAGAGGGTATGGCGGACCGGCGATCCGGAGCATCTTCCGGAAGCGGTTTATCGGGATGAACGCATTGACGGCTGGCGGGATAATTATGTGTACAAGCTCCCCACAGGGGAAGTCGTGGCCGTGTACGAGGATGTGACCAAACGTAAACAGGCGGAGGAGGAGCGCAACCTGAGCCGACGCGAGCTGGAACAGATCGTCGAGGGAACCCCGCTTCCGCTTTTCGTGATCGACACCGGGCACACCGTCACCCGATGGAACCGGGCCTGCGAGCTGTTAACCGGAATAGCCTGTCGGGACATAGTCGGAACCAAGGAGCCCTGGAGGGGATTCTACACCCAAGAGCGTCCCGTACTTGCGGATTTCATCGTCGACAGGGCCTCGGAGGAGCAAGTCGCCGCATCCTTCAGGGGGCGGTATTGGCGTTCCCATGTTTTTGAAGGGGCCTACATGGTGGAGGACTTCTTCCCGGAAATAGGGGATGGGGTGTGGCTCTATTTCAGCGCTGCTCCCCTGTATGATGAACAGGGCAATACCGTCGGCGCTGTGGAGACCCTGATGGATATCACCCAGCGCAAGGAGTCGGAGAAGGCGGTCCGGCAGAATGAGGCCAAATACAGGCAGCTCTTTGAAGAGGCCGCCATGGGCATTCTTATCTTCGACGCAGAACGCAATATCGTGGATGCCAATACAACCGCCCTGAACGTACTCGGCTATGGCCGGGAAGAGATGTGTCGGCTGAACGCCTCGGATTTGCTCCACCCCGATGATCTCAGGGAAGTTCCATCATCCAGTATTCTCGCAACTATAGCCACTTCCGATATGGCCACTTTCGAGCGGAGGTACCGCACCAAAAATGGGGACTATATGCCCGTGGAAGTCACCGCGAAGCAGTTGCAGGGCGAGGACAGCCCCGGGACCTACATGGTCATGTTCTACGATATCAGCAAGCGGAAACAGACCGAGGAGAGGCTTCACTATCTGGCTTATTTCGACGATCTTACCGGTCTGCCCAATCAGACCCTGTTTCGCTATCGTCTGCATCAGGCCATTGTCCGCTCCGAGTCCACCGGCTTGAGCGGGGCTGTATTGCAGGTGGATATCGATCGTCTCAAGTCCGTCAACGATACATTGGGGCATCAGGCCGGGGACAGGCTGCTCCAGGAAGTGGCGCGAAGAATCACCCAGGTGGTCCGCGGTAGTGACACCGTAGCCCGCATTGCCGGGGACGAGTTCATGGTCATGTCGGATAATATCGGGTATGCCGCAACAGCGAAACATTTGGGAGAGCGTCTGCTCAGAACGATCAATCAGGAGTTTGTCCTGCGCGAGGCCAGGATCTATCCCGAGTGCAGCATCGGATACACGCTGTTCCCGGACGATGCCGCGGACACGGACACCCTGTTCAAGCAGGCGGATATCGCCATGTCCGAGGCCAAGGAGAACAAAAAGGAAAAGGTGCGAGGTTATGCCAAGCAGGAGGACTGGATATCCAAGCAGTTCTATCTGGAGCAGGATCTGAAAAGGGCCCTGAAGAATGAGGAGTTCGTGATCTATTATCAGCCCCAGGTGGAGCTCGCGACGGAGAAGGTCACAGGGCTGGAGGCCCTGATCCGATGGCGTCATCCGGAGAAGGGTATTATCTCCCCCGCGGAGTTCATACCGGTTCTGGAGCGAACGGGTTTGATTGTGGCAGTCGGGAGCTGGATAATCCGGCAGGTCTGCAGTCAGTTGGCTTTCTGGAAGCGGAAGGGAGGGACTCCCCCTCGCACCGCGATCAATATTTCCACCCAACAGCTCGCCAATGAGGAGTTCCTGACAGAGCTGGACAAGGCCCTGCGCATGAATGGCCTGGAGACGCGCTATCTCGGTGTCGAGCTGACCGAGACGGGGTTGCTGCAGAACGTGGAACTGTCCGCGAAAACCCTTCAGGAGCTCTCCGACCTGGGCATCCAGGTGGCCCTGGACGATTTCGGCAAGGGGTATTCCAGCTTGAGCTACCTGCAGCAGCTGGCGATCGACCTGATCAAGATCGATCGCGAGTTCATCGCTCCGCTGGCGGAGAGTGAGCAGGCCCGGATCCTGGTGAAGACAATCATTACCATGGCCCACAACCTGGGGAAACGGGCCCTGGCGGAGGGCGTGGAAACCCGGGAACAACTCCGGATTCTCCAGGAGCTGGGATGCGACGACGGTCAGGGGTTTTTGTGGGCCTATCCCAGGCCCATGCAGGAGCTTGAAATCCGGGACGAGGGGGGATAACTCCGGGGTGGATAACAAAGACTCCGGGCAGACGTACCCGGATCTATTCACAGAGGGGCGGTCTTCTTTTATCAATAGCGTGATGGGCAGGAACCAGGTTTCTGAGGCCAAGCTTTTGCGCTCCAGGAGGCGAATATGAACGTTTTTCGGTTTACAGCTGCAGTATTGATCCTTGGTGTTGCCCTGGGTTGGCAGGCCGCATTCGCATCCGGGAATGCAACTGTGGAGGACATGCGTCGGATTGCGGAAGAGGGCAATCCAAAAGCCCAGTACAACCTGGGCCTGATTTATTTGCGGGGCGATAAAGTCTCCCGGGATCGGGAGCAGGCGGTGCGCTGGTTTCGAAAGGCGGCCGAGCAGGGTCATCCCCGGGCCCGGCACAGGCTGGGAGTGAGTTATCTCAAGGGGCAGGGGGTGATGCAGGACAGTCTGGAAGCGGCGGACTGGTACCGAAAGGCCGCGGAACAGGGTCTTTCCCGGGCTCAGTACAATCTGGGGCTCCTGTACGAAAAGGGACAGGGTGTCACCGAGGACGCGTCCAGAGCGGAAAAGTGGTATCGTCGGGCAGCGGAACAGGGCTTTGTGAAAGCCCAGTACAATCTCGGCTTGGTGTACGAGCGCGGCAGGGGCATGGTGGACCAGGACTACGTCCAGGCGGCGGACTGGTACCGCAAGGCTGCAAAACAGGGCATGGCCAGGGCCCAGCACAATCTGGGAACTCTCTATGCCCAGGGACGGGGGATTTCACAGGATGAGGTCAAGGCCTATGCCTGGTTCAGCCTCGCCGCAGCCCAGGGAAGCTCCAAGGCTCAGAAAAATATCGAGGTACTGACCTCGCGGATGGAGCCTCCCGAGATCGCGGAGGCCAGGGAGTTGGCCGCGGATTTACGGAGTCAATAATGGTGGCTTCCGCGCTGCGGGATGGCCGGATAAAGGGTTAAAAGGGCTGTTCTGCGGAAATGGAATTCCCGCGCTGCCGACGCCATCCGAACAGGGCAAGGAAGAGCGGAAACAGCCCGGAAATCGAGGCGAGGAGAAAGACGGCATTCATTCCGGATGCTGCGAGAACGGCGCCGAAGAGGGGCGGGGAGACGGTCTGGCCCAGGTAGATGGTGGCGGTGAAGACGGAGACCACGCTCCCGCGGTGCTCAGCGGGAGCGAGCCCTGCGGCGCAGGTGTTCAGCGCAGGGGTGAGGAGCCCGAATCCGGCCCCCCATAGGACGAGGCTGCCCAGAAGAAGAGGGAACACGCTCGCCAGGGGCACGGAGGCCAGGGCCAGGCAGCACAGGGTAAAGCCCAGGGAAACGACTGCGTATTCCGAATACCGCTCCAGGAGCCAGCCGGCGCGGGAAGAGACCAGGGCGGCGGTTCCCGCGCCCGTGGACAGGGCCAGCCCGGAATGCAGGGTCCCCAGGCCCAGTCTCTGGACCACGACCAGGGGCATGTACACAACCATGGCGAAGAGCAGGACAAAGGCCATCAGGTTGGAGGAAAAGACCCACAGGGCCCTTGGCTGCAATATATATCCCCTAAGGCTCTGGATAGGGCCGGGATTGCCTTCCCCGTCGGACTCGTGTGTTTTTTCCACGCGGAGCTGCAGGGCAGCCAGGAGGGCCAGAGGGATGGCGAGCCCGTAGAGCAGAAAGGGGTAGAACCAGGCCAGGGCGGCCAATCCCCCGGAAAGGAAGGGCACGAAACTGTTGGTCAGGGTCTGGAAGGTGATGCGATAGCCCATGGCCCGGGCCCGGTCCGTGCCCTGAAACAGGTCGCCGATCAGGGTCACTCCGGTGTTCATCATCCCTCCCACTGCCAGACCCTGCACGGCCCGCAAAAGCAGGACAATCCAGAAGGTGCGGGCCAGCGCGATCCCCGCGCCGGAGAGGCCGAAGAGGAGGAGGCAGGGGACGAGCACCGCTTTGCGCCCCCATCTGTCCGCGAGCATCCCCAGGACGGGGGTCCCGATCAGGGCAAGGAGGGTGTATACGCTGAGCACCAGGCCCACCCGTTCCTCGCTCACCTGGAGCGGATTCAGCATTGCCGGCAGAATGGGGCCGACCAGGCTTCCCCCGGTCACGGCCAGCACCACGATAGCGATCACGATCTGCAGGTTTCGGCTGTGCAGTATTCCCATTCGAGCTCCGTTGTACAGGGGTGCGGCTTTTTGCTTCAAGGCCCGTCCATTGTTTTCGTCAGCTGGAGCTTGAGCGGGCAGTCCGGGCTTGCTAGCTTCTGAGGTGCTGCTCGATTGAAGCGACGCCAACAATGGCACACTAACGACGCTTAGGAAACCCACCCGCACGCGAGGATTCAGATGGATTGGCCCCGCAAGCTGTTCCCGTTTCGCCCAAGATTCCACGCCTGGCAGATCGAGGTGACCAGTCGCTGTGGCCTGCGTTGTCCGAGCTGTTTCCACAGCCGAAAAGACACCCTGCGGCGGGATCTTTCCTGGGAGCACCTGCAACGCCTCGAGCCGCACCTGGATCGGGTGGACAACGTCATCCTGCAGGGATGGGGCGAGCCGCTGCTTTATCCCTATCTTCCCGAGGCTCTGGGGCTGGTCGCCTCGAGGGGCGCCAGCGCCGGATTCGTGACCAGCGGATACGGATTGAACGAGACTCTGGCGGGGGAGGTGGTGCGTGCCGGGGCCGCTTTCATCTCCTTTTCCCTGGGCGGGGCGCGCGAGGCCACGCATACGGCGCTGCGGCCGGGATCGAGCCTGGAATGGATCCGGGACGGCATAGCCCTTCTGCGGCACGCGGCTGTGAGCCGAAAGCTCGAGGAGCCGGAGCTTCAGTTGACCTGCCTGCTGCAAAGGGAAAATATCCGCGAGCTGCCGGAGGTGGTCGATCTGGCTGCGCAATGGGGCGCGAAAGCAGTGGTCGCGATCAACCCCTGTCATATCGGGGACAGGGACCAGGAGAGGCAGAGGCTCTTCGTCTGCGGCGGAGAACCGGAAAGGGAGCATGCAAAGCTCCTGAAGACAGCGGCGGAAAGGGCCCGGGACAAGGGAGTGGAGCTGCGCCTGCCCGCTCTGAAGGGGGAGGAGGTGCTTGTCTGCGAGGAGAATCCGCTGCAAAACCTTTTCATCGCCTCGGACGGCGAGGTGGGACCCTGCGTGAACATGCTCCCGCCGGCACAGCGCTTCGGGCATCTCTTCTGCGGGGCCGAGGTCGAGGGAGCAAGGCAGGGCTTCGGAAACCTGGCGGACAATGATCTTCTGCGCATCTGGAACACCCGCCCCTATCGCGAGTTCAGGAGGGTGCTGAATGAGCGGCGCCTCATCGCGGGCAAGGAACTCCCCCAGCGGGAGGAGTTCCCGGACCCGCCGCGCCCCTGCCGCACCTGCCACAAGATGCTCGGCCTCTGATTTCCGGCCGGCGCTCGGAGCTCGTGACTCGTGATTGGTGACTCGTGATCTTTGTTCGTCAAACCGGCACCTTGCCACGCTGAACCGGGAATCCGGGAACGGAAGACCCAGAACGCTGAACGCTGAACGGGGAACCCAGAACGCGGAACGCCTTATTCAGCCTTCTCCACCCGCACGGCGCTCACCTTGAACTCCGGGATCAGGGCCACGGGATCCAGGGCCGCCGCTGTGAGCCTGTTTGCTGGCGATTCGTGGAAGTGGAAGGGCAGAAAGACCTCTCCCTGGGCACTGCGTTCGGTGACCTGGGCCTTGGCCTCCACGGAGCCCCTCCGGGTGGTGAGCCGCACCCGTTCCCCGTCCCGGATGCCCAGCCTGTCCGCGTCCGCGGGATGGATCTCCGCCAGGGCCTCGGGGTAGAGGCGGGTCAGGCCCACACCCTGCCGGGTCATGGTTCCTGTATGGTAATGCGGCCCCACGCGGCCCGTAGTCAAAAATAAGGGGTATTCCTCGCTTGCCGGCTCCAGCGGCTTGCGGTGGTGAACGGGGAAGAACAGGCCCTTGCCCCTGGCAAAGCGGTCCTGATGCAACCGGGGGGTTCCGGGATGTTCCCGGTCCGGGCAGGGCCAGGGAATGCCTCCCCCTTCCAGACGCTGGTGAGTGATCCCGGCGTAGCTCGGGGTGAGGGAGGCGATCTCCTCCATGATTCCCGAGGGCGTGCATTGGCCCCAATCGGATCCCAACCGTCCGGCCAGATCGGCCAGCACGTCCAGGTCCGTTCGCGCGGAACCCGGAGGGGAGATAGCGCTGCGCACGCGCTGCACCAGGCGTTCGGAATTCGTGAACGTGCCCTCCTTCTCCGCGAAACTGGCCGCGGGCAGAACAATGTCCGCCCTGCGGGCGGTTTCGCTGAAAAAGATGTCCTGAACCAGCAGAAACCGCAGGTTGGCCAGGGCGCTTTCGATATGGCCCTGGTCCGGGTCGCTCAGCACGGGGTTCTCGCCCATGATGTACATGCCCTTGAGCGAGCCCTCCCGGGCCCGGGGCATCATCTGGGTAACGGCCAGTCCCGTCTCCTTGGGGAGCTCCCCGCAATGCCAGGCCCGGCTGAAGCGTTGCCGCACCTCGCTGTCCCCGACGAGCTGGTACCCGGGGAATACGTTGGGCAGGGCGCCCATATCGCAGCCCCCCTGCACGTTGTTCTGGCCCCGCAACGGGTTGACCCCGCCGCCTTCCACACCCACGTTCCCGGTGAGCATGGCCAGATTGGCCAGGGCCTTGACCCTGTCCGTGCCGTTGGCGTGCTGGGTGATCCCCATGGCGTAGAAAAAGGAGGCGGGGTGCTCGGTCCCCAATAGTTCGGCGGCACTGTAAAGATCCTCCGCGGGGATGCCCGTTATCGAGGCAACGGAGTCCGGGGTGTATCCCCGCACCGCGGAGGCAAGCTCATCGAATCCCTCGGTGCGTTCGGCGATGAAGGCCTCGTCCTGCCAGCCCTGCTGCAGGATGATGTTCATCAGCCCGTTGAGCCAGGCGAGATCCGTCCCCAGCCCGGGTCTGAGCCAGAGATGGGCCAGACGGGTCAGACCGATCCGCCGCGGGTCGGCCACGATGAGCTTGGCGCCGTGGTGCTGCACGGCACGGGCGATGTAGTTGGCGTAGATGGGGTGGTTCTCCGTGGTGTTGCTCCCGGTGACCAGGATCACCCGCGAGCTGAGCACGTCCCGGATGGGATTGGTCATGGCCCCGCTGCCGAAGGCGCTGGCCAGCCCGGCCACGGTTGAGGAGTGGCAGAGCCGGGCGCAGTGGTCCACGTTGTTCGTGCCCAGCACGCCGCGCACGAGCTTCTGGAAGAGGTAGTTCTCCTCGTTGGTGCACTTGGCCGAGGACAGCCCGGCTAGGCTGTCCGGGCCGTGCCGGTCCCGAAGTGNGCTCAGCCGCTCCGTGGCCAGGGAGAGGGCCTCCTCCCAGCCCGCCTCCCGGAAGCTCCCGTCGTCCCGCCGGATGAGGGGGGTGGTCAGGCGTTCCCCGGACTGGATGAATTCGTACCCGAAGCGTCCCTTGGCGCAGAGGCTGCCCTGATTGACCCCCTCGCGGTCCCTGGCGCTTACACCGAGCACGCTCTCCTTCTCCACATGGATGTCCATCTGACACCCACAGCCGCAATAGCCGCAGGTTGTGGGAACGCGCCGCCCCTGCCAGGCACCGGGGCCGCCGGGCCCGATCGCATCGGTCAGGGCCAATGTGGGACAGACCTGGAGGCATTCCCCGCAGGAGGCGCAGAGCTCCGACCGGTCCGGCACAACGCGGCTTTTTCCCTCCACGGATCGTATGTCGATGGCCCCGATGGTCTTGACCTCGCGACAGGCGGCAATGCAGCGGTGGCAAACGATGCACTTCCGCGGATCGTAGCGGATGTCCGGAGTGGGGAATTCCGGTGAGGTCCCCACCTCCGAGGGAGGAGGGGGTAAAGGGATCTCGTAGCGATCGAAGAGCTCCTGGAGGTAGGCCTCGCCCCTCTGGTTGCCAAGAGGGGCCTCGTGCCGGAAGGAGCCGGCCAACAGAGAAAGGATCTCCCGTCTGGCCCGAACCACGGAGTCGCTCGCGGTGTTCACGGTCATGCCCTCGCTCGCGCACGTGGCGCAGGCGGGCAGGAGCGTGTCCGCTCCGGAGACCTCCACGACGCAGAGCCGGCAGGACTGTACGGGATAGGCCCACTCCACGCGGCAAAGGGCGGGGATCTCGATGCCCGCCCGCTCGGCCCGTTCCAGGATGGTTTCCTCGTCGCGGAATTCCAGTGAGTGGCCGTCGATGTGGATCATAAGCGCGTGCCTCGACTCGAGGTTATGCAGTCGTAAGGAATAGTTGGAAGCTCTTAACAACCTGTTGAAAAGATTCCTATCAGGCAGGGCGTTTAAAAATTTCATGGGTCAAGCGCGACCCGGCACTCACTTATTTCCCGAAGTTCAATATATTACGAGCAAACATAAAAAAGTGAGTGCCGGGCAAGCTCGGAGTTTACCCCGTGAAACCTTCTTTTGTTTCACTGGGGCGTAGTCCTCCAACGTGAGAGTTTGAATCCGGTACCTATTTGTGAAGCCAAGTCAATCAGACGCCCTTTTGTCACCTCAAATAGGTGCCGGACAACGCAGCAATTGGAAGATTGGGGGCGCCCTGTTATAGGGCCGCCACTCCGATCCTGTAACAGCGCAGGCAGCGGGAGGCTTCGTACAGGGCCTGCGATTGGCTCAGCCCTTCCTCTACTTCCCGGAAGTCGTGCCTTCGCTCGTGCGCCGGACGCAGGGCGGGTTCGGCCCGAGGGCTCGCACCCGGGGCTGGGAGCCTTTCATGCGGATCGAAGACCGAGAGCTTCGTGATATAGCTCTGCAGGAGCTCATCCGTTTCCGCCCGGCATGTACCGGTCTCCAGGTACTGGGCTATGTGGCGGGCGGCCTGTTTTCCCGCAGCGAGGGCCTTGATCAGTGAGTCCGGACCGGTGGTGCAGTCGCCGCCGCCGAATATCCGCTCATTGTCGCTTTGCTGAGTGATCTCGTTTACGAGCATGGTGTTCCAGCGGGTGAGCTGCACCTGGTCCTCCTCCGGGAGCACGCAGTCCACGACGCAGGTCTGGCCGATGGCCGGAATGACCGCGTCGCATTCGATGACGAATTCGGAATCCGGGACCGGCTCAGGCCTTCGCCTGCCCGAATCGTCCGCCTCGCCCAGCTCCATCCGAACACACTCCAGGCCCGCGACCCGTCCGTTTTCATCGGAGCGGATGCGAACCGGCTGCAGGAGGTAGCGGAACTGAACGCCCTCCTCGCGGGCCTCCTCGAATTCCTTGGGGTCTGCCGGCATTTCCTGCTGGGTGCGGCGATAGAGCAGATGGACCTCGGAGAAGCCCAGACGCAGGGCGGTCCGGGAGCAGTCCATGGCCACGTTGCCCCCGCCGACGATGACCAGCTTGTCTCCTTGAAGCGGTGTCTCGCCCAGGGCGACTCCTTTCAGAAAGTCCAGTCCGGTCATGAAGCACTCGTATCCGGCGTCTTCCCCTTCGCAGCGCATCTTTGCCGACTGTGTGGCCCCCACTCCGACAAAGGCCGCGGAGAAGCCGTTCTCCTTCAGCCAGTTTTGCAGGCCGATGTTTTGGGACACCGAAGTGTTGGTGCGGATCGAGGCTCCGGTTTGCTCGATGCGCTCGATTTCCCGGAGCAGGACATTCCGTGGCAGGCGGAAGACGGGAATGGCAGTGGCCGCTCTGCCCCCGGCCAGGGGAAGGGCCTCGTACAGGGTTGTGGGATGGCCGCGCCGGCCCAGATAATACGCACAGCTCAGGCCGGAGGGACCGGCTCCGATAACCGCGACCCGCGACTTGTCATCGCCCGGCGGCGGCGAGTCCGTCTCGGGCTTTCCGGAGTGGACCATATCGTCGGCAAAGCGCTTGAGGGTCTTGATGGCGATGGGAGCGTCAAGCTTGGTCCTGCGGCAGTTGAACTCGCAGGGGCGAAGGCAGGTACGGCCGATACTCCCCGGCAGGGGGCAACCTTCGCGCACCATCTCCACGGCCCTGCCGTGGCGTCCCATGCGGATCATGTCCACGTATCCCGGGATGTCCAGATGGGAGGGACAGGCCTCGGTGCACGGGGCGGTGACGCGGGCCACGTACTCGCCGGACAGTGGCACGCCGTTTTCCAGGGCCCTCTCGAACTGTCCGGGAAAGAAGTCCAGGGCGTCCAGCACGGGCCTCGTTCCGGTCAGGCCCACTCCGCACTTGGAGGTCTGGCGCACGATTTCAGCCAGGCCACGCAGCCGTTCCAGATCTCCGGGACTGGCCTCTCCGCGGGTCAGGCGCTGCAGAATTCCCGCCATTTCCGGGGTACCCAGGCTGCAGGGAAGGCACTGTCCGCAGGATTCATTGTGGACAGTGTCCATGTAGGCCCGGCACAGATCCACCACATCCGCGCTTCCGTCGTCCACGACCAGGCCGTCCCAGCCCATGAAGGCCTTGAATCCGTGTTCCGAAGGCGAGTGAGTGGCCTGGGCATCCGGGGTTCTCCCGGACCAGCGGCCCCAGGTGCTGAAGGGGAGGGATTGTTCCATTGCGGAACCTCTTCATGCTGTTTTTCTGTATGGAAATGGGCTCACCTTGTTGAATTATCGGGAGAAAGAGCCAAGCGAGGCCCGCCCGAGTCGTTTTGTTGAATGCAGAATAGCTGCCCTGCCGGAGGCAGGATTCAACAGTACAAGCCTCGCAATATTTTGCGGAGTTGTCGAAGGCTCGTGGCGAGAAGCGCGCAAACTAATATCTTTCCCACTGAATCCTGCTTACCTTGCTGTTTCGGAAGTGGATCGTGTGCATTTTGTCCTTGGATTCATTCAGGGAATACCATACCTCGACTTTTTCCGTATCCCCCTCGCCGATATCCACGGCCTCCCGGATTATTTCCCTGGAGTCGGGCTCTCCGGCCAGGGCGAGCACACGCCCCTTGGAGTCTCCGATACGGATAAGCTTTCCCTCCACGCGCCAAGCGTTCTTGTCCGCGGCGTCAGTGGAAAGGGGAACGGATACGGTGACAACACAAAATATCACTAGCAACAGACCAATGCCTTTTCGTTCCGGCATGGAAAATGATCTCCCAAGTCATGCTTCATTCAAGAATACCACGATTGAATGGGTCAGTATAGCTATCTCAGGGCTGCAGCCTGTTGCCGGCTGCGGCCGGTCTATACACCTTGGGGAAATTTTGTCAGGCTGGAAATAGATATAGGCCGGTGCCGGCAGCATTTTCGCGGCAATTTGAAAGGGAGTCCCGCATTAGGCATTGAGGAGGATACGTGAGCTGGATCGATCTGACACATCCGTTTTCTTCGGGCATGCCGGTTATTCCCGGTGACGCTTCTCCGGAAGTGGTCGACGCCCAAACTCTGGAGCGCGACGGCTGCTCCGTGCAGGAAATCCGCTGCGCCAATCACGTTGGGACCCATGTGGATGCCCCGCTTCACTTCATTCCCGACGGAATAAGCGTGGATCGGATTCCCCTGCATAAGCTCGCGGGATCCGTAGCAGTGCTGGATTTCTCCAACCTGGAGGCCGGAAGTCGCATCCGGTTGCGGGAACTGGAGAGCGCCCTGGCCCATGCGGGCAATCCGGACAAGGTCCTCATCCGGACTGGATGGGACCGGGATTTCGGCTCTTCGCAGTATTTCGAGGATTTTCCGGCGCTCGACGGCGAGGCCGCTGAAGGCCTGGCCGATCTGGGAATCGATCTTCTGGGTGTGGACACGCCCTCTCCGAGCCCGCTGGACGATCCGGGGCAGAAAATCCACAAAGTCCTGCTCACAGCGGAGGTGGTGATCGTGGAGAATCTGTGCGGGCTGGATCAATTGGGGTCCTTGGCGGAAGTGTTTATCCTGCCCCTGGCCATTCGGGGAGCGAGCGGAGCTCCCTGCCGGGCGGTGGGCAGGCCCCTGTGAATGTGCCCAGCATTGACGGAATACGCTATGGAAAAACNGCNAGNCAAAGGAGGAACTATGTACGCTGTGGCGCTCAACGGAAGCCCGCGCAAGGACGGGAACACCTCTCATCTGCTCGCGGAGGTTCTCGGTCCTCTGCAGCAGGGAGGCTGGAACACGGAGACGATTCAGGTGGGCGGCAGGGATATCCGTGGCTGCATCGCCTGCTACAAGTGCGTTGAAAACAAGGACCAGCGCTGTGCCGTGGACACGGATGAATTCAATGCGATCCTGGAAAAGATGCTCCAGGCCCAGGCTTTGATCCTCGGTACACCCACCTATTTCGCGGATGTGAGCGCCGAGCTCAAGGCGGTGCTGGACCGTTCCGGCCTGGTCAGCCAGGCCAACGGAGTCCCATTCCGGGGCAAGATCGGGGCCGCGGTGGCGGCTGTCCGGCGTGGCGGAGCCATCCACGCCTTCGACACGATCAACCACATGTTCCTCATGTCCCAGATGATCGTGCCCGGATCCACCTACTGGAATATGGGGATCGGGTTCGACAAGGGGGATGTGCGCGGCGACGCCGAAGGCATGACCAACGTGCGCCATCTGGGGGCGGTTATCGACTGGCTGGGCAGGGCCGTCAGCGAGCGCATCGACTCCTATCCCGCGCCCTAACAGCCTGTTGAAAAAGTCCTTGTCAGGCGGGGCGTGTTCAATAATTTGCCAAGGGTCGCGACAAGGTGTGGGACTCCTCGCTCATCCATCGTCAGGCCTGCGCCTCCAGCCCTCAGGTTTTTCCGGTCCCGGTGAGTCTTCACTTCCGTGCGGCCAGTTGAGCGAAGCGCCCCAAATCTCAAGTGATGCGTTTACCGCATCAAGAGGTTTGCCATGCGCAAACAATTTCCCGAGCTTCTCCAGGATTCCGCCAGCCATTTCAAGCTGTTCCACGAGCTCATGAGCCGCAAGGTCCAGGAGATCCTGTTGGTCTCCACTCCCTACGACGCCTGGATCATGCAGGAGGATACCCTGCTGTCCGAGCGCATTATCAACGAATATCAGGGCCTGAACCTGAGCCGTCCGCCGCGGCTGACCTGGGCCTCCCGGGCGGAGGAAGCCCTGCAGCTCTTGGAGGAGCGGGCCTTCGACATGGTCATCACCATGCCTCATGTGGCGGACATGGACGCCTTCGAGCTCGGCGGGAGGATCAAGAGCAGGTATCCGGAGCTGCCGGTGATCCTCTTCTCCCATACCCGGCTTCTTCCCCGGGAGTGCTTCCTGGACCCGGGCAATCGACCCGAGGGCATCGACCGCATCTTTAACTGGACGGGGAACACCGACCTCCTGCTTGCCAGCATCAAGTGCGCAGAGGACCGGCTCAATGTCGATCATGACACAGCCAGAGTGGGAATCAGGGTGATCCTCTTCGTCGAGGATTCTCCCTACTATCTGGCCTCCGTTCTGCCCATCCTCTACAAGGAGTTGGTCAGCCAAACCCAGGCCGTTATGGAGCTCGGGCTGAACGAGGAGCACAGGCTGCTGACCATGCGGGCAAGGCCCAAGATCCTTGTTGCGGAGGACTATGAGGAGGCTCTTGACCTGTATTATCGCTACGAGCCCTATGTCATGGGAATCATTTCGGACCTGCGCTTCCCCAGGCGTTGCCGGATGGAGGAGGAGGCGGGTTTGGAGCTTTTATCCCGCATCAAGCAGGAGCACTTCGACATTCCCATGGCCCTGATGAGCTCCGAATCCGGCAAGGCGGAGCTGGCCGAGCGCCTTCCCGCGGATTTCGTGGATAAGAACGCAGCGGATCTGCACGAGAGGATCAGGGCCTTTCTCAAGAAGCGGCTCGGTTTCGGGGAATTCGTTTTTCGTTCCCCGGACGGGACGGAGATCACCTCCGCATCGGACCTGCGCTCCCTGGAGCGGCAGCTGGCCTCCATTCCCCAGGAGTCCTTCGTCCAGCACTGCAATCACAACGATTTTTCCCGCTGGCTCTTTGCCAGGACGGAGATCGCACTGGCGAACCTTTTTCGGCCCCTCCGGGAAGAGGATTTCCAGGATGTGGAGAGCCACAGGCGGTATCTCATCTCCAATATCAGAACCAGACGGAAACTACAGCAAAAGGGAGTGGTGGTCGACTTCGACCCTGACGATTTCGATCCGGAAACGGAATTCATGAAGGTCGGCACGGGCTCTCTCGGCGGCAAGGCCAGAGGGGTGGCCTTCCTGGCCTCGATACTGGGAAGCCGCTACGGGCTGCAGGAGGACGAAACCCGGATGCGGATCGTCATCCCCCAGACCCTGGTCATTACCACGGAAGGGTTCGAATCCTTCATTCAGGACGGGGGGCTCAAGGAGCTGGCCATGTCGGACCTGCCGGACGAGGAGATCGCAAACCGGTTCTTGCGCACCGAGATGCCGGAATGGATCGTCCGGAGTTTGCGGGCCTATTTGAGGGAGATCACCTTCCCGCTCGCGGTCAGGTCCTCGAGCCTGCTGGAAGATGCCAGATTTACGGCCTATGCCGGGCTGTACCGGACCTACATGCTGCCCAACAGCTGCCCCGATCTCGAGACCCGGCTGGAGCAGCTTCTGACTGCGGTGAAGCTTGTCTTCGCCTCCACTTACTTCCTGGCTCCCAGGGTTTTCTCCCGAAGAATGGGGCACCGCAGCGAAGAGGAGCAGATGGCGGTGATAATCCAGCAGCTCGTGGGGCAGCAGCACGGGAGCTACTTCTATCCGGACATATCCGGGGTTGCCCAGTCCCACAACTACTATCCCTTCCCCAGAACGAAGCCGGAGGACGGGATCGCGACTATCGCGCTGGGAATGGGCAGAACGGTCATGGAAGGGGGCCAGGCCCTGCGGTTCTGCCCCAAATATCCCCAAATCCTGCCCCAGAGCTCAAGCGTTCGGGATGTCCTGCAGCAGTCCCAGCGATTCTTCTACGCCCTGAATATGGATTCGGAGTGCCTTCGGCTGGAGACGGGCGACACCGGGAACCTGAGCAGGCGAGAGGTCCCGGACGCCCGTGACGAGGCCCCGGTCCGCAGGCTCGCCAGCACCTACTTTCCCCAGGAAGGGAGGATCCGGGACCGGTACGACAGCCGCGGCCATCCGGTGCTTACTTTTCTCCAGGTGCTCAAGCACGGCAGCTATCCCCTGCCCGAAGTCCTGCGCGAGGGGTTGAAGATCGGCGGCGAAGGGCTGGGTGCGCCAGTGGAGATGGAGTTCGCCGCGGATCTGGAAGAGGGGCCCGAGGCAGGGCCGGTCTTCGCCTTCCTGCAGTTGCGGCCCATGAGCGCGCGTTCGGAAATGGCACCGGTGGACATCGGATCCGAGGAGGTCGAGGCGGCGCTGTGCTATTCGGAAAGTGCTCTGGGAAACGGGATCAGTCAGGATATTACGGACATAGTCTATGTGAAGCCGCGGGATTTTGACCCTTCGGAGACGAGATCCATGGCTGCCGAGATAGGCCGTTTCAATGCGGAGCTGGCCAGAAAGGGGCGAAGCTATCTGCTGATCGGTCCGGGCCGATGGGGCTCCGAGGATCGGTGGCTGGGGATCCCCGTGGGCTGGGCGGACATATCCTCCGTCGGGGCCATGGTGGAGACCTCCTACGAGAAGCTCCGGGCTGATCCCTCCCTGGGATCGCATTTC
>JGI1684J13235_1000290_pt1 | contig 19154 bp, 19 predicted proteins | sample PonA232FremontCA_2_FD_13235 | JGI IMG/M metagenome (IMG submission 13235) | reverse complement strand
AAACCTCGCAACAGCCACGCCATGGCCCTGCAGACCATCATGGCCATTGTCCACAACGACAAAGAAATGGCCCTGGACATCGCCCAGGAGAATGCGAGGCGCAACTCGGAGTCGGCCGCTGCCCACATCGCCCTGTCCTATGCCCGGCAGGCCCATTTCAACCTGGAAGGGGCAAAGGAGAGCCTGCAGACTGCAGTACAGAAGGAGCCTGAGAACGCCCTGGCCTGGGCCAGGCTGGCCGAGATGCACTCCTCCTTCGGCCGGCTGGGCAAGGCCCTGGAAGCGGCTCAAAGAGCGGCCGAGCTGGAACCCTCCCTCTCCAGAACCCAGACCGTGCTCGGGTTTGCCTATCTGTCCACCTTGGACCTTGAGGAGGCCAAAACAGCCTTTCACAAAGCCATCGAACTCGATCAGGCCGACCCCCTTCCCAGGCTGGGGCTGGGGCTGGCCAGGATCCGGGCCGGCAACCTGTCAGAGGGTGGAAGGGAGATCGAGGTGGCTGCGAGTCTGGACCCGAACAACTCCCTGATTCGCAGCTACCTCGGCAAAACGTACTACGAGCAGAAGCGAGGCGCGCTGGATGACCGGGAGTTCGCCATCGCCAAGGAGCTGGACCCCAAGGACCCCACTCCGTGGTTCTACGATGCCATTGCCAAACAGACCACCAACCGGCCCGTGCAGGCCCTGCATGACATCCAGAAGGCCAAGGAGCTCAATGACAATCGGGCTGTCTATCGGTCCAAGCTGCAGCTCGACTCGGACCTAGCCGCCCGCAGCGCCAGCCAAGCCAGGATTTACAGTGACCTGGGGTTTCAGCAGCGGGCCCTGGTGGAAGGCTATAAAGCCGTGAACACCGACCCCACCAACTACTCGGCCCACCGTTTTCTGGCCGATTCCTATTCGGTTCTCCCCCGCCACGAGATCGCCAGGGTCAGCGAGCTGCTCCAGTCACAACTCCTGCAGCCCATCAACCTGACGCCCATTCAGCCCAGCCTGGCTGAGAGCGACCTCTACCTGATCAGCTCCAGCGGCCCTTCCAGCACATCCTTTAACGAGTTCAACCCGCTCTTCAACCGCAACCGGGCAACCGTGCAAGCTAGCGGCATCGCGGGCAGTGACGACACATGGGGGGGGGAAGGCGTGGTCGCTGGAATCCACGATCATCTGTCGATGAGCGCGGGCTACTCCCATTTCGAGACTGACGGCTGGCGGACCAATGCCGACCAGGAAGACGAGCTAGCCAACATCTTTGCCCAGTATGAGATCTCCCCCAAAACCAGTGTTCAGGCCGAGTACCGCTACCGCAAGAATGAAAGGGGAGACCTCGAGCTGACGTTCTTCGAAGACGATGTCCTGCCTTACAAGCGCGTGGAGGATGAAACCGACTTTTTCCGGGTCGGTTTCCGCCACAGCTTTGTGCCGGGCTCGGATCTCATCGGCAATTTTCAGTATTCGGATAAAGATCGCAGCCTCACTGACAAGGCGCCCGATCCTGAGTTCACGTTTCCCGTCTTCCACTTCGATCTCGAGGGTGAGGATGAAGCTTATGGCGGCGAGCTGTCGTATCTGCTGAGGTCTGATGTGGTGAACGTTGTGGCAGGTGGGGGCCATTTCGACATCGATGCTCAGGACGAGAAATTCGTGTATCTGGACTTCGGCTCACCACCGCCCCTCGTTCTTGACGAATCAACCGTCGACGCTGATACCAATCACACTAACCTCTATCTCTATACCACGAGCAAGCCGGTGGATCAGCTGACGCTGACCCTTGGGGGCAGTGGCGATTTCTACGAAAGCGATGACGAGGTCTTGCCGGATGAGGACCAGTTCAACCCCAAGTTCGGTGTGACCTGGGAGCTCGATACCGGCACCACCCTGCGGGCGGCCGCGTTCAGGGTCTTGAAACGGACCCTGATCACGGACCAGACCCTTGAGCCGACCCAGGTGGCCGGATTCAATCAATTCTATGACGTGGACAATGGGGCCGACTATTGGCGATACGGCGGGGCAGTCGATCAAAAGTTCTCTGAGAGCCTCTACGGAGGGGTCGAGCTCACCTACCGGGATCTGGATTTTTCATCTGTTGATGGAACGAGAACCGTGTCAGTGAATTGGAAGGATACCTTTGTCCGCTCCTACCTCTTCTGGACCCCGTGCAACTTTGCTTCCCTGACCGCCGAATACCAGCTTGAGGATCTGGACAGGGATGAACAGGGCGCCCCGGGAGCCAGGGAGGCCCAGACACACTCTGTCCCCCTGGGGATCAATCTTTTTCACTCCACGGGCCTGAGCGCCTCGCTGAAAGGAACCTACTATGACCAGGACGGCGAGTTCGAGCGGAAAACAAACCGAGGCGTGTTTGAAGACGGGGATGATGCCTTCTGGCTGTTCGATGCCTCTATCAGCTACCGATTGCCCAAACGGTACGGCATGCTCACAGTAGGCGCGAAAAACCTCTTTGATGAAGAGTTCGAATATTTTGACCGGGACTGGGAAAACCCCCAAATCCAGCCGGAACGTTTCTTTTTTGCCAAGTTCACGCTGTCTTTTCCCATGTAGGATAAATGAACGCGTCTCCAAAAAGGGTCATGAATAGAGAGCATAACCAACCAACACAAAAGGAGCAAGAAAATGGGGAGCAACATCACTATGGGGAGAGGGAGAATGGGAAGCATGAATCAAATCATAGGCTTAATCACAGCGGCGTTTCTTGCCGTTGCAGGCTTTGCTGCTACAGGATCAGCAGGGTTTGATACGGTTGAAAAAGTTTGTCAAGATAATTGTAATGCTCAGTCTTTCGAACCCTTTGAAAGCCTTGGAGTTCGAGTCAAGCCTAACAATAAAGGTCAATGGCCTATCGTCGTAGAGTCAGAAAATGATCCTGGAGTATACCGGTGTGATAACCCAAATAGTCCAAATGCTGGCAACTACCCATGCCTCGCTTGGCCTTATGATTGGTATCGTTTCTCTGGTCCAAACAACCTTAAGAATGCTCATGTTTTAGTCCCAAACTGTTGTGGCCAAAAAATAGATATCTTATGGACAAGTGCAGGAGAACCAGAAGAGTATGAATGCGATAACTCCGAAAGCAAATTCAAGAACGTTTGCAGTGGATTCGAATTGCGCCTGATGGATGCGTCAGAAGGTACTTCAGGGACATTCTGGTTCACCACACCTGATCATGTTGCTTCGAACATGATTGATATCTCATTTGGTGAAGACAATGGCGATGATGAAATTTTCTCCCCTTGTTTATACGGCATCAAAGGTCCTGGCTGTTCCCCGGTCGCGGATGTCAGGGTCGAACCCAGATCGCAGTGCTGGCAGTTCACTGCAGAAGAGAATCCCAATTGCCCGGAAGCTCAGGATCAGACCTGGTATGCTGAATGGGCTGGCTCGGACCCTTGCGCCGTGGATGTCTGGGTGGCTGACGGTATTGTCCCCTGCGGCCAGGTTCAGCAGCAAGGGACCAAGCTCAAAGGCGAGCCATTGGACGACATTACCCTGACCTTTGACAATGTAGAGCAGTCACTTAAAGAAGCCCTGGATACGAACAGCAGATGCAGTGAAGGATGGCTCAGGTTCATTGATGAACAAGGATGTAACGCGAGGTGTTACCGCAGCGGCGGCAGGAGGTATTGTTATTAGGTTCTGTCTCACCATGAGACGGGCAGTCTTCTGATCTGCTCTAGGGGCACCGAGAGGGAAGCGGATCACGCCTGGCAGCTCCACAGGTGAACATCACTTCACCGTCTGGTCAAACACACAGTCCCAGCCTGGGGAAGGAGGATTCTGAGCATAGACTCTGCACCTGCCGGCCATGACCTGCGAGGGTCCGTCCTCAGGCCACCATTGGGAGGCCTGGGCGAAAAGTTCCAGGGCCTGCCCCCACTCCTGTCCGCGGTAGGCTTCCAGGCCCTGGGCATAAAGGCCCAGGGCCTTTTCTCTTTCTTCGACGATGTGGTCCCCGGATTCGGACACGAGCTCAAAAATGCTGATGCACTGATGCCGGCCTTTGGCCCGGACCCAGTCCAGCTCGCGCAGCACAAAGGAGGACCGCACCAGCTCGGCCGTGTTCTCGCCGATCAGGATGTCGGTCTTGTAGACCTTGTTCAAACCCTCCAGCCTGGAGGCGAGGTTGACTTGATCTCCCAGGACTCCGTAGGCGAAGCGGTACTTGGAACCGAGGTTTCCCACGAGCATCGGCCCCGAGTTGATGCCGGTCCTCGCCCTGAGGAGCGGCCGGCCCTTCCTTGCCCACTCCTGCCGAAGCTCGCTGAGATGCGACCGCATGGCCAGGGCAGATGCGCAGGCCCTCTGGGCATGGTCATCCTGCCTGAGCGGGGCCCCGAAGATGGCCATGAGCTCGTCGCCGATGTAGTCCGCGAGCGTTCCGCGCTGAATGAAGATGTCCCTGGTCATGGTCTCAAAAAACTCGCTCAGGATGTCGATCATCTCTGTAGGGGGGTACTTCTCGGAGTAGCTCGTGAACCCCTCGATGTCGGAAAACATGACGGTCAAGACCTTTTCCTCCCCTCCCAGCTTCAAACGGTCCGGGTCTTTGAGCACATCTTCGATCACCTGGGGGGCGGTGTACTGACTGAAGGCGTTCCTGATCTTTTTGCGCTCCCGCTCTTCAGTCACATACTGGTAAACGGTGAGATAGGTGTGGTTGGCTGAAACGGCCAGCACCGGGTAGACGAGGTTCAGCCAGATTCTGGAGTGGGCGAAGAGCCAGTGGGTGAAGACGGCATAGCCGATGATCAGCCCGGCCCCAAAAATAAGGCCCTGGACAGCGGTCATTCGCGGTATGGCCACCCCGGTGGCCGCCCCGAGAAGAACAATGGCCAGGATATCGAAGATCCTCGACCATTGGGGCTTTTGGAGGAAGTTTTGGGTCAGGATGTTGTCCAGCGCCGTGGCATGGATGGAGACCCCGGGACACACCGGGCTGTACGGCGTGCTTCTGAGGTCCAGGGCTACGCCCATGGCCCTGGACCCTATGAGCACAATCTTGTCGGTGAAGGTTCCCTGAGTGAACTCGCCCCTGAGGATGTCGGTGATGGAATACCAGGGGAACGTCTTTGGCGGTCCGAGATAGTTGAGCAGCATCTGACCGTTCTCGTCCGTGGGGAGGAACCGTGACCCCAACTGGACGCCTTCCACGCCGTGGGAGGCGACTCTGACTGAGAGCTGCGGCTCGTCGAGATAGTGCCATGCAGATCGGACAGCCAGGGGGGAATAGACATCCTGACCGCATTGGATGGCCTGCGGCATCCACCGGACCACACCGTCAGTATCTGCGGTAACGGTAAAATAGCCCGAGGAATCAGCTGCTGAAGTCAGGGCGGGCAGGTTGCTCTCGGGGGCGTAGGCCTGAATGAAAGGGTCCGTGTCGAGACCGCTGGCCGAGTAGAGGATCGAGGGATACTTTGACTGGCTGATGAGCTGGAGCCGCTCTTCAATGTCCTCTGGATCCAGATGAATATCGAGGTCCTCACTGGACATGTGGAAGAAGTAGCCCAGCACGACGTCGGCAGAAGCTGTTGAGATCGCCCTGGCCAGGGCCTGATCATGGTCGAGAACCTTTTTCTGCTCCTGGATGTACGCATTCAGCTCCGAATCCGTGGCATCAATCCGGCTCTCCAGCTCTTTGATAAGCTTGGATCGAGAGTGCTCATCCGGTTCCATGAACCCGATATCAAATGCAATGACCTTGGCACCGTCTGACGAGAGCTTTTCGATCAGACTGGCGATCTTGCTCCGTGGCCAGGGCCAGCGGCCTTCCCTGTCCAGGCTTTTTTCATCGATCAGAGCCAGCGCTATGGCCGGGGAGGGCTCTTGAGCCCCCCTGATCTGAAAGCGAAGATCGAGGGTTTTGAGTTCAATGAGATCAATGAAAGGGACGCCGATCTGGAAGAGGATCACCAGGATGATGATCGTGCCCCCGGTGATGAGAGCAGGATGGCTCTTAGGAAACAGTTTCTGGATAAGCTTCATGAGCCTTCTCACCTGGATTGCCGAAAAATTGGGCAGGCGACGAGAAGCAGAAACAGAAACAGACAAAGACTTTCAGCGAGTTGAGCAGACTGGACATCGAGTAAATTCTCGGTTAGAGCCTCCGATTGAACGCTATTGCGGTGTGGCGACCCTGTTCTTCAACCCCCCAAACGCACACACGAGCAAAAGGATGTCATATGTTGATTCGATGCTGGGGCTCACGGGGATCCTTGCCTGTATCCAGCCCGGATTGCATGAAGTTTGGCGGCGACACGTCCTGCCTGGAGATACGGGACGATGACAACAGAGTGATTATCGTTGACGCTGGTACTGGCGTCAGGAGGCTTGGACAACAAGTTGCCGAGGACAACATTTCAGACATCCATTGGTTGTTTTCGCATACCCATTTAGATCATATCATCGGGTTCCCTTTCTTTGCACCTCTTTATGACCCGAGCTCAAAACTGACCATCTATGGTCACCACCATCCCAGGGCGCATATGTTGGAGCTCCTTGAAAAGGCCATCAGGCCGCCCTACTTCCCCATCCACATCCGGGACTGCAAGGCCGAGGTCATATCCGTTGAACCAAAGAACAACCCTCTGACCATCGGTTCCATCACTATCGATTCGATCCCTCTGAGTCATACAGGGCACGGACTGGGCTTCAAATTCAGCTCAAAACAAGGATCGTTCGTCTTCATCACAGACAACGAGCTGGGATATCGTCATCAAGACGGCCGGTCCTATGACGAATACGTCGACTTCTGCCGGGGTGCGGACCTGCTGATACACGATGCGGAATACACCTCAGAGGAATATGCCACATACCAAGGGCACGGGCACTCCACTCTGGGCCAGGCCGTGCAGCTGGCTCTTGATGCTGGGGCCAAGCGGCTCGGCCTGTTTCATCACAATTGCAACAGGACAGATCAGGAGATCGAGGGCTTTGAAAGGGACATCCGCGAATACGTGCACCACCACAACGCGGACCTGGAATGCTTCGCTGTCAGTCAGTCTATGTCCATTGAGCTCTGAAGATGCGATGCACGAATTACCAATAAGCCTGTCACCATCTGCTCACTCAAGAGAGAAGAAAGTTGACAGGATTGACCGGACACACGGGATATTGCGGAAAAAGAGCTGCAGCTCTATGCCAGCGAGTCCTTCATCAATCCTATCCATCCTGTCCTTCTCTTTTTCTGAGAAATGAAGGATGCGCCTGCCACCTTGTGCTCAGGGCCTCGTGGAGGTTTCCAATTGCTAACTCCTGTTCTCCAGAAGGAGGTGCAGATCCGCAAGGACAACTGTTTCATTCCTTTGATTTAGGATGGCGCACTTCTGGGTGATGACACCGCCCTGCTCCTTCTGCCTTGCGTCAACAACATTCATGTGGACGGTGATCGTGTCCCCAATACAGACGGGATTCACAAATCGCACAGAGTCCATTCCATAGAAGGCGATGATGCTCATTTCCGGCAACGGAATCAATCCGGTGGCCACGGACAGGATGAGCATGCCGTGGGCGATCCTTTGACCAAACATACTCTTCTTGGCAAATTCCGCGTCCGAATGCAGGGGATACCAGTCGCCGCTCAACATGGAGAAGCTCGTAATGTCCGTCTCTGTGATCGTCCTGCTCCTGGTTGAGCTGCTTTCACCCAACTGAAAATCCTCAAAATATCGCATCTGAGTCCTCCTTGATATATTGTCACCAAAAAGCGTGGCCCAATGTGCCCTTGATACAGACTCCGGGGCTCATCACTCCAAGGACAGAGGTAAGTTGACAGGACTTACCGGATAAACGGATGTTGCCGGAAAAGAGCCGCAGCTCTTTTCCGGCGTTTCCTTCCTCAATCCATCTGATCCTGTCAATCCTGTCGTTCTCTTTTTCTGATCAATGAAAGATATGCTCAGTGACCTTGTGCTCACTATGGGCTGCGCCAATCCCTTGTCTCCAGATTCTCGATCCAATGGAACTCGCTGTCACTGCTCACCAGCACAACGCCCACCGCCAGCGCGTGCGCCGCAATCAGCATGTCGTGGGACTTGATCCGCCTGCCTTTGTTCTGGAGATTCGCACGCATTCTCCCATAGATCTCGGCCACCTCGCTGTCCCAGGCAAGCACTTCCACACGAAGCAGAAACTCCTCCACGAGCCGACGAAGATTTGTAGCTTCCGGCCTTCTCGCCAATCCGAAAAACAGCTCAGCCTTGGTGATGGCCGAGATGCAGAGCGACTCCACGGGCTTGTTCACCACGCGCTCAGTGACTCTTTCCTCGCCCCCTAGGAAATAGCTCACCGTATTTGTATCGAGCATGTATTCCATTTCAGGAGCCATCCTCGAGGGGATCGCGTCCACCTAGATCCTGACCTCGCTCCTCCTCGCTCAGGAAGTCCTCCGGAACCCGGGTCTTGTCTCGAAGCTGTAGAAAGCTGTCCCATGTTGTGGGCCTGGGGGAGAGGATCACTTCGTTGGTCTCGGGATCCTTGCGGATAAAAACCTCGCTCGTGTCGAACCGGAACTGCGCCGGTAGCCGCACGGCCTGACTCCGCCCGTTCCAGAAAACCTTGGCCTTCTCCATTTCCTTCACCTCCTCTGATATATATCCCAATATATATCCACTTACCCCAAAACGTCAACGCGAGAGCAACCCTGGCGGCGGACCCGCCTTGGGCCTTCCTGACGAACTACCGAAAAATCCTCGGTAGTTTCCTCTTCCGCCGGTTTGCCGTCGTCGAAGACGTTTTCAAGTGGGGGCTGAACAGGAAGGAAGAAGAAAGTTGACAGGATTTACTGGATAAACGGGATGTTGCAGGGAAAGAGCTGCGGCTCTTTTCCAGTGGGGCCTTCATCCATCCTGTTGATCCTGTCGTTATACATCAGCGATCAGGGAGACCACCTTCCGTGAAGAGCCCTCAACATCGTGCCCGGCAAGGTCGATCCAATAATCAGCTCTTTGGTAAGATTTTCTGAAATAGGAAAAATCTTCTCTAATATCCTTCAGATACAGCTTCTTCTCCTTCTCGGTCAATTGCTTGTCTATCAGGTTGGTATCAATATCGTAGAAGGTGATCCGGGACAGAATATTCTCCGGCCGGTCTCTCAGGACGATTTTCAGGCCGCCGGTCTTCTTTATTACCTGCCAGAAGCCGCCCATGAGCCCGAAAGGAGGAAGTGCGATCACCGCATGGGCGGATTCGGGTCTACCCAGAAGAGCAGAGAGCGCCTTGGACGCTTCGTAGCTATAGGAGTGCGCGGTCAGGAACTGGTTCTGTAGCCGTTCCAGGGAGGTGCCGAAATATCTCTCCACCTCCTCGTCGAGGTCGAAGAAAGAATAAGACAGCAGCTCGGCTGAATGTCTCCCCACGGCAGTTTTGCCTACACAGGCCACACCAGTCAGGTAAATCCTCATGGAGTTCCTCTTGAGCTGACCACCACTATCGGGGATGTCCCCTTATGCTCCATGTGCCTCTCATCATATGCTCACTCTTTAATTGGAGACGCTCCAGTCCTCGAGCAAAAGCCCGGGCACTCTCTCGAATTCCTGCACGTTGTTCGTGACCAGGGTCAAGCCGGATGCCCTAGCCTGACCGGCGAGCATCATGTCGTAGGCTCCGATGGGCTTACCCTTTTGATACAGCGAAGCCCGGATCTGGCCGAAATGATAGGCCGCGCCGCTGTCGAAGGGCAAGAGCTCGAGTCTGGCGACCATGGCCTCGACGTCGTTGAGATTTTGCTCAACATGCCGCGATTTCTCCGCGCCATAGACGAGCTCTCCGAGGGTTATCGTGGAAATGGCCATGCGGCCTTCGTGCTCCATGAACCGCCTCTTCACCTGGGCAGGGCGATTCTTTATGGTGTAGATGACTATATTGGTGTCCAGGAGGTATTTGAGCATTACAGCGTCTCGCGGGTCTGATCCTCCGGCTGCTCCCTGCCTTGCATGAAATCCTCGGACACCCCTGACGCATGGAACCAATCCTCCCAGGATTGGCCCGCAGGCATGATGATGCGCTTATTGCCCACCTTGATGATTTCCACATCCTTCACAGTCTCCGGCATGGCCACATCCTGCGGCAGACGGACTGCCTGGCTGCGATTGCTCTTGAAGATACGGGTTTTCGTGGTCATGGGTCTTCTCCTTGCTTAAACAGCAAAGACAAGCTAACACACCCCTGGGATATGTCAAGAGGATATACTACATCCATAGAACATAAAGTGCTAGTTACCTTGTGCTCATTATGGCCTCAAGTTTATGTCGAACGAGACTGACACCCGGACCAGGATCTCAGAGTGCTTTGGCGAGCTGTCTCGAGCTTTGCACGAAGGCAAACCCGAAGGCCAGGTTCCTCAGCGTGGACAGGTGCAGCTCCTCATTTACGGCCGCGGTGGCATCGGAGGCGAAAAACACCCTGTAGTCCAGATCGAAGGCCTCTCGCGCGGTGTTCTCGCAGCAGCAGTTGGTCAGCACCCCGGTGACGATCAGCTCCGTGATACCCAGCTCCTGCAGCATCCCGTCCAATCCCGTGCCGCGAAAGGCGGAATAGCGGCGTTTGTCCAGGACAGTATCCCCATGCTTCGGGGCCACTTCCGGCATGATCCGCCACTCATCGGCTCCGTAGGTAACGCTCTGGCCCCACCACTCATAGATCATGCCTCCGTCCGCGGTTATATCCTTGTGTCCGTGCCGAGTATAGAAAACAGGCACTGAGCGGCTGCGGCAGGCAGCCAGGACATGGGATATATTGTCAGCCACGGAAAGAGCAACAGGCCGAAAGTACTCCTGCATGTCAACGACCAGCAGGGCGCTGCGAGCTGGATCCGGCTTGGCCTTCCGTATGTTGTATTTTCCGATCTCCTGGAGAAAATCCTGCATACGCTTCTTCCTCCGCCCCAAGAAGCGGTCCCGTGGGTCACTTGGTCCTGAGCCGCTTCTGTAACCTATTTCGGAAGAGTGAAGAAAGTTGACAGAATTTATTGGATAAACGGGACGTTGCGGGGAAAGAGCCACAGCTCGTTTCCCACGGGCCTTCATCGATCCTGTTCATCCTGTGGATCCTGTCTCTTTTTTTCAATATTCCATCTGACGAGAAAAACTTCGGTTCTTGCTTGCATCGGCAGCACGGCAAATGGATGGCTGGCTAAAAAGCTAGTCAAACGCCAAGAGCGCCATCGTTCATTGCAAGAAAGGCTGGGTTCAGGAAGGCTAACAGAGCACCAACAGCTGCTCACCGGACTGGTCTGCTTTTGACTCTACACCTATTTTCCGAAGTTGGTGCAGGATTGAGTTGACAACCACTATCATGGATGTCCATTTATGTTCTATTGCAGAAATGTTACGTTGCTGCATAGTCACAATGGATTCAAGACATTTTCAGCAAGTTTTAACTAAATCTTGCAATATTTATTCTATCTCGCTAAATTTGCTACACATTGATGACAAAGCATTGCAAAGCTACTGATCACCTTATCATATCATTTCAACAGATTACAGAAATCCTGCAGAGTCTTGGCAATAGCGGAAAAAACATAGTTGATAAAAAAGTCCCGCGCATGTAATGTGCGCCCAAACATTTTTTGCATTCAAAAAAGGAGGCAATAATGCAAAATGGGACTTTTTCTTTTCCTGCACTCATTTTCGCAGCGGCAATGGCCTTTATCCTTTTTTCCGATCCAGCTTCGGCCTGCACCGGGATGGTCATAAAGGGCGAGGACGGAACTGTAGTCTACGGCAGGACCCAGGAATGGTCCATGTTCGATTTCAAAACCCAGGCCACGGTATATCCGAAAGACAAATCATTTCAGGCAAAGACCCCCGAGGGGAAAAACGGGATAAGCTGGGATGCCAAATACGGCTTCCTTAGCTTTTTGCTCCTGGACAAGGTAACCGGGGACGGGATGAACGAAAAGGGACTTGCCGCGGGCTCTTTCTATCACAAGGGATTTGCCGAGTATGGGGAATACGATCCCTCCCGGGCCGATAAGAGCATGGCTCCCACAAACGTGGTCAACTACATACTGTCCAACTTCGCCACCATCGAAGAGGTGCGCAAGGGTATTCAGGAAGTCAGGGTCGTGCCCGTGAAGAACTCGGATATCGGCGAGGTGCCTCCAGTGCATTTCTTTGTGGCCGACCCCAGTGGGAAATCCCTGGTCATAGAATACAGGGGCGGCAAGGCGAAGATTTACGACAATCCGGTCGGGGTTATAACCAACAACCCCACCTTTGACTGGCACTTGCAGAATCTAAGAAATTACGGCTATCTGAATGCGGAATCGTATAAGACAAAGACTTGGGGAGACCTCGAGATAAGCCCACTGTCGCCTGGATCGGGGCTTTTGGGGCTTCCCGGAGATTTCACCTCCCCCTCCAGGTTCGTCCGGGCCCTGGTCCTGCGGGAAATCTCCAATCCCACCAGCGGGGGACTGGAAACCGTAGAGCAGTTTTTTCGGGTCATGGACAGTTTCAACGCTCCCTCCAAGCTGGGGGAGGGCCAAAAAAAGCAGGACTTGAAGAAAAAGTCGCTTCCTTCGAATACGCAATATACGGTCGCCCACGACACGACCGACCTGACAACGTATTATCACACGGTCTGGAACAGGCAGATCCGGAAAATAGACTTGAACGAGATCGATTTTTCAAAAAGCGAGGTCAGGAAGATTCCTCTTGATGAAGAAAAGACCCAGAACATCAAGGACGTGACCGAAGCCCTGCGCTAAAGGCCAATCCCGGGGCCGGGCATAGGATCCGGCTCCGGAAGGAGCAGCAAAGTGCCTGCTCCCTTATGCTACTCATTGCTTGATGTCCTTGATAAAGGCATNGGGTCTGGTCACTCGGAAGAGAGGAGAAAATTGACAGGATTTACTGGATAAACGGGATGTTGCGGGAAAAAAGCTGAAGCTCTTTCCCCGCGAGGCCTTCAGCAATCCTGTTCATCCTGGAGATCCTGTCGTTCTCTTTTTTCGCCATTTCGTCTGCCGAAGAGGGGCATCAGGCCTTGTTCGCATGGGCAGGACGGCAAATGGATGTCTGGCTGAAAAGCTTGCCCAGTGAAATGAGCCCAGAGGGCTCCCTGCCGAAGGCAGGATTTCACCGGGCTTTCATGGGCTCGATGAGCGTCATCATTCGTGGAAGAAAAAGGCAGGGATTCAGGAAGGCTAAGCGAACACCAACAGATGCTCACCGGACTGGTCTGCTCTTGATTCTGCACCGATTGCTTGGAATGGGTGCAGAATTGAGTTGACAACCACTATCGTGGATGTCCCCATGTGCTCAATAAAAAGCCTATGTACTCACTGGGCAGAGCGCGTCAACAACCTTTCTCTGGCACATGGGCGGTAAAATAAAAGATGGGCCTGTCATCTTCTGCTCACCATCGGGGCCGCCTCAAACGGTCCGAACGGATTTGATGGCGGGAATTGAACAGGCTGAAGAAGGCGATAAGGGTCACGGCCATGACACCCAGGGCGGCAGCGGCGGCGATCATGAAAACGATCACGATCTGGTAGCTCACCGCGTCCAGGGGATCGGCCCCGGCCAGGATCTGCCCGGTCATCATCCCCGGCAGGCTAACCACGCCCATGACCATCATGGAGTTGACGATGGGGATCATGCCGGATCGGGAGGCCTCCCGCAGGGACTCCCTGGCCGCCTCCCATCTGCCGGCGCCGAGGGCCAGCAGTGACTCGATCCGCGACTGTCGCTGCGCCGTATCCTCCATGAAACGGTCCAGGGCCAGGGAGATGCCGTTCATGGTGTTGCCCAGCACCATGCCCAGCAGGGGAATGAAGTACTGCGGCTCGAACCAGGGCTCGACCTTGATAATGCCCGTCATGGCGATCAGGGTCACCAGGAAGGCCGCGCCCATGATGGAGACGAAGCTGCTGAGGAAGATCCGCGGGAATCGCCTGCGCGTGCGGCCGACCGCGCTCTGGCTGGCCAGGGCGGTCATGATCAGTCCCAGACTCAGGACCCAGACAGGGTTCTTCAGGGCGAAGACCCATTTCAGGATCCACCCCACGAAGAGGAGCTGCGCCACCATACGGCAGGAGGCGATGAGGAGCTGTCTTTCCAGCCGCAGGCTAAGCAGGGCGGAAAGCAGGAGATTCACGCCCACCAGGCAGGCTGCAAGCGCGAGCTGCCAGGGGCCGAGCTGGATGTACTCCGGATTCACGGGAGCTCACTTCAGGGTCAGTGTTTGTGTGCTCAACCGCTCGATCTGAGCCCGGTCGAGGCTGGTCGGGAACAGGGGGACGCTTCGTGCCAGGGGATAGAATCCTCTTCCATGATACTATGAGCCTCCATATTTTCCTTATCGTGATTGACACGATTTACATGATAGCATATGTTGCTATCAATACGATGTCATCACAAGGAGGCAGACATGAAAACAATCACAGTGCGCGGCGTCGAACCTGATGTAGCCGAAAAGCTCAGGAAAGCCGCGTCTCAGCAGGGAACAAGCATAAACAAAATCATTCTCGACATGATCCATAAGGAATTGGGCTTACAGAAAGAAAAAATGTATTCCAAGCGTTACAGTGACCTCGATAGCCTTTTCGGACAATGGAGTGAAGAAGAGTTTCAAGAAATAAGCTCTGCCATCGAAGAAAATAGGCAAATCGACAGTGAGCTTTGGTGATGAGAAAGGTCATGATCGACACCAATATCTACTCTCTAGCGATGAAGGGAGATCAAAATACTATAGATATCTTACGAAAAGTGGATTATATAGGTATTTCAACGATAAGCATCGGTGAACTCATAGCTGGATTTCAAGCTGGAACAAGAGAGAAGAAAAATCGAGAAGAGCTTGACCTTTTCCTGGATTCACCCCGAGTAATAGTATATGACATTGATGATGAGACTTCGGAGTTTTATGCCTCAATATTCAATCAGCTAAAAAGCGCAGGAACGCCAATCCCCACGAATGATATATGGATTGCTGCTTCTGTATTTCAACACGGACACAGACTTTTTTCTCAGGACAAGCATTTTGATAAGATTCAAGGGCTCTTTTTGATTAGAAGGAATGACTTTTCATCCGGAAACTAATGCTGTTTCTCTTTCGCATCAGAAAGTCAATAATTAGCCTGTCCCCATGTGCGACTGTTTAGCACGCACAGAACTCTCTTGTTTGACTTGGACAAATGCGAAACAAACAGAGGGCCCGACACTTCATTCTAACAGTTCTTTCTGCTTGTGCTCTGGACTGGGATAATCACTGTCAGCCTGTTAATTTGCGCTCGATTGCTATGCTAATTGCAATTTACACTTGCAATTAGCATAGCAATTAGCTATTTTTCTGCCTATGCAGGATAGAACGATTGAGCCGGCTTTTAAGAACCTGATGACCAAGTATCCGGTTGTGACGATTACAGGTCCTCGACAAAGCGGCAAAACCACGTTGTGTCGCAAAGTGTTTCCGGATAAGGCCTACGTCAATCTTGAGGCCCCTGATGAGCGGCAATTCGCACTCGACGATCCCCGAGGATTCCTTGAGGCGCATAAGGAGGGGGCCATACTGGACGAGATCCAACGCACTCCGGATCTGCTTTCCTACATCCAGCCCATGATCGATGAGGATTCCAGGCCTGACCGATTTGTCCTGACCGGCAGTCAACAACTCAATGTCAGGCAAACCCTGAGCCAGTCCCTGGCCGGAAGGACGGGACTTATCACGCTCCTCCCCTTTGATTGGCACGAGATCCGGCCCTATGTGGATCTTGGCAATGTCGACAGCCTCCTCCTGCACGGATTTTATCCGCGTTTGCATCATATGGGCATTCATCCCAGCCAGGCGATGGCGGACTATTTCGAGACATATGTCCAGCGCGATGTGCGACAGCTCATTCAAATACGTCATGCAGAGCTGTTCGAAAGGTTCGTGCGACTCTGTGCCGGACGAGTTGGCCAACTCCTCAACCTGCAGAGCCTCGGCAATGAGGCTGGTGTCTCCCATACCACGGCCAAGGAATGGCTCTCCATTCTCGAGGCCAGCTACGTCATCTTTCAATTGCCGCCCTGGCACGCGAACATCTCCAAGCGCCTGATCAAGACGCCGAAGATCTACTTCTGGGATGTGGGGCTGGCGGCCTACCTTCTGGGTTTGGAGGATGAACAGCAGGTGAGCAGGGATCCCCTTCGCGGAAGCCTTTTCGAAAACATGGTCGTTGCGGAGATGTTCAAGCAGTTCTACCACCACGGACGGCGCCCCAGATTATCCTTTTATCGCGACAGATCGGGCAACGAGGTCGATCTCATTGTGGAGCGCGGGCGCGAGCTTGCGGCGATTGAAGTAAAATCCGGCCAAACCGTGACCAGGGATTACTTCCGGGGCCTGAACCGCTTTGCCGGAATCTGTGGAGACAGGATTCAAAGCGGTGCTGTCGTGTATGGGGGAGGCGAACGACAGCCTCGCTCCGACTGGGAGGTGTGGCCGATAAGAGACCTTGGCGCGCTCTCCGAAAAGATTTTCCCTGGCCTTACTGATTGAAAGAACAGCCTTCAATCAGCAAGAAAAAATTTGCCCTCATGATCTGCCCCGGGGCCGGGCCGGGATCTCAAAGAGCTTCGGCAAGCTGACTCGCGCTTTGTACATAGGCGAATCCGAAGGCCAGATTCTTCAGCGTGGACAGATGGAGCTCCTCATTCGCGGTAGAATGATAATAATCAGTCTGTCCCCTTCTTCTCACTCTACTCCGCCAGGCTGTTGCCCGTCGTCCAATGGGAGCCCACTGAGCGAGGAAATGTGCGGGTCCAGAGTGACACGGCCGATTTTTACCGCTTCTTCAACGCCACCCCACACGCGGAATTCCTGTACGACTGTGTGCGCCAGACCATTGAAAAAGAGCTGCCGGAGGAAACCACCTTCCTGCGCCTGTATGACGAATTCCGGACCAGAGTGGAGACCATGCTGGACATGCCGGAACCGACTCTGAATCTGCTCTTCAGGTTTCTGAGGCAGAATCAGGGGCGCCTCTCCCGGCGGGCCAGAGCCAGGGAGCTCAGGAACCTGACCGAGGATGAGGCCCGGCGCATCGAGGCGATCTATTCGGAGCTGTTTGGGTGATCATCACCGGGACCGACTCCTGCTGCAGAACCCGCCAGAAAACGCCTCTGTTCTGTCCCCTCGTTCCTACCTTGAGCTTCAGCAATGGAATGAAAGACAAATGGTGCGTTTGGGGCTGATACAGTAGCCCCGGCTTGGGTACTGTCCAGATTGTANCGCCGGGACCCTGACGGCGGACCCGCCTTGATCCTTTCTGGCGAACTACTAAGAAATCCTTGGTAGTTGCTACTTCCGCCGGCTTGCCGTCGTGGAAGACATTTTCAGGTGGGGGTTGAATCGGAAGGGAGAAAAAAGTGTCTAAAAAGAGCCCATAAGTTCACTTGAGTTGACAACCAAATCATGGATGTCCCCATATGGTCTGCTCTGCACATCACCTGTACACATCCTTCCGGTGACCAAGGCGAACCACAAGGATCAGCAGCTCCTGGTCGCGCAATTCGCAAATCACCCGATAATCACCGACTCGATACCGCCACAAACTGGCCAGCTGGCCTTTCAGCGGCTCCCCGAGTTGCCTCGGGTCCTTTAATCCGGCGACCCGCTGCTCCATATACTCGCGGATGCGCTCACGGGCCTGAGGATCAATTTTCTGTGCCTCCTTCCGCGCGGACTTAAGATACCTGATCGTCCAGGCCACTCCAGAACTCCTCGCCGCTTACGATCTCGTCCTTGCCCTCCCGCAGCTGTTCCAGCCTGTGCTCTGCCAGGTAGGCATCCTCCAGGTCCTCCAGGTGATCCATGATGATCTTTTTTACATAGAAAGCCTTGGAGCGCCCGGTCTGCCTGGCCAGGTAGCTCAGTCTCTCCTCATACTCCTTGGGCAATCTGACAGAGGTAGGCATAGAGCCCTCCTTGTTGAATACTTGTATTCAATCATAAAGCATAAAAGCATTTCGTCAAGCTTAAACGATTTGTCAGGATTTACTGGATAAACGAGAGGTTGAGTAAAAAGAGCTGCAGCTTTTTTCTGCAGGGGCTTCATCAATCTTGTCTATCCTGGAGATCCTGTCGTTCTCTTTTTCTGTCTACCGAGAAGAGGCATCAGGCCTCGCTCGCATCGGCAAAATGGCAAATGGATGTCTGGTAGAAAAGCTTGCCCAGTGAAATGAGCCCAGAGGGCTCCCTGCCGAAGGCAGGATTTCACCGGGCTTTCACGGGCTCGATGAGCGCCATGACTCATTTCAAGAAAGGCAGGGATTCAGGGAGGCTGACTGAGCACCAACAGCTGCTCACCGGACTGGTCTGCTCTTGAGTTGACAACCACTATCATGGATGTCCCCATATGCTGATTTTTCTAACATTATCCTCTGGAATTGTCGTGTAAACGATGACAGTGTAAAATCTAACATATAGCATTATCCGTACTCACATATCCGCGATCAGCCTGCATTTTAACTTGGAGCATTCCATGGGCGATCCCTCATCTTCTAAAAGATCTTCAGAAAAAAATCAGTCTGATCAGGGTGATGAACTCAAATGCCATCTCCTAGGGTCGGACGATCCTCATATCGACCTTGCCCATCGTATTATTCGCTACGCGGTCAAGGCCCTGACTTTTCTAATGGTCTTTGTGATTCTCTGGGGAATCCTGGATGTCATATGGGTCCTTGTGAACAAGCTCTCGACACCGCCCTACTTACTTCTCAATATCAACGATATTCTTGCAACATTCGGGGCCTTCATGGCTGTCCTCATCGCCATCGAAATCTTCATGAACATCGTGATGTACCTGGAAAGCGAGGTCATCCATGTCCGCTTGGTCCTGGACACAGCGGTCATGGCGGCCGCACGGAAGGTCATCGTTTTGGACTTCAATCAAATGAGCTTCACTGAGGTCTTTTCCCTCAGTGCGATTCTCGCCGCACTTGGTCTTTGTTACTTGTTTGTTCTCAAGGGCTCTGAATCAAGGATCAAACTTGGATCCTCTTGATCAGTCCCCGAGCTACCCGGTCTGGCATGGCAAATAGTTCGTTCCTGCACGGACTTGAAAAGGGGTCATGTGCCTATTGGTGACTTCAGACTGCGTGCCATGCCCGCCTGTAGCCACGGTCTCCTATTGTCAATAAAGAGCCCCCCCC
>JGI1684J13235_1000289_pt1 | contig 19189 bp, 22 predicted proteins | sample PonA232FremontCA_2_FD_13235 | JGI IMG/M metagenome (IMG submission 13235) | reverse complement strand
GCGTACCGCGCCGTACTGGGAGGTAGACCTGTGCATTCTACGAGTTTGTCCTTGTCGTGTGCCCCCTCTACCTCAAGAACCTTGAGCACGAGCTTGGCGCTTGGGGGTAGTTCGTCAACGTTGCTCATACCATACACCTCTCGTCGCGCCCTCTGTGGAAGAGTTCGACGTGGGCTTCCGAGAGTACCTCCCTCGCCATCTCGACGCCTTTCTCACAGCTACAGTACTCAACACGGTAGTGTTTCACCGGGTGGCGGACCCAGTTCTTCTCGTGGTGTGCGTAGACGTCGGCGGTGTCCTCATTGCGCTCGGAGAAAAGGTGGACGTGTAGCTGATGTGACGAGAGTCGTGAGTCACGCAGTACCCACGAACCCGCCTCCACGTCGCGGCGGTTCGGGCACGCCCGGTGTTTGAGAGCCGAGATTACCTCAAACGAGAAGCCGAGGCTCCTGAGGTTGTCCTCAACCTCGCGCAGGTCCGCGCCCGCGGTGCCTACGTACTGGTCCTGGCTCACGTCCGAGACGGCGTAGCCACCGACGCGCGCGAGCGCCGCGTCGAACGCCGGCCAGAGCCTTCGACGTACCTCTTTACCGCGTTCCATCTATCCTAAAAAATGCACCGCGTATAATAACGTGAGCGCGTCCGTGAACGGGACACGCACGGACGCGTCACTCCCAGTAGACGCCGACACCGTCTTCGCCTTCTTCCTCGCCGCCTTTCTCGGAGCCTTCGGATTCAGCCATATGCTCCATCTTCTTGCGTCCGAACTCATCGATGAGACGTGTCGCCTCCGCCGCCCAGCGGTAGAAGCCGAGCGTGAGGCTACGCGTAACCTCCTCGCCCGTCGCGTGCGTATAGACATGGACACGTCCGCCCTCACGCAGGTTGCGCTCCGACTTGTGAAGGAAACCGACCTCAACGAGGTGGTTTGCGTACCGCGAAACGACGCTGCGTTCGACGCCGAGAACGTCTGAGATATCGTTCGCTGTCGCCTCTCCTTCGTCCATGACACACAGGCATATCTCCATCTCTGTCTCGGTCATCCCGAACGCCTGCTTGAACAGCGGCTTCGTCTCCGGTGACTGTATCGACGCCCCCTGTTGGTCGACCCTTTCTATGGAACCCCCACAACAGGTCATCTCCGAATCCGCCGCTGTCGAGAGGACGTAGTTGTCACAGCTACGGCATTCATACACCGCGAACTCGTCGGGCATATACGAAAGGTCGTCTTCCAGACGAATAAACGTATCTCACGCGGTTGCACCGCTGCGTAGAGACCGCCTCAAGTATAAGTAGATGCCGTTTTAACACCCACCGTGACCACCGAAAAAGATGTTTTTGAAGCGGTAAACCCCGCGACCGAAGAGGTGGGGGAAACGCACGAACGGCACGGAGAGGTAGAGGTGGACGGGATACTCTCGGAGGCGGACGAGACTTTCGAGAGCTGGAGCGCGAGACGTATACAGGAGCGCGAGTCCATGCTTGCGGAAGCCGCCGACGTACTCCGGGATAGAAAACGCGAGTACGCCGAGACGATGACCCGCGAGATGGGGAAGCCTGTCACACAGGCTGTCGCCGAGGTGGAAAAATGCGCGTGGGTCTGTGACTACTACGCCGAAAACGCCGCCGAACACCTCCAGGACGAACGTATCGGCGGCGAACCCGGGACGAAGACGTACGCGCGGTACGAACCCCTCGGGGTCGTACTCGCTGTCATGCCGTGGAACTACCCGTTTTGGCAGGTATTCCGTTTCGCCGCACCGTCTCTCGCCGCGGGGAACGTCGGGGTCCTCAAACACGCCTCGAACGTCCCCGGATGCGCGCTCGCTATTGAGGACGTCTTCGACCGCGCCGGGTTTCCCGAGGGGGCTTTCTCGGCGCTACTCGTCGACAGCGGTGCGGTCGAGGGCGTGATACGTGACGACCGCGTCCGCGCTGTCACGCTCACAGGGAGCAACCCCGCCGGCGAAGCCGTCGCCTCGACGGCGGGTGAGGAAGTAAAGAAAACCGTACTCGAACTCGGAGGTAGCGACCCGTTCGTCGTGCTCGGAGACGCAGACGTGGAGGCGGCGGCGGAGACGGCGGCGCAGGCACGCAACCTCAACTCCGGACAGTCGTGTATCGCGGCGAAGCGGCACATCGTCCACGAGGACGTCTACGAGGGGTTCGTCGACGCCTTCGTTGAGGAAGTTGAGGACCTGACCGTCGGAGACCCGACCGAGGAGGACACCGATGTCGGACCTCAGGCGCGCGGCGACCTCCGCAACGGTCTACACGAACAGGTCCGTGCGTCGGTCGAAGCGGGAGCGACCGTCGAGACGGGCGGCGAGATACCCGACGGTGACGGCTACTACTACCCGCCCACGGTCCTTACCGACGTACCCGAAGGGTGCCCAGCAGCGAACGAGGAAGTTTTCGGACCGGTCGCGGCGGTCTTCCGTGTCGAGGACGAGGACGAAGCCCTCGAACTCGCCAACTCATCGCAGTACGGTCTCGGTGCGAGCGTCTGGACCGACGACCTCGAACGCGGCGAGCGCCTCACGGGACGTATAGAAGCGGGTATGACTTTCGTGAACTCCCTCGTCCGTTCGGACCCGCGTCTACCTTTCGGCGGGGTCAAAAAGTCAGGGTACGGACGTGAACTTTCCGCCGACGGGATACGCGAGTTCACGAACAAAAAGACCGTCTGGATACAGGAGGCAGGAAGATGACGAAGGTATCCGACGTTCTCGTTTCGTCGCTGGAGGAGGAAGGCGTAGAACGCGTCTACGGCGTCCCGGGCGAGGAAAACGAGGACCTCCTGTTTTCGCTACGCGGTTCGTCGGTCGAGTTCGTCCCGACACGTCACGAACAGGGCGCGGCTTTCATGGCGAACGTCCACGGAAGACTTACCGGTGAGGCGGGCGTCTGTCTCGGCACTCTCGGGCCCGGAGCGACCAACCTCATCACGGGGGTAGCGGACGCCAACCTCGATAAGTCCCCCGTCGTCGCTCTGACGGGTCAAGGAGGCTTAGAACGTCTACACAAGGAGAGTCACCAAGCGCTCGACATCGTCGGAGCGTTCGAACCCATCACGAAGTGGAACGGTCAGATATCCGACCCCGACATAGTCCACGAGTCGGTCCGTAAGGCGTTCAAAGTAGCCGAGTACGAAAAGCCGGGCGCAACGCATATCGAACTCCCCGAGGACATCGCCGCAGAGACAACCGAGTGTTCTTCCATGTCCGCGGGTGACCGCGTCAGACGCCCCGACCCCGACCGCCCGTCGGTGGAGTCTGTTGGGGAACGGATGGCGAACGCCGAGAAGCCCCTGATAATCACGGGGAACGGCGCGGTCAGGACGGAGGCATCACGCGAACTACGCGAACTCGTAGAGTCCTTCGATGTTCCCGTCGCTTCGACGTACATGGGAAAAGGTGCGGTCTCGGACAAAGACCCGCGTTCGCTCATGACGCTTGACTCGGGGGACCACGAGGAGGCTTCTTCGGCTATAGAGGAGGCGGACCTCGTGGTCACAGTCGGCTACGACATAGCGGAACACGACCCCGCGGGTTGGAACGCCGGAGATACCGAGGTCGTACATATAGACAGCGAACCCGCCGAGGTCTATGAGGCGTACGACCCCGACGTCGAGATAGTCGCCGACATACCGTCCGCGGTCTGTGCGGTCAAGAATAGCCTCGAAGACAGGAACGTCTCCCACGACACCGACTGGTACGCCGACCTGCGCGAACATATACTCGAAGACTTAGAGGAAAACGCCGAGGAGTTCACGGTGCGGNNCNCTTTACCCGCTNTCCGCAAGGCGATGNANGAGGAGGACGTCCTTATCTCGGACGTCGGCAACCACAAGATGGAGATAGCACAACGGTTCCGGACGTACGAACCGAACACCTGNCTCATCTCGAACGGTCTTGCCTCGATGGGTATCGCCGTACCCGGAGCGGTCGCGGCGGACCACGCCGTTGAGGCAAACGTCGTAGCGGCGACCGGCGACGGAGGATTCCTTATGAACGCCGCTGAGATAGAGACGGCGACACGTACCGACGCATCGTTCACCGTCGTGGTCTTCAACGACGACGACTACGGTCTGATATCACGCAAACAGACCGACCACACGGGCGAGTCCTTCGGTACGGGACTCACCAACCCCGACCTGCCGACTTTCGCCGAGAGCTTCGGTGTCGACGGCGTCCGTATCGAGGACTGGGACGAACTCGAAGCTACTCTCGAAAGACACGTGGGTTCAGGAGGTGTGAGCCTCATCGAGGTTCCTGTGGAAGGTACATAAAAGGAAAGGCACGGCGGTAGAAAGCCGTACCGGCGTTGGGAACGCCCCGTGCTGTCCCGGACACGGGGCATCTTATCTTTTTTCCACTCACATAAAAACAAAGCCCGGGAGTGTGCCGTCCGTACAAAGACGTTACCTTACCTGACCGACGGCGGTCTTGCACGACCGGGACAGACCGGCGGAGGTCCTATAACAAGGCAGCGTTATGGGAAACCATGGACGAAGAACTCGGTCAACGCGGAAAGGAAACGACGTGCGAACTGTGCTCCCTCGAACTCGACAGGGTCTCGGAGGTCGAAAGCCTCACAGAGCGCGACATAGGGCTTCTGAGACAGCCGCGGAGACGTGTCAACGTTAGTATACCGGTGCGGATGGACGACGGAACCGTCGAACATTTCCCCTCGTTCAGGATACAGTACAACGGTTCGCGGGGTCCGACGAAAGGAGGTATACGGAGGACGAGGTCGACGAACTCGCTTTCCTGATGACGCTCAAATGCGCCGTCGCGGGTCTGCCCTTCGGCGGTGCAAAAGGCGGAGTACAGGTCGACCCCGAGGAACTCTCCGAGGGGGAACTCGAAAGGCTGTCACGCGCCTACGTAGACGAGTACCACGATGTCATAGGACCGCAGAAAGACATCCCTGCGCCCGACGTCAACACGAACGCGAAGGTAATGGGCTGGATGATGGACGAGTACGAAAGTGTCGCCGGAGAGCGCGCGCCCGGGGTCATCACGGGAAAGCCACCCGAGATAGGCGGTAGCGAGGGGCGTGAGTACGCCACCTCGCTCGGTGGTGCTGTGGTTCTCGATGAGTTCGTCGAGTACGAAGGCATGGGTGAGGAATTAGACGTAGCCATCCAGGGGATGGGAAACGTCGGTTCGTATCTCGCGGAGTTCCTCGACGAACGGGGCTACAACGTCGTCGCTGTCAGCGACTCCTCCGGCGGGGTGTACGACGGCGACGGTATAGACGTCCCCGCGATGGTCGATGAGTACAGGGAAAGCGGGGACCTCGATGGATTTGGCGACGCGGTAACCAACGACGAACTCCTCACACTCGACGTCGACGTTCTCGTCCCCGCCGCGATAGAGGACCAGATAACCGACGAAAACGTAGACGACGTACGCGCGGACGCAGTCTTAGAGATGGCGAACGGACCGACGACGCCGTCCGCCGACGAGCGTCTGTCGGAACGCGGCGTCCCCGTCGTACCTGACATACTCGCAAACGCCGGCGGTGTTACGGTCTCTTACTTCGAATGGGTCCAGAACGAGGCGAACGAGTACTGGTTAGAGACAAAGGTAAACGAAAAGCTCGCCGAACAGATGAGAGGGGCTTTCCGGGGTATCAGAAGCGTCAAGCAAAACGGAGACCTGACCTGGAGAAGCGCGGCGTACGTACACGGGGTAAACACCGTACTCGACGCCGAAGCCCACCGGGGTAACGTCTCCAGGTAAGTCAGAGCCCGAACGTCGTAACGAGGACTACGACACCGACGAAGCCGAATACAACCCCGAGACCCATCTCCATCACGTCGCTGGGGACGTGTTTTCCTACGCGTGTGCCGACGGTACCGCCGACGAGGACGCCGGGCACGGACCACGCGACGACGTACCAGACGGGCGTGGCGCTGAGGGCGTGGACCGCCGCCCCCGCCGTCGCCGCGACTCCGAGGACGAAGACCGAGGTTGCGACAGCGACCCGCGGGGGCACGCGGCAACGGACGACCAGCTGGGTCGTAACGAGTTCGGGAAGACCCGCGCTGATGAGACCCGTCACAAAGCCGCCTACGGTCGACAGCGTGACACCAGGGGGTCGCCAGCACGTGTCGTACTCAAACCTCTCGCCGTCTGTCGCCTCGATAACGGTCCTTCCGCGCCCGGAGTTCTTCTCACGCAGGTACTCGCCCTCGCACTCGCCGGGTTCACAGTCCTCGGGCGGGTCGTAAAAAAACAGGAATCCACCGAGGACGAGCAGACCGACGCCGAAGACCCCTCGTAGCGCGTCCTCGGGGACGTAGTGAACGGCGAACGCGCCGGCGACCGTCGCAGGAACGGCACCGACGAGGAGCCACTTCGCTGTCGCGTAGTCGACAACGCCCTGTTTGACGTACGAACGGATTCCGTTACCCATTCCGAATACCTCGGTCAGTAAACCCGCGCCTATCGCCTGCGGGGCGCTCAGACCGACCCCGAGCATGAAGAACGGGCTGAAGAAGAGCGCGCCCGAGACGCCGGAGGCAAGGGCTACGAGAGAAAACAGCACCGATGCGGGGAAGACCCACCAGTGGGCGAGGAATCTGTCGGTAAACGCATCCGAAGCCGCGACCTCGGGAACCATGAGGACGGAGGCGGCGAACGCCAAAACGAGCAGACCGGCGAACCGGTGCGCGTTCATCTCAGGCGAGGACGCCCGTTGCGAGGAAGCCCCCGAGTACGATGCCGTATGCGACGTGCGCCGACGCGAAAGCCTTCATCATCGCCCTGTCGGGTTCGACGCTGAGAACGAGACGTATCCAGAATACCATCCCGCCGACCATCAGAGCGACGCCGTACGCGAGACCTAGCCCGACGGCGACCGCGGCGGAGCCGAAGCCGATGCCGACGAGCGGCGCACCGACGGCGAGGACGGCACCTGCGCCGACGCCGTAGACGAGGTGTAGCGCCATCCCCGGCATCGCGTGTTCCGACGGGTCCCCGCCCGCGAACTTGGCTAGGAGGTTCGCCGTAGGAGGGGGTCCGCCGTCTCCGACAGCCTTCATTACCCCTGTCATTACCACGGTGGCTACCAGTCCGGCTACGATACCGGCTGTTACCGTTGTCATGGTTCAACCGAAGCCGTGCGTCTACTTAAAAAAGTCTCGGCTGTGAGCGCGACGGACACGGACGGAACCGTATTATTGTTCGACGCCGCCTATCGCCACCATGGAACCTATGACGGTTGCGTTGACCGTAGGTGTCGTGCTCGCCGCGGGTGCCATTACGGGTGTAGCGGGCTTTGGCTTCGCACTCGCCGGAACCGCCGCGCTTGCGGGACCGCTGGGTCCACGGACAGCGGTCGCTTTCATGATTCTACCTATACTCGCGGCTAACCTCTCGCTCGTCCGCGAACTTGACCGGGAGGCGCTCGACGCCTGCACGAGGAGGTTCGCCCCTTTCGTCGCGTCGGCGCTTGTCGGAACCATCGTCGGTATGGCTGTGCTTGATGCTGTCCCCGAGAGACCGTTGGCGGGGGCGCTCGGTGTCCTGACTCTCGGGTTCGTAGCGGTCAGACAGGATGCCGTCGACGTCCCGCTGTTGGAGTCGGCGGAGGAGAGATGTTTCGTCGAGACCGGTCCCGCTATGGTAGGGGTTGGGGGCGTCTCGGGGGTGGTTTTCGGGGCGACGAACGTCGGCGTACAGATGGTAGCGTACATCCGGTCCTGCGGTCTACGCGGTAAGACGTTCGCGGGCGTCGTCGGCTTGGTATTTCTCGGAATGAACGCGTCCCGCGTCGTCGTCGCGGGTGTTATCGACCTGTATCCGGAGGGTGTCCTCGTGCTCTCAGTCGCCGCGATGGTTCCTGCCGCGGTCGGTGTCGGTGTAGGAAAACGGATACGCCCCAGGGTCGGCGAGAGATGGCGCGCCCGTATAGTCCTCGGACTACTCGTCGCGGTTGGTGTACGTCTCCTGACATCCGCTGTCTGAACGGTCGTGCGCACCGACCGCAAGGGCGGACCATCTACTTTTATGCGCGGACCGAATCCTGGGGTTACGTGAAGATAATCGAGACGGTCTGTGGCGGATGTGGTTCTAAGGACAGCCTCGTTCCCGTCCGGGACGAAAATGGCGTCCATGTCTGGAGGTGCGAGGAGTGTGGCGGTGAGTTCGAGGAAACCGCACAAGACTGATATACCGCGGCGATGACTCTACGGTATGGAACCAACGACTGTGTACAGATGTGAGGGGTGTTCGGAGCTACTTCTGGCGTCCGAGGTGGCGCGTGACGCCTGCTGTGGCGACGTTTCCGAGGTGACGTTCGAAGACGCCGAAACGCGTGTGGAGAAGCCCGATTCGGAGACTGTCCTCAAGGAGATGTTCGGTCTCGGTGAGACAAGCCTTGAGATCTGTTTCTGCGTGATAGACAACGAGGGTGCGACAGTATCGGAGGTAGCCGACGAGATGGAGATAGACAGAAGCGCCGTCTCGCGCCACGTCAACAGGCTGGTTGACGCAGGGATACTGACGAAACAGGAGAGAAACCTACGCCAAGGCGGCGTCGTACACGTCTACGAACACGAGGACCCCGAGGTCGTCAAGGAACGACTCAGACTCGGCGCGTACCTCTGGATATCCGAGGTCGTCGACCTCATCGTAGAACTCAACGACGAGAAAGCCGAGGCGATGGAAGACGAGGGGGGCAGCGTCATGGAGGCACTCGGAGGTAGGATATGGAAGGAGAACTGAGGCTACTTTTCGTTGAGCGCGTACAACGCGACCGGATAGACGACACCGAGTACGGCACCGTAGACGACGTGTGCGAGGAGCGACATCGGGGCGATGTTGGGGACCTCGGGGGCGTACTCGAAACCTATGCTCTGTAGCCACAGAGGCATAGCGTAGACGCTGCCGAATACCCAGACTCCGACACCGTAGACGGTAGCGGCGACGACGCTGGTCGGGAAGACGGCGGCGCGTCGGAGAACAGGAAGGGAGAAAACACCCGCAAATACGACCGCAAACACGACGCTGTGGAACGTATGCATCACGAGACCCGCGGCGGCACCTTCGAGACCGTACAGGGCGGCTATCACAGGCATCAGTTCCATTACGAAATGGAGTATCGCGGTCATGAACAGACCCGCGACGAAGCCTGCGGCAGCCGCCGAGGTCCACGTCGGTGTACCCCCGCTGGGTTCGACGCGCAGGTCTCGCGCTACGGAATGAACCGCGGGGAAAAGACCGCCGAGGAGAACTCCGTAAGCCACGTGTCCTACGAGCGACATCGGAGAGATGTTTGGCACACCGGGTCCACCCATCCCCGCGGCTTCAAGCCACAGGGGCATTGCGATGACGCTACCAAACAGCCATAGAGCGACGCCATACCCCACACCTACGCCGACGCTACCCGGGAACGTAATGTACTTCTTTAGAGGTCCAAGCGAAACAACCCCCGCAAATACTACACCGAAGACAACACTGTGGAAGAGGTGCGCAACCCAGCCTGCGGCAAGGCTCTCGAAGCCGTATAGGACGCCGACGGTGGGCATTATCCCCATTACGAACTGCATCGGTATCCCCATGACTACGCCCGCGGCGAGTGAAGCCAAGACAACGCTGGACCACTTTGTGAGTGTGGTGTCTACTGTTACCTCCGTGGCATCGGTACCTTCGATACCTTCGGCTGTTGACATAGAGGAAGGTAAGACCGTCGACGTATAACTCCGTCCGGGTTGTGAGGAGACGGGACACAGACGCCGCGTCTGTGAGGGACAGCGGCACAGACGAAGAAGGTACAAGTCGGAAAGAGAGAAATTACGAGCGATGACGACGTTACAGACGGGCGCTAACACCAACCCCGCTTCACCCGAGACGGCTGTCTTCATAGTCGCGGGACTCGTCGGTGTCGCTGCGTTGTACTTCGGATACCTGACCTACGTCCGCGGAGGACGCGACGCCGAAACGAATATCTGGCTTTACGGTCTGACCGCGACTGCTTTCCTCGGCGCTTACGCCGCCTATCTGACCTTCAGCAGGATAGGTATCTTTCCGTACGTCGGGGGAACCGACGCTGTCGCGGTTTTGCTCATCTCGGTCTTCCTGATGCTTATGTTTAAGGATGGGGCGGAGTTTTTCGAATAGGGAGAAAAGATGTCAGTCAAGCTTCCACGCTGGGAACCCGTACACGTCGACCTTAGCACAGACCACGTCGACAGAGACTTTATCGAGGACGCAGCTAAAAAGATGGGTAGCGGTTACTTCGTCGTCGAGGACGGAGACAAGGACGGTACATACCTCCTCGTCTCGCACCGAGGTATGGTGTGCGAGGTAGGTGAGGTGGATACAGAGGACGGAAGGCGTAACCTTGGGCAGGCTTTCGACCGCGTTACCCTCGTCGGCGTCGACAGGGCGCTGGAAGGTGAGGGAGCCGTCAGCGCTTACGCGCTCCCTCAGCAGGTCTGTATCGACCTCTGCGGTGTGATAAACGGACGTCCGCGTTACGGCGACCTCAACACCGACATACTCGAACTCGATGACCTTCTCGGGAGGCTCAAACAGGACGGCTTCGACGGCTCCGTCATGTTCACGAGCCACGACGAGTACGCTCTCGTGGAGTACGAGGACGGGGACCGCGTCGCTTTCAGGTACGAGGGCGACGCCGATGTCGACAACGCGGAGGAACTTATCGAGAAGGCGGGGCGTATGGAGGCGAACGTCTTCGAACCCCGTGGCGACGAGGAGATAGACGCCCCGACACCACAGGAACGTGACGATGACGTCGAGATGGTCGACTACGGCGGTATCGCGGAGGCGCTCGAGGACGCAGCGGGGGAGATATCCGGACGTGACATGTTCGAGGAGGCGCTGGAGGAACAGCTAAGGCTCGTTGACGATGTAAAGTTCAACGACGGACGCGTCGTTACCGGAGCGCCCGAACCCGCGGACGTCTTCGACGCGTACAGGAAGGCTGTCGAGGCAAGCGCCGAACTCGTCCCCGCCTCGAAGATATTCGAGGAGGCTCGTGACAGCATCGAAGGTCTGGAGGGCGGCGAAGGATTCCTCAGGTCCGTCTAGGAGAAGAACTTAAGCAGGTCGTCGCGTCCCTGGGAGCTTAGATGTGTGCGGATAGCGCCGAACAGCGCGTCTGTCGAACCGCGTTTGGCGCACGTCGGTGCGATGGCGTCGTCCCACTGCTTCCACGGCGGCGGATAGCCAAGGCGCTCGGCGATACCGTCGAGGGTCGCGTCGCGGTCGTCGACCTTGTCGATCTTGTTCGCCGAGACGACTACGGGCACGTCGATATCGACCAGAAAGCCGTGGAGATCGATATCGTGAGGAACCTCGCCACGAGACTCCCACCGGTCGGCTATCTCTATAAACGCCGACGCATCGATTACGTGGACGGCGACGAGTATAGAGTCGGCGTTATCTTCGAGGTAGCCGACGATACCGTCCTTTATATCCTCGCGCCTCTCCTCGTCGACGCCGCTCATGAAGCCGAATCCAGGTAGGTCGGTGACAGCGAAGCCCTCGGCGTTCCATTCGTACCTGTTGGGTTCGAGCGTCACACCCGGACGCGAACCCACGTCGTACTTCTTTCCGACTATCTCGCGCATCAAGGTCGTCTTTCCTACGTTCGACCGTCCGACGAGAACGACTTCGTCTTCGACGGTCGGTGGTTCAAACATCGGCGTTTATACGCGCCGGGGTGTAAAAAGGCTGTAGAATGCGCCACGTACGCGTGACAGCGTCGGACGACCTCAGTGACGGTGTCGCCGACGTACTCGAAGAGGCGGAGGTCGAGTACACGGTCACCGACGAGACCTCGGACAGAGGTGTTAGCCACGTCTTCACATTCCCGGCGAGGACGGAGGAAGTGGAGGGTATACTCGACGCGCTCAAGGAGGTCGGCGTCGGCGAGGAGGGGAATGGTAACGTCGTGGTGAGCGAGGCGCAGGCGGTGGTCTCGGAGGGGTTCGAGGAAGAGGAGGAGGACGAAGAGGAGGAAAACGGTGACGAACGTATACCGCGTGACGAACTCAAGGCGACCGCCGAAAGCCTCTCGCGTAGCACGTTGAACTACGCCGTCTTCACCGTTGTCAGCGCCGTCTTGGCGACCGCGGGCTTGCTTCAGAACAGCGCCGCCGTCGTCGTCGGAAGCATGGTAATCGCGCCCCTGATCGGTCCCGCGATGGCATCGAGCGTCGGGAGCGTTCTCAAGGACGACGAACTCTACCGTAACGGTGTGAAGACACAGTTCGTCGGCGTGGGTGTCGCGGTCGTCAGCGCAGTCGTCTTTGCGTTTCTCGCGCGTCTCGTCATATCGCCCGAACTCGACCTTCTTCTCATCGAACAGGTCGCCGAACGCGTCAACCCCGACCTTCTATCGCTCGCCATAGCGCTCGGTGCGGGTGTCGCGGGCGCTCTGTCGCTCACATCAGGCGCGAGCGCCACGCTCGTCGGCGTCATGATAGCCGTCGCCCTCATCCCTCCCGCGGCGGTCGTCGGTCTCGGCGTCGCGTACGAACGTTTCGCGGTCGCGGCAAGCGCCGGTGTTCTCGTCCTTCTCAACCTTCTGTCCATAAACCTCGCCGCACTGATCGTTCTCTGGGCAAAGGGATACCGTCCGGAGAAATGGTACGACGAGAAGCCCGCGCGGCGTGTGACGCAGAAACGCGTCATCGCACTCTTCGCGGTCGTCGTGGTTCTGTCGGGATTTCTCGTCGTCTCCACACTAAACGAGAGGTCGCACGCCGGCTTCGAGGAGGACGTGGAGACGTACGTCGAGGGCGTAGACCCCAACGCCGAGGTGGGGTTCAGCTACTCGACGGGCTTCTTTTCGTCGTCGCCCGAACGCGTCACGGTTCGCGCCGACGGTCTGACAGCCGACCGCGTCGCGCAGAGGGTATCGCGTTCGACCGACGCTCCGGTGGAGGTCGTGGTTGTACGGCGCGAGACGGAACGCGCTCAGACGGGCGCGACGGCGAGGTAGGCGACACCGACGGCGGAGACGGAGAGTACGAGGCTGAGCACCGCGTTTGCCGTGCCTGCGACGGGATCGTCTCTGAGAGCCTCGACGGTCTCGTACGAGAAAGAGGAGAAAGTCGTAAACGCACCGCAAGCGCCGACGCCGACGGTGAGAGCGACCGTATCGGACGCGATTCCGAAGGTCACGACGCCGAGAAGGAACGAGCCGAGTACGTTCACGCCGAGGGTTGAGACGGGTATACGCGTATCCGTCGTGAGCGTCCCGACGGCGTAACGCGCCGGAGCGCCCAGGGATCCGCCGAGGGCGACGAGGAGAGGTTCGATCGTCATGCCGTCCCTTCGGTTCTGTATATGGCTATCCCCGACCCCACAGCGACCGCGGCGAAGCCGGATACGTACGACGCGGCGATATAGACGACTGCGACGCCGGGGCGCGACACGAAGACGTCGACCGCGAACGTGCTGTACGTCGTGAAGGAGGAGACGAAGCCCGTCGCGGTGAATACACGCGTCTTCTCAGAGACAGTGCCCAACCGCACAGCGTACAGTACGTATCCGAGTGCGAAACAGCCGACGACGTTGACCACGAAGGTCGAGGTGAGCGCCGGAAGGGACTCAGCGACCGCGTAACGCGCCGTAGCGCCGAGGGCACCCCCAAGAGCGACGAGCGCAGGGGTGCGCGCGTCGGTCAAACCCCGATCACCTCTCCCGGTTCGGGTACGTCGGCTTCGACGCCGAGTTCTTGGCGCGCCCAGTCTGCGACTGATGTACATGTATGTTCATCACCGTGTACCGCGACGACACGTTCCGCGCCCGCATCGACGGCGTCGCGGAGGTAGCCGCGAAGACCCGAACTGTCAGCGTGCGCCGAAAAATCGTGAAGTTCGACCTGCGCCGACAGGGGTAACGTCGTCCCGTCTATCTCCGCGCGCCCCTGTTCGAGCGCCGTCCGTCCGGGGGTTCCCTCGACCTGATACCCCGTTAGGCATATCTTGTTCGCGGGGTTGTCGTAGATCTCCTTGATGTAGGTCATCGCTGGACCACCCGTCAGCATACCGCTCGTCGTCACGATCGCGCGACCGTCGCCGAGCGCACGCCTCCTACGCGAAGGGTCGACCTTACGCGCGTGGTTGTCGGCGCGTTTGAGCGCATCGGGGTCACGTACGTAGTCGGGATGGTGGCGTAACGTACGCATAACGTCGACACCCATACCGTCGACGTAGCACGGAACGTCGTGCTCCTCCAGAACCATGAGTATCTCCTGTGTACGTCCGATGGCGAAGACGGGGACGATCACGTCACCGCCCTCGTACAGCGTCTCGCGGACGGAGTCGACAAAACGGCGTTCGAGCGCCTCACGGTCGGTGTGTTCGTGGTCGAAGTACGTCGACTCAACCACGACCGTATCGGATTCGGGCGGCGAGACGGCGGGCGAGAGTAGACGCGTCTGCGTCGTGTTTATGTCGCCCGTGTACAGAAGACGGTCGTCGCCGTCGTCGACCACGACGGATGCGCTTCCGGGTATATGTCCCGCGCCGTGGAGCGTCACGTCGTAGTCGGTGGTTCCGGGCGAGAACGTCGCGCCGTAGCCGCGATCCTCCCACGCCTGCGAGAGACGCATCAGATCCTCGCGCCCGAACCGGCGTGTCCCAAGCTTCAACGTGTCCTCGCCGAGCGTACGGGCGAGTTCACGTGTCACAGGAGTTCCGTAGACGGGCGGAAAGCCGCTCATGAGCGTGGGTAGAGCGCCGACGTGGTCGAGATGTCCGTGCGAGACTACGACAGCGTCGGGCGAGGGTGAAGAGACGGGGTACAGTGTAGGTTCGCCCGTCTTGACGCCGAAGTCAAGGAGAAGGTTGTCGCCGACGAGTACGGCGCTACGTCCGACCTCACACGCGCCGCCGAGGAAGCTTAGTCTCATACCTATCGGTCGTCTTGTGCGTGCATTAAACCGTCGTTAGNCGGGACGGGTAACGCAAAGACGCCTTTTGGCTTACCCAAGCTACTTTTCCGGANGCCGCAAAGGGACAGGTAATGAGGATAAGATACNCGGAGATGAGAGGCGCAAAGAGGGTCGTCGCGTGTGTCGCAGTCGNCGTTCTCGTCGTATCGACGGGATGNATCGGCGGCGGAGAGGCGGACGTCGGTGCGAAGATAACGCCGGACGTCGAACCCGCGGACACCGAAGCGACGGGGGATGATATACTGACGTCGGCTCTCGACACCGCCGAAGGGGCGGATACGTACCGCGTCGAGTCCGAGACACGTATGGATCTCGCCTCCTTCTTCGGTATCTCGATGAACATGAACACCACAGGGGAGTTCGACGAGGAGGATAACGTATCCCACACGCAGTCCGAAGGCGGGAGCGGTGCCGAACTCCTCGGTATGTCGGGAGGCGAGGCGTTCGAGACGGAGGTCTACCGCACGGGGGACGCGAGGTACACGGTTAGGACGAACGGTACCGACGAAACGGGTGAGGTGAACCGCACCGCACCGGGCGAACCCCTCAGCCCCGGTGCCGACTACCTCGTCGACACCGTTGAGGGCGCGGACGCGACGGTCGAAGGCGTCGGCGAGGTCGGAGGGGAAGAGGCGTACGTACTGTCGCTCGACCTCGGCGTCGGTTCGCTCGGACCCGCATTCTCGCGCGCTATTGAAGACAACGGTCCCGCGAGGTTCGGTGACGGCGAACAGGGTGGCGATCCGTCCGAAGGCTCTGTCAACACGTCGGAAGCCTACCTCTGGGTCGACCGTGAGACAAGCCGCCCGCTCAGGTTCGCGTACCTCCTGAACCTACGTTTCGAGGGCGACGGCGAGGACGAGGTGAGCGGGTCGATGGAGATATTCGGCGACACGAGGTACACGGGGTACGGGGAAGGTATCGAGGTGGGGATCCCTGAGAGGTTCGGGAGATGAGGGAAGACGCCGGTCAGACGGTTCGGTGATACGTGAGAACGACCGGATGTCACGTATCTGAGAGGGTATATCTACAGTCGGCAAGTCACCGAAGAACCGCGGTTCTGTGCGGTGAACACACCACGAAGGACGCGTCTTCCCCCACCTGATCCGTGGGTTACGTCTTAACTACGGTGTGGTTACACGTCCATCCGAACCACCAACACACGACCGAAGACGTTTCAACCGCGCCCGCGTACGTCACCGCATGCATCCGGACGTACGTGAGATACTCGAAGACGCCGAGGAACGCGCAGAGAGCGCCGAAAGGGCGTTCGACACCGTGGATCCGCGTGACTTCATCGGCGCAGTTGAGGAGACGAAGGAGGCAGGGCGCGTCCCCGTGGTCGCGGAGGTAAAGCCGACATCACCGACGACAGAGGGTACCGTGGCGCTCGACCCTGCGGAGACGGCGCGGGAGATGGTCGCAGGCGGCGCGACGGCGGTTTCCGTACTCACCGAACCCCGACGTTTCGGCGGTTCGGCGGATGCGCTACACGAGGTGCGTGAGGCGGTCGATGTACCCGTCCTGCGTAAGGACTTCGTGGTCGATGAGGCGCAGATACGCGAGGTGCGCGCCGACCTTCTGCTTCTCATAACCGCTTTCGTCGACGATCTCGGCGGTCTCGTCGACGAAGCGCGTTCAGCGGGGTTCGAACCTCTCGTTGAGACGCATACGCGCGACGAACTCGAAACTGCGCTCCGAACCGGTGCGCGCGTGATCGGCGTCAACAGCCGCGACCTCCGGCGGTTGGAGGTCGATCTTGGACGCGCAGAGGAACTCCTTCCGACTGTGCCCGACGACCGTGTCGGTGTGGCGGAAAGCGGTATGGAGAAACCGGAGGATGTCCGTAGGATGATCGACGCGGGCGCTGACGCCGTACTCGTCGGAACCGCCATCACACGCGCCGACGACGTACGCGAGAAGACGCGCGAACTCGTCGAGGCGTAGGCACGGAACGTAAGCTTAATGAACATGTCTGCACATTAATGTACAAAGATGAGCAAAGGTAAGTTCGAAGGCTACGGTGGACAGTACGTCCCCGAAGCGATAATGCCCGCGATAGACGAGTTAGAGGAGGCGTACGAGGAGTACCTGAACGACGACGGCTTCCTCGACGAACTCGACGCGAAGCTAAGGGACTACGGCGGACGCCCGACTGCGTTCTACCACGCGCCACAGCTGAGCGAGCGTGTAGGGACGAAGGTCTACCTCAAACGCGACGAACTCCTCCACGGAGGGGCGCACAAGCTCAACAACGCGCTCGGACAGGTTCTCCTCGCCAAGAAGATGGGGAAGGAGCGTATAATCGCCGAGACGGGCGCGGGACAGCACGGCACGGCGACCGCGATGGCGTCCGCGGCGCTCAACATGGACTGCGAGGTCTACATGGGTGCGAAGGATATGGAGAGACAGCGCCCAAACGTCTTCCGTATGCGTCTCATGGGCGCCACCGTCACACCCGTCGAAACGGGGAGCGCGACCCTCAAGGACGCTATAAACGAGACGATGCGCGACTGGGCTACGAACGTCGAGGATACGCATTACGTCATAGGTAGCGTCGTGGGTCCCCATCCGTTCCCCGCGATGGTTAGGGACTTCCAGAGCGTAATCGGACGCGAGATACGTGAGCAGTCGATGGAGGCGGAGGGACGCCTGCCCGACTCTATCGTCGCGTGTGCGGGGGGCGGTTCAAACACGATGGGGGCGTTCTACGAGTTCATAGACGACGAGGAGGTGGAGCTACACGCCGTCGAGGCGGGCGGTTCATCGCTCGAAACCGACGACGAGCGCGCGCCCAACTCGGCGTCGCTCAACATAGGTGACGATGGCGTTCTGCACGGGGCGCGCACCAAGATACTCCAGAACGACGAGGGTCAGATACTTGAGAGCCATTCGCTGTCGGCGGGTCTCGACTACTCCGGGGTAGGTCCCGAACTCGCCGCTCTCGTAGACGAAGGACGCGTCAAACCCGCGACGGCGGACGACGACGAGGCTATGAACGCGTTTCAGATTCTGTCGGAGGACGAAGGTATCATACCCGCGCTCGAACCCAGTCACGCCGTCGCACACGTACTGCGTGAAGGCGACTCGCTCGGCGACTACGTCGTCATAAACCTCTGCGGACGCGGCGACAAGGATCTCGAAACCGCGATGGAGAGCATAGGTATGGATATGGACGTGGGCTTCGGGGAGGGTGCGTAATGCTCGAACTGCCCGACGAACCCGCTCTCATACCGTACTTCGTCGCGGGGTATCCGTCAGTAGAGTCGACGCCCGACGCAATCGAGGCGTTCGGGGAAGGCGGAGCGGATGTTGTCGAGGTCGGTCTGCCGTTCAGCGAGCCTATCGCCGACGGACCGACGATACAGAACGCCATCACGCGCGCGCTTCAGAACGGTATGACACCCGATGTCTACTTCGACAAGGTCGGCGAGGCGGACGTCGACATACCTCTCGTCTGTATGACATACTACAACCTCATAATGAAACGCGGTGTCGACAAGTTCGTACGCGACTGTAAGAGCGTGGGCATCGAAGGTATCATAGTACCCGACCTTCCCGTTGACGAGTCGGATGCTCTGTACGAGGCGTGCGAGGAACACGGCGTCAGCCTCGTCTTTATCGTCGCGCCCACGACGACCGACGACCGTCTCGGACGTATCATGGAACGCGTTTCGGGCTTCGTATACGTACAAGCGCGTCTCGGAACCACGGGGGCGCGCGACGATGTATCGGGGGTGACGTACGATGTCCTCGAAAACGTCGAGGGGTACGACGTTCCCAAGGCTGTCGGCTTCGGTGTTTCAAAGGGCGAACACGCGCGTGAGATCGTACGCGGGGGCGCGGACGCCGTCGTGGCGGGAAGCGTCTTCGTCGAAGGCATGGAGGACGGCATCGAGGAGATCGGGCAGAAGGCGCGCGAACTCAAACAGGGCGCTCTCGAAGGTGGTCAGGAAGCGCCGAAGAGCGACGAAAGTAACGTGTAGAGTCCGTACGACGTAACCAGCGCCGCGGCGAGCGACAGTAGCCAGACGCCGACCGTATAGCCGACCTTCTTCGACGAAACACCCGACGAACCTTCGACGAGACCGCTACCGATAAGGCTCGAAATCACGACCTCGTTCGCCGAGATGGGGAGACCGAGGGTTATAGCCGCCTGAGTGATGAGGAACGAGGGTACGAGCGCAGAGATAGAGCGGCGTACACCCAGCTCGGAGTACTCGCGCGAAACCGCCTGCACGACACG
>JGI1684J13235_1000288_pt1 | contig 19313 bp, 15 predicted proteins | sample PonA232FremontCA_2_FD_13235 | JGI IMG/M metagenome (IMG submission 13235) | reverse complement strand
CTCGCTTTGGTGCACGCCGGATACCTTCCCTGAATTCCGTCTTTTCCGGCAGTTCTGCCGGAAGCTTGATTCTCATCGCTTCGGAAACATCTAAATTGATCGAATTAATTATTTCCACCTCCTGATTTTTTTTATTTTCATCAACCTTCAAATTCTTCTGATTGAAAAAAACTGAGTTTTTACCAAGAAACTCCATCCATCAATAACTTAGACACACCCTGACTCACTGTACACCATATTTTTGATCAAAATCGTCGAGGTAATCGATATTTTTTAACAAATCAGAGGCATCGGTTATCAAGGAAGAAAGCTCTCTATCCCCGTCTATTGGGGGTATATTCCCACGAACGAATCCGTAAAAATCATCAAGCGGGTCCGTTAAAGTATCGTCTTTAAACTCCCGTGCCTGACAGGCGCTGAGGAGCTCCACTGCGAGCTCTTCCCTTACGTTTTCGATGACTTTTTGCAGGCTTTCCGCCCCGTGCATTCCCATGGATACATGGTCCTCCTGGTCACCTGATACGGGAATTGAATCAACGGAGGCAGGAGCGGCAAGACACTTGTTCTCCGACGCCAGGGCGGCGCTAGTATATTGAGCCAGCATCAGCCCCGAGTTGGTACCGGGGTCTTCAGCCAGGTAGGCGGGGAGTTCACCGTTTAATTTCGGATGAAGCAACCTGTTTACTCTTCTTTCCGAGACGTTCCCCAATTCACTCAAAGCGATCTTGAGGTAATCTGCAACCAGAGCAACCGGCTCGCCGTGAAAGTTACCTCCGGAAATCACCGCCCCCGGCTGGTCAAATATTAGCGGATTGTCGGTCACTGAGTTTATTTCCGTCGTGACGATGTCCTTCGCGTGGTCGAGCGCCGTTCGGACGCTTCCATGAATCTGTGGAATACACCTAATCGAATACGGATCCTGAACGTTGGCCGATTGGTATTCTTCCGGATCGTAATTCGTCAGCAGACGAAGGTTTTTTGCCACCTGCGATTGGCCCTCATAAGGTCTCAATTCATAGATTCGCGAGTCGTACTGAGCAAAGTTTCCGCCAAGCGTGAAAGTCGTCATCCCCCCGATCAAGTCGGCGTATTTTAGCAGGTGGGTCGCTTCGTAAATTCCCAGAGCAGTAACGGAGGACATTGCCTGTGTCCCGTTTATCAGTGCCAGACCTTCTTTTTCCCGTAATTTTATTTGATCGATATCAGCCCTGCCGAGAGCCTCTTCAGCTGACAATAACTCTCCTTCGTAATACGCCTGCCCCTCCCCGATCAAAACGGAAGCAACGTGAGCAAGCGGTATCAAGTCTCCACTGGCACCAAGAGATCCCTTTTCCGGCACGTAAGGCGACACACCTTTGTTGATCAATTCTTTCAGACGCTCGATGATCACGAACCTGACCCCGGAGTAGCCCCTGCCGAGTGAATTCGCTCTGAGAGCCATAATCCCCCGAACGGCTTCGATCGGCAGGGGATCTCCAACGCCGGCGGAATGGCTCCTTATCAGGTTTACCTGTAACTGTCGTCGCTTCTCCCGGGGGATCTCTTCGCTTACCAGATCCCCAAAACCCGTAGTCACCCCGTAGATTGGCTTATCGCTTTCCGACATAGTCTCTTCCAGAGTAGACCTGTTACCCTTTACCCGGGTCCGAACCTCATCCCCCAGTTCGACCTTTTCCCCGCCCCTGGCCACCGAGACAAAATCATCAATGGTTAACTTTCCATTCAGACTTACTGTCATCAGTCAATCACCAGAACCTCCGAATTCCTTGATTCAAAATATCATAGAATAATGTTGGGGTTAATTAATCCCTCGCCAGATGGTCCAACCCCAGTTCCCTCAACTTATTTCTCTTTGGCAGACCCTCGGCAGTCAAGCCCATCAGGCTATAGTATTCGTCCAGCATCTTATCTAGTTCTACCACTTCCCCTTCGGCCGGTCCGGATTCGATCTCCTCCGAGGTAAACTTAGCCGGCAACCTATCGTCCTCCGAGGTTAATCCCATACGAATATTAAAAGTTCTCTCTGCTGTAATAATCCTTTCCCCGATAAGCAAAAGATCTTTCGGACTTATCTCCTCACCAATAATTTCCGACGTCAATCGAGCGGAAAGCGAAGAATCGTAATCTTCAACCAGCGAAAGTAGTGGTACTTTACAGATTCCGAGCGAATCGACCACCGCGCTAACTATGGCCGCTCTTTTCACGAGCTCGGGTTTTCCTTCTTCGATCAATCTGTCAGCCACTTCCGATTTACCAAATACCTCTTCAGCCATTTTTTCGTCAAAACTGTATTCCGGTCTGCCATAAATACTTGTAAAATCTCCGCCCCTGTTTCCAATGGCGTATCCAAGGGCGGAACCCTTAAAGCCACGAGGATCCATCGCGGTCATAGCCAGACCCTTTACGTGATAGGCAAAATCTCCTGCCCTACCCCCGATCTCTTCCGCGGCGTTTACGAGCCCCTGGCTGAGAAGTTTACCGAGCCACCCTTTCTTCTGACTGATCTTATCCAGTAATTCGTCCATTGCTTCGGTATTCCCCCAGCTCAGGTCAAGTCCTCCAGTATCTTCTCTGTCTATGATCCCCCGATCGTAGAGGTCCATGGCAAAAGCAAGCAGCCCCCCCACTTCCACCGAATCCAGACCGAGTTCATTACACCTGTTATGGAGGTCTATCGTCTCCAGTACGTCAAAGTTGCCGCATTTGGGGCCCAGGGCAACCAATGGTTCGTAACAGGGCCTTTCAGCTTTCTCGCCCTCATGGGGACCGCGTGTGATCTCCAGTTCCGCCTTGCAGTGGACGGGACACCTGTGACAGCTCGAAGGTTTACGGGGCAAATCTTTAAAACTCCTACCGTCGGCTTGTTCGATATTTTCGGCCTGAACATGACGATAGTTATTCACTGTACCGGCTCCGAGTTCATCGGCCCACTTAACCGAAGTCGAATTATCGTATTGCGACCATTCCTCGTAATCCGGATGGGACTGAATGCTGTCCAGAAACTCACTGACAGGCTCATCGTCGTCGACCTCGGTTCCAATTTCGCAGTCACCCGGCGAAGCACCTATTGCTTTTAACCTTTTCGAGCCCATAACCGCCCCCATGCCCGTCCTCCCCGCAGCGTGTCCGTTATCCAGAGTGATACAAGCCATAGATACCATATTTTCTCCGGCCGGCCCAATTGCCCCCACGCTGACATTTCGCTCTTTTTCTTCTGCGACCTTCTTTCTCGTCCGGGACGCTTTCATTCCCCAGATATCTTCCGCGGAACGGATCTCCACTTCTCCTTCGTCTATCAAAATAAAAACCGGGCTCTCGGATTTTCCTTCAACTATGAGTGATAGTATCCCGTTACTCTTCAGCCGAGCCCCGAGATCCCCTCCAACGTTCGAACTACCTAGAAAACCAGTCAGGGGAGATAGGGCACTAACGTGGAGTCGAGAAGAAGAATATACCTCACTTCCAGTCAACAAACCAGGAGAAAATATGATCGGATTGTCGGAAGATAAAGGAGCGGTATTACCGTCAAGTTTTTTTAACAAGTGATAAGCATTTATCCCCCTGCCAGCAAGAAATTTATCAATCAATTCTTTATCCGGGGCGGCCCTCTTTACCGAATTGTCCTCCAGGCTAACTTTTACAATTTTACCGAAATTGGTCAAAATAAATCCTCCCAAAAAAATAAGGGGGCAAAATTATTGCCCCCTACGAGTTCGCTCATTCAGGAAAGTTTGACAAACCTCAGTTCGTGCGAACCGTTCCTTACTTCCCTGTAACCTGATACGTTTTTTCTGTAAGCGCCATATATTCCCTGATGGAAAGGAATAACGGCAGGACCTTCCTTTCTCAGTATTTTTTGAATCTCGGTAAAGTGCTTCTGTCTAACCTCCGGTTTGACTTCCATCGACGCCTTCTCGATCTGTTTATCCAGTTCGGGGTTACTGTAGTGACCTTCGTTCCAGGAACCACCAGATTTGTATGCCAGCCTTAAAACGTCCAGAACATTTACCCTGTGGGCCCATTGAGTCACTGTCATATTCGCTTTGAGCCAGTACTTCGAAAAGTAAACGTCGGAATTAGAGCCCTCCAGCTTGAGATTTATTCCGGCAGGTTTTGCAAGTTGCTGTAGATTCAACGCGGTATCAGGGCAGGGGAATATGTTTGTCGGGTAGTGCAGCGGTATATCGAGCCCATTACCGTGACCCGCCTGGGCTAAAAGTTCTTTTGCCTTTTCAATATTTTGCTTCCGAAGCCCCAGATCAGTGTACCACCGATAAATCGGTGCAATTGGAGTATCGTGTCCAAGGTCTCCAAAACCTGATAGTACGGAATCCAGCATGAACCGCCTGTCCGTGGCGTACTTCATGGCCAATCGGACCCTGTTATCGTCGAACGGAGGCCTGTCCGTCCTCATACTTATCGGAGCCTGAAAACCACCCAGGGCATAGTCTCCTTCTATGTTTTGTTCCTCCTTTAACTGAGTAAAATTGCTCAAATTTATATTGGTCAAAATGTCGACGTCACCAGACTGGAGCATCAGTTTTTTGGTGGCGGCTTCTGGCACAAGTATGAAGTGTAATTCGTCGACATAAGGTACGTCCGGCAAAAAGTAATCCGGATTCTTTTCCATTATCATCTTTTCACCCGGAACGTACTCCTTCACCATGAAGGCTCCAGTGCCAGAAGGAGTTTTCTCTCCCTTTTTGTCGTAATCGTAGTCATGAGCAACTATTGACGTATTGTAATCGTAAAAATTCAGATCAAAGTCGGGGTCCGTATCGGTAAGATAAAACTTAGTAGTATAGCGACCTGTTTCTTCAATCTTTTCCACGTTGGTAAACAGCGACTTCGCCGGAGAACCAGTATCGGGATTCATGATTCTTTCCACGGTATATTTGAGGTCCTTCGCAGTCAACTCAGTCCCGTGGTGAAACTTGACACCTTCTCTCAATTTAAAGGACCATTCGCTCCTGTCCTCGTTGTAGCTGTAATCCTCGACGAGAGAAGGGGTTCGTTTGCTGTCTTCCCCTCTCAACCTAAAGAGGAAATCCCCGTAAGCATTGGCCATCACCTGGCCGGGAGAGTCCGTAAGTAGACCGGGCGTTATTTTACCCGGCGGCCTTACACCGACTTTTACTACTGTTTTACCGGATTGCCCTCTGCCGGAAACGGACAATAAGCCAGGAAGCGAAACAGCTGCGCCCGTTAAAGCGGCACCCTTGATGAACTTTCTGCGAGAAATTTTTCGATTTTCGGTCATATTACCTCCTCTTCATTCTGGGCTGAATCTTTCGGTTAACATTGAAAATATAATAAACCCTGTAACACCTCCCGTGATTATTCCTCTTTCAAAACAGGCTCCACATCGATGAGTTCTTCTTCCGGTATGTGACAGAGTATTTCATGGCCTCCCGTTCTTCTTTCCGGTGGTGCTTCGTTTTCACATATCTTCCCGATCTTTCGCGGGCATCTGGTATGAAATACGCACCCGGAAGGAGGATCGACGGCCGAAGGCACCGACCCACTTAACCTGATTCTCTTTCTCTGCAGCTTTGGATCGGGCACCGGAATTGCCGACAGGAGCGCCTCCGTATATGGATGGTAAGGGGGCGTGAATATCTCCTTTGTAGAACCGAATTCCACCATATGACCCAGGTACATTACAGCAATATAATCGCTTATATGTCTGACGACACTCAGGTCATGGGAAATGAAGAGGTAGCTGGTTCCCGAACCTTCCTGTAGATCGCGTAAAAGGTTGAGAATCGTTGCCTGAACTGATACATCCAGGCTAGAAGTTGGTTCATCGTGAAGAACCAGAGCCGGGTTTGTCGCAAAAGCCCGGGCGGCTGCTACTCTCTGCTTTTGCCCCCCGGATAGCTGATCCGGGAATCTTTCGGCAAGTTGCGAGTCCAGGCCAACTTCTTCCAGAAGATCGGCCGTTTTTTTCGGAATTTCTTGCCGAGAAAAATCTCCGTGCATAATAAGTGGACGGGCAATCGCCTGTCCTACAGTTCGTTTCGGGTTCAAGGTCGACCGTGGATCCTGAAATACTATTTGAATTCGTTTCAGGGTTTCGCCCGACCGACGAGATACGTAAGTCGTTATATCCTGACCGGCAAAATCTATTCTTCCCTCTGTCGCTTCCGTCAAACCTATAATCGTCCGGGCGAGGGTCGTCTTTCCACAGCCGGATTCGCCAACTACTCCGACCGTTTCGCCCTTTTCTAAAGTCAGATCAACTCCGTCAACTGCTCTTACCGGCGAACCTTCGGTTCCGGGAAACCAGCTTCCGCCTCCGCCGAAATACTTTTTCAGATCGTCTACTTCGAGAATCGGTCCTTCTTTTTCCATCTCGGGCGGCTCTTTCCATACTGATTTGGTTTTACCTCTCTTCTCTTCTCCGACAGTTTCCTCGGCACCCTCTATCGGGGCAAAATAACATCTTGCCTTATGGGTACCCACCTTCTCTTCGAGCGGAGGAACTTCCTTAAAACATTTTTCTTTTCGAAACGGACAACGAGTGTTAAACTTACATCCGTTAGGAAGATCAGTCAAATCAACCATGGAACCGGGAATATCCTGAAGCGTTCCTTTTTCTTCCTCCGGATCGGGTAGAGAGCGAAGGAGAAGTTTCGTATAAGGATGAAAGGGTTCTTCAAACAGTTCTTCTATCCCGGACCTTTCGACGACCTCTCCCGCATACATCACCTCGACCGCGTCCCCTACTCGTGCTATTACTCCGAGATCGTGGGTGATGTATAGAAATGCCGAGTTCAGATCATCCTTTAATTCCTCTACAATATCGAGGATTCTCGCTTCCGTGGTCACGTCGAGATTTGTAGTTGGTTCGTCCATTATCAGTAATTCCGGCTTACCCATTAAACCCGTTGCAATACCGACTCGTTGTCTCATACCGCCCGAGAGTTCGTGCGGATAACGGTCGATTATTTCCTCCGGATCCCTTATGTGAACCCGGTTTAGCAGATCAATTGCTTCTTCTATCGCCTCCTGTTTTGTGGCCATTTCATGGGCGGTAGCAACCTCGGCGATCTGTTCTCCGACCGGGAGCGAAGGGTTGAGGGAAGCGGTGGGGTCCTGATAAATCATGCCCAGATGTTTACCCCAGATGTCTTCCATTTCGGACCGGGTTTTGCCTCTGAGATCCTCCCCGTTGAAGAGTATTCTTCCTCCGGATATTTCGCCGTTCTGATCCAGGTATTTCATAATCGCAAAGGCCAGGGTACTCTTGCCACAACCGGACTCGCCAACTACTCCCCTGACCTCTCCAGGGGATACTTCGAGAGAAACGCTGTTCAAAGCACGAACGTTGGTTCGTTCCGTATTGTAAATTACTTCTAAATCCTCTACCTGTAGTATCGGTCCCGTCATCTCTGCTCACCACCGGTAACCTCTTCCAGACCTTCCGCGAGAAAATTGGCCCCCAGGACCATCGACGCAATCGCCAGAGCGGGGAATATCGCGAGCCAGGGCGCAACCTGAAGGTAACTCCGGGACTCGCTGATCATCAGACCCCAGTCGGCGGTAGGTGGTTGAACACCCAGCCCGAGAAATCCGAGCGAAGCACTCAAAAATATCGAGTAGGCAAACCTTATTGCCGCTTCTACTCCCAGCGTATCGAGAATGTTGGGTAATATTTCCGCTCCCATAATATAGAGATCGGACTCACCGCGGACTCTGGCCGCTTCCACGAACTCCTGATTTTTTACCTGCAGAGTGGCAGAGCGCGCCACCCGGCCAATCCGGGGGGTATGGGCCAGCCCGATCACCAGGATAACGTTAAGGGTCCCCGGACCAAGTACTCCAAGGACAAACATGGCTATTAGCAGCGCCGGAAAGGACATCAGGATATCCATTGTCCGACCCAGCACTTCCTCGACCCATCCGCCAAAATAAGCGGCTGACAACCCCAGAGCCGTACCACCGGCAAGACCAAGCAAAGTAGCCGACAGTGCAAGTGTAAACGCGGTCCTGCTACCAACCACTACTCTGGTAAACACGTCTCGCCCCCACCTGTCAGTCCCAAAGGGGTGCTGCAATGAAGGTCCGACGAATTTATCGGTAGAGAAATCCGTTGGCCCGTAAGGAGTAATATAGGGTGCAAGAATCGAAATCAGGATCCAGAAAACAATGATAATTAACCCCGCAAAACCGAGAGGCTTCCGCCTCAGACGGGAGAGGTAGGAAAAACCGTTTTTTACCCTATCCCAGAGACTCGGGGCCAGATCGGGACTCCGTTCAGCCATCAGCTTTCACCTCTGCTATAACGAATTCTGGGATCCAGAAGCGTATAAATAATATCCGTTCCGAAGTTAACAGTAACATAGGCAGTAACTACAAATAATAAACCCGCCTCCATAACTGGTATGTCTCTGTGCTGGATCGCGTTCAGGATCAGCCGCGCCACTCCTGGAAATCCGAATGTCGCTTCGACGACCACGGCACCTCCCAAAAGCCAGCCCAGGTTGATTGCAATTACCGTAACGGCCGGGAGAAGTGCGTTTCGCAAGACGTGTTTAGTAATAACAGTTCGCCGTCCGACCCCTTTCAGAGTCGCCGCCCTGGTATAATCAGAACGAAGAACTTTGACCATACTGGCACGGATATGCCTTGTAATGTAGCCAAGCATAACACCGGAGAGGGCCAGGATTGGCAGTATAAGTTTGGGTAGCTGACTCCAGAAGCCCTGAGATAAATCGAGTGAACTCGAGGCAGGCAACCAACCGAGCTGAACGGAAAAGATCAGTATCAGAACCAATCCGGTAATAAACGAAGGAAACGATATCAGGCCGAGAGTAGTTATCGATATTAGGCGGTCGAACCAGCTTCCCGGTCGCAGTCCGGCTATGATCCCGAGTAAGAAAGATATCGGAATTATAACTATCATAGCTCCTGCCGCCAAGATAAGCGAGTTCCTTGCCCTGCGAAGTAGAAGCGGACCCACTTCGACCCCTGTTTTACTCAGAGACGTTCCCAGGTCCCCCCGAAATACCCCCGAGAGCCAATCGAAATAACGGACATGCAGCGGTTGATTCAACCCCAGATTCGCCCGCAAGGCCGCAAGTGATTCCTCCGTCGCGTATTGTCCGAGAACCATCTGGGCCACGTCGCCCGGAAGTGCCTCCGCAATGAGGAAAATAATCACGGAAGCCACCGCTATACTTACAAGAGCCTGCAGGAACCGCTTACCACTATAGGCTAGCAATTTATATCCTTACCCCTGTCAGAGTTCATTAAAGCTAGTCCACCGTAAAGTACCTGTACTCTGCAGCTGCAGCCCTGGTCATCCAGAAGTCCTCGACCCTCTGACTTAACCCGCTAAAGTCGGCACCAAAGAACGGTATGATCGTTCCGCCGTCCTCGCGCAGAATTTCCTGAATTTTCGTGAAGTGCTTCTGGCGCTTTTCTTCGTCGAGTTCAGTTGCCGCAGCTTCTATCTGCTCGTCAAGCTCGGGGTTGTCGTAGTGAGATTCGTTCCAGGGTCCGTCGCCCTTGAAGGCAACATTCAACAGGTCGATCGGATTTTCCCTGTGTATCCATTCAGTACAGGTCATGTTTGCCTTGAGCCAGTACTTGGAATAGTAAACGTCACCGCTTGAACCGACGAGATTGATGTCGATACCGGCCGGCTTCGCCATCTGTTGATAGTTCAACACAGTCGCCGGAACGACCGGGAACGACGTGCCGTAATGGAGATCTACGGATATACCGTTATCGTAACCGGCCTCGGCCAGTAACTCTTTTGCCTTTTTCACGTTCCTCTCCCTCGTTCCCAGGTCGGTATACCAGGGATAACCTTCCCAGATCGGATGGTCATGTCCGAGATCGCCGACACCACCCATGGCGGATTCGAACATCTTCTCACGATCCACGACGTATTTCATCGCCTTCCTGACTCTCGGATCGTCGAACGGAGGTTTATCGGCCCGCATGCTTATCGGAGTATGGAAAGCGGACTTGGTAGCTACTGCACTTGCTTTTGCCGAATTTTTCAATCTGTTATACTGTTGCAGGCCGATGAAGGGGGCAATATCAGCATCGCCGGATTCGATCATAACCATTCTAGTCGGCATCTCGGAAATTAACCGGAACCTGAGTTCATCCACGTGAGGCACGCCTTCCATCCAGTAGTCGTCGAACTTCTCAAATAACAAGGATTCACCCGGCTTGTAGTCCACCAGTTTAAACGGACCGGTCCCGGAGTGCTTACCTTCGGAATAATTGAAATCGCTAGCAACGATGACGGTATTGTAGGCAAAGAACTTTAGATAAAAATCAGGTATCGGTTTATTTAAATTAAAGGCCACCGTGTATTTGTCCTTTTTATCGATACTCTCCACGGCAGAGAAAAGAGATTTCTGGGGCGAACCGAAGTCCGGATTCAGGATACGCTCAAAAGTGAATACAACGTCTTCAGCCGTCATCTCGGAACCGTGATGAAATTTCACACCTTTTTTCAACCGAAAAGTCCACGTTTTACCGTCAGGTGAGCGCTCGTAGTCTTCAACCAGCCAGGGTGACCTTTCACCTTCGTTTCCGTGTCCTTCAAGCATAAATAGTCTCTCGTACATTGCGTCGGCAATATTCTGACCGGGAGCATCGGTCAATCGACCAGGAACAAGTGTCGAAGGGTTACCGAGAACGACCGTAGCCGAATTACCGCCCTGACTGCCCTGCACCATTGAACCAAACAGTCCGGAAGAAAGGAACGCCACTGAGCCACCGGCATAAGCGGCACGCTTTAGAAATTTCCGTCTGCTAATCTTTTCTGACATTAGGACCTCCTGTCATAATTATTAAATAATATGAATCAAGCTGACCCATTAACTAACAAAAAGATTATTGTCACCAAAACCGGTTACCGCCAAATACTTCCGACCTCCCTTAATCCAAAAATTTACCAATAATAGCTGATAACCCACGGACTTATCTCGGGGATAATCAGCCGATTAGCCTAAACCGAACCCGAAGCACCCAGCAGTCAATTCGCTCTGATTATTCAATCTTGGTACAAATAAGATACAAGTACCGAATTGACTGCTGGGTGCGGTTTTGTAAAAGACCAAAAACTGCTTCAATGAGCTTTTCTACCCCTCTCCCTCGGCAGCGAGGTTCTTGACTTTTTGTTATTCTAAACTGACACTTCTCGTTTTTCCAACAAAAACCATTAATAAGTGCCGATTATAAACTAATTCCGAGTGGTCATTGACTCCGGTTCTCGCAACTCTCAGCTATAGCAGGGCAGTCAAAGTTTCAACTTGCTTTAGATTTTCAAAACTCTTCACCCCGGCTATCACCTCTTTCATCCTCTTTTTTCCAAGCACCTCTTTCGTCAACCTCTCAAACTTTTCGACCAGAGCAGTAAAGGAAGCAATTTTTGCTGGCTTGGATTTTACTGTGCCGGATCTCACCGTCCTTCCGTTTTCGCTAATAATTTTTACCCGACTTGGCCAGGCGGATGTTTCGCCACCCCTCTCCGAAAGAACTTCATTCATTCTCGTCAGTTCCTCTGACTCCTTTACTTCGATTTTATCGAACAGGTTTTTGAGTTCCCGGTCGGAGAACCGCTCCTTGGACATTGCTGCAGGACGCACCTTCCCGTCAACCAGAGCGACTGCCATGGGCCATTTTACGCTGAATTGAGCCTCTTCTTCCGTTGAAGGAACCTCCTGGCAGAGCGCGGCCATTTCCGAAAACCCCTCAACCACTACTTTCTCGATTCTATCGACCTCGACCTCGTGTCGGTCGACCAGCTCCATAGCTGCCTTTATCGGCGGATGACCCCAGCTGCAGGAAGGTATTTCCTTGAACTCCACCCCATCTTTTTCAGCCATGATAAAACGCTGGCCAAGGTCGGCAAACCATCGGTTGCAGCTTGCTCCGTCAAATGGAACAGAAGGGCCGGTAAAACCCCGCTTCGCCCATTCTGCCGATATTATTCCTGTCATAGCACCCCAGCCCGTCCCATGTTTTACCATTGAAGGTTGATCAATTGCCCTTTTCATTGGGAGGTAAGGGGAATTGTAATCAGCTATACGCAGAGCGTTTTTCTTTGCCTCTTTTCCGAGATTAATAAGACTTGCAGCTGCCGCTGCAGATGCAACCGAGCCCCAGGAACCACATGCCCTGTATTCTTCATATTTCTCGTGCCAGCACCCAGCAACTCTATGCGCCGTCTCATAACCGACGACTGTGGCCAGGATTACTTCACTTCCCGTCTTCCCGTACTTCTCTCCAAGAGCGAGAGTAACCGGGATGATTTGTGCCCCGGGATGACCCCGAGTATATTTGCCACCGTCATCGATATCCAGAGCATTTGCCAGATATCCGTTTGCCAGGGCAGCACCAATTGCGGAAGAGCTACCTCCAGTCAGCACGGTAGCCTCGTCTCCGCCCCAGACCTCTTTTACGAAACTCGCAACAATACCTCCGGCCTGGCTAGCCCGACCGGCGATGGCCGCTCCCAGTGCGTCCAGAATGGATAGTTTTGCTTTCTCCACTACCAAACCGGGAAGATCAGGGTAGCTCGTAGAATTAATGAAATTCGCGAGCTCTTCTGAAGCATTCATAAAGAATACTCTTCCTCGCTTGAGTTTTGTCCTATGTTGTCTTCTCCGGTAAAAGCATCAGCGGCTTTCGCTGCCTCTACCATCGCATTAAGGTTAGCCGGCGGTGTATCCGGTGCAAGCGAACAATTTCCGGCCAGAATATAATTACCTCCATTGTCCACCGACTCTATACTATTTCGAGCCACCTGGAGAACTTCCTCCGGGTCCTCCCGAAGTAAAAGTCCTGTAGTCGGTAAACGTCCCATTATCGCCACGGAATCCCCGTATCTTTTCGTTATTTCACTGAGGTTAGCCTCGCCAACACCGTCAATATGATAGATATCTGCTCCCGTTTTAACGGCAAGGTCGAAACGGTCTCCCCATTGCCCGCAGGTGTGAAAGAGAACTTTAGCCCCGGTAGTATCGTGGATCCTTTCAATGAGCTTCTTTTCGTAGGGATATACGCTGCTCCGGAAGCGAGACCGGGAAATCATCGTTTGGCTTGCGAATGGGTCCGTAAAACCAAGCAGGTCCGCACCGGCTTCGACTGCCATTCTGGCAAAGTCGTAAACCCGGTCTGCCATGAGGTCAATGAGTCCTTCGGTAAAACTAGGTTCCCGAGCCAGGTCAAGAAATAACCTTTCGAAACCCCGCAGGAGAGAGGCCTCCCTGAAAGGAGAGGAAATCGCTGCAATCAAGGGAACACGGGGGTTCAATTCTTTTCTCAAACGCTCCGTTACCTGGAGGCTAAATTGCAGATGTTTCCCGTTCTCTATCCTTCTGGCATAAAGACCTTCCAAGTCTATTTTATCTCGCTTGGCGGTCAGGCCGGGCTCCGTCATGCTGGGGGATTCGTCTTCCGGAACAAGAAGTTCCGCCCCAAGAGCGTCCGCCACCATTCCAGGCCCACCGAGACTCGTTACTCCGTCGTAACCAAAGTGATCCAGGGCAGACAGTTGAGCCTCGACGAATTTTTCTCCTTCTCGCATAACCTCCCCGTAATTGTAGCCGGCCCAGCGAATCTGGAAATGGTTAGAGTAAGTTAGCACCGGGACGCGATCGGGTACTCCCGAACCTATAACCTTTTCAATTCTTTTTCTGGAAGTATAACCCTCGCCCTTCATCTGTATTGTCACCCAGGGTTTTTCGAGGTTCTGACAGACTAAATCTCTTTTTGTCTCTTCTCAATTATCTCATTCATAGCGCTTAACTTATCATCCGGCAACATTTTTGGTTCATGGCTTTCGAGTATTTCTTTCGCCTTTTCCCGCGCCCTTTCGGAAAGATCTTTCTCACCGTCATCTTTCCAGCTATCGTAACTCTGGCGATCGAGCAACTCCGGCTGGTACAGCTCCTTAAACGTGGAAAGGGTGGACTGATCCGTCAGGTATCCCCCTCCGGGCCCGACTCGCTCTATCGCTTCCAGGGCCAGATGTTCCTCGTCGAGGTTGATCCCTTGCTGAATTCGCCTAACATAACCTATGATCTCGTTCCCAATTACCACCGATTCGAGAGAACCGGTCTGGCCCGCCTCGAGATAACCGACGTCGTGAATTAAGTCCGCCTCGCTCCGGACCATCTCGGAAATAGATATCGATGCTTCCATCGCCTGCTGTCCGTCCAGCAACTTGGAATCGCTAAACCCGGCTTCACTAAATACCGGCATATCCAAGTACTTGCTCACCTGACTCAAAGCCCTGTCTACCAGTAAAGCTGCGGGCAACCCGTATGAGGCTCCGGCCGTCTGCATATCCATTGGTGAAGCAGCACCGCCAATTATCACAGGAGCACCCGTCCGTTTTAATTGAGAAATTACTACGCCGCTTAACTCTTCCGCCAGAGACATGACAACAGTTCCCGCAGGGGTTGCCGGACTGGAAGCTCCAGGAAGAGTTCCCGAAGTATAAGTAGCTGGAACTCCGTACTCGGCTGAAAGCAGTAAACGTCCCAATGCATCATCGGACCCCACAAGCGGGCTAGATGGCTCAGTATACTGGACAAAAAAAGGCTTTTTCTCGAGCTTTTCCTCCCCCCCGGCAACCGTGGAAGCCAGTTTAAGTAGTTCTTCCGTGTTGCTATTGTCGGCCGAAGTAAAGACAAACGGCTTTTTATTATTTGCCGTCATTGTTCTGAACTGATAGAGGTCAGCCAGTTTTGTCGGAACGTTCGAGGGCAAAGCCATGCTCATCAAAAAGTCGATATTGGGCAGGGCATCGCCGAGACGACTAAAATTCTGAACGTCTTCAAGTTTGCTCTTCCGCCTTTCCCCCGTATCAAGGTCGATCGTATTCGGGTTGTCCGAGCCCGGGCCGAAATAATTTTCCTCGCTACCAAGTTCCAGCGCGAGTTCTCCGTCCCGATCGTAAATCGGTACGTACTTTGGCGCCGAATTCAGGGCTTCCCTGACAAGATAGGGTTTTAGATACACCCTCTCCCCCTCTATTTTTGCCCCGGCCCCGTTAAGCAACTCCAGCGCTTCCTCTTTCCTTATCACCACACCGACCTTTTCCAGGATATAGAGTGCCTTATGAAAAATCTTTCTCTTTTCAGAATCTGATAACATTCGCCTTTTCTCTCCTTTTTTTAGTTTTTTAAACTTAACCCGAGCTAAACTTCCTTTAAAATACTATCATCCGGCGTCAACCAAATTTATCTGCAAAAGTTTCAATCAATTTTGTTATAAGCAGTTCAGCCTTAGTTGAACTAAGAGTACCTATCGAAATGATCTTTGATCCGCTCGCCTGCTAGAACCGAATCGTGCTCCTTCAGGGCAAAGAAAATCTTACTATGAATATCGACCGATTCCAGGAGATAGTTACGTTTATCCGGCAGGTAATGTTTTTTTTCCAACCGCTGCCACATTTTATCGTTCATTATCCCCTGCATGTTTTTAAGGGTGTCTTCTATAACGTCGTTCTGGGTTGCCCCGGCAATGAGCAAATGGAACCTTTTGTGGAGCTCGAGGAACTCCCTGTAATTATCCTCCTGCGCCGCCGACCGCATCTTGGTCAGTGTCTCTTCCATCTCGTCCTCGTCGTTTTTGTTCCATTTTTTTGCAGCTATCTCTGCAACGCCGACTTCGAACGCCGCCCTCGCCTCCTGAAGCTCTAGTGGCTTGGGGTTATCGACCAGAATATCGATAATCCTTTCCCGAAGGCTATCTTCCACCGGAACCCCTTTGACATACGTGCCTTTGCCAACTTTTGTCTCAATGATACCGCCGAGTCTCAAGGCGGAGAGCGCCTCCCGGACCGAGGCCCTGCTTACCCCTGTCTTATCCGCCAGCTCTTCTTCAGTCGGAAGTTTGTCCCCAACCTCCAAATCACCCGACTTGATAGCATCTACGAGCTGGCTTGCCACGTGTAGAGGCTTTTTCTTTTCCTCGAGTTTATTGAATTCAAAATCCATGCTATCTCCCCATTATAAGTCAGCCATCATATGTCAGACAAATGTATAATAAAACAAAACCCCTAACCAAACAAGAAAATCTATCCTCGCCTGGATGAGCTGTAAATTTACAATAGGCTAATTTCAACCTAAAGTTGATTCTCCACTGAAGCTCTTGATCAATGGGTTTCAAAACCCGGAATCTTCATTAATTTCTCCAGGTAATCCAGAATCCCTGTCAGGCAAACCACGACAATTAGATAAATTATCGCAACCACGGCAAAAACCTCAAAGTACCTGAAAGTCTCGGCTCCGATTATTTTAGCATGACCCATGAGCTCAGGGGCGTTTATTATGTAAGCAAGAGAAGTATACTTCAGAAGATAGATTAATTCGTTAGACCAGGAAGGGATAACCAGCCTGAAAGCCTGTGGCAGTATTACGTAGAAAATTGACTTGCTTTTGGTTAACCCCATGCTCCTTGCCGCCGTCATCTGTCCGGTGCCGATCGATTGAATTGCCCCCCGAAGGTATTCCGCAGAGTAAGCTCCGGAATTCAAGCCGAGCCCGATAATCGCCGCCATCTGTGGTGACAATCTTAAACCCCAAGCAGGTAAACCATAGTAAAGAATAAAAAGTTGAACCAGCAGAGGAGTCCCCCGAAAAATCTCGATGTAGCTCCTACAAAACCAGCTTAGGGGTTTATTTCCGTAAATTTTACCCAAAGCAAGGAAAGTACCCAGGATAGTTCCGATAACAATACCGACAGCTGTAAGTACCAGCGTTACGCGAAGACCATCAAGTAAAGAGGGAAGTATGTCCCAGGCAAAACTAAAGAAGCTCAAATTTATTCCTCCCATCCTCACCGCATACCCCTACCGGTCTCGTAGCCAGGAATTTTTAGCCTTTCATTGACGTAATCCAGTAATGAATTGCCGGCCCGGGTCAGAACAAAGTAGATCAACGCCGCCGTAATAAATACAACCATTGGCTTAAAGGTACTGTAAATTATATATCTCCCCTCGCGTAATAATTCCACTACTCCAAGAGCGTAAGCCAGCGGAGTATCTTTTAGAACTATGGTAAATTCATTAGTCCACGGCGGAATCGAGCGCCGGAGTGCCTGTGGAATGGTTATATCCCTGATAGCCTGAAACCGGGTCATCCCAACCGATCTTGCCGCCAGCAACTGACCGCTCTTTATCGACTGTATTGCTCCCCGAAATATCTGCGATTGATAGGCAGAAGACCTTACACCAATACCTATAACTGCCGCGAGAAAAGCGGGAAGATTTAAACCGACCGAAGGAAGCCCGTAAAACACCAGCATCAGAATAACAAGAAGAGGTATGCTTCTTACTACCCTCTCGTAAAACGATATAACTTTTGAAATGAACTTGTTCCCGTAAACCTGGCCTATACCCAGAGGAAGGCCGATCGCAAAACCTAGCAATAAACTGAAGAAGGTTAACTCTAGGGTAACGATGGTTCCATTTAGAAGAGCCGGCAATATGGACCAGCTAAAATTTAAATTCTCTATAAATGAAATCATAATAGAAGAGATGGGTCAGAGGAGACCCTGACCCATCAAAGGGTGATCACTATTCTCCAAACCACTTACTGACTATCTCATTGTACTCGCCACTGCCCCTTACCGTTTCCAAACCGGCGTTCAGTTTTTCCAATAATTCCGAGTTCCCTTCTTTAACTGCCAGCCCGTACTTTTCTCCAGTTACCAGCTTCGCAATTATTTTGACCGGTTGACGTTCGGTAAATGTATTCGCCACGGGCGTATCTACGACTACCGAGTCAAGGCGTCCGTTGACAAGGTCTCTGACTGCCATCACGTATGTATCGTAGTGTCGAGAAATATTACCGCTAATAATTCCTTTTCCTACCAACTCTTCCTTTATCCATCCTGCTCCCGTGGTCCCCGTTTGAGCACCAATCATGCGTCCACCCATTAAAGTTTGAACTACGTTCAGGTCGGAATCTTCCCTGACAATCACTGCTTGGTCCGCGGACCAGTAAGGATTACTGAAGTCGACCTTTTTATCTCTTTCTAAAGTTATCGTCATTGCAGCCGCGACTACATCGACTTTACCCGCTTCCAGGGCCGGTATCAGTGATGCAAAAGCGATATCTTGCCATTTCAACTCAAAACCCTGTTTTTCGGCTACAGCTTCCATTAAATCTACGTCAAAACCAACCAGTTCACCTTCCTCCATAATTTCGAATGGAGGGAATCCCGCGCTTGTTCCTATGACGAGTTCTTCTTTGTCCTGCGCCAACCCTGCTGATGCCAGAAGCCCTAGACTCAACGTCAAAGCCAATAGAAAAACTAATGAACTCTTAAACTTTACACTCATGCAAATCTCCTCCTGGGCTTTTCAATTGCACTGAATAAAATAATATACTAGATTAACTTCTATAGATCTAACAGTATCCAAGAAAATTGGCCTTATCACTTATCACCCCCAGAAAATCTCCATAAAACTTTACTAATATAATTCATTTTAAACAAGGCATGAACAAACTAAAAAACCATCCAAAGATAATTACTATCTGTTAACTCGCCGGATTTTACCTGCAAATCTTTATAAAAGCCCAGATAACCTTTCTAACAGATGGAGAAGCAATTAAAATAGTATTGCCAACAAAAACTTTAGGGGTCCGAGATATGGGTTTATTGAAACAACAGCCCAAGGTCATAGGCTGGGGCGATGGTTCGTTCGAATTCGAACAGGAAGAGCCGGTTCCACTTGTGGGAGTAGTTATGCGGGGCGGTAATTTCGTAGAAGGTGTGATCAAGACGTCGGTAAGAGTAGACGGATTAAATGGAACTGAAAGATTGATTGACGCCATCAAAAGAAGCAAGCACAAGGAGGATCTCGGTTTTATTCTCCTTGACGGGATAACCGTTGCAGGGTTTAACGTGATAGATATCGAGAAATTGAGGAATGAAACCGGAATACCTGTCCTAGCACTATCGAGAAAAAAACCTGATCTGAACGCTTTCAGAAAAGCTATGAACAAAGTACCGGATTCAAAAAGTCGATGGAAAGCTGCTAAAAAGGCAGGAGAATTTCGGACTAATACTATAAAAGGTAAGGAAATTTACTATCAAAATTCGGGTTTAACGAGAGGAGAAGCAGAGCAGACAATATCGATCACGTCGACTCACTCCATTCTACCGGAACCAGTTCGTGTGGCAAATATGATCGCGAAGTCTCTGATAGACGGGGCAAGTTAATCCAGGAGGATATATGAAAGCACTGATCCAGGTTGTAGAAGAGGCCGAAGTGATGGTGGAGAAAGAGAGCGAGGGATCAATTAACTACGGTATGCTTATTTTTC
>JGI1684J13235_1000287_pt1 | contig 19324 bp, 14 predicted proteins | sample PonA232FremontCA_2_FD_13235 | JGI IMG/M metagenome (IMG submission 13235) | reverse complement strand
CCCGACCGAGGCTCGCGGCGTGCGCGGCGGTGCTCATCGCCATGTTCCCGTACGAGACGGTGCCGACGGCGCCGTCGCCCGCCGCGGTCGCGCGCGGGACGGCGACGGCGCTGCCCCGGTCCTTGTAGGCTCCGGTCGGGTGTTCGCCCTCGTCTTTGACGTACACGCGACAGCCCGCGGCGGCGTCGAGCCCCTCGCTCCTGACCAGCGGGGTACCGCCCGCGGCGCGAGCGAGCCCGGCGGGGCGGTCGATCGGCAGGAGCGGATCGTAGCGCCACACGCCGTCGCGCTCCCGACGGTCCGCCCAGGCGAATTCCGTCGCGTCGGTCTCGAACCAGAGCGGCTCCCCGCACTCACAGCGGACGCGGGTCGCGCCCTCGTACCGTTCCCCACACCGGTAACACCGCAACGCGGGAGACATAACGCGTGCTGTGGCGCGCGGCGACGTATACCCACCGACCGCGCGGTCGCTCCCGAAGACCCAGCGTATCAGTTGTCGTCCGAATCGTTTCGTTCCGGTACGGCGTCTCGATCAGACAGGGAGGTCTAAACGTAGGGGTTCAGTTGACGTCGACGATCTCGACGTCGAACGTCAGCGTCTCGCCGGCGAGTGCGGGGTTGAAATCCACCCGGACGACCTCCTCGTCGACGTGGACGACCTCGCCTTGTCTGCCGTTCTGGGCCTCGAGATAGGCGCCCTCTTCGGGCGTCTGGCCGCCGAGCATCTCGCGGAGCTCCTCGGTTGCGAACTCTTGGACCTGGTCGTCGCTGGGCTCGCCGTAGGCCTTCTCCGGCGGGATCGTCAGCGTGTCCGTCTCCCCGGCCTCGAGGCCGATGAGCCCCTCCTCCATCCCCTCGATGACCTGTTCGTCGCCGATTTCGACCGTCAGCGGCGCGTACTCTCGGTCCGGTTGGGCCTCGGCGAGGCCCGCCTCCTCGGCGACGGATTGCCGAGAAGTGTCGAACACCGTGTCGTCGTCCAGTCGTCCCGTGTACTCGAGCGTCACAGAATCGCCGGTATCTATCGTCATACGTATATAACGAGTGCCACACGGAAAGTCTATTCCATCGAGGGTGCGGTCAGTTCGACCGCGCCGCGAACACGCTCGCGACGAGGGACGCGTAGCCGACCGCCCCGAGGAGGGTGAGCCACCGCCCGAGAGCGGTCGCTCCGGCCGAAAGCGACGTCGCCACGGGGCCGAACGCGGTGGCCGCAGCGACGCCGAGGACCTCGATCGCGAGTCCGCAGGCGAGCGCGGCGATCGCGACGCTCGCCGATCGGTTCGACGACCCGGGAAACGCGCCCAGTCGGGGGGGATAGAACTGGAACGAGGTGCCGACGATCATCAGGCCGAGAAAGCCGAGCAGGTTGACCCTGAGGTGCGTCTCGATCAACGCCGGAGCGGCGCCGCCGACCGCGAAGAGCCCGCCGAACAGGACGCCGACGACGCCGAACGTCGCGCTCGGGACGAGGGCGTACAGCCCGATCCGCCGCGTATCCGACTGGAGCCACATTCGGAAGACGACGAGCGCGAAGCCGCCGACTCCGAACACCATCAGGGCGGCTCCGACCGGGAGCAGTCGCCGGTCGGCGAATCCCCCGGCGATGAGCGCGGGGGCGGTCGCGGCCGCGGGCAGAACGAGCGCGGCCGACAGTCGCGTCGGGTGCGCGCCGAGGAACCGCGGCAGCAGTCGGAATCCGAGCGTGACCACGAGCAGCGCCGCGGAGCCGGCGGCCAAGAGGTGCGTCGCGGCGGCCTGTACGCCTATCAGCGGCGGGAACGCGCCGATCCGCAGGGCGGCGGTCTCGTAGGTGCCGGCGAGGAGATACAGGAGCACGACCGGCACGAAGCGGTTCGCGAACCGGTCGAGCGACCGGCGATCGGCGTTGTGGTCCCCGGTTCCGGTTATCCCGCGTCGGAGCGGGCCGCCGATCGTCACCGCGATCGATCCGACGAACACGGCGACGCCGATCGCCCAGAGTCCACCGCCGAGAGCACCGAGATCGACGCGGAAACCGCGAGCGAGAAGCGGGTCGATCGCGAGACACGCCGCTCCCGCAGCGACGAAGGGGAACTGGACCGCCGGCGCGCGCTCGGAGACGAGATCGGCGTCGAAGTACGCCGGGACGAGGGCGTAGGCTTTGCCGAACACGACGTGGAACACGAACCCGTACACGGCCAGCGCGACCGTCGTGCGTCGCGGGAGACCGGCGACGGTGGCCACCTGCCAGCAACAGAGCGCGATGGCTCCGGTGAGGACGTACCGGCGCGACCAGCGTGAGATTTCGGCGGCCATGTTTCCTTCGTAGCGATCGCGTGTCAATCGTAATAACGATCGTGTGTCGGGTGAGCCGCCTGTCCGAGCGCGTCGAGGACAGCCGAGATCGACGATACGGATTTACCGTCCGGGCGTCTACGCCGAGCGATGGCACAACGATCTCTCCTCGTTCGGGCGCTGTGGTTCGTGTTCGTCGGCTGGTGGGTGACACCGATCGTCGTCAACACCGCGTGGCTGCTCAACGTCACGGTCGTCCTGCTCCCGCTCGGTATCAAGCTGATCAACCTCGTGCCGACGGTCCTCACGCTCGCAGAGCCGCGGTCGCTCTCGGAGCCCGAGTCGGCGCGGGGGCAACGATCGCTCGCCGTCCGAGCGATCTACTTCGTCCTCGTCGGCTGGTGGCTGAGCCTGCTGTGGGCGAACGCGGCGTCGTTCCTCGCGATCACGGTCGTCGGGCTCCCGGTCGCGATCTGGATGCTCAACCGGCTGCCGTACGTCACGTCGCTGTACCGGTTTCACGGGTGACCCCGGCGGTCGCTGTCCGATCAGCGATCGCCGAGGCGGACCCGCGAGTCGCCTCAGGGGGTCGGCGGGCGGTATGCTCGGCGCGAGGCACTCCCGACGCTCACGGCGAGGCGGACGTCCCCGTCCCGTCGAACAGCGCCTCGAAGAGTTTCTTCTCCGCTGCCCGGAGGTGCTGGGTGAACGTCGTCTGTGAGATGTCCATCATCGACGCGACCTCCTCGCCGCTGTGTTCGCGGGGCCAATCGAAGAACCCCGAGAAGTACGCGGTACGCGCCGCCTCTCGTTGGCGCTCCGTCAACACGGCCGTCAGCTGTTTCCGGAAGGCGGCTTCGGTCTGGACGTCCCGCTCGCGCTCCCGCTGCGCGACCAGCGTCAATCCGTCGTAGGTCGTCCGAAGCGCGTTGACGACGCTTCGGATGTCGTTCGAGCTGGCGACCCGCGCGACCAGCCGTCCGGTGGTTCCGGTGAGCGAGAACGACTCGATGCTGGCCCCGTACCGCGCTAACGTCGTGACGACCGACGGTCCGCCGACCGAGAGCCGGTACAGCGCGCGGTCGTCGTACGTGTAGACGTGCTGGACGGTCTCGATGCACTCGGCGTCGGCCGCGTACTCGGCGACGACGTCCGGATCGGGCTCGTCGACGGTAACGTACTGGATCTGATTCTCGTCGCCGTCGTCGACGACGTGCTCGACCGTGACGGTACAGTCGAGCCGCGCCGCCATCGTTGCCAGCGGCTCGTCGACTCCCGTCAGCCGGAACTCCAGCTCGGTGACGCTGTCGGAGATGAGCGTCTGCTTGCTCTCGACGGCGCTGATGGCGTCCGCGATCGTTCGACCGAGTTCGAGGAACACGTCCCGGTCGATCAGGTCGAACGCCTCCGGGTTGCGGGTGACGACGCCGAGGACGCCGTACTCCGCGTCGCGGTAGGCGAGCGGAACGACGACGCATCGCTTGTTGTCCCCTGACTCCGACTCGTCGTCCTCGACGTCGGTAAACACGGGGCCTCCGCCCTCTAATGCCCGTTCGACCGGAGTCGGATCGGCGCTACACATGGCTTCGATGTGGCTCTCGAGCGGTCCGCGGTCGCTGCCGGCCCACGACTGCGGGCTCACCGTGCCGTCGACGAGTCCGCGACTCCCGATCCAAGCCGCATCGAAGAGGTCCGACGAGGCGAACTGCTCGCAGACGGCGGCCTCGATCTCGTCGCGCGTCGACGCGGCGACGAGTTCGCGGTTGATATCGCGGAGCACTTCGTTCGTGTTGTTCAGGACCGTCAGGCGCTCGTTCTGGTCCTCGATGCGGAGTTCGCGCTCCTTTCGTTCGGTGACGTCGCGCTCGATCGCGACGAAGCGGTCCACGTCTTCGTCCTCGGTGATCGGGGCGATCGTCGCGTCTATCCACAGCAGCTCCCCCGACTTCCGACGGTTCGTGAGTTCGCCTTCCCACACCGACCCAGACGTGATCTGCCCCCAGAGATCCGCGTAGAAGTCGTCGCCGTGTTTCCCGGACTGCCAGAGCCGGGGGTTCTCCCCGATCACCTCGTCCCGCTCGTACCCGGTGACCGACTCGACGGCCGGGTTCGCGTACTCGATAGTCCCGTCGGAGTCGGTGAGAAAGATCGCGTGTCCGGCGTGTTCGATCGCCTTCCGAAAGCTCCGCAGGCGCTCGTTTGCCGTCCGAAGCTCATGTCTTGAGGGCGTCTTCCTCGGTGACGTACTCCGAGAGGTAGTACACCGTCAGCAGGGTGAGCGCGCTCACGACGAGGCCGGGAAGCTCTTCGAGCCCGGTGCTCGCCGTCTGTGCGGTGAGCAGTTGCCGGAGCGTCATAAAGGAGAACAGCAGCGTCAGGAAGCCGAACCGGCGGTCGCGGGTGCGAGCGAGCAGCAGGACGGAATACCCGACGCCCAGCAGCCGCAGTCCGATCGAGAGGGCGATAATCCAGTTCATGCGGTTCGCGGGGTCTTCCGACAGCGGAAAGACCCTCTGCCGGGGAGCGTCCGTCCACTTCGACTCGACCAAGTCATACTTGGGGGTAACCGGTCTCTTCGAATAATCCCTGTGGTCGGTCCGTCGCCCGGGACGCGGGCCGACGTGGCCCCGATCGACCCCGATCCAAACAGTATTGGTACCCGCGATATGGGGTGTTTCTCCGGTTTCGGGGCGACTCAGAGTATATTGGTATCACCCTCTCCACGGGGGACTACGTACGAATACGTGTATGACCTCCAGGACTAACCGGCCGACGCGGGGGAAACCCCTCGTCGACGGGACGAACGGTGACGGGTGGTCGCGATGAGCGCCGCGGACGACGACGCGCTCCCGGGGATCCCGAACGTCGGGAAGGCCGACCTCGACGCGATGGTGGAGAACGAGCGACCCGATCCGCGGGAGGAGCTCGCGGACGTCGAGGCGGACACGGACCTCGGCGTCGCGATGGCCGACGACGCACAGCGCGTCGCACGCGGTGAACTCTCCGGCGACGAGTACTGGGAGAAGTACGACGAGGCCGCGGCCGCCGAGTTCGGCGAGGCGTATCGGGAGACGCCGAACCCGGCGGTCGACGCCGGCGACCAGACCGTCTCGACCGAGACGGCCGAGTCGCTGAGCTGCGCCGTCGGCTCGATGGACACGGTCTCGACGGAGTCGGCGCAGGTCGAGGGCGACGAGCCGGAGGGCGGGATCGGCGCGGGCGACCAGAAGTGGGGGATGGTGATCGACCTCCAGAAGTGCGTCGGCTGCGACTCGTGTACGGTCGCCTGCAAGTCCGAGAACCGGACGCCGCCGGGCGTCTCGTACAACGTCGTGATGGAGGAGGAACACGGCGAGTTCCCGAACGTCACGCGGACGAACGTGCCCCGGCCGTGCATGCAGTGCGACAACCCGCCCTGCGTGCAGGTGTGTCCGGTCTCGGCGACGTACAAGATGGACGACGGCGTGGTCAACATCGACTACGACCGCTGTATCGGCTGCCGGTACTGCAACATCGCCTGTCCGTACGGCGCGCGGTACTTCGACTTCGGCGAGAACTACGACGACGAGGTCGACGGGGCCGGCGAACTGACCAGCCCCGAGTACGGCGTCGATCGGGGGTCGCGCGAGGAGGGGAAGTCGCCGATCGGCAACATCCGCAAGTGCAGCTTCTGTACGCACCGGCTGGAGCGGGGCGAAGAGCCCGCGTGCGTCGAGACCTGCGTCGGCGACGCCCGGAACATGGGCGACCTCGAGAACCCCGACAGCGACGTCGCGAAGATGGCCGACTCGTCGCGCGCGTTCCAACTAAAAGAGGACGAGGGGACCGACCCCAACGTCTACTACCTCAAATAAGCCAATGGCGACACAGAGTTCACGCTTCGAGTTCGACCCGGGCTTCGAAGACGACCGGCTGCGCGTCGCCTGGTACGCGGTCGTCGGCGTCCTCGTCGCCGTCGGCGCGTACGCGACGTACCTCCGGATCACGGGGGGGATGGCGACCACCAACCTCACGAGCGTCGTCCCGTGGGGCGCGTGGGTCGCCTTCTACATCTACTTCGTCGGCCTCTCCGCCGGCGCGTTCCTCGTGAGCACGATGGCCAACGTCTTCGAGGTCGAGGGGATGCACCGGATCGACCGCGACGCGCTGTTCGCGGCCGTCATCAGCATGGCGGTGGCGCTGCTGTTCGTCTGGATCGACCTCGGACGGATGGACCGGATGTACTTCCCGTTCATCTGGCGCCAGCTGACCTCCGCGCTCTCGTGGGAAGTGCACGCCTACGTGGCCTACATCGGGATTCTGATCACGGAGCTGTACTTCTCGATGCGGATCGACCTCGCGCGGGTCGCCGAGCGCACGTCGGGGCTCAAAAAGCGGTTCTACGCGGCGCTCGCGCTCGGCCGGCTGGACACGAGCGAGGGGTCCGAGGCGTTCGACCAGCGCTGGCTCAAGCGGGCCGGCATCGTCGGGATCCCGCTGGCGATCTTCATGGTCCACGGCGGGACCGGCGTGCTGTTCGCCGTCTCGAAGGCCCGTCCGTACTGGAACAGCGGGCTGTTCCCGGTGATCTTCGTCATCTCGGCGCTGCTCAGCGGGACNGCNNTNGTGATGGTGATCTACGTGCTCCGGACCCGGCTGTTCGACGGCGACTCGGTCGACCCGGACCTGCTCGACCGGCTCGCACAGCTGCTGATCGGGTTCATCGTCATCGACGCCGCTCTGACCGCCATCGAGACGTTCATCGCGATCGCCAGCGTCCACCCCCACGAGATCGAGACCTGGAACGTCATCATGTACGGCCCGATGTCGTGGTCGTTCTGGTGGTTCATGATCGGCTTCAGCTGGGTGTTCCCGATGGTCCTGCTGAGCAATCGGTCGTGGCGGCGCACGCCGGCGGTGATGGTGCTCGCCGGACTGAGCGTCGTCGTCGGGATCGTCGCGGTGCGGTTCAACATCGTCGTCCCGGCGCAGGTCATGCCGGTGATGGAGGGGCTTCCCCACGGGTCGTACTTCCCGACAGTAGTCGAGTGGGGGACGAGCGTCGGCATGATAGGCGTCGGACTGCTGCTGTACACGGTCGGCGCGGAGACGCTGCCGTTGACGCCGCTTACCGGAGGTGACCACGAATGAGTACCGACGATTCGGGCGATGACGGCGCGAGGGTCTCGCGCCGCGACTTCGTCAAGGCGGCCGGGAGTATCGGAGTCATCGCGGCGGCGAGCAACGCCGCGGTCGACGTGGACGTCGACGACCTGTGGACGGACGACGAACACCACTACGTCGGAGACGAGTACGGCGAGTACGGCGCGAGCGACGTGATACACACCACCTGCGGGCAGTGTAACACGTTCTGTCCGATCAAGGTCCAGCTCGCGGACGGGAGCGGGACCGGCGAGTACAGCTCGCTCGTCCGGAAGCTCGCCGGGAACCCGTACTCGTTCCTCAACACGCAGCCGTTCTCGCAGGTGCCCTACGAGAGCGACCCGGAGGACGTGGCGATGGGCGACGTCGAGGGGAGCGGCGACGTCGACACCGACCGCTGGTCGCTCTCGGGCGGCCGGATCTGTTTAAAAGGGCAGGCGGGCATTCAGACGGCGTTCGACAGCTACCGCGTCCGCCAGCCGATGAAACGGGTCGGCCCGCGCGGGTCGGGCGAGTGGAAGACCGTCTCGTGGGACCGGGCCATTCGTGACATCGTCGAGGGCGACGACGACCTCGGCCACCCCGGACTCGAAGACATCTGGGGGTACGCCCCGCAGGAGACGGTGATGAGCGACTGGGAGGCCGTCCAGAACGGCGAGCTGTCCAAGTCGGCGTTCGACGAGAAGTACGCGGACGACCTCATCGACACCGACCACCCCGACCTGGGACCGAAGTCCAACCAGATCGTCGACGTCGGCGGATTCCGGCGAAACTTCATCCGCAACCGGCTCTGGCATCAGGGGTTGGGGTCGATAAACAGCGTCCACCACGCCGGGACCTGCGGCGTCTCGAGCGTGATGGGCAACGTCCGCTCGCACGCCGCCAAGAAGAAGCGGCAGTACCCCGACATCGAGAACTGCGAGTACCTCATCGCGTGGGGGACCAACCCCATGGTCGCCAACAAGGGCCCGACGTGGCTCGCGCCGAAGCTGACGAACGCCATCGAGGACGGGATGCGGATGGACGTGGTCGACCCGCGGCTCTCGAAGACGGCCGAAAAGGCCGACACGTGGGTCCCCGTCGAACCCGGCGCGGACGGGGCGCTCGCGCTCGGGATGGCGCGGTGGATCATCGAGAACGACCGCCACGACCTGACGTACCTCCAGAACCCCTCGCGGTCGGCCGCGAGCGACGACGACGAGCCGACGTGGAGCGACGCGACGCACCTCGTCCTCGTCGACGAGTCGGCGGGGCCGAAGGCGCGCGCCGCCGACCTCGGGCTCGTTCCGGAGGGCGCCGAGACCGCCGACGACTTCGTCGCCGTCGACGCCGCCACTGGCGAGCCGCGCCCCGCGAGCGAGGTCGACACGGCCGTTCTCGACGTCGACGTGACAATCGACGGGACGGCGGTCCGGAGCGTCTGGAACCAGTACCGCGAGCGTGTCTACGAGCACACCGTCGAGGAGTACGCCGAGATGGCCGGCGTGCCGGCCGAGCAGATCGCGGAGATCGCCGACGAGTTCACCAGCCACGGCAAGCGCGCGGCGATCATGGCCTACCGCGGTCCGGCGAAGCACACGAACGGCTTCTACAACACGCGGGCGATCGCCACCCTCCAGCACCTCATCGGGAACTACGACTGGAAGGGCGGCCAGATCACGCCGTACGCCGGTTACGACACGATGTCCGGCCGGTACGAACTCGGTTCGGTACCCGACGGCCACTCGCCGTGGGGGATCCCCCTGCTCCGCGGCGGCGTCAACTACGAGGACACCTCGCTGTTCGACCGCGACGACGGCTACCCGGCAAAGCGGCCGTGGTTCCCCGTCGCACCGCCGCAGGCGACCCAGGAGCTCTACGGGAGCGCCGCGGACGAGTACCCGTACGGCGTCGAGGCGCTGTTCATCCGCCCGTACTCGAACAACCACGTCATGGCGGTCGCCGGCGGCGACGAGATCCCGGCGATCCTCAAGGACACGGAGACGATTCCGCTGATCGTCGCCTCGGACACGGTCATCGGCGACACGAGCCAGTACGCGGACTACATCCTGCCCGAGCCGACGTACCTCGAACGGTGGGAGAACTTCGGGACGTACCCGAACAAGCGGCTGGCCGACGAGAAGATCAGCCAGCCGGCCGTCTCCGTCGTCCCCGACGCGCGCCCGTTCGAGGACGTGCTCATCGAGCTGTGGTCGGAGATGGACCTGCCGGGCGTCGGCGAGGAGGCCATCCCGGACGCGGACGGCGACCTGTGGCCGCTCGAGCAGGCCGAGGACTTCTACCTGAAGCTCGCGGCCAACATCGCGCACGGTCGCGATCCGGTCGCGGACGCGAGCGAGGACGAGCTCCGGGTGTTCCGCGAGAGCCACGAGAACGGGCTCGGCGATCAGTTCGACCTCGACCGCTGGAAGGCGGCGGTCACCGACGAGGAGTGGCCGAAGGTCGTCACGGTGTTGAACCGGGGCGGCCGCTTCGAGGAGCCGACCGAGGGCTACGAGGAGGCGTTCGCCGAGCACGGTCACGGGTACGACTACGCCGAGCGCGAGGACGACTCGAACGCCTACGACGGCGAGCACATGCGGTACAAGCTCGAATCGCGCGTCGACTTCTACAGCGAGGTCGTCCCGAAGGGGAAACACTCCTTCACCGGCGAGCGGTTCGACCCGCTTCCGCGGGTCGACGACGTCGAGCACTACGACGGAACCGTTCAGGCCGCGGTGAGCGGCGACGACGACCGGGAGCGCCCCCTCCGGCTGATCAACTGGAAGCCCCGGACGCAGGGGATGCACCGCACCCAGAACAGCCCGTGGCTCCGCGAGACGCGCCCGGAGAACCCCGTGTGGATCAACCCGCGGGACGCCGACGAGCGCGGCATCGAGAACGGCGACGACATCGTCCTCGACGCGGGACGCGAGACCGTCGACGCCGTCGCCATGGTCACGAGCGGGATCCGCCCCGGCGTCGTCGGCGCGATGTGGGGGTGGGGCCGGACCGGCGGCGGCGCGACGGCCGAGACGGTCGACGGCGAAACGCGCCCGGCGGTCGAGGCCGACGGCCACAGCGACTACCAGTTCGACGAGCCGATGACCGAGGAGGCCGGGTACGCGAAGGGCCGGGACGCCGGCTTCGCGATCAACCACGTCCAGCCGTTAGACGAGGCGCTCGGCGACACCGGGCTCTCGGACCTGGTCGGCGGGAGCAACGCGCAGTACGACGCCTTCGTCGACGTGGAGCGGCGGTGATTCGCGTGTCCGAACACACGGACACGGACGACGGCCGCGAGGAGGCCGCGATGGCCACGGCCCGCGCTCGGCTGTACGGGCTGTTGGCCGCGACCTTCGACGGCGAGACGGAGACGACCGCCGCCGCGCTCGACCGGGGGGCGTTCGCGGCCGTCGCCGACGTGTTCCCGATCGACATCGAGACGGCGGACCTGCGCGGCGACGGCTACGACGCCGACGCGTTGGGCGTCGGGTACGACAACCTGTTCGTCGTTCCCGGGACCCACTACGTTCCGCCGTTCGCGTCCGCNCACGCGACCGACCCGAGCGAGGCGTTCGAGTCGGACTCGCGGTACCACACCGCCGGCGAGGCCGGCGAACTCCTCGGCGATCCGGCGGCCGACATGGCGCAGCTGTACGCAGCCGCCGGGTTCTCGCCCGAGCGCGGGGACGAGATCCCCGACCACGTCGCCGCCTGCTTCGAGTTCATGCGCGCGCTCTGCGAGCGAGAGGCGGCTCTCCTCGAAGGCGAGGGAACCGAAGCGGACCTCCGTGCGGTCCGCGAGCTGCAGTCCCGGACGCTCTCCCGTCTGGGCTGGATCGACCGGTTCGAAGCCGCCGTCGCGAGCAGCGACACGGTCGAAGGCGTCTTCGCCGCGATCGCTCGGCTCGCCCGGACGTTCACCGCGTGGGACGCGCGAGAAGTCGTACAGACCGAGCCGCAGCCGTCCGAAACCACACCCTCGTAACCACTCAACAGATGCCACCAACAACGACAGACATCGCAGACGACGACCTCCGTGATCGCCTCCGCNCCGTCGACGACCCGGCGCTCGATACCGACATCGTCAGCGCCGGACTCGTCACGGACATCTCCGTCGACGACGGGACCGCCGCCGTCGAGCTCGCGCTCGGCGCGCCGCACGCCCCGGACGAGGCCGCCATCGCGGAGCGCGTCCGCGAGGTCGCCGACGAGGCGGGGATCGACGTCGAGCTGTCGGCGAACGTGCCGCTGTTCGATTCCGCCGAGTCGTCGGTTCTGCCGGGCGTCAAAAACGTGATCGCCGTCGCCTCCGGAAAAGGGGGCGTCGGGAAAAGCACCGTCGCCGTCAACCTCGCCGCCGGCCTCGCCGACCGCGGGGCGAACGTCGGNCTGTTCGACGCCGACGTCTACGGCCCGAACGTCCCGCAGATGCTCGGCGCCGACACCGACCCCGACGTGACGACCGTCGACGGCGAGGAGCGGATCGAGCCGCCGACCGCCCACGGGTTGAAACTGATGAGCGTCGGGCTGATGATCGAAGACGACGATCCGGTGGTCTGGCGCGGCCCGGTCGCCCAGAACACCCTCACCGACCTGTTCGCCGACGTGTCGTGGGGNTCGTTAGACTACCTCGTCGTCGACCTCCCGCCGGGAACCGGCGACGTCCAGCTGACGGTGCTTCAGCACTTACCCGTCACGGGGACCGTCGTCGTCACGACGCCGCAGTCCGTCGCGGTGGGCGACACCCGCAGGGGTATCGAGATGTTCGGCGAGTACCAGACCAACGTGTTGGGCGTCGTCGAGAACATGAGCGGCTTCGTCTGTCCGAACTGCGGAGACGCGCACGAGATATTCGGCGAGGACGGCGGCCGTGCGCTGGCCGACGCGGTCGACGTCCCGTACCTCGGGTCGCTTCCGCTGGACCCGGCGATCCGCGCGGGCGCCGACGCCGGCGAGCCGATCGTCGGCCGGGACGCCGGTGAGACCGCGGAAGCGTTCCGAGACCTGTCGGCGACGGTCGCGAACAAAGTCGGCGTGCTGCGACGCCACCACCGCCGAACCACGACCGACGAGAGCGGGTGAACGTCCGCTGAGCTCGGGTGAACGTCCGCTGCGTTCGGGTGAACGTCCGCTGCGCTCGGGTGAACGTCTGCTGCGCTCGGGTGAACGTCCGCTGCGCCCGGGTGTCCACGCCGTCTCCGAAGTTCGAGCGAGTGGGGTTGAATACTAAATAACAGGGGTTTTAGTTGTCTATCGAGTACCTGATGGCATCGACAGCCCATCGCGCGTGGTACCGAACTCCGTGATTGGCGCCTTCGACTCACCACATGAACGCCGAGACACGTAGCGTCCTCGACACGTCCGCCGTCGTCGTCGTCGGCGACACGCCGTGGATAACGTCGTACGCCGCCGCGCTCCGAGAGGAGTTCGACGCGACGGTCCACGAGGTGTCGACGGGGTCGGCGGCACAAGAGAAGCTCCGCGAGACGACCGTCGACTGCGTGGTCACGGACGACGGCCTCGCCGGAACGACGGGGGTCGACCTCGTGCGCCGCATCCGCGATACGTCCGCGTCGCTCCCGGTGATTCTGGGGACGGCCGACGGCAGCGAACGCCTCGCCAGCGAGGCGATCGAGGCCGGCGTCACCGATTACATCGCCGTCACGGATCCGTCGGACGACACCGTCACCGACGCGCTGCGGCGAACCGAGCGGGCGCTCCGGCGGGCCCAGCGCTCGGCCACGCAGCGAGAGCGTGCGCGACAGTTCGACGCCATCTTCCACGATACCAGGTCCGCGACGTGGGTGCTCGACCCCGACGGGACGCTGACACGCGTCAACCAGGCCGCCCGCGACATGGTGGACACGGACGCCGACGCCGTCGTCGGCGACCCGTTCTGGACGCTTCCCTGGTGGCCCGACGACGGCCAGACGAGGGACGACGTCCGCCGGCTCGTGGACGCGGCCGGAGACGGCGAGTTCGGGCACGCCGTCGTCATCCAGGACGCCGCGACGGGCTCCAGCGTTCTGGAGCTCTCCGTCCAGCCGGTCACCGACGAGCGCGGCGAGCTCGTCTCGATCATCGTCGACAGCGTCGAAATCACCGACCGCGTCGACCTCGAACGGGAGCTCCGGCGCTCCGAGGAGCTCCACCGCGTCACGCTCAACAACATGACCGATACCGTCCTCATGACCGACGAGGGCGGTGAGTACACGTACGTCTGCCCGAACGCGCACTTCATCTTCGGGTACACCGCCGACGAGATCCGGGAGCTCGGAACGATCGAGGACCTGCTCGGCGAGGACCTCTTCGACCGCGAGCGGCTCGCTGATGAGGGAGTCTTGAAGAACATCGAGACGACGGCGACGGACAAGGCCGGCCGCGAACACACGCTGTTGGTGAACGTCCGCGAGGTCGCTATTCAGGACGGGACGCTGCTGTACAGCTGTCGGGACATCACGAAACGGAAGCAGCGCGAACGGTCGCTGGCCGCTCTCCAAGAGACCGCACGGGACTTCCTCTACGCCGAGACGCACCAGGAGATCGCCCAGCACGTCGTCGACGACACCGCGGACGTCCTTGGCCTCGACGCGAGCGCCGTCTACCTCTTCGACGCCGACGACAACCATCTCCAGCCCGTCGTCCACTCGCAGGCGATGCGGAACGCCCACGGTCCGCTGCCAGCCGTTCACGCCGACGGGAACGACCTCGTGAGCCACAGCTTCGTCGAGAACGAAGCCGGCTTCTTCGCGGACGTCCACGACGCGGACCGCCTCGCGAACGTCGCGACCGACCTCCGGAGCGCGGCGTACATCCCGCTCGGCAATCACGGCGTGTTCGTGGTCGGCTCGACGGAGGTCGGCGCGTTCGACGAGGTCACGCGAGAGCTCACCGACCTCCTCGCCGCGACCGCGGAGGCGGCGCTCGACCGCGTCGACCGCGAGTCGCAGCTCCGCGAACAGGACCGCGAGCTCCAGCGACAGAACGACCAGCTCACCGCGCTCAACCAGATCAACGAGACTATCCGCGAGATCGATCAGGCGCTCGTGCAGTCCGAGACCCGAGAGGAGATCGACCACACCGTCTGCGACCGCCTCACCGCCGACGGCCGCTTCCAGTTCGCCTGGATCGGCACGCTCGACGGGCCGAGCGAGACGGTGACGCCGCAGGCGTGGGCCGGAACCGATCAGGGGTATCTCGACACGCAATCGTTCCCCGTGGCCGCTGAGAACGTCGAGCCCGCGGGCCGGACCGCGGCGACCGGAGCGATGACGCTCGTCTCGAACGTCGCGGCCGACCTCCGCGCGGCCTCGTGGCGCAAGGACGCGATCTCGCGCGACCTGCTCTCCGCGCTGAGCGTCCCGCTGGTGTACAACGACCTCTCGTACGGCGTCCTGACGGTGTACGCGACCACGCCGGACGCCTTCGGTGAGACCATCCGGTCCGTGTTCGCGGAGCTGGGAGAGACGATCGCCGCCGCCATCAGCGCGAGCGAGCGCAAGCGGGCGCTGCTCACCACGTCGATGACCCGGGTCGAGTACGCGGTCACCGATCCGTCGTTCGTGCTGACGCAGTTGGCGGCGGCCGCCGACTGCACGCTCACCTACGAAGGCGGCGTCCAACAGACCGCCAGCGGCAACTACGTCTTCGTCACCGTCGACGACGCGCCGCTCGACGCCGTCGTCGACGCGGCGAACGGCCTCCGGATCGTTGAGGGCGTACAGCGCATTCGCGGCGGTGACTCCGGCGGCGTGGTGCGACTCCGGTTGTCCGAGCCGTTCCTCGCGACGGAGCTCGCCGATCACGGCGCCGTCCTTCGGGGTGCGACCGCCACGCAGACGGACACGGAGCTGGTTATTGACATCTCCCAGGGCGTCGAGGTCAGGCACGTCACTCGGTTCGTCAGCGAGCGGTTTCGCGACGTCGCGCTCACGTCGAAGCAGACGCGGGAACAGGCGTCCGAACACGGGCTCTACGCGTCGGTGCTCGACCAACTGACCGACAGACAACTAGAGGTGCTGGAGACGGCGTACTACAGCGGGTTCTTCGAGTCCCCGCGGGAGGCGACCGGGGAGGCCGTGTCGGACTCGCTGGACATCTCTCCCCAGGCCTTCTATCAACATATCCGAACCGCACAGCGGAAGCTGTTCACGTCGCTGATCGACGACCACTCGCCCGTCGTTACGCAGTCCGCCGACGGCACCTGACGGAGACGAAACACTGCCGGCCGGCGGGTGGATGATTGCCTCCTCGGTACCTATGGGTTGAATTATAAACCTTCCATCGAATCGCTTTGCTTCATGCTCAACTACCGAGTATTCCCCCGTACGGCCACTCTGTGTGAGTAGAGTGCCCGGCGAGAGACCGCCGGCGTTCTCGGTTACCATGAGAGACGCCACCCAAAATTCGGCCGCGGAATCACCCTACGAGTGTTTCGAGTGCGGAAACGTCGTGCTCTCGGAAACGAGTCCCGGCACGTGTCCCGACTGCGGCGGTGAGATGCGAAACCGCCGCATGCCGGTCGAATGACGATGGCCTCGACATCAGCGACACGGGACGAGGAGCCGAGTGAACCGGAGTCCGCGTTGCAGACGGCGCGCCGCCAGCTCCGGCAGGCCGCCGATCACCTCGACGTCGATCAGAACATCATCGAGCGGCTCGAGCACCCGAAAACCGTCCACGAGGTTACCGTTCCGATCGAACGCGAAAGCGGCGAGGTNGAGCTGTACACGGGGTATCGCGCCCAACACGACAGCGTCCGGGGCCCGTTCAAGGGCGGGCTTCGGTATCACCCCGACGTGACGCGCGAGGAGTGCGTCGGACTCGGGATGTGGATGACGTGGAAGTGCGCCGTGATGGATATCCCCTTCGGCGGTGCGAAAGGCGGGATCGCGGTCAACCCCAAGGACCTCAGCGAGTCCGAAAAGGAACAGCTGACGCGCCGGTTCACCGACGAAATCCGGTCCGTCATCGGCCCGACGAAAGACATCCCCGCGCCCGACATGGGAACGGATCCGCAGACGATGGCGTGGCTGATGGACGCCTACTCGATGCAAGAGGGCGAGACGATCCCGGGGGTCGTCACGGGGAAACCGCCCGTCGTCGGCGGGAGCGAGGGACGCGATTCGGCGCCCGGCCGGAGCGTCGCTATCATCGCCCGCGAGGCGATCGCGTACTACGACAAGGAGATCGCGTCGACCTCGGTCGCCGTGCAGGGCTTCGGGAGCGTCGGGGCGAACGCGGCGAAGTTACTCGACGACTGGGGGGCGAGCGTCGTCGCCGTGAGCGACGTCAACGGCGGCATCTACGACGCGAACGGGTTGGACACGCACGCGATTCCCTCGCACGACGAAGAGCCGGAGGCGGTGCTTGGGCACGGCGCCCCGGAGACGCTGACCAACGACGAGCTGCTGGAGCTCGACGTGGACGTGGTGATTCCGGCGGCGATCGGAAACGTCCTGACGGCGGAGAACGCCGACGACGTCGCGGCCGACATCGTTATCGAGGGAGCGAACGGACCGACGACGAGCGCGGCGAGCGCGGTCTTCGCCGAGCGGGACCTCCCGGTGATCCCGGACATTCTGGCCAACGCCGGCGGCGTGACGGTGAGTTACTTCGAGTGGCTCCAGGACATCAATCGGCGCGCGTGGTCGCTGGACCGCGTTCACGACGAGCTCGAAACGGAGATGCTGGCGGCCTGGCAAGACGTCCGCGAGGAGTTCGAGACCCGTGACGTGACGTGGCGCGACGCGGCGTATATCGTCGCGCTCGAACGGGTCGCGGAGGCCCACGAGATTCGCGGTCTCTGGCCGTGACCGACGCCACCGGGCGTCGGTATTCGACCCGGTACTAGGGCGGCGAGCGGCCGCGAGACGAGGTGCCGAACTCGGTCTGCAGGGTCGGGACCCACGTACTTTTGTCCGTTCTGACTAATGTGAGTACACTGATGAACCGGCGAGAACGATGGGGGCGGATCGGCGGCTAAGATGGACCGCTTACCGACGGCGACGCTGTCGCCGCTTGCCAGTCGCGTCGACGCGGTGCTCGCGTTACACGAGTACGAGATACGGCCCGCGATCGACGCGATCGATGCGGCCGTCGCCGGGTTCGGTGGACTGTTCGACCCGGAGACGACTGACGGCGAGATCCGAACGGCAGTCGACGAGATACTCGCCGGGGATCCGCCGTCTGTCGGAGAACGGTGCTGCGATTCCGGTGGGAGCGACGTCGTGCTGTACGTCGACGGGAGTTCGCGCGGGAACCCCGGACCGGCCGGCGCGGGAGCCGTCCTCCGGGCCGACGGCGAGTCGTTCGCGGAGTTGGGGCGGCCGGTCGGGTCGAGAGCGGAGAACAACACCGCGGAGTACGCCGCGCTTCACCTCGGATTGGAGGCGCTCGTTTCGCGGTGTGACCCGACCGCGGTGGAGATACGCATCGATTCGATGACGGTGATCAACGATATCTGGCGGGACGGCGACGGCGTCGCCGCGGCGGCGCCGTATCGACCGGCGATCCTGGATCACCTGTCCGCGCTGTCGGCGTGCGAGTGGACGCACCTCGCCGATCACGAGCCGAATCCGGCCGACGCTCGGGCCGCTGTCGGAGCCGACATCGCCGCGCTCGGCCCGGGATAACGGGGTCCCTCGTCGCGCGATCGCCGGTCTCGGGCGAAGCGAGGTCGTCCGTTTCCTCCGGCCCCTCGAGGTGCACGGCGTGTCGCGTGCGGCGTTCGAGGTAGTCGCCCAGCGTCGTGCCTGGCGTTCCGGAGGAAACCGGTCGCCGTTCGGACGGTGCCGGGAACGGTGTTTAGATCACTATAGCGCTCTATACCCCTCAATACCGGTCCCAAGCAACGATTATGGTGATTCCTCCTGCATACCCACTCGTGACCAATCACAGCGCTCAGCCGGACAACCGGATCGCGTTCGTCTGCGTCCAGAACGCAGGACGGAGCCAGATGGCGGCGGCGTTCGCAGAGCGCGAACGTGACGACCGCGACGCGGGCGATCGGATCGAGATCATCACCGGCGGGACACGGCCCGCCGACCACGTTCACGATGTCGTCGTGGAGGCGATGCGTGAACTGTCCGTCGAACTCGGCGACCGAACGCCGCGAGAGGTGACGCCCGACGAACTGCGGGCGGTCGATCTGGTCGTCACGATGGGGTGTTCGGCGTCGGACGTCTGCCCGGCGACGTGGAACGGCGAGAGCCGCGATTGGGGACTCGACGATCCGCACGGGCAGTCGCTCGAGGACGTACGCGAGATTCGCGACGAGATCGAGAACCGCGTCGTCGCCCTGTTCGATGAGCTCCTGTCGGAAACCGCGTCCGCGGAGTGACGCGAATGCGGAGTAACTCAAACGACGAGTGCCCGATGCCGGCAGATCTCTACCGAACCACCACGCAAAAATGGGACGCATGACCGAAGCGGAATCCGACGACGACTCGGTGAGCCTCGACGGACTGCCTGTCGAACGAGCGGCTACCGGCGTTACTGGTGGCGAGGAGCAGTCCGACAAGGTCCGAGAGACACTCGCGATCGTTGCGCAGGATGGCATCGTCCGCCGGACAGCCGTCGATGACGCGGTCGCGAACGCGTCGATGGTGGTGACGACCGCCGAGACGCGAGTCGAGCTCGCGGCCGACAAGCTGGAGAGCGCACGGGCGACGGCCACTCCGGTCTCGGATCTGGATCTCGTGGCGGCGCGCATCGACGACTTCGATGCACGGCACACCGCGATCAATAATAGGGCAGACGACCTCGGGGAGGCCGTACAGGAGGTACTCGCGATGAAGGCGGACGGCGATCTCTACGAGATTGCCCGACGGATCAGACGGGTGACGAACGCTGCTACCGAGGTCCAACGCGCCGCCGATGACCTCCAGTTCGAGCTCGAGTCGTTCGAGGAGTGGCTCGG
>JGI1684J13235_1000286_pt1 | contig 19354 bp, 30 predicted proteins | sample PonA232FremontCA_2_FD_13235 | JGI IMG/M metagenome (IMG submission 13235) | reverse complement strand
CCGGGGTAGCTCAGCTGGCAGAGCGAATCCTTCGTAAGGATTAGGTCGGGGGTTCAAATCCCCTCTCCGGCTTCGCGAGGAAGCGTTCAAACCTCTCTACAGCATATCAGCTGATAACTGAATTAATCGGTTGTTGTTTTCGGGTTATCTCGATATTCCCAAACGTCCATCCGATCAGCGCGACGATCACGGTGTTTTCTACTGTGTTTGATCCAAGAAGCCACGTGGCAACGGCAAAAGCAACATCCATTAGAAACGTCGCTCAAATCTGTCTCACGGAGATCTTCATTGGGCTGAATCGCTGGATTCTGTTTGCACAATACGGAGAACTGGAACGTCTCGATTCGGGATCGTACTGCTGCCATGCTAAAACGCTGGCTCCACGAACAGGACACGCGCGCTGCATACGATAATACGGATGCCTTGTGGATTACCCGTGGGCGAAGTCCATACCAATCATCGGCGCTTCGGTGTGTGCTCAGGCGGCTATGCGATATCGCCGATATTGATACCGAGAGACGACCGCTTGGCTGGTATGCACTCCGACATTCGACAGGAACGTATATCATACGCAAAGAAGGCCTCGCAACTGCGCAGACACAGCTTCGGCACAAAAGCCCGGAAACGACGGTAAAATATGATCACGTCCCAGTTGGCGCGACGCTCTCGGTCGAATGGGTTAGAGGAAGCAACACCCAACCTGAAATGGCTCTTGCCTGACACGGTGAAACAGTACTCAGTCTGCTAATATTGACAACAGTTGCCGTGTAAGATGTAGAGGGTGTAGTCAGCACAACAAACTCGTGTATTCGGCTGGCCGGATTATCTCTTGTCGATAGTGATTTGTGGCCCTACCGCTCGCGTTGTCTCTCGCGGTCGCTCTCCGTATATCCATCGACAACTTCTCCGGGGTTCTCGCTCGTGAGTACTTCATCGAGCGCCTGATCAAGTTCGTAGTCGTTGAGCTTCCCGCCGGCATACTTGTCTTTGAGTTCCTCAATCGCCGCTTTCTCCGTCATCGAATCCCCCTTTTCCGGCTGGCCATCGGCCTGCTCCAGCGCTGTATTAAGTTTCTGATATATGTCCGAGGGGATGTCCGTCTGCACGTACAGGAACGCGGCGATAGACCCGATCAAAACGACAACACTCAACAGCATAAGAAGCACCAGCACTTCGACCGACCCGAACGCCAGTACCAGCAGAACGAGTGTGAGTAAAAAGAGCAAGAGCAAGACCCCCCCCAGCCAGAGCCGCCGTAAACGCGAACAGAACCATCAGCGGATTGGCCACGATGTCCTCAATCAGGTCCTCCGGGTCGGCGATCTCCTCGACGATGTCCTCGATATCAAAGACAGCCTCTACGAGATCCTCAACGTCGGCCATCAGAGTGTCTTACGGCAGGCCAGCGTGTTGTGTCTACCGATCTGTCTCCTCACCGCGTGGCCGAAAGGTCAGTAACCGATGCCTGCCCTATATTCTGTGCAGCGTTTTCAAACGGCATCCAGAGGGGACTGTTTCGATATCTCCGGTGATAGTCATAGAATGTCGGTGAAAGGAAACTAACCTCGATATCAGTCCGGCCACGTGAGACTGCGATTCCACGCCCGCTTATCGGCAACCCCACCCCTGCGAGGACGAGCGCGTTCATCACATGTGACACCTATCGATGTTGCCCGAAAAACAAACATCTTCTCCACAATCATGCGGGATGTGTTCTCATCTCTTGTAACAGTATGCGAGACTCGCACGCTTGCTGATCAAGTGATTCGATCGACTGTCGATGAAACAATTCCGTGAAAGTGTTCCTGTGCCCCGCTCCTGTACATCCAGCTACACTAGTCTGCAGAGACTATGCATGGTGGTGGCTCATAATATAGATTCAACTCAATTTTAATTCAAAATCAAAGATATATCATAGCCAACGCTTCCAAGCCCTGTGATTCCGTATTCGTCCATCGGAGGTATCGCGACGACGCTGGTGCAGTATCTGGCAGTAATCGGGATCGTTGCCCTCGGGTGCCTCCCGTTACTCGAGGTGTCGGACGTTCGTGCTCGACTCGATAGTTGGCCAACTGACCGATTCTCGGTGAACTATCTGCTGCTGGTCGGTGTTATCGCACTCGGTCAGGTGGTCGCCGTCGGTGCTGGCTGGCAGGTGCTTCACATCGGCTCCACGCAGGGCGATCCGCAGTTTCGAGAATTTCGACTTATCGCGGTGCTCATAGCCTACCCGATAGCGGTGTTGGGACTTGGAACGATAGGTGTTCGTCTGTATTGTTGGCGACGATCGATGGAGCAGTGGTTGACGCTTCGGACTATCGCCGGCCTCGGAGTCGCTGCTGGGATGTACATTGTAACGATACTCGGAGCAGCGATAATCCTCTTTATTGCCGCGTTGTTTTTTGCGTTGCCGACCTGAAAGCGATGTCTCCGGTTTTGAGATAGAGAAAGCACTGTTTTGCTGTGATCACTCGTACAGACGTACTACTGCGACTCGCTCGCACGGGATTACGGTTTATTAGCCGTCAGTGATTCACTGCTGATATGAAGTTGCCCTCCCCCGCGTACAGGGAGTATCTGGAATTGGTAGTGACCGTGCTCGTAACCATGGCCGTTTTCCAGTATATCGGGCTCTTTTTCGGCCACCCTGGCGAATTCGATTTCACATTTCTCGCCGTCTTGGGGGGGACTCTTCCGATCGTTACGTATCTCCTAACGGTAGTTGGTGAAAACAGCAGTTGGATTTCCCAATGGGACAGAATGGTCCAACATGAAGACTGAAAAAGCCCCAACCGCATTACTCGGCGAGTCGTTTATTAAGCGACTCATTAATCTCATTCGCGTTCAAGCCAGCACATGGGGACTAATGATTGTTTATATTACCCTCTCACTGTTCGAGCAATGACCTTCCCACCCACCCGCCAATGCGACCGAAGGCCCACCCGAACACGGGCGATATACCCGGTACTACTCCAACAGCAAAGAGGAAGAATAGGGCTCTGGGAACCGACCATGCGACCGTTGCACCAGCGGTGAAAACAAAATCAACTACTGCAACAGCGCCACCAAGGAACCCAGTACGGAGCCCAACAGCACCCGGAGCTACCGAACGCCGAGCTGCGATAGCTCCGGCGATCGACGCTCCGAGTATCATTATCGCACCTCCGATGGTCGCTTCAGAGTCGGGGAGCCAATTTATAATCACGGCGGCAGGAAGCGAAGCCACTGCAGCAAGAAGCGTGATCCGCCAGACTTGAGAAACGCTACGGATTTCGAGGGGAGATAACATATTTTGTGTGGGAAAATCCACCGGAGAGATCATACGGGTTCTGTAGAATCAACTTTGAGTTTGAGTGACCACGCACGGTTATCAAAAGTGTATCACGAAATAGCACTCCATGTAGCACATTTAAATGGGGACCCAGGAATCAGCGAGTACTTGACTCGGAACTACTCACGTTCCGGGATCAGATGTATCGACTCTTGAGGAATCAGTACGCGGACTTCTGAGCCGGTCTCAAGCGCCAGTCGTTCGAACGTCGGCGGACGAACGTTCGCTGTGAGAGCGAGCGATACCGCGTCGATTTCGATCTCAACCCGATACTCGCTCCCCTCGTTCAGCCATCGAGTAACTGTCCCCGTGACTGTATTCGCTGTTCGGTCACCGTCAGCGACGTATGGAGCTTCGACCTCTACTCGTGATGGATGGATACAGACCGTCACGGCGGACGCAGAGAGATTCGACGCGGTCGTCTGGAGCTGAACGTCGCCGAACTGAATCATCGCTTCGTCGGCTGTCCGGTCAGTTACTGTCCCGTCAAAGAGGTTCTCGTTTCCGGTGAATCGGGCAACGAAGCGGTTCGTCGGCTGTGTGAGCACCGTCGACGGCGTGCCCACCTGTTCGAGGTCACCGTCTCGAACGATTGCGATTCGATCACCGAGTGCCGTCGCCGTGCGCTGGTCGTGCGTGACGTACAGGACAGGGATGTCGAGCGATTCGAACAGGCTGTGTAGTTCGTCTCGGAGGCGTTTCCGGATCGGTGCGTCAAGACTCGACAACGGCTCGTCAAGGAGTAACATGTCCGGGTCGGTCGCTAGCGTTCGCGCGAGGGCGACTCGTTGTTGTTCCCCGCCAGAGAGCGTCGGGGGCTTTCTATCGAGCACGCCCTCGAGCTCGAGGACCGTCGCGAGCTCGTCGACACGATCGCTGGTTGTGGCCGCGTACTCGATGTTTTCCCGGGCAGTCATGTGTGGAAAAAGCGCCCCCTCTTGGAAGACCATCCCTACGTGCCGATCTTCGAGCGGCAGGCCGCCCAGCTTTCGCCCACCGAGTCTGATCGATCCGGAATCCGGAGCGGCGATACCGGCGATTAGCGAGAGCAGCGTTGTCTTCCCGCTACCGGATGGCCCTAATACGGCAAGCACCTGATGATCAACCGCCAGATCCACCGGACCGAACTCGAATTGGCCGTACGACTTGCTCAGTTGGGAGAGTTCGAGTGTCATTCCCATGGGTTCGATGCGATCGTATTGAGCACTGCGAGCGCCACGACGGCGATCACGAGCAGGAGTATCGCCACCGGATAGGCGCTGTCGAGACCAAGCGAAATGAACGACACCCAGATCTGAACCGGCATTGTCCGTGGATAGTACGCCATCATCATCGTCGCCCCAAACTCGCCCATCGCACGGGCAAACACAAGCGTCATGCCTGCCAGAATGCCGGGACCTGCGAGCGGTAGTGTGACACGGAGGGCTGTGGTCCACCGACCTTTCCCGAGCGAGCGCGAGGCATATTCGAGTGTAGGGTCAACAGCTTCAAAGGCTGCTTTCGCGGTCACGACAATGAACGGCGACGCGACGAATGTTTGGGCGAGTACCACTCCGGCCAGCGAACGAGTAAGTGGAACACCTGCGGCGACGGCGGCGCTACCCACCACCGCGTTCGGCCCGAACACGGTCAGCAGTATAACGCCACCGACCGTCGGGGGGAGAACTAACGGGAGAACCACGATCGCGAGCACGACGTTCTTCATAGCTGTCTCAGTGCGAGCCAGCCAGTACGCTAGCGGGAGACCGAACGCCGTGGCGAGAACCGTCGTAATTGACGCCGAAAGTACCGAGGTGCTCGCTGCGTTCACGACAGTTGGGTCACCCATTCGGCTGATGACCTCACCCGCCGGCACGGAGAGAAACAGCGACACCATCGGTGCGAGATAATACACGAGTAGCACGCCGCCGAGAATCAGCGCAACGGTGAGCCAATCCAGACGCAGCGCGGCTGAACGAGTTCGACTCGAATGAGCAGTCATGAGTGACTAAATCAGGAGAGTAATGTCGGAGACAGTTCCGGCCAGTGATTGCATTGAGAGACTATCCATCGACTGACTCGCGTTTGACTGGCCGGTCGCGTCCGTGACCTGGCTCGGGGGATCACCCTCGTACATCGGGAACTGATCACGGAGGATGAACCCGAATTCATCGAGGTAGTTCCCGGTGGTGTGGACGTCGAACAGGGTCACGGCAGCATCGCTCATCTTACGGATCGTTGAACCGTAGCTGATGAGTCCGCCTTGGATCTCCTGACCATTCGGCAGCGTATATGAGACGGTGGAGTACCAGTCATCAGCATACGTCGGGTTGCTGAGATCGATTTGGTCTGGAAGGTTGATATACTCGTAGTCACGTTCGACGGCCATGTTTCGGTACGCAAACGCTGCGTCGATCGAGCCGGTTTCGAACTGGCTGATCAACGACGTTTCTGGGTAAATCTGCTCTTGTCGGAGGATTCGATCCTGGAGATCCGAGGCATCCTCGTAGTACTGCGATGCAAGTTCAAGCGTAAATAGGGTGCGGTAGCCAAGCGGATCGAGGTCGGGATCGGTCCGTCCGATGCTAACGTCGCCGCTGGCCATCGGCTCGTACCATCCGTCCTCACCAGCTTCCGCGAGGCGTTGGCCCCCGTCCGTATCCGGATTGTACGCGATCACGACGGAGTTGCTCGTGAATACCGAGTACCACGGTGGAGAAAGCGGCTCTTCGAACAGTGCGACGTCGGCGACGGTGACGATATCTGGATCACGCTGACCCTCGTCGATCATTCGAGCGACGGTTGCCGAGCCGTGTGCTTCGGCCTGTACTGGTACGTCAACCGCGGGTTTGAGGCCGTTTTCGAGGGCGTGCTGGAGGCTTCCTGCCGCGAGGAAAGCGATGGTCGTCGACTGACCGCCATCCTGGCTGCTCGTTTCGGTACCCATTTGGGTTGGCGTCTCACTGCTGTCCCCACCCACTCCGTTATTTCCACCTGTACAACCCGCAATGCCTGTGACGGCGGCTGTTCCAGCAGTCAGGAGAAACCGTCGACGCGTATTAGGATACCCATCATTCGCCATATGGGGGTAGAGAAACGTTTGAGATAAAAGCTTATCTCAAATACATTTGTTTGACTCAATATGGTCACCGCGGATTTGACAACACTGACCGAACGGCAGGTTGAGGTACTCGAACTCAGAGAGCAGGGGCAGACCCAACAGGAAGTTGCGGATCGTCTGGGGACGACCGACTCGAACATTAGCGCTATCGAACGAGCGGCAGAACAAAACGTCGAGAAGGCCCGCCGGACATTAGCACTCGTCCGGACGATTCGATCACCGATTCAGTTTTCTGTCTCTCCGGGGACGAGTTTCGATGACCTGGTCGCCAGCGTCTACACGCACGGAGACGAGGCAGGCATCAAAATTTCGTACTGTCGCCCGGAACTCTATACACACCTCTATGGGGTCATCGAGGAGTGTACAAGCCAGAACGAACTGAAGACGACCATCGATGTCGGAATTACCAATGAGGGCGAGGTGAGGGTCTACAGCGAGGACTTCTGAGTGTGGCGTCGGTTCGTGAATCTCGCTGAACGGCTTGCGAGCTCCTCGACAGTCGGGGTGTCAATGTCAAGAATCCGAGCGTACAGACGAGCCAACCGTTCGTTCTGGATCACCTCAGCGACGGCCAGCATCGTATCAAACGGGTGCGAATCCGAGAGCGCTGATTTGGCCATGTATTTTACGTTCCGCGGAATTCACAAGCTTGCGTCGGTGGACTTTGTGCTGCTTCGACCGGTTACTGATGGCTTCTCGATTCCTCAAACCGGAGGAGAGGATCAGTAGCTGATAGAACCGCTGTGCAAGATGTAGAGGGTATGCAGCACGAAGAGAAGTGGATCAAGGACGTGGTTACGAATTCGGGACAGTTACTACGTTGTCGATTTCGAATCGTGCTCCTCCGGTTGCTGTCTCGGTTAGTTGAATCGTCCAGTCGTGCGCAGAGACGACCGCCTCAACGATCGAGAGCCCGAGTCCAATCCCGTCATCGCCTGTCGAAACCCCCGGTTCAAACACCTGCTCGCGCTCCGGATCAGGAACGCCTGGCCCATCGTCTTCGACGTAGAAGCCGTCCGTCTCGGATAGTGTTCCAGCGCGGATCAGCACGTCCTCTCCGCCGTGTTCGACCGCGTTCCGAAACAGGTTCGCTAGGAGTTGTCGAACACGGTTGGGGTCTGCTTGGAATAGCAGATCCACCTCAAGTAGGAGTTCGGCGTCACCCGTTTCGACCGACTGCCAGCACGTCTCGGCGATCGAAGACAGGCGAACGCGCTCGGTTTCTTCGACATCGTGTCCCTGTCGAGCCATGGCAAGTACATCCGTGATGAGGTCTTCCATCCGCTCAAGTGCATCCACAGCTATCCCGATATGTTCGCTGTCGGTTTCCTCACCAGCAATCGAGAGCCGTCCTTGTGCGACGTTGAGCGGATTCCGGAGATCGTGCGAGACGACGCTCGCAAACTGGTTCAATCGATCGACGCGGTCCAGCAGCCGATCGCGTTGAAGCTCGCGTTCGATCATCCGGGCGATGAGCTCTGCAAACAGTGTTTCGTCGTCGGTAAACGGGCGATCACGAGGGGCGTCGGCGACAAAACAGACCGTTCCATATATCTCTTCATCAATAGTAACCGGCGTTCCATGATAGCAGTGGACGCCATGGGCTTCGAAGGCAGGATCGGTTTCCAATCCTTGATTCGGCGCGTCACGAAACGCAATCGAGTCATCTTGTTCGACCGTCCGCCGGCAATACGTGGTTGAAAGATCAACCCGAAGACCTGCCGGAAAATCGCCATCTGGTGGATCGGTACTGCTGATGGTCTTCCAGTACTCGGCCTGTTGATCAATTTTGGTCAGATGGCCGTTGTCAACGTCCAAGTACTCCTCGCCCAAATCAAGTGCACGCTCGGCCTTCTCCTCAAAGGGGAGATCCGTCGCCATCACTTCGTAGAGGTCCCGACGTGCTTGGACCGCAGTTAGTGTGTCTTCTACCATGAACATGTATAACGAGTACCAGCATAAAATAAGATGCTGAACCAGTAAATCACATCATATGGACGAAATTTAATTCTCCGTACAATTTTTTCAACCTTTCACTCTCACTACTAATTCTTGTTATGTACCCTCAGTACGAGAACTCGTGAAGTACTGCGACGCCGGCAGCGGTTCCTTCGTTGCTCTCTCCCCCGCTGATTTCTCCATTTTCGCTTCCCATTACATGAATCGTGGGGCGCGTTTCAGGTTTGTTCCGATCGCTTTCGTCATCAACGCATTCTTTAATTTGATCGCCCCCGTAACCGTGTTTTCTCCCAATCTTGATAATATACCTCATTATCCATCGACTCAGCCCCGGCAGGTAAATTCAGAAACTCTTGCTTGTCTGGGTCGTGCAACCATTTGCGTCTCTGAGCCACTTCTAACCGCCGTTCGTAGAATATAGTACACCCTAAGCAGAAGAGACTGTAAGGTATTTACATCGACATGTACCTCATACACGACGATTTTAGAGAGTTTTAGCGACGACGACCCCGAAGTTTGGGCTCGCTGTTGATAAATATCTCACCAGTGAAGTGGATGAATTAGTGGGTGAGTGCGATGGCCTCGGAGCTTCTCGGTCCGAAATCATGGAAGCAACCCCCCCCTGCATACGTTCGGTCGGACGCTGACCACGCTGAGCAGGTGAGAAACCTCAGTATTCGTCGTGGCACGTTTAAAAACTACTAGTATATTTGATGTTTCTATTTCGAGAAGGGCCACCAAGCGCGTCCCCTGGATTGAACCCGGCATTGTTGAGGAGTATATCGAGCGAATCGAACGCCTCTACGGTTTCTTCAACCAGCGTCTCCACGTCATCGTCATCGGTCACATCGGCGGTGATGCCGCGTACTTCGACACTTATGTTATGGGCTCGGTCGGCGACAACCTCAATCTCCGGGGCTGTCCGCGCCGAGGGGACGACCGTTGCCCCCGCAGCAGCCATCCCGAGGGTCATTCTGCGTCCGATTCCGGCCCGCTACCAGTGACAACAGCAACCTGGCCCGAAAGGTCTGAAAGGGCGTCTTCTGGTGCCGTGGCGGCTCCGATTGAGGTCGTGTCATCGTCGGTCATTTGCCACCCCCATCGCCGGGCGCATACGGGAGGTCTGGTTCCTCAATGGTCTCTCGAAGCGTCTTCTTATCGAACTTCCCAGTCGCGGTCTTCGGGATCTCCTCACGGAACCGAACGCCATCTGGGAGCCACCAGCGTGGGAACTCCTTTGCAAGGAACGTCCGGACAGCCTCCACGCCGATCTCACAGCCCGCTTTCGGCACGACGAACGCCAGCGGACGCTCCTGCCAGCGTTCGTGTGGTGCCGCAATCACGACCGCCTCGGCAATATCATCGTGCGCCATCAGGGCGTTCTCCAGTTCGATGCTGGAAATCCATTCGCCGCCAGATTTGATGACATCCTTAGCTCGGTCGACAACTTCGATGTAGCCGTCTTCGTCGACGGTGGCAATGTCACCAGTGCGGAGCCATCGGGTGCCCCCGTCGTCTGCTGCGACGAAATCCGACTCGTTGGCCTCCGGTCGATTGTAGTACTCTCCGACAACGGTGGGGCCGCGAACGAGCAGTTCGCCGAACGCCTCGCCGTCCCATGAGACTGGCTCGCCGTCGTCGCCAACAACTCGCATCTCGAGGCCAGGCGAGAGCAGCCCCTGTTTCGCACGTTTGTCGAGAGCCGCCTCGCGGCCGCCAGTAGCAGCTCCAGAGGTCGGTCGGGATACTGAGCCGATACTCATCACCTCGGTCATCCCCCACGCGTGTTCGATCGTCACGTCATATTCGTCCTCGTACCGACGCATCACTTCCCGTGGGGCGGCGCTGCCACCGACGATGATACGCTCAAGCGAAGAGAGGTCACCGCCGTGTTCGTCTAAGTGACCAAGGACGTCGATCCAGACTGTCGGGACGCCCGCAGTGAGCGTCACATCCTCAGACTCGATCAAATCGACGAGATCGGCGGGATCCGGAGATGGTCCTGGGTACACCTGCTTTGCGCCCGCCATCGTCACGGCGTACGGAAACTCCCAGGAGTTTACATGAAACATGGGGACAACCGGCATCACAACATCGTCCTCAGCGATGTTGAGCGCAGCGGGCGTCATTACCATCATTGCGTGGGCGTAGAGCATCTTGTGGGTATATTCAACGCCCTTCGGCCTCCCAGTCGTCCCAGAGGTATAACACATCCCGGCCGGATCATCCTCCGAGAGTGGCGGCCACGACGCCATGGGATCTGTGTCCGCGATCAGGTCCTCGAACGCTGATAGCGGCAAGTCTGCATCGGTCTCTGGCACTATGTCGTCCATGACGACGACCTCGCGGACCCCATCAATCTGGTCCCACAAGCGATCGAGGATCGTCACGGCGTCACGGTCAACAATCAGCACGTCGTCCGCGGCGTCGTTAATAATATACTCGACGTTGTCGTCCCGTAACAGGAGGTTCACGGTATGGAGCTGCGCGCCAGAGAGCGGTACCGCGTAGTATGCCTCAAGATGTCGGTGGGTGTTCCACCCGAGCGTCCCGACCCGGTCGCCGGACGTGACGCCCATGTTGGCGAGCGCGGCCGCAAGCCGCCGGACACGGTCGCCAAAGTCGAGGTAGGTGTATCGGTCAATCCCATCGTGGGTGCGTGAGACAACCTCTGTTTCTGGGAAAAGCCGAGTTGCCCGCCAAAAGAACGGGCGGAGAGTAAGCTCCTCAGGCATCGGCGGTCCCCACAGAGAGGTACGTCTCAAAAATGTCGTTGCGGTCCCGAGTCTCTTCGACCGTGCCGTCGAAGACTATCTCTCCGGTGTCCATCATATATCCCCGTTCGGCGAGTTCGAAGGCGAAATCGACGTTCTGCTCAGTCAATAGGACAGTCACGTTCTGTTCGACAACTGTCTGGACGATCTCTTTGAGGTCGTCGACGATTACCGGCGCGAGCCCCTCAGTCGGCTCGTCCAGCAGCAACACCTCAGGCGACTGTACAAGCGCACAGGCGACGGAGACCATCTGCTGTTCGCCGCCACTAAGATTCCGTCCGTTGCTATCGCGGAGGTCGTCGAGCCCCGGGAACAACTCGTACATCTCCTCAACCGGTCGCGGGTCGCTTGCCAGGTTGTGTGCCAAGCGAAGGTTTTTTTCGACGGTCAAGGTAGGGAACACCCGGCGACCTTCCGGTACAAGCGAGATCCCAATTCCGTTGATCTCATCAGACGACAGTCCTGTGATCTCCTCGCCGCAGTACGCAATTGAGTCGGAACGTGGGGGAGACGCACCGATGATCGAGCGTATGATTGTCGTCTTCTCTGCGCCATTGCGTCCGGGTAGTGTCACTAGCTCGCCCTCGTCGATCTCAAGCGAAGCCCCGTGGAGGAGGTGGCTGTTCTCGTAGTACGTGTCGATTTCGTCGATTATGAGTATTGTCATACGCTATCATTCCCTGGTTACGCTTCGGTTACCCGTTTATTCGTCAGCACGTCTTCCGGCGTCCCGTCCGCGAGGATCGACCCCAGTGTAAGCACGATCGGTCAGAGATGTCGGTGACGACATTCATGTTGTGTTCGGTTATCATGAAAGTTGCGTCCAAGTCCACGTCGAATTCACGGGTCAACAAAACGATCTCCGTGGCCTCAGTCGGTTTTATTCCTGCGGTGGGCTCGTCCATCAGGAAGACATTCGGCTCGATGGCGAGCGCTAAGTCGATTTCGACGGTCCGTTTTTCACCGTGACTCAACGTGTCGCAGAGCGTGTCCGCGATATCTGTGAGTCCGGTGAGATCCAGTAGCTCCTCGATGTCAGCCTCGACAGACTCGTCGCCAGTCGTCCGCGGGCGGAAGTCGAGTCGGGTCCCTTCGTGGCTGATCCGGGCGACTCGCACATTCTCACGGACGGTGAGCTCTTCAAAGATATTTGTGATCTGGTACGAACGCGAGAGTCCTGCCTGCGCAGCCTCATGCGGCTCCGTATCGGTGATGTCGGCGAGTTCGTCTCGCTCTCCGCTTCGTAGCCAGATCGATCCTCAGTCGGCGGGAGCACACCGGTTAGTCGTGAAAAAGATGCATCACAGCGGCTTTTGAGATGCGTGCATCTAATATACGTCGTTTTGACAGCTTTATTTTGAAAATCAAAATCATAATTAGTTTGATAACAGAAGTAGAGTAAAACGAGTAATGTCACTGAGCACGGTCAATTAGCTCGGAGCCCAGTGCAGACTGATGATTCTCGGGTTCACCGTTCGCTGAGAGAAACAGTGCTTGGAGCGTCCCACCGGTTCATCTCACCACTTGGATGACGTGCCATGACAATCGATTCAGCATCGTGGGACCGGGCGAACCGCTTCACAATGGCAGTTCCGTCGAACTCATCCGGAGCATCGATGTACACCCGTCCGATCATACCATCTGTGTGGAGTGAGGTCCATCCGGCCAACGCTAGTTCGGTTTTGGGGTCCAGCGTCTGCTCACCAGCGTCGGGCACCACCGCCCGACACAGCCGCTCGTGCATCCCCGATGGGACGACGTATTTTGTCCCATCGGGAGCGATGAAAACGTTGGCAGCCTCAATCTGTCCGCTGGGTACGTCTGGGAACGGAGCAGGCAATTCAGTCGAGTGAGATGTTTACCGCTTTTGTCTGCGTGTAGTGTTCGATCGCTTCCTCGCCGATTTCTCGACCGATCCCGGACTGTTTGTACCCACCAAACGGCTGCCCCGTCGGGAAATCGTTGTAGGTGTTGACCCAGATAGTCCCCGCTTCGATGTCTTTCGCACACTGGTGGGCCTTCGTAAGATCTTCTGTGAGGATACCCGCTGCGAGACCGTAGTCGACATCGTTAGCTAATTTCATCATGTCATCATACTCGCTCCAACTGAACACTTCTTGAACCGGGCCAAAGATCTCCTCCTGGACTGGGTTGCTGTCGTGGTCAATCTCGTCAATGAGCGTCGGCGCGACGAAGCACCCATCCGAGAGTGCCTCGTCGTCCGGCTGACTCCCCCCGGTGACGAAGGCTGCCCCTTCCTGTTCTGCCTCCTCTATGTAGCCCAACGTGCGCTCAACTTGCTCTGCGGTCACCTTCGGGCCAAGGTCTGTCGACTCTAGAAGCGGGTCATCTACGGTCAGGTCTTCTGCTGCGGCCGCAAGTTCATCTAGGAATTCGCCTTTGATATCTTCATGCACGAACAACCGCGACCCGGCACAACAGCACTCACCGGTATTAAAGAAGATCGACGTAATTGTTGTCTCGACAGCCTTTTCGAGGTCTGCATCGGGGAACACAACGAGCGGGCTCTTCCCGCCCAGTTCAAGCGTCACGTCGGTGATGCTTTCGGCGGCGCTTTTCATCACTTTACGTCCGATTTCTGTCGACCCAGTGAACGCTAATTTCCGGATGTCAGGGTGCTTCGAGAGTGGCTCCCCCGCTCCCGAGCCGAACCCGGTAACGACATTAACGACCCCGTCAGGAATCACGTCTTCCGTGATTTCCATCAGTTTGAGAATACTCAGCGGCGTCTCTTCGGCAGGCTTCAGTACGATGGTGTTGCCAGCCGATAGCGCCGGAGCGAGCTTCCAAGCCGCCATCAAAAGCGGGAAGTTCCACGGGATTATCTGTCCGACGACACCGTAGGGCTCTCGGATCGTCTGGACGTGCCTGCTGTCGTCCGTGTTGACGGTACGTCCTTCCTCGGCGCGGGCGAGCCCCGCGAAGTACCGGAAGTGATCGATGACCAGTTCGACGTCGATCCGTGCCTCCGAAATCGGCTTCCCATTATCGAGGCTTTCCAACCGGGCGAACTCCTCGTCGTGCTCCTCGACGGCATCCGCAATTCCATCGAGCATCGCCTGTCGTTCTGCCGTCGACATCCCACTGTACGTCTCATCGTATGCATCCCACGCGGCCTCAACGGCTCTGTCGATGTCCTTGGCGTTTCCGGCGGCCACCGACGCTAATGTCTCGCCGGTGGTCGGATCCGTCGTCTCGAACGAGTCGCCAGAGGCACTCGGTACCCATGAACCCCCGATGAACAACTGCCGATGGTCGGGCAACACGTCATTTGCCGCCTGTTCGTGACGTTTTTTGATTGCTGACTTCCGCTCCGCGCTACTCTGTGATTCGCTATCTGTCGACATGCGTAGGTAGAACGAACTCCATCATAATAATAGTTTATGCCAAATTAACTTTTTACGGTTACTATTTGCGCGTTCATTGGCTAAATTGAAACTACTTTCGGTTATATGCTCCAGCGGCCAAGCCTGCCTATCGAGGCTGATATGTATCTACAGGGGGCACTGCTAGATCGAGATTGAGCCGAACGCAGTTCTTCGGTGGAAGTTGGATACTCTTTGAAGAACTCCACGTCGATGTAGCGAGTTCTTCGAAGAGGAGTTTTTGGACAGTGATCGGACGCGCACGCCAGCCTTGCAATGATAGCTCGGCTTCAACGGTAGTGTTCAGATAGCTTATTCTATGCGAATCCGAACGGTCGAAGCCAATCATCGGCGGTATCTACTCTGGCGTTGCTAAAAGTATTTTAATTCTGGTATTTCGTCTTTTTATTTCATAGAATACACGTTCGATGCCATTCCGATTTCCATGTTTTCAGGTCTAAAATCGAAGCCGCGTCGGTGACAAGCGTCTTTCAGCGGTGCGGCACCATCGGTGAAAAACACCGCGTCATCGACATCGTGTTCCTCGCGGAGTTCGGAAAAAACGTGTGAGCGAAAACATTGGTTCTAGTCGGATTGAGCTTTGTATGGAGTGATTCGTTTGTTCCGGGGTCGACAGCGGCGTACAGCCAATATTGCTTACTGTTAATTCGGATCACGGTTTCGTTGACCACGACGTGATCCGGATTCTGATTTGAGCCGGGCTGTAGATCGGCTTTGTAAATCCAGCTGTGAACGGTGGATCGCGCTCGTTTGACACCAAATATCTCAAGAATAGAGATAGTATTTGAATAGTATATTTTAACCAACTGAAACTGAATACCGAGCTTCATCAGCAGTCGCGGTGTCGCTTCTCGTTCCACAAAGTCTAATTCGATTTCGATTAAGTAGCCGTTGAGGCGGGCGTTTTCTGGCATAGATACTCAAAAAATGCATCGCGTCAATATTCATCCGTATCTGAACACCGCCTGCTGGACAGACAAAAACCTCACGCAACATTACGGAATTCGTCTATTAGAGGCGTCGAAACAGCGCTTCGGTGACGAGTTAGTAGTATTTCTCGACCGGGCAAGTCTACTTTTGCGCGCGCGAACTCTGGCAGCACGTCAGCAAAGGACGAGCGACCGAAATTGTCAGAGATAGTTCGGTCGCATGCCTCCGCGGTGACGACTTCGAAGTTGGGTACTTTCTATTAAAACTCCCTGAATTGAAGCCAGTAGAAGGCTACTGGGACCGGCTACAGGAGTGGTTCAATTACTGTCTTGTTCCAGATCACTCGACGTTTAATTACTACACTCAGCTGCTGAGTACTACATTTCACGAGGACTGAGCGCAATCACCGAACCAAACATCTGGCCGTATCCTACTGGTAATGGTCTGTCTTGATCACTATGAAACAATCGCTAGTTGTCCGCTCTCTCGATAACGACGGCAGCAGAAGTCTATCCTCACGCGGTAAGAGCAACGAAACGAGATGAAGAACGGTTCTGGCGGTAGGGGATGTTGAAATAATGTCAAACATCCTCTTCTTTTCCGCTAGCTCCGTCGCTCAAACTGTTCTCAAAACAGAGCTGTCGCTCTCCGCCAGCCTCGCTTCAGGCGAAGCGAGGCGGCTCAGCCGAGTCCATGGTCATATCCTGGCGGTAGTCCTTCCCCATTTGTCCGATGCTTCTTCTTCCAACCGAGTTCCTCGTCTAACACTCGTTCGATCCCATGGAGAAACACCGCACTGAACGCAAACCCCACCGGGAGTGCTCGCCCGCCACGCCGTGGCTGGGCGAGCACTGCCCACTCGATGATGCGTTTGAGTTTTGGAAGTCTCATCACGCATCTATCCGAGCAGCGACTGAATCACACGACCGATTCAGTCGTTTGATGCTGGCCACTATGTGTCAACGATCGGTCTCTTGAGCCAGAGCGGACAACTAGCGACAATGGACCCTAATTTGATTAAACGTAACAAAGTTATTTTTGTTACTGTAACTGGAACCAGCGTATGGACCCAGAGCAGCCGACTGGTCTGACCGCGGGTCGGCCGTTCGGGTGGTAGCTCTGCGTTTGATTATTTCAAACGGACTGGTTCGGCTGGGTGTTCATGTTGATGTTCACCTCTATGACGTTCGCCGATCGGATGACGCGCTGTGGCATCTCCTCTTGGAACCGATCCCCCTGCATGACGCTGGTCCCCCCACTGGACGAGAAAGCTGTTCTCGTCGGGCGTCCTGAGTGGGTGTACGCCGTGCTTTTTGAGATATCAAGCGCCGCGGCGAGTTCGGATGCGCCGACCTCGTCGCGCTCTCGAACCGCATCGAGAACGCGCGAGGCCATGTTGACGGTCTTCAGCGTCCGTGGCCCGCCGTCTCCTTTCTTTGAGCTCATGCCCGCATCGAGGAACCCAACGGTCATTAACGTTCGGCGCCGCGTCGTGGCGGAGGCCGTCGATTCCGCCGACGTTGCGAACACGTGTCCGCCGGCGCAACGGGACTTCAGGGGGCACTCGTCCGAGGCGACCCCACTCCCGTGGCAACCGCCGGGAGACGGGAGCCACGCGACCGATGGATCCGGTGTTCGCGTGTGTCCCCGGCGTTCGTATATTTCGAACAAACTGGGTAAGATAGCGCACATGGATGGGCCGGCGCGTGGGGAACGGTGGGGGCAGTCCGATATCGGCGATGAATCAATTGAATCAAATTGAGTTCTCCGAACGGCCGCCCCTCCACGTTCGAGATGGACGAACGAATATCCGTTCAAAGACTGCAGTATATCGACGAGAAAAAATAAAAATCTGGAAATAGCCAAAATGCTTTTACATACGTGCGGAAAATGTGTTCATGATTCACGATGGTATGGCATATTCGACCTCCAGGGTCATGTTGCGGCCGGGAGCCCCCGAGACCGGTCGAACACTCGAGTGCCGTTCCGAGCCGACCGGATCGAATCTCGAACGGCGGAGAACGAACGCGACCCACAGGGAGCCCTCCGACCCCACGTTCGCAGAGGGGCGATCTGTAGTGGCCCAGATCCCGGTCGACGGTGCATTGCTTCGGAACGACATCGAACAGACAGCTGCGTTCGGAGCCGTCGAGACCGTCTACCCCGAGGGCCGCGGACGTACCGCGCTCCCCGGAAGCGAGGCCAACGGCGAGGCGCGGGACTACCTCGTCGACCGGCTCCGAGAGACGGGACTGGAGGTCCGCGTCGACGCGGTCGGAAACATCGTAGGGCGGTGGACGCCGCCAGACGCCGACCCGGACGCCGCCCCCGTCGCCGCCGGCAGCCACCTAGACTCCGTTCCACGGGGCGGCATCTTCGACGGCGTGCTCGGCGTCTACGCGGCGCTGGAATCCGTCCGGGCGATCAAAGACAGCGAGGCGACACCGACGCGACCGCTTGAGGTGGTTTGTTTCACCGGCGAGGAAGGGACCCGGTTCGCCGACGGCGTGTTGGGCTCGTCTGTCGCGACCGGCAAGCGCGGCGTCGAGGCGACGCTGGCGCTGTCCGACGGCGACACCACGTTCGAGGCCGCACTAGAGCGGATCGGCTATCGCGGAACCGGCCGGCTCGCCGCGCGCGAGTGGGACGCGTGGCTCGAACTCCATATCGAGCAGACGACCCGGCTCAGCGACGTGGGCGTTCCGGTCGGGATCGTCTCGGACATCGCCGGCACGACCCGGGCACACGTGACCGTCGACGGGAAAGCCGATCACTCCGGCACGACGGGGATGGCCGAGCGAACGGACGCCCTCGCCGCCGCGAGCGAACTCGTCCTCGAGGTCGAACGACGCGCCACCGAGACCGCAACGGCCGGGAGCGGAACGGCGGTCGGCACCGTCGGCCATCTTGATGTCGAACCGAGCGTCGTCAACGTCGTCCCCGGCTCGGTCACGCTGCAACTCGACATCCGCTCGACCGCGGCCGGAGAGATCCGGCGGCAGATCGAAGCGGTGAATCGGCTTCTTGAGGCCCTCGAGATCGAACGCGGCGTCTCGACGTCGTTCGTCGCCGACTACACCGTCGATCCGACGCCGCTCTCGGAGCGCTGTCGGCGGATCGCGGCCGAGGCTGCGGGGGAATCCGGGATCGAGACCCACAGCGTCCACTCCGGGGCGGGTCACGACACGATGCAGGTGGCGGACGTGACCGACGCCGGCCTGCTGTTCGTCGCCTCCGAGAACGGCCGCTCGCACTCGCCGCGGGAGCGGGCGGACTGGAACGACTGCACCGCCGCGACGACCGTCCTCGCCGAGTCGCTGTGCCGACTCGCGACAACCGACGACCACCCGACACGACAATGATCGAACTCGACATCAACGGAACGACCCTGACAGCCGAACTGCACGACGACCGAGCGCCGCGATCAGTCGCCGCGGTGCGTGACTTTCTCCCTCTAGAGTCGGAACTCATGCACGTCCGCTGGAGTGGCATCGCAACGTGGATCAATATCGACGAGATCGATCTCCCCGAGATTCCGCGGGAGAACCACACGGTGTACCCCTCTCGGGGGGATCTATTGCTCTATCCGGGGTATCGGAACGAACAAGAGATCCTCCTGCCTTGCGGCCCGACGTGTTTCAAAAGCCCCGCGGGCGAACTCGCGGGCAATCACGTCGCGAGCGTGGACGCCACCGCCGAGAAACTGAAAACAATCGAAGAGACAACGCTCCGCGACGGCGTCCAGAACGTGACAATCCGAGAAATAGAGTAACGCCGGTAGAGTGCCGCCGCGGACGGCGATAGAACGTGTTCCGGTGTTCGGACGCTCTGTAGACGAATGTCCGATCAACGT
>JGI1684J13235_1000282_pt1 | contig 19447 bp, 27 predicted proteins | sample PonA232FremontCA_2_FD_13235 | JGI IMG/M metagenome (IMG submission 13235) | reverse complement strand
AGAGCGTGGCTCTGACGAACGTCTTTAGGCGTTCAGAAATCGAAGATTTCTGAGCCAATTAGACGCCCTGCGTCTGATGACGCGGGAGGATGTCAAACGCTGAAGGAACTCTTCCTGAGTGATCTCACCGGAGTCAAGTTCGTCTATCCACTGGGACTCGATATAGTAGGAACCCACGGGAAACTCATCTGAGTCCAGTACGGTCACCTCTAATGAGTCTACATCCCATCCACCTATGACGCCGTTCCTGTATATCCCTGCCACCGTACCTATCTCTCCGGCTATTCCTTCCTCGGTGGTCTCCGTACTCACGTACTCCAAAAAGACCGTGCCAGCGTCCTCGGAGAAGTATGCCACAGATACTCCTTCAGACCCAAGGCTATCCCGCATGTTCGAAACATAATCCGTGGTGGAACCTCCCGTTGGCTCCTGCTCATCCCCATCCGACTGTTGGTTCTGTTCCCCGGTATCTGTTGGCTCGGTGTCGCTGGGTTCGGTGGAGTCTATGGAGTCTGCTGTATCCCCATAGTCCGACGGTACGAAAGCACCCCCTGCAAGCACCCCGACTACTATTATGATACGTAGAAGCTACGGGGTACGGCGACAGCAACGTTCTCGAAAACACGACCTACCCGAATGCATAGAGAACGCGCTTGTTTCGCAGGCTCCCCCACATCTTAGAACCCGTGTGACAGAGATATACGGAACAGATCCTGTTTCCCGATTACCGGAGATTAACGGAGGACGGAAGCCTGTCGGTTCGCGTAAAAACTGATATGGTCAGTACCCGAACTCCTCACGCACCTCCTCTACCTTCTCCTCCTCGGCGTGACCGTGTACTAAACCTCGGAAGTAGAACTCCCTCGCCACCCTCGCGATCTCCTCCTCGCCACCGTCCGTATCTATGATACCCTCCTCAGCGAGTTCGCTTACGTTCTCGGCTATCTCGTCGCTCGTGTACCTCTCCTTGACGGTACCCTCTATCCGTGCCATGATGAAGATACGTACCCTGCGGTATTAAATCCGACCCCGTTTAGACCTCCTCGGTCTGCGACGAGCACCTGAGGCAGAGCTTCGTCCCGCCTACGTGGTTGACGTCCGTTGAACCGCAGTCCGGACAGACGTACCTGTCCGTGTTGTACTCCGTCGAGCCTCGGGGCGCGTGTAGCTTTCCCTCACGTACACGTTCGTCGGCGAGAGCCGCCATCCTCGCCTTCTTTGTCCTTATCCTCCGTCCAAGGGCGTCGCCACCGGAGCCGTGTATATCGTCCCATCCCATATCATCCGGGCGTGAGAGATGCGAGAGAAGCTCCGTCCCCGCCTGTAGAAACGGTCTTCCTGTCTCCGAAGCCCCGTCCGAAACCTCGGCGTACCCTTCGTCGGCGCTGTCGTACGCACCGTCGGGTGAAAGACCCGCTGAGGCGCGCATGTCGCCGATGAACTCGTCACAGGCGGATCCCTCCACCACATCCGTCAGTACGTGATCGCGGAGTTCCTTGGCGACAGCGACACCCTCGCGCGCAACGAGTGTGGCGCGATCCTCGTCGCCGGATATCCTGTGACAGACCGAGGATCGTGCGAACTGTGCGAAAGCCCTTCCGACGCCGGATCTCCCTCGGCTCTCGTAGGCTGTCTTCCGTGAGACGCTCTCACCGTACAGACATCCTCTGGCGGCTGTCGCGTACATCTCCCCTGCGTCGGTGTATCTCCCTTCGGAAAGCCGTAGAACCGCGGTCTCCGTGGCGCTCCTCTGTTCCGGCATGCGTAGGGTTCGTAGCCCGCGAACATAAACGGCTTGACACACGACTTGACACAGCTTTATCAACTGCGCCCACGAAGGGGATGTATGAGAGCCGTAGAAGCCACGGAGTACGGCGACAGCAACGTTCTCGAAAACGTCGAACGCGATCTACCCGAACCCGGAGAGGGCGAACTCCGTATCGATGTGGAGGCGGCGGGTATAAACTTCGCAGACATCATGCAGAGGCGCGGCGTCTACCCCGGTGGACCCGACGCGCCGTACGTCCCCGGAATGGAGGTTGCGGGTACCGTCGACGCGACGGGTGAGGGCGTCGGTGTCTCCGAAGGCGACCGCGTCGTTGCGATGGTCGACAGCGGGGGCTACGCCGAGTACGCCGTCGCCGACGCGCGGACGCTCCTCCCATGCCCCGACGGTCTTTCGTCCGCCGAGGCAGGCGGCTTCCCCGTCCAGTTCCTGACAGCCCACTCGTGCCTCTTCGGCTGGGGCGGTCTGGAGGAGGACGACCGCGTTCTGATACAGGCGGCGGCGGGCGGTGTCGGAACAGCGGCGGTTCAGATGGCGTCGAACGCGGGTGCGGAGGTCTTCGGTACCGCGAGCGCCCCCGAAAAGCTCGAACTCGCCGGCGAACTCGGCTGTGACCATCCAATAAACTACGAGGAGACCGACTTCCGCGAGGTTGTCGAGGAGGAGACCGACGGCGAGGGCGTCGACCTCGTACTCGAATCCGTCGGCGGCGATGTCTTCGACCGTAGCCTCGATGCGCTCGCCCATTTCGGCACCCTCGTCACGTACGGCGTGGCGAGCGGAGTGCCCGCGAAGGCGTCGAACCAGCGTCTCCTGTTCGAGAACAAGACGGTCAAGGGGTTCCATCTCGGACAGGCGTCACAGCGCGACCCGTCACGTATCATGAACGCCGTTCCGGAGCTGACCGAGGGCTTCGAGAGCGGTGATCTTGAGGTCGTGGTCGGCGAGACGTTCGACCTCGGAGACGCGGCGGAGGCGCACTCGTTCATCGAGAACCGCGAAAGCACCGGAAAGGTCGTCCTGACCCCGTAGACGGCTCTAAGACAGGTAGATCATAACGCCGCGAACGTCCATACGTACCGTCTCACGTACCGCAGTTTCGTCCCAGTCGTCGGGAAACTCGGCTTCGGCGAGTATCTCATCGACGACCTCTTCCTCGTCGCCGAGACGGTCGTACTCCGTCTCTACGCGGTCGACCCAGTCGGTCAGTACATCGCGGTACTCTTCGAGCGCCTCACGCACGTCGTCCTCGCCGTCGCCGCGTGCGCCGAAATGGGTGTAGACGAGCCTTTTTGCGTCGTACCGCGCGAGACGGTCGAGGCTGTCGAGGTTTGTCTCAAGGTCGAAGTTGGGCGGCGGCGATGTCTGGTAAAGAGTGCCGTCCATCCACATACCCGCCTCGTCGGCGGTGAACAGCGACCGCGTCTCGTCGTCGTAAAGGACGAACTGATGCGGCGCGTGCCCGTGGAAATGACCCGCTTCGAGTTCGCGTCCGCCAAGGTCGAGCGTTTCGCCGTCGTCGAGCGTACGTACCTCGCCCTCGACGGGCTTTGCATCGCCGTACGGCTCCGCGAGTTCGCCGACCGCCCGGCGTACGCTCTCGACGAGGCTTTCGACCTTTTCGGGTTCGACGAGGTAGTCACGCGCTGAGGGGTGACAGACGACGGTTGCGTCGTACTCGTCGGCGAGGTAGCCCGTCGCGCCAGCGTGGTCGAGATGTAGATGCGTCGGTACGATGTAGTCGGGGACGGTTCCTTCGCGTGCGAGTTCGTTCTTTACGCGTTCGCGCGTCGTCGAATGCCCCGTTTCGACGAGCGCCGTCTCGCGTCCCTCGACGATGAAGACCGCCGTATGTCCTTCGTGTTCGAGGAACCGTGTGTCTACCATAGATATACCGTCGGCGATCTGGTGCATACACGACGCACGTCCGCCTACGTCTTTAGACTGACGCCGTCACCGTGAAGCCTAAACGGGGCGCGCACGTCTTTGATCTCATGATAGGAATCGAGGACGTTGAGGAAGCCGCGCGGCGCGTCGAAGGCGTTGCCGAGAGAACGCCCCTGCGCGAGTCACGTGTGATCAGCGAGGCGACGGACGCGGACGTACATCTCAAGTACGAAAACCTCCAGCGCACGGGTTCGTTCAAGATACGCGGCGCGTACAACAAGATGTCGAGCCTCGACGACGAAGAACGCGAGGCGGGCGTCATAGCCGCGAGCGCGGGTAACCACGCACAGGGCGTAGCACTCGCCGCCGCCGAGACGGGTATCGACGCCAAGATAGTCATGCCCAAGGACGCCGCTATCTCGAAGGTCGAGGCGACGAGCGAGTACGGCGGCGATCACGTCGAAATCGTCCTCCACGGCGTCGACTACGAGGACGCGTACGACCGAGCGCGCGAGATAGAGGGTGAGGAAGGACGTACCTTCGTCCATCCTTTCGACGACCCGTACGTTCAGGCGGGACAGGGTACGGTCGGTCTCGAAATACTCGACGAACTTCCCGACGTAGACACCGTCGTCGTCGCCGTCGGCGGGGGCGGACTCGCGGCAGGTGTCGCCACCGCCGTAAAGGAACGTTCGCCCGACACGCGCGTAATCGGCGTACAGGCGGAAGGTGCTTCGAGCGTGAAGGAGAGCCTCGAACGCGGCGAGGTCTACGAACGCGACGATGTTTCGACTATCTCGGACGGTATAGCCACGCGCCGTATCGCCGAATCAACCTTCGAGGCTATACGCGAACGCGTCGACGAGGTCGTTGTCGTCGACGACGACGAGACGGCGAACGCGATGCTACGTCTACTCGAACGCGAGAAGACGGTCGCAGAGGGGGCGGGCGCTGTACCCGTCGCCGCCGTACTCGAACGCGACCTCGGTATACAGGGCGAGACCGTCGTACCCCTTCTCTGCGGCGGTAACATAGACTCGAACGTCCTGTCGCAGGTCATAAACCGCGGTCTCATAAACGCGGGTCGGTACCTCAAGTTCGAGACGGTTTTATACGACAAGCCCGGCGCTCTCGTCGATATAGCGACGTTGATTTCGGAGCACGACGCCAACATCTACGCCATACACCACGACCGTATGGCGAAGGACGTGACGCTCAACGCCGCCGAGGTCGAGTTCGAGGTCGAGACACGTAGCCGCGAGCACTCGAACCGTCTGGTGCGCGCACTCGAAAAGAAGGGGTACGATATCGAGGTTCTTAGTTAGGCTTTTGTCGCGCGTCGCCGACGTTTGGGCATGGAGACAGTCGAGACGGACGACGCGCCCCTAGCGGTCGGCGCTTACTCACAGGGTACGGCGACCGACGACCTCGTCTTTACGGCGGGACAGATACCTCTCACACCCGAAGGCGAGATGATCGAAGGCGGCGTCGCCGAACAGACCGAACAGGCGCTCCAAAACGTCGCCGCGGTTCTCGAAGCAGGCGGTTCGTCGCTCGAAGACGCCGTAAAGGTCACCGTCTTCCTCGACGATATAGAGGAGTTCGACGAGATGAACAGCGTATACGAAGCCTTCTTCGACGATCAACCGCCCGCGAGGAGCGCCGTAGAGGTTGGCGAGGTACCCAAGGGAGCGGCGGTCGAGATAGAGGCTGTCGGCGAGCGCTAGTTCGGTCTCGGACGCCTTTCCGGCTTGGCGGCGAGGTAGACGACGATAGCCGTCGCTTGTAACACCAGAACGGCTAAGATGCTGTTGAGGGCGAAGGTGGTACCGATACTCAGAACGAAGGCTACCACGGCAAGAGTAATCGGTGAACGCATCCCGTGCGAATCCGCTTCTCGGCGCACTAACTCCGCAACGAACGCCTGTAGGACGAGGTAGGCTATACCTACAAGACTCACCGAAGGCATGTTTCTGAGTTAGAAACTCTATGGAAAAAAGCCACCGATGAACTACTCTGGAACGAGCGGTCCCGAACAGAACGCCTGCACTGCGAAGACCTCGTTCCTCTCCGAAACATCGATACCGACGCCTACCATCGTCCACTCCTCGTTCAGCATCGTGCCACGGTGACCCGCCGAGTCGTTCCACTGACGGACGAGATGTTCGGCGACCTCGCGCTCGGTCGAGAGGTGCAACGTCGGTACATCCGCCTCGTCGTAGACAATGTTCCTACCGTACCACGTGCTCGCCACGTTCTCGCCGAAGTAGCCGCCGCGGTCGGCGCACCAGCCGTAACGGTCGTACGGTATGCTGTCGGGCGTCTTGTGTGCCACGAATCCGCCGCNTTCCATACGTGACGCGTGCGCACCCGCCGATGCGCCCAGAGACGCGTTCGTCTCTGCGCGCGTGAGACCNTTCTCGGCGCGCAGGGCGTTCGTCTCCTCNACNACGATACGTTCGACCTCCGTCTCGTTGAGACCGTCGTTTCCGAGCGAACCCGGTGAGGTGACGGCGACGTACCCGACGACGCCCGCGAGAGCGACGAGGAGAGCGACCGTTGTTGCACCGGGGACGAACTCGTCGGTAAGACCCATCGTCCGCACTACGTCGCCGAGCGCAAAAAGGCTTACACGATGAGGTCGACGCGCCGACCCTTGGGTACCTGACTCCTTAGCTCGCCGGGGAAGTACAGACCGCATCCGAGGACGCGTCCTTCGTACCGTACGACGACGTAGCCGAGATCCTCAACGTCGTACCCGCGCTCGACGGTCTCGCCGTTTACGAACGCACGCGCCGTGTCGGCGTCGACATCGATCACCTTACGCGTCGCCTCGTCGCCGAAACGCTGGAGGGCGTCCGTCGTCGGCTTGTCGTGTTCACCCCCGACACGTATCAGAGGGAGACCGACGGACTCGTAGTCGAGCGCGTCGAGCGTCCCGTCGCCTCCGAGACGTTCGACCGTACCGCGCGAGACAGCCCAGACCTTCCGCGCCCCCTTCTTGTAGAAACGGTATCCGTCGAACGTACCGGGCGGTACGCCGAACTCGTCCTCCCAGAAACCGACGACAGGCTCACGGTTGACCTCTTCCACGCGCATACACGGTTTTGTCGAGCGTCCGTCTTAACAGCCGCGAACCGACGCGGTACGCACGCCGTCCGTCTGACGTAGATTTAAACGGAACCGGCGTTTCTTCGTCTTACCATGGACTCCACAGAAGACCTCGTCCGTTTCCTCAAGCTACGTTTAGGGCTTCTCATAGCCACAACGTTCGTTACGGCGCTCGGTCTTCTTGGTATAATCGACCTTCTTTCGACGACGGCTATCGACGCCGTCCCCGTCTACGTACATATCACCGTCGCCGCTACGGTCTTCCCTCTCGCAGTCTTCGCTCTTGAATACCGCGGTGTCGAGACGGTCGACGCCGTCCGTCTCGGCGCGGGCGCAGGCGTCGGCGCTATCTTCCTCCTCCTCATTCTCTCCGAGGGCGCGGGACGTGTGACCGACGGCGTACTCGAACTCGGCGTACCCACCCTCTTCTACGTAGTCACCGTCAGCATCGTTGCCTCGACCGTCTTCGTCGCTTGGATAAACCGCGTCTACCTCGACGTTCCCGCACCCCGCCGAACACCGTCGGGACGCGACCGGCGCGAGTAGAAGGGGTTTTGCGTCCGTCTTCCCACTCTTAATTATGACCGACACAGACAAACTCGACGATGAGACAGTACGCGACGCCGTCGACGACCACTGGGACGACGCGGTCGCCGACTGGCGCGACGAACTCGAACCCAGCGATCTCGAACTCGTCGAACGCGTCGGGCTCCTTCAGGAGTACGAGTTCTTCTGGGACGGCGAGTTCGACCGCGTGGGGTACGAAGCGCCGTCGATACCCAGCGACTGGAAGACGAAGGACTACGCCGACGACGTCGGGTCGTGGGCGCAGGTATCACGTATCAACACCGCCATGAGCGACCTAGGGCAGGGGTTGCGCGAACGTGTCGAGGACGAACTCGGCGTCGTCTGATACCCGCCCTTCAGGTCGGCGAGATAACTTTATCATTTCTGATAATCTTTTCTCCGGTTTTATACGCACAGGGAACTGATCTACGGTGGTGACAGATTATGAGCGTACGTATGGATATACACCGACGGATGGAGGACGCGGAGGACAGGCTCGAAGGCTGGATAAGGAGCGCCGTCGAGGAGGCGCAGAACAAGGTGTTCGGCGACGGAAGGCTTGACGAGGGCGACCTGCGCAGGATAAACGAGGTCGACGAGGCGCTAAAGAACCGACGCGAGGGCGGTCTGTGGGGTACGGTGCAGTACCGTATATACGCCGAGGAGACCGACGACGGCGACGAGGTCGTATCGATCGACACCTTCGGTGTTCCGTCGATACCTCCTGATATCGAAGCCGTTGAGATGGACGAGGAGAGGCGCGAGATGTACAACGACGTACTCTCCGACTACGGCGTCGAGGTTAGCGAGGGGGTTGAGAGACGGTTCGAGGACTGGCGCGCCGAGAGGCGTGAACAAGCGTAACCCTTATTCGGGTCGCCCGACTTATCTATAGCCGTCAAGATGTCAGAAGCGGAAGAGAGCGGAAACGAAAGCGACGAAGCAACGCCGGCTGAGGTCGTCGAGGTAGTCGGTAAGACAGGGATGCACGGCGAGGCTATGCAGGTCAAGGCGCGTGTACTCGAAGGCTCCGATCAGGGACGCGTCCTCACCAGAAACGCCGTCGGTCCCGTACGAGAGGGCGACATCATAATGCTGATGGAGACGGCACGCGAAGCCAAGCCCCTCTCTTCGCCTATTTGATGATACTGACCCAGAGCCGGAGCCTTACGGGGGGGACGTAGAATGCCTGAGGTCTGCGCAACCTGTGGACTACCCGAAGACCTCTGTATCTGTGAGGACGTTGCCAAGGAGTCACAGAGCATAAAGATACGTATCGAGGAACGTAGGTACGGCAAGGAGGTTACCGTCGTGGAGGGGTTCGATCCCGACGATATCGACGTTAGCGAGATAGCGACCAAGCTCAAGAAGAAGCTCGCCTGCGGCGGCACGGCGGAGGACGGACGCGTCGAGCTTCAGGGCAACCATCAGGGGCGCGTCGGCGACATACTCGAAGACGAGGGATTCAACGTCGGATAGACGCGTTCTGTGGCACCCATGCTCGCCGAGGAACAGACCGTCGCGGTCGGCGTTCTAATCCTGATACTTTTCACGGGATGCGTGGGTAACGCGGGTCTCGAAAGGAGCACCAGCGCCGAGGTGGTCGAGAACCCGCCCGCGAACCTCACAGACGGACTGGAAGGCGACGAACTCCGTGTTCGCGCCGACGGCGACGATCTTCTGATAGCCTACAGCATCGCCGACCGTGATCTTATCGGTGGTACGGACGCGGCTATCGAGGTGATCGAGGCGAACGATTCGGCACGTCAGTACTGTCCCGGAGACTCCTCAGGCGTTCTGCGCGTTCCGCTCTCACGACTTGCGGAGGAACGCGGTAGCACCGTCGCGCTCCGGGACGACGACCGTCTCCTGCCGACGACACCCTGCGGCGACGTAGGCGGGTTCGGCACCGACGGTAGCGTGGAGACGGAGCGGTGGGAGCCGAACGCACGCGGCGGACGGTGACCCATCATAAGATATAATCGTACGAACCACCTCGCTCCGGTAATGCGGTCGCTTGACGACCTAAACGCCGCCGGGAAGACCGTCCTCGTACGTGTCGACTTCAACTCACCCGTCGACCCCGCGACGGGGCGTATACTCGACGACAAACGTATACGCGGACACGTCGACACGATCCGGCGTCTCGCCGACGAAGGCGGTGTGGTCGTCCTTCTTAGCCACCAGTCGCGCCCCGGACGCGCCGACTTTACGACCCTCGAAACCCACGCAGAACGCCTTTCGCGTATCCTCGGACGCGAGGTGGGCTACGTCGACTCCGTCTTCGGCGACGGTGTAGACGAACGCGTCGAGTCGGCGGAACCGGGTGACGTACTTCTACTCGAAAACGCCCGTTTCTACAGCGAGGAGTACATAGAGACACCGCCCGACGAGGCGGCGGAGACACACGAGGTGCGCCGTCTCGCGCCCCTTTTCGACGCCTACGTCAACGACGCCTTCTCAACGGCGCACCGTTCACAGCCCTCGATCGTCGGCTTCCCGCACCGTCTACCCGCGTACGCGGGCGAACTCATGGAGCGCGAAACCGACGTTCTGGGTAGCCTCGACGACGCGCCCGAACCTCTCGTCCTGTCGCTCGGCGGTGCGAAGGTTGAGGACGCCCTCGGCGTCGTACGTAACGTCGCCGAGAACGGCGCGGCGGATCGCCTCCTCCTGTCGGGTGCGGTCGGTAACCTGTTCCTCGTCTCCGACGGCGTAGAGACTGGCGACGGCACCGAAGCCTTCCTGCGCGACAAGGGCTTCCTCCGTCTCGTCGACGAGGCGCGCGAACTCCTCGACGAACACACCGACCTGATCCGTCTCCCCTCCGATGTTGCGGTCGAGATCGACGGCGACCGAGTCGAGGTCGGCGTCGAAGAACTCCCCGTCGAACCTCCCGCTTCCGACATAGGCATAGAGACGGTTGCGGAGTACACAGCGACCCTCCGCGAAGCCGGAACAGCGGTCGTAAACGGTCCTCCGGGTGTCTATGAGGAACCCCTCTTCGAACGCGGTACGGAGGAACTGCTCGGAGCGGCGGCGGGCGCGGAGTACGCCGTCGCGGGCGGTGGCGACACGGCGGCGGCGATAGACGCCCTCGGCGTAACTGGGTTCGATCACGTATCGTCGGGAGGCGGCGCTTCGACGGCGATGCTGTCGGGCGACGAACTACCCGGCGTCGAGGCGCTCGACCCGTGAGGCTCGTACCGTCCCGTATTTACCCGCCTCGTACTGAGGTTTTCAGGTACGCGACAGGAACCAGAGAACGAAACGGCGAGAACAGTACCTCTGCCGGCAAAAGAACCAAGTCGTGTCAACGCGAATGTTAACGCGATGAGTACAGCCGACGAACAGATACGCGTCAGCGCCGAAACCAAGCGTGAGCTTGAGCGGAGAAAACGTGAAGGGGAGAGCTTTGAGGACGTACTTGAGCGTCTCCTTGAGGATGACCGCGACCTTCTCGCAGGTTTCGGCGCATTCGAAGGTACAGACAGAGGTGAGAAGCTTCGAGAGGTACACGAACGCACCAAGGAGAAATCGAAGAAACGTATCCGGGAGATGGCTGAGAGCCGAAGCGAAGAATGAGGGTACTGGATGCGACCTTTCTGGTTGACTACGGGAACGAACTCGACGAAACGGCTGAGTACCTGCTTAAACACTCCGCTGAAGAGTTTGTCATCCCCTCTCCCGTCCTGACAGAGTATCTACTCGGTATGGTTCACGGTACTCAACCGACAGATATTCCCTCGGCGCGGGCTGAACTCTCGTGGGCACATATCGCAGAGATAGACGAAGACACGGCGACGACGGCGTCCGAAATAGCCGACGAGATAGGAGAGGAAGGACCTGATCTGACAGGTATAGACTCACTTGTCGCCGCCGTAGGGCGCGAACTCGGTGCGCCCGTCGTCTCCAACGACACCGACCTAACCCACGACGAGACGAAGAAGGTCGTCGAGGTCGAAGAGTACCGGTAGAATACTATTCACGCCCTCTCGTGCCACGGTCTTTACGGGTGCGCCGGAAACCAGCGGACACAGCGACGAAAATACTATCCCCAAGCGGTATATGCACGCGCGACGCACCGTAGAGCATGAGGGTTGGAGACACAGGGGGATCGCTTGGATACGACGGCATACTCACCGGCGAAGGCGGTAGATTAACCGGCGGAGACAGTAACAACGGTTCGACCAAAGGGAATGTTTTAGATACGTTACGTGGGTACTGCGTAGCACGTACATGACACTACTCGCCGACCTGACACTTGTCTTCGTCGCGGGGCTTATCACGGCGTTAGCGACGGGTCTGGGCGCTCTCCCTTTCTTCTTCCTCGACGAGATAAGCGACCGCGGGAACGTCTTCCTCTGGGGTCTCGCCTCCGGCATAATGGTCTCGGCGTCGCTGTTCGGTCTCGTCGACGAGGGTCTCACAGAAGGTGCGCCCGCCGAGGTAGCCGTGGGGGCGCTCGCGGGCGTCGCGCTCGTCGTCGTCGCGCACGAGATAATCGTCGACGCCGAGATCGATCCACGTGACTACGAGGAGGCTGACTTCAAGAAGCTCGTTCTCATACTCGGTATACTCACCGTCCATAGCTTTCCGGAGGGTATCGCCGTCGGCGTTTCGTTCGCCGACCTCAACCTTACGGGACCTGAGTTCCTCGGCTTCACCGTCCCCCTTCTCGCCGTCTTCATGACGGTCGCAATCTCCGTCCACAACATCCCTGAGGGTACAGCCATATCCATACCGCTCAAGTCGATGGGTGTCTCAAAGACGCGTATGGTCTTTTGGGCGATCTTCTCCAGCCTCCCTCAGCCCGTGGGTGCCGTTATTGCGTTCGCGTTCGTCCGTCTCGCGCGCGAGTTCCTGCCATTCGGCTTCGGCTTCGCCGCGGGTGCGATGGTCTACCTCGTCGTCTCTGAGTTCGTTCCCGAAGCCATTGAGACGGGTAAGGGGCTCACACGCGGCGGCAAGCCCGAACTCGTCCTCGGTATCGCCGTCGGCGTCGGCGTCATGCTCCCTCTCGCCTTCATCTGAGACGAGTAAGCAAGATTTATGCTTTGGTCGCGTCTACGCCTTACCGCGCCTCGGTAGCTCAGTCTGGGAGAGCGGTTCCCTTGTAAGGAACAGGTCGTGGGTTCAGATCCCACCCGAGGCTGTCTATCTCGTAGCGCGGATACGGTTCCTTACTACTTCTCGTACGCTTATCTGAACGTTTGTCCAGCGACGGCGGTAAGATTATGTACGAGGGCGACGTATTTCGGTGATATGGGGGACAGGGGCACCTATGCCGTAACCCACGTTCGGTACTGGGACGACGATGGGGATCGGCTGAAACACGTCAAACGCCGTGGTATAGATATCGACGACGGCAACGTCGGTGAGTCTGAGGTGGCGCGTCGGCGTTCGGTACTCTTCGGTATACGGTCGGGCGACAGCCATCTGACAGCTCAAAAGGAGGACGGAAAGCTGAAGCTAAGGGAGGCTGTCGAGGTCGTCGAGTCCGACGGCGGCGACTGGCTCCGTGTCGAAGGCGACGGTACGGGCGACTACCTCGGCGATCTACCAACGTTTTAGTCGAAGACGCGGCGCGCCCCCGCGTATCCTTCGACGACCACGTCGGTTGCTTCGGTCACGTAGGAGTAGCCGCTCGGCAGGACTTCGAGAGCCATCGTTCTGATCTCGTCGCCCGCGTACGGCTGTGAAAGCTCGGCTCCTGCGTGTGGCGCGTGACCTTTCCATACATCGACCGCGAGTTCCTCCTTCATAGAGGGTACGGACAGGACGTAGACGCGTCTCGCCTCCTCGGCGTCGATACGTTCGAGCGTGACCTCGTCGCCTTCGTCGGCACCGACGGCGTCGGCGTACCCTTCACCCGGTTCGACGTAATCGCGGTCCGTTTCCAGAAGGCCGCCTTTGGTCGCGCGTCCCGAAGCCTCGCCCGCGACACGTACGACGTCGCCGTCCTCGATACCGAGACGGTTTGCGGTCGCGCGTCCGACGGCGATACCTTCACCGTCGCCGTAACGTACGGGCGCTGTACACGTCGCGACAACATCGGGCTGGTCGGCTTCCGAAAGCGCCACCCATCGGTAGAACGTCTGGTAAAACCCGCCGTCGACGACGAGGCGCGCGAGGCGTTCGGCGTCGACCAGCTTGACGTCTCCTGTCCGTTCCGCCGTGTCCTCGGCTCCTTCGTCGAAGCTTCCGGCGACCGCCACAGGGGTTGCACCTTCGAAGTCATCGGCTGAGTCGGCGAGCGCCTCGAAGCCTTCCGTCGAGCCTGTGAGTGCCACTACCTCCGTCTCTGCTTCGTGACCTGAACCCCGGAAGCCGACGAAGCCCGCGCCGTCGTCTTCGTACACGCCGACATCGAAGCCACGGAGACCCCAGATATCGACGACAAACTCACGGAAATACTCGTCGGGAAGCCTCTCGATACGGTCGCGTACGTGTACGAACCAGCCGTCGTCGGTCATCGTTCTACATACGGCGCAACGCAAAACAGTCTTTTTGCTCTCCGGAACCTACTTCCCCGTATCCGTCTTATCCGTGGTATGTCCGCTGTACGTACCGAAGACCTTACCAAGAGATACGGTGACGTAGTAGCCGTCGACTCGCTCGACATGGAGGTAGACGACGGCGAGGTGTACGGCTTCCTCGGACCCAACGGCGCGGGTAAGACAACGACGATCGACGTACTCCTTGGCTACACGTATCCAACGTCGGGCGAGGCGCGCGTGCTCGGTGAACCCGCGGGCGACCACCGTGTTCACGAACGCGTCGGCGTCATGCCCGAAGGGTTCGGTCTGTACCCGCGTCTCACGGGAAGGGAGCATATCGAGTTCGTCGCTGAGTCGAAGTCCGTCGACGTTAACACCGACGCCGTACTCGAACGCGTGGGTCTGGGTGGCGCCGCGGAGGGAGACGACCCTGCCGACAGACGTACGGGCGGATACTCGAAAGGTATGAAGAAACGCCTCCTGCTCGCGACCGCGCTCGTCGGTGAACCCGACCTTCTCGTCCTCGACGAACCCACGAGCGGTCTCGACCCAAACGGGGCGCGGCGTATACGCGAGATCGTACGTGAGGAGAACGACCGCGGCGCTACGGTCTTCTTCTCCTCCCACATACTTGGACAGGTCGAGGCTGTCTGTGACCGCGTCGGTATCATGCAGGAGGGCGAACTCGTCGCCGTCGATACCGTCGAAGGTCTGCGCGAGGGCGTCGTATCCGTCTCGACACTCTCGGTTCTAACCGACGGTGACGGTGGGACGGAAGCCGCGATGGGCGCCGTTGGGTCGCTCGAAGGCGTCTCGGACGTCTCACGTAAAGGCGACTCGGTTGTCGTATCGTGCCTCCGCGGCGACACCAAGCTGAACGCGCTCGACGCCGTACGCCAACACGCCGATGTACGTGACTTTACGACCCAAGAACGGTCGCTCGACGAGCTTTTCGCGGCTTACACGGGTGAAGACGGTGACGCCGAAACGAAGGGTGAAGCATGAGCTGGTCTGTGATAGCGCGTAAGGAGTTCCGCGACGCGTCGCGGTCGCGCACACTCTGGATACTCACCGCGCTTTTCGTTCTCATAACCGCGGGCGCGGCGTACGTCGTCGGCTTCGCTCTGTCATCGAGTCCGGGTGCGGAGGCGACGGGAACCACGCTCGTCTCCGCCCTCACGGGACGCGCGAGCTTCCTACTGACCTCTTTCGTCCCCATACTCGGTCTCATGGCGTCGTACGTCTCCGTCGTCGGCGAACGCGACTCGGGTAGCATGAAGCTACTTCTCGGACTCCCGCAGTCGCGGCGCGATGTCGTCGTCGGCAAGTTCGTAGGACGTTCAGCGGTTCTCGCCGTGGCGCTCCTCGTCGGCTTCTTCGCGGGCTTCGTCGTCATGTTAAGCTACGAGGAGCTTTCGGTACTCAACTACGCCGTCTTCGTACTTCTCACGACCGCACTCGGTACCGTCTACGTCTCCGTGGGCGTCGGCGTGTCTGCGACGGTCGCCTCACGTTCGCGCGCCGCGGCGTCCGTCGTGGGCTTCTACATCTTCCTCAAGGTTCTCTGGGACACGTTCCCGTCGGTCGTTCCGCGCGGCATCGTCTACGCGACGACGGGGAGCCTGTCACCGCCCGACTGGTACGGCTTTCTCACAGCGCTCAGCCCCAACGTCGCATACACGAACCTCGCCGCCGGGTTTCTCGAACGAGGTATAGGCTCGCTCGAAGCCTTCTCCGCCATCGTTATAGCCGTATGGATAGCCGTACCCGTTGCGCTTGGCTACCTCCGTTTCCGGCGTGTCGACGTGTAGAACGGCTGTCGCCCCTCGGAGTTACCCGTTAAGCTACAGAAAGTTATTTATTCGGTAACTCCCAAAGGGAAGATGTCCCCCGGCGGGGTACGTTCTCCCCCCAGACCGTTAACCCCGCCGTCCTTATGCGAACCCTTTTGATCCGTACCGTAGCTGTGCCTCCGTTCAGCCGGTTATGTACGACGCGACGCGATTAACGGAGCACTATCGACGGCGGGTACCTCTTGTTGACCACACCGACGCCACCCCGCCGAACATCGGCGCGCCGACCGTCGCGGTGAACCCCGACGCTCGCACCGACCTGACGGACGCCGACGGCGGCTTCCGCGCGCTCGAACCCGGTTCCGTTTCCGTACGGACGCCGACGGCTGTTCTCGACCGTATCCCCGTCGGCGTCTTCCGTGCGGGTGACCGTTTTCCTTCTCGGTTCTCTCCGCTCCGATCCCCCGTCGGTTCCATGACGAAGACGTTAGGGTTACGTCGCGGCGTCGCGTACACCGGTTCGATGGACGAAGACGAGCAGGTGATGACAGAGGAACAGTACGACAGCCTTACCGAGACGCTTTCGGGACACGAGCAGTCGGAGCGCGGCGGTCGCACGATCTACGCCAACCCGGGTTTAGACTGTCCCAACCCCCGGTGTCCGTACGGCGAGTTCGACGCCGTGATCGAGACGGATATAGGATGGATGGAGTTCGCGGCGCGTGAGGCTATAGCGCTCTGTATGTGCGAGGTTGAGACGGACGAAGGGCGCAGAAAGCTGATCTTTATGCACGAACTCGAAACGCCCCAAGCCGCGGGCGAGGACGCGTAGCCCCCGCCTAATCCTCGTTCCCTTCGCCGTCTCCGCCGTCGCCGTCCCCCTCCGTAGCCGTGTAGTAAGCCTTGTGCCCGCCCTCGCTGTCGTTGGGTAGCTCGTCGTTCGGCAACGGCTTCCCCTCGACCTTTCCGAGGTAGCTCAGTGCGGAGAGATGGATCGTCATCTGTGTGATTATAGCCGAGTACGAAGACGGGTCGTCGTCGGGGTCGGGCGTCGGCGTGTCGAATGCGTGGTCGTGTATCTCCATCGCCGAGAACGCCTTACCCCGGTTCTGTCCGAGGAAATCGACTATACGTTCGCGCGCACCCGGTCCCGTTTCGGTCTCGTTCCATACGTCCTCGTCGGTTCTTATCGCCATACGAGGAAGACGTGACGAGGGTATAACTGGCTTGCTATACCTATCAGTCCTCGGCGGTCTCCGGCGCGGGTGTCTCCTTCCTCTCGGCGTCGGCGTCTTTGTTGTCGCCGCCCTCACGTCTCTCGATCCCGTCCTCCGTACGGTGTTCATCGCCCCATTTCTCCATCTCGTAACGCATCATGAACATAGGTCCCTTTGCGCTCCCCGTGTCGCGGTACGAGAGAGCGACCTTGCCGAGCGCGACGACGCCCGCGCCGAGAAGGACGCCCGAAACCGCGACGTTCCCGACGGCGGTGTAGGCGACGCCCGAACCCACGCCGAGCGCGGAGCCGACGACGGCGGTGACTGTGCGGCGGTTGCCCTCACGTATCTCGTCCCTGATCTCGTTCTTCATGCTGTCGAGGTAGAGACGTTCGCTACGTTCCTTTGCGTCGCTCCGTATCTCTTCGAGTTCGAGGTCAAAGGTCTCCTTCTCGACGAAGAAACGCGCGAGATGGGCGCTGAAGTCGTAGTCGGTGTCGAGCGTCGTTGCGATCCCTTGGACACCCGTGATCGCGCGGAGGCTGAGGAGTATGTCCTGGTTTAGCTGTATGGGGAACTCGTCGAAGCTCTCGTCGAAGCCCTCCGCGACAGCGCCTATGTCTATCTCGGAGACATCGCCCGCAACGTCCTTTGAGAGAGCGTCCGCCCAGTCGCACATAGCCTCCCAGCCCTTGCGTGAAGAGACCTCGACAGCCCCCATGTCTTCGAGCGCCGCGATGGTGACATCGTGGTCGCGTACGCCGAGTCCGGCGAGGAAACGCGCGAAAGCCTCCGTGACGCCTTCCTCAGGGCGCTGTGACATACCGTAGTCGTAGATTACGACGCGTCCGTCGTCGGCGACGGCGATGTTTCCGTGGTGCGGGTCGGTCTGGTAGACGCCGTAGACGAACGCCATACGGAGGTACGCCTCGACGACACGGCGCGCGATGACACCAAGGTCGTGTCCGCGTTCGCGGAGTTCGTCGAACCTCTTTACCTTGACGCCGTCCTCGAAGCTCATCACTATGACGCGTCCCGTACAGAGTTCGTCGTAGGTTTGGGGGACGACCACCTCGTCGTCGAAGCCTTCGCGTACGACGTTCTCACGTATCTCGCGCATCGTCTCCGCCTCGCGTTCGAAGTCGACCTCCTTACGTAGTGACCTGTCTACGTCCCTGCTTACGGAGACGAGCGACTCGGCGTAAGACGCCTGTCCAGAGACGCGGAGGAGGCGGTAGAGTACGGAGACCATGGTGCTCAGAGCCGAGAGATCCGCCTCGACGCGTTCACGTAGACCCGGACGCTGTACCTTGACCGCGACCCTATCGCCGTCGACGGTCGCTCCGTGAACCTGAGCGATAGACGCGGACGAGATAGGCTCCTCGTCGATAGAGCCGAAGACATCTTGGGGCGCGCCGAGTTCGTCCTCGATGACGGTCTCTATATCCCCGAAACCCACTGGCGGTACGTCGTCCTGTAGCCTCTGAAGCTCGTCGATATAGACGGGCGGTACGAAGTCGGGGCGCGTCGTCAGGAACTGGGCGAGCTTGACGTACGTCGTACCGAGTTCCTCGAAGGCGTCGGTGAGACGGCGCGCGCGTTCGCGCCTCGCCTCCCTGTCGAGTTCGCGCGGCGCGCCGAACAGGACATACCTTCTCATGTCTCTGGCGTGCGTCAGCATCACGGGTGCGAGGACGCGGAAAGCCTTCAGGAGTCTTGGAAACGTCGAGGGTCGCATCTTGAACCGAGTCACGCGACGGTTCCACATAAAACGACCTTCTTCGGACGACGCGAACCGTGTGTGATGGCGGTGTTCCGCGCTCCGTCCCGCCCCTGTTTCGTCCCGCGCCCGTTCTCCCCACCACAGCGGAGCGCGCGTGACCGTCGACGGGGTGAACGTCGGCGTGCGTCCTCAGCATGTGAGCGCCGGGGTCAGCGCCGCGGCGAGCGCCGACGGGGCGAGCGCCGGGGTGACCGCCGACGACACACGCAAACGCACCGCGCCCGACCCCGTTCCGCGTTTCCGAGCGCCAAAGTACGTCTAAAACGGCGTATCTAACACCGATAAGCAACGCTTACCGATAGGATAGCCAAGGTTACTGTTAATTATGACCCTCATACTACCATACAACGCCTGTCAACTGTCGCACGGTTTTAAGTCGCGCCGCCGAGGTATGTGAACCAAGCGAAACGGGGCACGACGGACGACCCGCCTTAGCCGTAAGCTGGCGGGACACTCTCGTTTCGCAGAGGTGAAACATGAGATACACAGAAACGACAAAAGACGACAGCGCGGTATCGCCGGTTATCGGCGTCATACTGATGGTGGCTATCACCGTCATACTCGCGGCTGTCATAGGTACGTTCGTACTGGGTCTTGGAGAAAACGTTCAGGAGACGCCGCAGGCAGGTATCCAGTTCGACTACAGCAACTCGGAAAACAATGTCTCGGTCAGTGTAACTGATCCGGGTAACGTGGATACGCTGTACTTCGTTGCTGATGGAACCACCATTGGTAACTTCTCTGACCCTGCCGCAGGAGACAGGCTCGAATTTGACTTGGATGGTACGCCAGGCGATAACGCA
>JGI1684J13235_1000281_pt1 | contig 19460 bp, 16 predicted proteins | sample PonA232FremontCA_2_FD_13235 | JGI IMG/M metagenome (IMG submission 13235) | reverse complement strand
GAGTAAGCAAATCTCTGATTTGCATACACCTAAAGGCGGGTGTATTCTCCTGTACTATCTATAACCGGCTCAGTCGAACCGACGATGGTGAGATGAGATGGACATCGATGAAGAAAGCCGGTGGGCGCGCCAGAGGAGAGGGCTTCGGTTCTATAACACGTTCTTTTCAGCGTTCGAAGGCTACAAGGACACCGGGCTGAACGATCTTGGATACTAAGTGGTCTCACACTTCCCCGAACGCCCTCTCCTTCCTTCCGACGCCCTACCTGACTTCGTGCTATACAACGGCAGTATCTTTTGGATGGTGGAAATGAAGTCCGGATTTTTGCGAGGGGGGTGGCGGAGCCACCCGACGAAGTAAAAAGGTGGGGCTACCGAACCATCCTTTCTATAGGCGTAACAAGAATATCGCGTGCGCCCTTCTCGCGCACCGCGTTTATCGTCTCGTAGACGTCGCCCTCCTCGACGACGGCGTGTACCGCGACCATCGAGTCGTCGCCCTCGACCCGCATCACAGTCGGTCCGCCGAGTCCGGGCATCGCGTTCTTGACGTCTTCGAGCGACTCCTCGGGGACGTTCATCATGAGGTAACGGCGGTTTTCGGCGTGCAGAACGCTTTCGAGCGCCGTCACGAGTTCGCGTATCTTACCGTCCTCCTCGTCCTCAGGGCGTGAGAAGAGGCGCACCGAGGAGTCGAGTACCTCGGCGACGACTTCGAGGTTGTTGACCTCCAGAGTCGTTCCCGTCGACGTGATATCGACGATTGCGTCCGCCATCCCTGCGTGTGGTGTGAGCTCCGTCGCTCCCGTTACGCCTATGAGTTCGACATCGACGCCGCGTTCGTCGAAGAAACGCCGGGATATGTTAGGGAACTCCGTGGCGACGCGTTTCCCGGCGAGTTCGTCGACGGTCGAAACGCCGTCCTCCTCCGGAACGGCGAGAACGAGTCTGCATTCGCCGAAACGTAGATCGAGATGGTCGAAGAGGTCGACCTCAGCCTCGCGCGTCTGGTCGAGACCCGTGATACCGACGTCCGCCGCGCCCTCGGCGACGTACTCAGGGATGTCGGCGGCGCGCGCGTACAGGACGTCTATCTCGGGATCCGTGGTTTCGGCGTAGAGCTTACGGTCGGAGCCGTTGTGTACCTCCAGACCCGCCTTTTGGAGGAGTTCTACGGTCGGGTCGTGGAGACGCCCTTTGTTCGGAACGGCTACTCTCATGGGCGGAGATTGCCGTCGTCGCTGATAACCCCGTCGAATTCTGAGTAATCAGAATTGGCTCTTAATTCCCGATAGATTTTTATTCTATGAGCAACAACGTCCATCACACAATGAATCAAAACGCAGTTGAGCGGATGCGTGAACTACGTGAACGTAACGCGGATATCTACGAGGAGATGGGACATGTTGGTAGCGGCAGAACTGCTAACTCTTAATTAGCGATCAGTTTTTCAGATCAGACAGTATCGACCGCGTATGATCTAAACAACTATCTAGCTTTTTTGTCGGAGGCTTATGTGGGTTTCTGCGTTCTAACGACTGATGGAAAACTTGTGTAAAGTATCGATGCCATATGTGAAATAGCTCATCTTTTTCCCATAACGTATTGAACCTAACGTCGGTATGTAGTGTACGGGCGAATTTGGAGTGTAGAACCGTGCGATTTATTGATTGTCTGATTATATTCTCCGCAGAAAAATTGTTCTGTTCAACGAGATATTCGATAGTGTTCGTAGCAGTTCTATGGTTAGCATCAGGAAAGAAGTGAATTCCCACAAAAGCTCTTACCCAATGGGCACACTGGTCTGAAAGGGGTTCATTTGTTGGGAACTCTCGAATGATTCGATGGAGGTCTGTCTCAGCCACATTATTTATCTTCCTTCTCGTGTCGTCGGGAGACCCTCTGATCCAACCGTAAATATTGTCAGAGTCCTCCGCGAATTCGAAATTTATTTGTTTTATTGTTTCACCATCAATATCACTAAAATCATTAATATTCTGGTAATCTGAAGAGTTTTCCGCGTCTAATTTCTGAATCTCGATTAGACCGTCAGATGATGGGGTATCTCCCCAGTTATCGAGCATTTGGTGACCTTTCTGTGTGAGTTCGTATGTTTCATGACCTAGCTGACGGACAGCAGTTATCTTATTAAGATCACGTAACTGCAGACGTATTACATTTTCTCTGTATCTGTCTTGTGCGAGTTGATGTGGCGTAGTTTTATCTTGGAAGTTTTCAAGTATTTTCTTATCCGAGATATACATCGGCTCATTTGTCTCGATGAAATCTCGATATGTATGTGGTCTATCAGTCAATTCTATTACCTCTGCTGTTTTACGGTTACTGACTATTTGTTGATTGCTGTTGATATTTTCCACGCCCCTCGATCTCGCGCAGACGTTCGCGTACGTCGTCACCGCGCTCCCACGCGTAGCCGTCGTCGAAAGCTGTGAGTACCTCGTCGTCGTTCTCAACCGTCCCGTGTACGGCGCTACGGAAGACGTGTAGATCCATACCGAAGTCCTCGACGTGGTGGGTCGCGTACGAAAGACCGAAGTCGACGAGGAAGACACGATCCTCGTTCGCGTCGCGCTCCCGCACCGCGTTACGCGTCGTCGGATCGCCGTGCGCCGCACCCGACGCGTGCAGGCGCGCGAGATGCCGACCGATACCCCGAGCCTCGTCGGGCGTAACGTCCCTGCTCAGGTCGTCGCCGAGCGCCTCAACCGTCAGCGTCGCCTCGCGTACATCGATGTCCAGAACCGGTGGTGTGGGAACGCCCGCGCGTCTCGCGTCGTGTAGCGCGCGCGCCTCGCGTTTCGTGCGCCGTTTACGCAACCGTTCGTCGAGGCGCTCGTCGCGGTAGGGCTTAGGCGCGCGCTCCTTGACGAAACGTCCGTCGGAGAAACGTACGTTCGCCTCCGCCCCCTGTACGAGCGCGTCGTCCTGACGCCGCGTACCCTCAGGCGCGTCGTCGCGCCAGACGACATCGACCTCGTCGGGTCGCCATTTGGGACGCACCTCACTCTCATCGACACCCACCGTCTCGCCAGCCTCGTAAGCCATCCAGCCTGCGACGGCTATCATACCCGCGTTGTCGCTGAGGAAACGCGGTTCGGGGGCGTGGAAACGCGCGCCGCGTTCGTCGCACATCTCTGCGAGCATCGAACGCAGACGTTCGTTACGTGAAACACCGCCGCCGACGACGAGTTCGTCCTTACGTGTCAGAGCGAGCGCGCGTTCCGAAACCTCGACGAGAGCGCCGAAGACATGTTCCTGAACCGAGTACGCGAGGTCTTCGAGCGCCACGCCTTCGTCGTACCTCTCCTGCGCTGATGACACGACGCCTGAAAAAGAGAAGTCGAGACCTTTGACCGTGTAAGGCAGTTCGACGTAATCGCCGTCCTCTGCGAGTTCCTCCAGCTTAGGACCCCCCGGATGCGCCAACCCCGCGTGACGCGCGAACTTGTCGAGCGCGTTTCCCACACCCGTATCGAGCGTCTCGCCGAGCACGCGGTACCGTCCCGCGCGGTACGCCGTCACGAGGGTGTTCGCACCCGCCGAGTCGAGCGCCACGGGGTCGTCGAAACCCGACGACCAACGTCCCATCTCGACGTGCGCCACCGTGTGGTTGACGCCGACGAGTGGAACGTCGAGACGTAACGCCGTCGAACGCGCCGCAGTCGCCGTTACGCGTAGACAAGGACCCAGACCGGGACCCCGTGAGAAGGCGACGGCTTCTATATCGTCGCGCGCCCCCGCGGAGTCGAGAGCCTCAAGAATAACGTCAACGATCTCCGCCGCGATATGCTCGCTCGCCTCGCGCGGATGTATACCACCCTCCGAAGGCGTGTACGGCTCCGATACGAGCGAAACAACCTCGTCGTTTTGGGCGTCGAAGACGGCGGCGCTCGCGTTCCACGCCGTACCCTCGACGCCGAGTATCATACGCTACTCCCGGTCGGTGTAGCCGCATCCCCCGCAGTGCTTCCTGTCACCGTGTTCGGCGAGAAACGTGTCGCCACACCGCGGACAGCTCTCTCTCGTAACCTCCACACCGTCTCCGTCGGCATCGTAGTAGTCGCCGCGCGTCATGCCTCAGCCTCCTCGTCGCCCTCTTCCGCCTCCTCGGCTTCCTCAGCGCCTATCTTGTTCCTTTCGAGCATGTACTCCTCCTCTATCTCACGCGCGTCGTCGGGCGATTCGTAGATCTTGGCGTGTCCCAACGTCTCGTTCATACCGAACTTGGTATCCATCTTATGGACAACGACCTCGTCGCTGTCCTTGTCGAGCTTAGCCGCGAGAGAGTCGCGGACGGCGAGACGTGAAGGCGTCTCCTCGTCGTGTACGATGCTAAAGCTTATCTCCTTCCTGTTGAGGAGTTCGTTCTTCTCCTCCTCGGTTATTTCGATCTGCATAGTTTCCTCGGTTGGCGGAAAGACTTGGGGACGACGCTTAAGAATTACGAAGCCCTGACAGAAACTCACCGTCGCCGTCCATACGGGACAGAAGATCGAGAACGTACCCGCGGGAGTCGTCGTCAACCTCCACGTACACTATCCCTTCACCCGGCTGTCCGTAGATGACCGTGTCGCCTTCCGACGCGAGAGCGACCGCGGGAAGGACGGCGAGGTCTTCCTCGCCTTCGACCTCCACGAGACCTCCCTCGGCGTACGCGTCGCCGAGTGCGTCGACGAGCGCGTCGGATACGGTACCCGGTTCGTTCTCTACAAGCGCCGTTACCTCCATACGGCTCCACCGTTCGACGACCTCCTCGTCAACGTCCTCGCGCTCGGTACGTCCGTCGACGACGGCGACATCCGGCACCACGCCCGCGCCGAGCAGATGGTACGTAACCATGTCGCCGACCGCAACCACACGTCCCGTCAGGCGCTCCTCGTCGACCTCGGGCGAGACTTCGCCCATCGGCTCCTTTAGCTCGGAGCGCATCTCCTCAGGAAGAACGAGCGCCGGCGTCATCGAACCTTGAGCGCGTACTTTCCGGCGAGGTCGACCTCCATCTTCTCCGCGATCTCGCTCTCGCCCGGCTCTATGATGACGACGTACCCCGACCAGTCCTCGCTAAGGTTCTCCGACCCGCACGCCGGACATACCTCGTCGCGTGTCACACGGTGGCACTCACGGCAGGCTAACTGCGTCATTGTTCAGCCTTCTGTGCCTCCTCTTCGAGCCATCCGTGCTTACCGAGACCCGGCTGACGCGCCGTCAGACCTATCTTCGAGTCGCGCGGGTTGCGTTCGTCGATCGAGACGGTCACGATACGTGAACGCACGGGGTCTCCGACGCCGAGTTCGCGGTTAGACTCGCTCGAATGCAGACGCTCGTTCTCCTCGTCGAACGAGAAGTAGTCGTCGCCTATCTGGGAGGCGTGGAGAAGGGCGTCGACGGGTCCGATACTCACGAACAGACCGAAGCTGACCGCCTCCGAGACCTTTCCGTCTATGACCTCCTGCATAAGAGGCTCGAAGACGATGGCGTCGAACTCAGCCTCGTAGAAGACGCCGCCTTCGTTGTACAGTATCTTGCCCTCTCCGGTCTCGTGAACCTCCGTGACAGCGACGACCCAGCCGAGTTCCTCGTCACACCGTCCTTCGAGTTTGTCCTGGAGAAGTTCGAGAACCAGGTTCTTCGAAACGTCGTCGAGACGTTCGGGCGGAACTCTTACCGTGTCGACAAGCTTTACTCGTTTGTACATTATGGATACTCTGCCTCTAAACGGTTCTTCTGTCTAAGATACAGCACCGGTACGTTACGTTCAAGAAGACGGTCTTTAAGCTTTGCGTCGTTGGTCACGACCGCCGAATCCCCTTCCGTCGCCTCCGCCGTCTCCACAACAGCGTCGTCGCCGTGCGTCGGTTCGGTGTCGACGACCTCGCACCTTTCCTCCGCGAAACGTAGACCGACCGCCGCGTCCTTGTCGCCCTTGTCGGCGAGCGCCTTGAGTTCGCGCACCACGGCGTCGGGGACGACCGCGTCGTAACCCCCGATGAGGCGCTCCGCCTCGTCGAAGACATCGACGTTGTGCTGGGACGGCGTCATGAGACCGTTTGCGTCGAACACGACCCTCATCTCACCGTTCCAACGCCTATCAGACGCCACCGTGAACCGACACGGCGGTTTATCGCCATCTTGTCGCCCTCCTCGGCGCAGACGGGGCGTTTGAGCTTGACCTCGCACTCTCCTTCGCGCGCACTCGTAACGCTACCCACGGTCGTCGCCGTGCCGACGGACAGCATCAACGGTTCGCCCGTCGAGATAGGGTCGACCTCGTCGCCTTCGCCTCCCACGACACGGTCGAGTAGATCGACACCGACCGTGAAGCCGTCGTGTACGGGGGGGAGCGTACCCGGCTTCCCCGCGACCTGTCCGCCGAGTGCGTCGCCCTTCGTAAGCGACGGGTCGAGTCCCGTTCCGACNCCCAGAAGACCGCCNGGCGTCGCCTCGTCNACCTGNTCGTCGCCAGCCATTATCGAACGCACCGTCGTCTCTATGGCTTCGTAACCCTCGCCGACCTCGCTACCGGGTAGGATCTCAACCTCGTCGCCGACGTTTAGCACGCCGCGTGCGAGCGAACCGCCGACTACGCCGCCCTTTATCGAGTCGATAGGCGTACCCGGACGGTTAACGTCGAACGAACGCGCGACGTGCATACGTGCGTCGGCGTCGGGGTCGCGTTCAGGCGTCGGTATCTCGTCCTCCACCGCATCTATGAGCCTGTCTATGTTGACCTCCTGCTGTGCGCTCAGAGGAACGATAGGCGCGTCCTCGGCGACCGTACCCTCGACGAACCCACGTATCTCGTCGTAGCTCTCCTCCGCGCGTTCGCGTGAAACGAGGTCTACCTTGTTCTGCGCCACAACCACGTTCTCGACGCCGATTATGTCGAGCGCCATAAGATGCTCCTCCGTCTGTGGCTGTGGACACGGCTCGTCGGCGCTTATGACGAGAACCGCGCCGTCCATGAGCGAAGCCCCCGAAAGCATCGTCGCCATAAGCGTCTCGTGTCCCGGTGCGTCGACGAACGATATCTTACGTACGACGTCGCTCTCGGTACCGTCGGGGCAGGTCTCCTCGACGGTGTAACAGTCGGGTGGGTCGCCGGGGCACCTACGGAACGTCGTATCGGCGTATCCGAGACGTATCGAGATACCCCGTTTCATCTCCTCACTATGCTGGTCGGTCCACTCGCCGCTCAACGCCTGTACGAGCGTCGTCTTTCCGTGGTCTACGTGCCCCACGAGTCCGATGTTGGCTTCGGGTTGTGTCACTTTTGGGTACCTCGGCGCAAAATCCGTAGTACAGTCGGTGAAGGCGCTTATTAAAACTTCTCAAAACCGTGTCAGTCGACGTACCCGCACAGCCTCTCGACCGCCTCGCGTTCACGTTCACCGCCGCATCTCTCCGCCACGTCGACGTGGTGTTCGTACAGCTCTCGTAGCTCGGGCTTGAAGCCGAGACGCGTCGCGTGTACGGTCGCCTCGATTACGGACGCAAACCCCCTGCTGTGGGTCGGAACGACGTGGCTCTCGATTCGGCGTTCGCGTTCGACGAGGTTCCAGCGCGTTACCTCGTCGTCCTCGCACCCGTCGACGCGTTCTGCGTCGCACTCCACCCATCCGTCGGCGTCGCGTAGGCGTCCGTCGGCGACGAATCCCGCGCCGTCACCGAGCGCCGACTCGACGTAGACGACGGGGTCGCGCGTGAAGTTGACGACGACCTCGTTCGTCGCGCGGACGTTTCCGAGCGTTGTACTACCTTCCCAGAGACGAGCGTACGTCTCCCCGTCCTCGCTCAGTACACCCATCGGCGCGGCGTTCGGCTCCCCCTCGGCGTCGTGTGTCGTCGCCACCGTCTCGGTGATACGCGCGTCGAGTAGGTCGTTCAGATACGCCACCCCCTGCGGAGCGCCACGAAGACAGCCCCTGCGACTATATCGGCTGTCGTACCCGGATTTATCCCTTCGTCGCCGAGGCGTTCGTCGAGTTCGTCGGGCGGAAGTTCGCGTGCGAGACGCGTCACCTCGCGCGCCTTCTCGCTTCCGCACCTCTCGGCGACGAGGCTGTCGGGTTCCTCGCCGAGGAGGTCGACGTACGTCGCCCGTACCGCCTCGCGCGTTCCTCCGGGTCGTCCGACGAGACGGCTTCCGGCGTGGAACGTCCGCGCGAACCCGTCCGTCCATTCGTCGGCGATACCGTCGCGCGACGCGCTTTCCTCCATTACCTCGTACAGCGTAACGCCGTCCTCGACGACCTTCTCGCGCGCCTCAGGGTCACGTACGTCGTATTCGTACCCCGTGTCGCCTACATGTACGTCGACGTGGTCGAAAGCCTCGTAGAACCTACCGGCGTCCTCCGGCGTCGTCCCCTCGGCGACGGCGGGCGCATCTTCGACGGATCCGCGTTCGGCGGCGACGACGAGAGGCGCAAGGAGTAGGAGGGCACCGAACTGCGTGTTGCCGCCGTCGTGCGCCGACGCGCCACGGACGGATTCGAGGAACACCTCGCCGACGCTCGCACCCTCTGCCGCGGCGTCGAAGCCACGACGCGCACCCACCGCGCCGACGAGAAACTCGTGGAACGTCGTGTCGTCGAAGTCGCGTTCGGGTCCCACGTTACCCGGCTTCCGCGTACCGGCTTCGAGGAGGAGTGCCGTCTGTGCGTCCTCGGCGGGTGTTAGCAACTCATCACCATGGGCGCGGTACGTCCCGCCCACGTTTATCTACGTCGCTCGCGGACGTACCACGCTCCGAAGCCGATGACCGCAACCGCCGTGACGGCGACGAAGAAGACGACGCCCGGCGGTAGGTCGGCGATACGGTCGACGAGCGCGGGCGTAGCGTCCGCCGCACCGTCCGCCGTCTGGTTCATGGCGTCGGGCGCATCGCGCTGTGCCCCCTCCTCGACATCGAAAGCACCCATTCCTTCACCGTCCGCGCCGCGCGGTTCTGCGTCGGCGGGCGCGTCGGGCGCGTACAGACGGAACAGCGTCTGAACGAAGACTGAGGCGACGCCTATGATACCGACGATACCGAGGAAACGCGTGAGTGCGTCGCGTACGGTCGTAGAGACTTCCTCCGTTCCTACGAACATCACGAGGGGTTCGGAAGGCGCGTAGACATCCATCTCGCGCCCCTTCTCCGAGTAACGCGTCCCGTCGATATCTATAAGACCCGCATCGACGAGGTTTTCGAGATGGTACCGTGCGTTCTGGACGGTCGTGTCGGCACGGTCGGCGACCTCCGACGGTGTCGCGGGTTCATCGTGGAGTTCGGCGAGTATGTCGCGCGCCGTGTCCGACGAGAGCGCGCCTATCAGGTCGTCGGCGTCGTCGCTGTCGACGCCTATGACGCGCGCCTCCTCCGCCTCACCTTCTGACATACCGGGTGAGACGCGGCGCGACGACAAACATCTGTTGGTACGGCACACAAAGCTATATGTTACGACAGAACAAGATGTTGGTAATGACCGGTACGACGGTCGCGGCGGGGGAGAACGTACAGGGGACCTACTTCCGACGTCTCGCCGACCTTCTCGGCGCTAAGGGCGTGGTCGCTCTCGTCGTACTCCCTGCCTCCGCGTTGGTCTCGACGTACGTCTCGGACACAACCACTCTTGGGGTTGTAGGCTTCGTACTCACGACGGCGTTCCTGTACGCCCTTGTCGTCGACAGGGAACGTTCCTCAACCGATGAGTTCGACCCCGTCGGCGTCGCGTTCGCCTTACTCGCCGCGGGGTACACGGTTCTCTCTATCACGGGTATCGGCGTCGGTGCCACAGCGGCGTCCGTCGGCGCTCTCACCGTCTTCGCCGCCGTCGTTTACGGATACGTCTTCCACGAAGGCGTCCCCGACGACCTTTCTTCGGACACACTCCGCGAGATGGACGCCGACCCTCTGCATATAGACGTCGTCGGCTTCGCCGTCGCCGAGATACTCGTCGTCTACTCAGTCCTTCTCGGCACGGGATGGGGCGCGTTCGCACGCTCGCAAGCCTTCGCGGCGCTCGCCTTCGTCGTCTACGTCGGTACCGTCGCCGTCTTCGCGGGTTACGCCGTCGTTACCCGCGAGATAGTCGTCTCACGTACCGACGACGAGGTTCACGAACTCCTTTTCGGTGTTCTCGGCGACGCGGCTCAGATAGACGACGACGTGCTCCGCGACGACATCGCCTCCAAGATGCGTCTTGTCGCCGAATGTCTCGACGGCGTCAAGCTACCCACGGTTGTAGAGGACGAGTACGGCGAGGTACCCGTCGTGGTTTCGACCCGACGACCCGATGCACGGCGCGTCGATGTATCCACGGAAGACGTCCTCGATCTCGCGACCGAACGCGGACTAACGGGCTACGTCGTCCACGGCGGTTCCGTGGCACTCTTCCGAAACGGTGTACTCGCCAAATGGTACGACGACGGCGAGTACGGGCACGACGCCGAAGGACTCGAAGACGAGATCGGAGACGCGACCCTCCATTCGCTCGACCACACGACGCTCAACCATCTCGACGACGTGACGCCGCAGGACGAGGACGTCGTCGAACCCGAAGATGTCGAACCCGAAGACGAGGACGACGACGACACAGATGGTTCGAAGACTCTGAACGTCGGAGGCGAGGAGATAGATATGGAGGAGATGTTCGAGAAGGCGGACGAGGTAATGGACGAGCTTGAGTAGCTACCCAAACTATTTATTGTACCGTGGGGTATGTCTTCCGACGTGAGACAGACGAGGGATACAGCGACGGTCGACGCCTCTCGTTCGTTCCTCGGCTCAGTAGCCGACCTTATTACGGTCAAAGGCGTAGCCCTCGTGCTCTACCTCTCTACGATCACAGGCGTATCGGTCGTCGCCGGACGCGCCGCGCACGGCTTCGTTACCGGCGGAGTTCTCGCCGTCCTTCTCATCTCTGCGGTCGTCTTTGAGTACACGCGTTACGACCGTACCGACTACGTCGGCGTGGCTTCGGTCGGCGTCGCCGTCGGTTACACGGCGTTGGAGTATGTCGGAACCCTCCAGAACCTATGGTTCCCCGTCTCCGCCGCCGTCGTTCTTCTCGTCACATCGGGCTATCAGGCTTGGCGCGATGAGGTTGCCGACGCCGCCGAGTTCGTTGAACATCTCGACATCGTGGGTCTCCACGGCGGCGTCCTTCTCCTTCTCTACTCGTTGCTACTCGCGGGCGCACCGCTTGAGTTCATATACGCCCCCGTCTTCCCCGCCGTGCTTCTCTTCTTCGCACTCTCGCTCCTAGTAACGACGATCGCGTACGCCACACGGTCGCCTTCGACCGACTCAGACGAACTCCACCACAGGCTCGTCTCCGTCGTCCGTGGTCTCGAAGATATAGACGACGAGAACCGCGAGAAGCTTGGTGAGCACGTCCGTGCCGTCGCACAGGCGCTTACGGGAGTCGCGGTTCCAAGCCGGGTTACGTTGGACGACGGCTCCGTCCCCGTCGTTCTGCCCGCAACCGAACCCCCTATCTACGAGTCTGACGGTGCCGACGACCTGACCGGGCGTATCAGGGAGACGGGTCTAACCGGCTACGCCGTAGACGGCGGAGACGTGATGCTCGTTAAGAACGGAACGCCGACCGTCTACTACCTCGCCGAGGAGGATCGTTTCGGACACGCCGACGTACTACCCGACGGAAGGTTCGAGAACGCACGTCTGTACGCCGACGCATACGTCTTCGTCGACGCCGTTGAGTCCGTCGTCCCCGAACCCGGTAGCTCGGTAGAAGGCGACGAATGGGCTGAGGACGCTGTCGACCGTGTCGAGGACGTACAGGACGACGTCGACGCGTTGCTCGCCGTCGATGAGAAGAGGGACGAGAAGACTGTTACGTCCTCGGACGGTGCCGAGGAAGACGACGGGTCGGACGAAGAGGACGACACGGACGACCAAACCGGGAGGATAGATGTCGGCGGCGACGAACTCGACCTCGACGAGATGTTCGACAAGGCGGACGAGATGTTCGATTAGAGACCGACGACCCTCTCTGTGAGACGCACGGCGTCCTCACGCGTTTCGAGCGACGTATCCGTCTCCACGACGCGACAGTCGGCTTCCACCTCCTCGCCGTCGACGACGAGCACGTCGAGAAAGTCGGAGTACGCCTCGTAGACACCGCGCGACGACGGTGGGAGACCGACGGATTCCATGAGACGCGCCGCGGGACCGCTCACGACCTCGCCGCCGACGAACGGAGAGACGGCGACGACGTGCGTCCCGCGTAAGGCTTCGCGCACACCGTCGACGCCGAGAACCGGACCGAGACTCGTAACGGGGTTCGAGGGTCCTATGATAACATCCTCACCGAGCGCGTCGTGTACCTCGGCGGTCGCCTCCGCATCGTCCGCGCCGCGGAACCCGACACCGCGTGGTTCGGGTTCGCCGTCGCGCGCCACCCACCAGACCTGAAACGCCATCTCACCCTCGTCGGTCTCGACGTAAGTCGCCACGCGGTCGTCGGTCGCGGGCAGGACGCGTTCATCCTCAGGCACCCCGAGCCTGTCGGCGACCCTCTCTGTCGCTTCGGTCAGTGTCTCACCCTCGTCGAGCGCCGACGATCGGAGTATATGCGTCGCACGGTCGCGGTCGCCTATGAGCATGAACTCGCCGTCGCCTGAGAAGGCGCGCCCTTCGCCGAGTTCGCGCGCCGCCTCGACGCGTTCGGTACGTACGCCTTCGCCCGTAAGCGCCTCGTGTGTCGCGTACGTGTCGTCTTCGACCCCCCACCATCTGTCGCGGTCGATACGGTCGGAGAGGGTGTAGAGAACCGTATCGATGTCAGGACAGACGAGGTTGCCGGCTATCTCGACATCGTCCCCCGTGTTGACGACGACGTTAAATCCGTCGAGCACGTCGCGCGCGCCGTCGATCACCTTCGGCGTACCCGTACCGCCGGAGATGAACGTCGTCATGTAAAGCTACCCAGACCCTGCTGGCGTTGCCCGTTGACGACCTCGCTCCAAGACCACCCGAGAGCTTCGAGTATACGTTCTATGGGGTTACGTACGGTCTTTTCGAGCATCTTGTCGCGGTCGACCTCGAACTCCTCAGGAACCTGTTCGGGGTACTCGAAGCAGACGACATCCGTCGGCGGATAGTCACCCTTGACGCGTTTTATATACAGACGTTTGGGCTTGCTACCGCTCGTAAAGTTGGTGCCTAAGTTCCTGTTTGCGTACTTCGCACCCGTTACCTGCGCCGTATCAGTGTCGTACGAGTCGAGCTTCTGACCGATTCCGCCCGGTATCCCCATATCGTCGTAGCCGTAGTCGCCGTCCTTGAAACGGTCGACGACATCGCGTACGTACCCCGAAACCTCGTCGAAGCCTGCGCCGTCAAGTATCATCTCTATGACCTCCTGCTGAACCTCCTTCGTCACGGGTGCAACGTCGCTTCTCTTGTACTCGAACCCCGTGATGTCGAGGTCGGGCGTACCGAGCGCCTTACCGTCCTTCCAGACGAGCTTTCCCGCGTAACGTTTCTTCCGTCCCGCCTGAAAGAACCTCTCGTAAAGCTTCTCGAACTCTATCTCCCACATATGCGTCTCCGCGTTGAAGCTTTCGAGGGCGAACGAGTCGTAGCTCTCGTTGACGACGGATTCGAGCGCCTCGCCCCTCTCCACGAGTTCGTCAGGGCTACCGTCGCCGAGTTCGACGAGCGTAGAGTCGGTGTTGTGGAGTACGATTCCCCCGACAGCGTCTACGAAGTTCTGGTTGTCCGCAACGGATATATCGTAGACGTAGCCGTCGTGTTCGGATTCCTCAACTACGGGTGCCCGACCCTCCCGGTAGTAGTCGCATGTGCGTACCGTGTAGCTCTCCTTCTCCTCTCTGTACTTCAGCGAGTGCTTCTTTCCGCGCTGTGTCAGGAGTACTGAGAGTCCGCCCGCGAGTTCCCTGCTCGTCGTCTCAAAGTCGAAGTTACGTTCGGCGTACCCGCTTGAATACCGTGGGAACTCGCGCGAACCGTCGCCGCGTACGAGCGCGTTGAGGAAGACGTTCTGTTCCTCCCTCGGTAGGTGGTAGACGAACCCCGGGACACGCTTCCTGTGCGACCTCTGACCTGCGAACTCGCGGAAGAAGACCGCCGAGAGTTCGTTCATCATCTGGAGCTTCTTCGTGGTGTCGTTGTAACTGACGCTTGTCTCCCCGTCCTGTGTACCGTAAGCGACGGTGCGCTCGTCGCCCGAGTCGGAAGCCGTTACACTCACAACAGCGTTCTCAAAGAGGCGGTCGTAGTCGCGCTTGAGCCTGTCGAGCTTCTCGCCGTTCCCCGACGCGATGCTCGCACCGAACTTTTCCGCCGACGTTTCCTCGGTGGAGGAACTCCCGTCGGCGACGAACCTCGCGAGTAGCCGGAGCAGTCCCCGAAACTCCTCGGAACCTACCTCGACCTTTCTCTGAACCTTGATAGTAGAGTCCCTGCCGCCGTCTCCTTCGTGACCGAACCAGACGTACTCGCCGTCCGTACGGACGCGCTTCGTCTTCTCTTTCGTCGCCCCACCGCGTCTGTCGACGTAGTCGCGCTCGTACCCGCGGAGCACCTCGTACACGTCTACCTCCTCAACGGTTTCAACCTCAGGGATCGACGGTACCCTGAGGGGTGCGTCCACATTCTCGGGCTCGCTCTCGGTGAGTTCTCCGTCCTTCTCCACAATGTACGAGTGGTCGCGTGTCGTTACCGACTCGCCGAACTTGTGCTGTAGGCGAACGACGTCCTTCTCCGTCGGGTGACGCATAACACCCTTGACACTTTTCCACTCGGCTTCCGCCTCATCGTTCACCGAGAGCGCCTCCCAGCCTTCGAGTGCGCGGTACTCCTTGCCCCCGTCTGCCGTGACTCTCCGTTTCGCAGTCTTCGCCTTCTCGAAAGCCTCCCGAATCGGGAGTACGCGTACGCGACCGTCCGAGTCGCGTAAGACCACAGGACGCTCTCCCGTCACGCTGTCACCGTACACCACCTCGTACCCCTCGTCCTCTACCATGTCGCGCGTATGCTCGATGACGGCGCGTCCTGTCGCGGTGACGGCGCTACCCATCTCGCGGTCGTACAGACGGAAACGCGGATACCCCGCTACGCCGTAGTACGACTGACCTACCCACTGGAAACTGCCGTTGCGCCCCGCGAGAACCGTATGGTTGTCTTCGACGGTGACGCAGTAGACGCGCCCGTCGTTCTCGCTCATCCCGCCGTTGCGGTGCATACGGAACGCGCCCTCGTTGTCGCTGAAACGTACACGCCAGACGCCTGAGTCACGGTTCACGAGCGGCTTGTAGCCGAGATGGACGGCGAGACGTACGACACCGTCCTTGAGGTCGTCGCTCTTAGTGGAGTAACGTATACCTGAATACGTATCACCGTCGCCGCGTATGAGCGCGTCGAAGAGATGCTCGAGCAACGATGCGTCGAGTTCAAAGACGAACCCCGGCAGACGTTTCTCCTCGCTCCCCGCGCCGCAGTTCTCGACGAGCCAGTCGGCGATTACGGCGTTACAGAAGCTTATCTGCCGCGCCTCCTCCAACGGGTTCAGACCCATACGCTCCAGAAGAGAGACGATGCGTTCACGTCCTTCTTCGTCCAACTGACCCAACTGTACCTTCTTCGACCGTCCGCGTTTCGTGTCCTCGTACCCCTTCGGCTCTATCTCGTAGACGCTCCCTTCGGCGACGTACCATCCGACGAGACGGAGCCAGTCACGGATGTCGTACTCCGCGGGGACGGACGAATGTTTCGCACCACGTTGGACGAGTACCTCGTCAGCCTCGTCCGCGACGACCGGGTTTTCGGAGACGTAACCCGGCGAGGATCTGTACGCCTTCCTGTTNGANTCGTANTCNAGCGCGTCGNCCGCGTCACCGANGGCTTTCTTGTAGCCCGCACCGCCCCCGTCGGTGTACAGGTACGCTGTTTCGGCGTCCCCTTCCTCGAGCAGACTGAACGTCTCAGGTTTACGCCCTTCGATAGCTTCGCCGTCGGGTATCTGATAGCCGGTGTAGTCGTTGAGTTTGCCCGCCTCCACGAAACGCGTCTCGCCGTCCGTCTCAACCAACATACGGTGGTTCGGGGTCACGGAGAAGTCGACGTACCGTGTCTCTATGTCGACCATCTCACCGTCGTACGCGTACTCCTGTGTTTCGACCACGCGTTTCGTCTCCACCTCCTGAGTGTCGGGGTCGATGGTGTACAGCGACTCGCCTACCTCCACCTCGTCGATGTCTTTGACGCCGTCCTCGCCGATCACCTCCGTCTCACCGTCGAAGCAGTTCATAACGACCTTTATTGCGTTTTGCTGGTCGTCGTACTTTTCGTACTTCTCGCTCCCCATATCGTGCTCGTCGCGCGCCGCCTTCTTCTTGTCGCGCTCCTCCAACAGCTCGGTCACGATGCTCTTCGTCAGACCCTCAGGCTCCTTACGGAAACGCACCTCGTCGCCGTCCGGCATACCTACTTCGTACGTCTCGCCGTCGTAGCCCTCACTGACCTTAGTTTCCGGGCTTGCGTTTACCGAAATCATCGACATCGGATAGAGCGACTGACCTACCCACTGGAACTTGCCACCCCGTCCCGCGAGAACGACGTGGTTGTCCTCCGCCGTCAGACAGTAGACGCTCCCTTCGTGATCCTCAACCGACGCGTTCACGCTCTTGTTGAACGAACCCCTCTTACCGAACGACACATACCATGTACCGTCGTCCTGTTTCTTCACTGTGGGCTTCTCGCCGCACCGTACCCCCAAGCGGATGATACCGTCCTTGAGAGCGTCGCTCTTTGTCCAGAACTTGTCGACGTTACCTGTGCGTTCTGAAGGTGTACCGTCGCCAGAAGCGGTGCTTCTGGCTGGCTCGTCAGACTTGGTCTGACGAACGTCGCCTTTGACCAGCGTCTCCAGAAGTACCTTCAGATGGCTCGCGTCGAGTCTGAAGACGAACTCAGGCAGACGTTTCTCTCCGCTCCCCGCGCCGCAGTTCTCGACCAACCAGTTGAGGAGGAGACGGTTCGAGAGGTTGATTCCGCGCGCGTCCGTCGAATAGTTAAGATCCATACGTTCCAGAAGGTCACGTATCTCGTCGCGTTCGTCGCCCTGCTGGTGTATGGTGATTTTATGATCGCCCGTCCCACCGTCGTATACGCTACCTTCCGTGACGTACCACCCGACGAGACGGAGCCAGTCGTCCATCCCAAAGCTCGTCGGCGTCGCACGGTGCTGTCTACCGGCTTTTAGTACCACGTCGTCCGCCACGTCCTCGACAGCCTCGTGGTGCCGCCTGTACGCCTCGATCGGAACGAGGTACTTGCCCGTCTTCTCCAGCTTCAACGAACCCGACGAGCCGTGTGCTAACTCCATCTCGTCACATACGGCGTCGGGTAGGTCGTGCCTGACGGAACGTAGGTCACGGTCGGCGTAGACGACGGCGTAACCTTGATCTACCTCGCGCCAGAACTCGAACGTTCCTTGACCCTCACCGTCCATCGGTTCGTGGTTGGGAAACGCGAAACGATCCGTGCCCGGTACGTCACGGTACTCGATAAACTCGAAGTCATCCGGCGTCTGGCTGTCCCAACGACGTTTGTTCGAGACCAGAAAACGGTGGTTCTCGGTAACCTTGAGATCGTGCGTGTTGCCGCTGACGTGGTGTAGCTCGCCGTACTCGTTTCCGTACTCGTGCGTTTCAGCGACCTCGTCCACCTCAACCTCAAACGTGTCGGGGTTAAGAGTGTATACTTCGTCACCTACCGAAACCGTCTTGATGTTCGTCACACCGTCGGGGGTTACGACCTCCGTGTCGCCGCTGAAACACGCAAGGTCTAGAACCGCGACGTTCTCACGTATACCGGTTATAGGCTCGAAGACCTCGCCGCCCTCGTACTCCTCGCCTCCGCCGCCTCCGCGTTTCGACGGAAGCACGAACTTACCGTGCGCCTTACGCAGTACGTAGATATCGACCACGTCGCTCGGCGTCGTCGCGTCTTCGAGCGAGCAACCGACGAAACGCGCGAGTTCNCGGAAGAAGTCNATGACNCCGACCTTGTCGTCTATACGGACGCATAGCTCCACATCCATCTTGTTGTATTCGAGGAGGCGGTCGGGGTCNTCCTCCCACAGGTCGCCTATCTTTCCCGTGTANGTCACCTTCGACTCGCCGAGTTCCTCCTCTGCGATCGCGTCGAGTCTGTACGATTCGAGTTCGGTGAAGTTCATACGCTGGTAGGCGTACAGGAGGTCGAACGTCGCGCGTCCCTTTACGGTCGGTCCGCCCCAGTCGTCGTGCCAGACGTTACCGACACGTGCGAGACGGTCGGCGTCCATACCGAGTTCGTCAAGCCGGTCTATTATGTACGGGAAGTCGAAGTCGTTACAGTTGTGAACCAGACAGTCCTCCGCGAAGAAGTTGCTCGTCGTCGTCTCTATGTCGTACGTCGCCTCCACCCCGGCTTCGTTCACCTCCTCCACCTCCACGAACACGAACCCCTCCCAGTCGTCCGCGGACGTGTCGTGCCGTTTGAGCGATACACCGCGCCTGTGTCTGTCCCTCCCGACGCGTCTCTCGTAACTACCTGTCTCGGCTTCGAAGAGGGCAGACGGCACGTCCTCGGTTCTACCGCTCTTACCGCCTTCAACCCCTTCCAGACGCTCCTTCTTCTCCGTGTGTCGCATGTGGGGCAGAACCTTCTCCTTGAGGACATCCAACTCACGCTCCGAGTCGGGGATACGAACCACATCGCCACACTCCTCGGCGTAGACGCCGACGCGCCGGAAGAGACGCGCGTACCAGTCGCGCGCCGACGGATTAGCCGCCGAGACTGTTACGTCCGACGTTACACAGCCGTCGCCGTCTATCACACCGGCGAGGAAGCGCGCAACGTATTCTTGGGGCATCTGAAACACGGCGGAAAGGTTGATATCGGCTTCGTTCTTGTCGCCGAAAGGAACACCAAGTCCGCCGAACGCACGCATCCTCGCGTAGTCAAGCACGCTCTGGGCGTAGCACCCTTTCCCATCGGGACGGAGGCTGTTATCGCCCGGGAACGCGTCGTGTAGCTCCTTCCGTGTGTTGTAGAACCTCACACCGTCTTCCTCCGACATCGTGCCGTCGGTCATCACGAGTCCCGCAAGGTATACCTCGTCCTCGGTGAGTTCCCTGTCGAGTTCTCTCTCGGTTCCCTTGTATCTCCACCCTCCGTCGGGAACGGCTACCCCGTACCGACGTTCTGCCCTTCTCATACGCTCCTTGTCACATACCGTCGGACACGGATGGTAGAGCGTCTCCTTCGAAACACCGAACTCCCCGGCGAGTCCCGAGACGGTTCCCGGCGGAAGCCCTTGCTTGAACGACCTGACGCCGTCCGGCTTCGCCTGCTTCTGCCTGTGGTCGGGGACGAGTTCGGACAGCGTCGGAACGTGGGTCTCTTCAACGTTGAGACTTCTCGG
>JGI1684J13235_1000280_pt1 | contig 19461 bp, 19 predicted proteins | sample PonA232FremontCA_2_FD_13235 | JGI IMG/M metagenome (IMG submission 13235) | reverse complement strand
ACCAGCAAAGAAGAACAGATCCACGGGCTGTTCGGGGTAGAGCTGGTCGAGACTATCAGAGAAGAGANGCCCGAACTGTTCGACGATGAGTTCGAAAAAGAAGTCCGAGAGACCTGTCGGCAGGCTTACGACGCAGAGATGGATATACTGGACTGGATATTCAGCGACGGTGAACTGGAGTTCCTACCCAGGGAGTACATAGACGAGTTCTTGAAAGACCGGTTCAATCAGAGTCTGGAGAACGTCGGTGTGAACCCGATGTTCGAAACGGACGATGAGTTACTGGAAGAGACTCGGTGGTTCGATGAGGATATCATGATGACGAAGGACAACGATTTCTTCAGCAAGCGGTCGACCACATACAACAAACACACCCAGAGCGTTACAGCCGAGGAGATGTTCTAACAGTGGCACAAGCAGAACTCACACAGGTCAGAGAACAGCATAAAGAACCCTTCTACTGGTTGAACGAGGACAGCAAGGAGTTCCTCAGGGAAGGATACCTTCTTGAAGGGGTCGAACCGAAAGAAAGGGTCAGGCAGATAGCAGAGCACGCTGAAGAGACCTTGGGTAAAGAGGGATTCGCAGACAGGTTCTACGACTACATGAGTCGGGGCTTCTACAGCCTTGCGAGCCCGGTCTGGGCGAACTTCGGGCTGGACAGAGGACTGCCTATCAGCTGTTTCGGTAGCTACATAGAAGATAACATGGAGAGTATCCTCTACACCCACGCCGAAGTGGGTGAAATGACCAAGTTAGGCGGAGGCACAAGCGGATACTTCGGTGAGCTTCGGCCAAGAGGTAGCCCGATAACGAACAACGGAAAGAGTAACGGGAGTTATAGCTTCACAGAGCTGTTCGACACCGCTATCAACGTGGTGAGTCAGGGCGAGACTCGTCGAGGGCAGTTTGCAGGATATATTGATGTTGAACATGACGACCTCAAGGAGTGGCTCAACATCAAGACCGAGGGTGATCCGGTACAGGACATTTACTACGGTGTCATTATCGGTGACGAGTGGTTCCAGGAGATGGTCGACGGGGATGAGGAGAAGAGGGAGACGTGGGCAGAGATCATCGAGACACGGATTAACGTCGGCGTCCCGTATATCATCTTCAGAGACAACATGAATGAGGGGAAGCCACAGGTCTACAAGGACAAGGACTACGAAATAAATGCATCCAACCTCTGTACCGAGATCGCACTACCAGCCACACCCGATGAGAGCTTCGTCTGCTGTCTCTCAAGTATGAACGCCCTCCACTACGACGAGTGGAAGGACACGGATGCGGTCGAAACCCTGACGTACTTCCTCGACGCCGTGATGGAGGAGTTCATCCAAGAAGCGGAAGGAACACGGTTCATGGAACGGGCTGTGCGGTTTGCGAAAAGACACAGAGCACTAGGGATCGGAGTCCTCGGTTGGCACAGTTACCTCCAGAGCAACATGATCCCGTTCGACAGCATGGAGGCGATGCGGAAGAACGAAGAGATATTCCGGACGATCAAAGAGAGAAGTTACGAGGCGAGCCAAGAGCTTGCCGATAGATTCGGTGAACCGGAGGTGCTTGAGGGATACGGAAGACGTAACACGACGACGATGAGTGTGGCTCCGACGAAGTCGAGTAGCGTCATTCTGGGTCAGGTAAGTCCGAGCATTGAGCCGCTGAAATCAAACTACTTCGTGCGGGACGGTGCGAAGCTGAAGTCAACGCAAAAGAACAGGTTCCTCCAGGCGATACTGGAAGAGCGAGGTAAGGACGACAGGGAAGTCTGGGACAGTATCGCAAGTAAGGACGGTAGCGTACAGCATCTCGACTGTCTGACGGGTGAGGAGAAAGAGGTCTTCAAAACCTTCGCCGAGATACCACAGATGGCGATCATCAATCAGGCGGCACAGCGGCAGAAGTACATAGATCAGGCACAGAGCCTGAACGTCTCGATTGACCCAAGTGAAGTCAGCGTAAAGGAGATCAATCAGCTCTACATAGAAGCTTGGAAGAAGGGTGTGAAGAGTCTCTACTACCAGCACAGCGTGAACGCCGCACAGAAGTTCAGCCGGGATATCCTCGAATGCAAAGCCTGCGAGGGCTAGTCTTCCGGTTCTGGTGGTCACACCGGCTTCGCCAGATCGACCTACCGGAGCGGTACGGTACCGAGAACCCGTTGGATGTCGGGGCGGCGGATCTGAACAAGGAGAAGGGCTTCTTCGAGACCAACGTTGCCGGGTACCAGACGGGTGGTTCGCTCGACCGGTAGCTACACCGTCTCGTCGGCTTCGTACTTCTCGCTCATCCTCTCCGCCTCGCGCGCGTAACGCTCCTCCGTCTCACCGTCGCGGACGGGTTCGAGCTTTTCGTCGGGCGCGTCGCGCGCCGCCGTGATACTGTCCGCCTGATGGGGACTCGAAAGCATCTTCTGGAGGTGTAAATGACGCGAACCGTCGGGTGTGGCGTAGACGAGTTCGAGCATGTTCTGAACCTCCTCGGAGTAGGCGCGTTCGACGAGCCAGACACGTGTTTCGTCGTCGGTCATACAGACAGTCACGGCGCGACCGTAAAATGCGCGTCGGTACGTTTTACACCGTCGCGCAACAACACCCGCCATGGAGGTACACAACGTAACCGAGGGTGCGGAGACGTTCACGTCGAACGCGTGGCTCGGAGTCGGCGAAAGGAACGTCCTCGTCGACGCAGGGAGCGCGGACGACGACCGCACCGTACGCCGGATCAGCGAACGTGTCGACACTCTCGACGCCGTCGTACTCACCCACCAGCACGGCGATCATATAGGTAGCCTCAACACGGTTCTCGATAGATTCGACGCGTCGCTCGCGGCGTACGCCAACCATCCGAGACGTGACGAAAGTCTCGAACAGGGCGACGAGGTACGTATCGGCGATGAGATCTGTAACGTCGTACACACGCCCGGACACGCCGACGACCACGTTTCGTTCGTCGGCGAGGGCGTCGTATTCACGGGCGACGTCGTTGTCTACAACGACGATGCTTTCGACGACGGTAGCTTCGGCAGGACGGACATGAGGGGTGCGTCGCGCGAGGAGCTTATCGAGAGCGTACGCCGTCTACTCGACAGTCTGCCTACCTCAGCCGAGTCGATGTACGCGGGGCACGGCGACGCGTACACGGGGGACGTTCACGGTGTCGTAGAACGCGCACTCGAACGCGCCGAGCGCAGGGAGCCGAAGTACTGAGACCGGGGACGAACACCAGCGTTATGTTTGACGCCGCGTTATTCATCCTATGACACTCACCGAGGAAGACGTATTTGATAGACTCCGTAACGTCGAGGATCCTGAGCTAGGCGAGAACGTCGTCTCATTGGAGATGGTGAAGAACATCAACATCGACGATGTCGAGGACACGGTTACGGTTCAGATGGATCTGCCCAACCCCGCGATGGAGGAGGATCTGCGCGACGCCGTCGTGAGAACCCTTGACGACACGGAGATGGACGTCGAGGTGGACTGGGTGACGCCCGACGAGGACTCGGAGGGCGAGATGCTACCCAACGTCGACAAGGTTATCGCCGTCTCGTCGGGCAAGGGCGGCGTCGGCAAGTCGACGGTGGCGGCGAACCTCGCATGCGCCCTCGCCCGTGACCACAACGTAGGCGTGCTCGACGCCGATGTCTACGGTCCCAACCTGCCGCGTATGTTCGGCGAGGCAGAGCCGCCGCGTGTCACCAAGGATGAGGAGATCATCCCCGCGTCGAAGTACGGCGTACGCGTCATGTCGATGGGGTACGTCGCAGGCGACGACAGCCCCGTGGTCTGGCGAGGCGCTATGGTTCACAAGGCTCTGACACAGCTACTCGACGACGTCCGCTGGGGCGAACTCGACTACCTCGTCGTCGACCTGCCCCCCGGTACAGGCGACGCACAGCTTACGATCGCACAGACCGTACCCGTCACGGGTGCGGTCGTCGTAACGACGCCACAGGAGGTCTCTGTCGACGACTCACGTAAGGGCGTAAAGATGTTCGAGAAGTCGGACGTCGATGTCGCGGGTATCATAGAGAACATGGCGGGCTTCGTCTGCCCCGACTGCGGCGAGGTTCACGACGTATTCGGAAGCGGCGGCGGCGAGGAACTCGCAGAGGAGTCAGACGTGCCCCTGCTCGGTAGCGTGCCTCTCGATCCGAGCGTACGTACGGCGTCGGACGAGGGCGAGCCTATCGTTGTCGGCGACGGGTCGCCCGCGCGCGAAGCGCTTCTGGAGACGGCGGAGGAGACGCGCGAGTCCGTCGACGACCTTGCGAAGAAGGAGCTTCCGATGCTGTGACCACCCGTGTAGCGACACGGTTTTAAGACGGCGCGTCTTTGCGTCGACATGGGGAGAAGCTACCGCGACAAGCTTGACTGCGAGACGGCGCTGACCTTCGACGACGTTCTTCTGCGCCCTTCGGAGTCGAGTGTTGAGCCTAACGAAGCCGACGTACGGACACGTGTATCCGCGAACCTCGACCTGAACATACCCGTCGTAAGCGCCGCGATGGATACGGTCACGGAGGCGTCGATGGCGACCGCGATGGCGCGTAACGGCGGTCTCGGCGTGGTTCACAGGAACATGAGCACCGAATCGCAGACGGCGGAGATACGTAAGGTCAAGGAGGCGGATCGTCTCGTGACACGCGATGTCGTCACGGCTTCGCCAGACGACACCGTCGACGACGCCGTGTCGCTCATGGAGCGCGAGAACGTCTCGGGTCTGCCCGTCGTCGACGATGGCGGCGAGCTCGTCGGCATCGTCAGCAACCGCGACCTACGTCCGATGCGCCGCAGGGGTGAGAAGAGCGTCGACGAGATCATGACGCGTGACGTCGTTACCGTAGGCGACGACTTCGCCGCGGAGGAGGCGCTCGAACTGATGCACGAGAACCGCGTCGAACGTCTCCCTGTCGTCGAGGGCGGTGAGGTACGCGGTATAGTTACTATGGACAGTATACTCCGTAGACGCGAGTACGACGACGCCGTCATGGACGACGAAGGCGGCTTGGCGGTCGCGGCGGCGGTATCGCCCTTCGACGCCGAACGCGCCGAGGCGCTTGACGAGGCGGGTGCGGACGCACTGATGGTCGACACGGCGCACGCACACAACACAAACGTCGTCGAAGGGGCACGTGAGATAGCCGACTCAGTCGACGCCGACGTTGTCGTGGGCAACATCGCCACCGAAGAGGCGGCGCGCGACGTCGCGGGCTTCGCAGACGGTCTCAAGGTCGGCGTCGGTCCGGGAAGCATCTGCACGACGCGTGTCGTATCGGGCGCAGGTATGCCACAGATTACGGCGGTCACGTCTGTCGCCGATGTCGCGGAGGAGTACGACGTGCCGGTTATCGCCGACGGCGGTATACGTTACTCGGGCGACATAGCGAAGTCCGTCGCGGCGGGCGCGGACGCAGTCATGCTCGGCTCCCTGCTCGCGGGTACGGACGAAGCGCCGGGACGGACGATCACGATCAAGGGCAAGAAGTACAAGCAGTACCGCGGCATGGGTAGCGTCGGCGCTATGACGGGCGGCGAGTCGAGCGACCGTTACTTCCAGGAGGAGCCGGATACCGACTACGTTCCCGAAGGCATCGAGGGTGCGATACCGTACCGCGGAACCGTCGAGGAACAGCTACATCAGCTCGTCGGCGGTCTCCAGAGCGGTATGGGGTACGTCGGAGCGCCAGAGATGGAGACGATGAAACAGAGGGCGCGTTTCGTACGTATCACGGATGCGGGACGTACCGAGAGCCATCCCCATGATGTTATGATAACCGACGAGGCACCCAACTACCGCGACGAGTAGGTCGCTACTCCTGCATCGCCTCGATACGCGATGCCATCTCCGCGAGCTTTCCGTCGAGGTCTTCGAGGAACCCTTCGGTGTCCTCGGTGCTTATAGCCCCCTGCGACGACGGCTCTATGAGGTTTTCCTCTTCGAGAACGCGGAGTGAGTACCTTATCTTGTGGTGCGGATATCCTGTCTCGTTACTCATCTTCACTATACCTATCGGCTCGTTCTCGTTCACCATCCTCAGAACCGTAAGATGGCGTTCGAGCATATCGACTTCTTTTTCCAGTCGGTCAATCATGCTTGTTTTTCTCTGGCATACATATCACTAACGTACGTTATCAAGCTTCCGGCTACCGACGGCTTGATACGGGACGCGGACGTACCGCCGACGCGGCGATGACGAGAAGTTACCCCCACTGAGCCTGAGAGTGACTGAGAACCTACACCGAGCCGCTTCTTAGACGAAACCCTCGTCGTCCTCAGCTTCGACACCGAGAACGTCGAGTTCTTCGACTGTAGCCGACGTTCCGAGTTCGTCCGCCAACGAAGGCTGTGTACGTCCGCCGTCGCCCGAAACGAGTTCCTTGACGTACGTCCCGCCCTCGGTATGTAGCTCGACGACAGCGCCGTCTTCTTCCGTATCGCCCGTCGCGTCGTATACCTCGCGCTCACGGAGCTTGTCGGCACGTCTGCGTTCGACGCGCTCAGGCGTGCGCTGTTCAACGCGTCCGACGAGGGTTTCGAGCGCCGCGTCGAGTTCGTCCTGTGAGACGTTGCGGTCGAAAGAGACGCGCGCCCTGTACCGTTTCGATGCGTCGGTGCCCTTGACACTCTCTACGGCGTCGCGGTCGACGCGCCGGAGTTCGCGTACCTCAACCTTTCCGTCGGCGCTGTCGTTGGCGTCGCTCTCCAAGGCGTCGGTGTCGATGTCGCGCCGCCGGGGGGATTCGACTTCCATCACGAACGGGCGTCCGTCGCCAAGCATCAGTGCGTCAACGTCCTCGCGCCCCGCGCCGTGGAAGACGGCTCTCGCACCATCCGTCGCGTCGATGAACGCGGGTGCGAGGAGTTCCTCGACGCTCTCGTCGACGATATAGCCGGTTCCGCCGCACGTTTCGCAGTCGTCGCCGTCGCGTACGCCGGTTCCTTCGCAGTCGTAGCATCCCCACTCGGTCTGCGAGATACCGCGTTCGAGCTTTCTGTAACGCCCGTAGAAGTAGACGGAGTGAACGTCGATCTCGACGGCGTCGCGCGCCACGTCGAACGTCACGGTCACGTCAGGACGGTCGAACCCGACCGAAGCGCCGACACGGTCGCCGAAACGTTTGCCGACCTCGCGGTTGAAATCCGAAGAGAACGAGGCAGAGTTGTCGTCGCCGTGGAGTTCTCCGAGTAGGCGCTCGTTCTCCTCTATAAGCGGAGGGGTGCGCGTACCGACGAGGAACGTGTCGAAGTCGTAGTCGGCGACGGCTTCGGCGGCGCGTTCCGCCCGGTCGTCGAACGACGCGAAGGCACCGTCGCAGACCCAGCAGTCGTCCGGGGGGGTCGTCTCGTACGGTTCATCGTCCTCCATGGCGACGGCGGTACGTAGAGCGCGCCCGCGTTCGCGCGAGGTCAGACCGTGGGAAAGTTCGGCGAAACGTCTGCCGAGACAGCCGTCGCATATCCCGCCCTCGGAGAGGACGGCGCGGGCTTCTTTGAGTAGGTTCATCGTAATGACCGAAGAGGTGGCGACGTTTGAAGCTTTCAGTTCTCTTTTTTATCTCAGTCCCTTAACTGCACGCCGGCGACCACAGATTTATTACTTTTCCTACCATATTCTACACGATGACCGAAATCGTGCGCACGGAAGGCGTTCTGGGAGGCGACCCGCGTATCGAGGGAACCCGCGTCGGAGTCCTACACGTCTACGAACTCGTCGTTGAGGGCGACTACCCCCCTGCCGACGTAGCCGACCAGTTCGGCGTTTCTCTCGGTGAGGTCTACACCGCATTAGCTTACTACCACGAGCATCCGGAGACGGTGCGCGAGGTTCGGCGTCGTCATGCCGACGCGGAGGAACGGCTCGCCGAGGAAGCTCTCGCACCGCCGCGCCCGCGTCAATGACCGTCTCGTTTCTGACCGACGAACACGTCCCACGGGTCTTCTGTACGGTGCTCCGCTCAAACGGGTATACGGTAGTTCGGGCGCGTGAGGCTTTCGGAGAGGAAACGGACGACGAGAAGCTACTGGAGCACTGTGAAAGCGAAGATCATCTGTTGGTCACCCATGACAAGAAGGACTTCGCCTCACATGGGTCGGACGCCGGGGTAATCGTTTACACCGACTCGAACTTCCTGCGCGACGAACCTGAGACAGCCGTCCGTACGGTTGAGCGTGTTTTAGACATGTATCCTACTTCGGAACTCCACGGCGAGGTCGTATGGCTCTCGCAGTGGCGGTCGTGAGGCTTCCCGGTTTAGCTCAGAACGATATCGTCGAACTCGTAATGCCTACGCGCGAGTTCCTTCGCCTTCGCTATGTTCTCGCCTTCCTTTCCGATAGCGAGACCCTTGTCGGTGTCGTCGACATCGACGTACGCGACCTTGCCGCCGTTCTCNTCGACGACCTCGACNNCCTCGATCGCGGCGGGCTGGAAGGCGTTTGCGACGAACTCCGCCTCATCGTCGGAGAACTCGACGACCTCGACCTCCCTGTCTATGCTTCTGCGTACGCGGTCGATGTTCGCGCCGCCCTTGCCTATCGCCTTCCCCATCTCGCCCGAATCGACGACGAATACCACGGTGTCGTCGTGTTCGATACAGTCACGTACGACGGCGTCCGTCATACGCTCGAACAGCGACATATACCTCATCTCCTCTTCTGTCAGCCGTAGTGTCATTTCCTACTCCGGCTTCCCTACCACGAGGTCGACGTCTCCCGTCCCCATGCTTATGGGCTGTCCGACTATGACGTTCTCAACGACGCCTTCGAGGTCGTCGTCCTCGCCATGAACCGCGGCGTCAAGGAGATGGTTGACGGTGACCTCGAATGCGGCGCGCGACAGTACGCTACCCTTCGAACCCGAGATACCGTGGCGTCCGATGCTCTGTATCTCGCCCGTCGTCGTCATAGCGTCGGCGACGAGCATGACGTGGCGTATGTCGACATCGAGACCCTGCTCCTCAAGCGTGCTTATCATCTCGTCGACGATGGCGTTACGCGCCGCCTCGATACCGAGCGCCTTGTGCGTCTCGTGGAGGTTGTTGGTGCGCGTCCGCGTCGAGTCGACGCCGTCTATACGCAGAACCTTCTTGAACTCGCTACCTTCGGTGTACAGGACGTACTCGTCGTTCTCCTCCTTACGTATGACGACGCGGTCGATCCCCTCGATACCTTTGAAGACGATCTCACGTAGCTCCTCGACGAGCTGGAGTAGTTCGCGGTACGACGGGTTCGAGGGTCCGAAAGAGACGGACGACTCGCCCTCGGTGACCTCGATACCGAGTTCGTCGTCTATCTTCTCGGCGATGTCGGCGACCGACAGGTTGCGCTCGTCAAGCATCTCCGAGTCGAGGTCTACGCGTACCTCCATCCCTGCAACGTCGATGGATATGTCGCCGACGGAGAGTATCTTGGTCGCCTCTATCTTCCAGACGACGTCGCGCGCCTCGTCGCGGTCGGTCGCGTACTCGTCCTCAAGATGAACCGTCATCATCGGTGTGTCCGGCTCCTTGCGCGCGTCGACGAGTTCGATCAGGCGCGGAAGCCCCTGCGTGACGTCTATTTCCGCAACACCCGCATAGTGAAAAGTATTCATGGTCATCTGCGTACCGGGTTCGCCGATCGACTGTGCGCTCACAGTACCGACGGGTTCGAGGGGATCGATACGTGTCTCCTCGTACCTCTCGGTCACCGCCTCCACAACCTGCTCTAGCTGTTCCTCGGTTACGTCACGTCCTTCGACGGCGTCGACAACGTCCTCACGTATCCTGTCGGGTAGCCCCGTCTCTTCGAGTCTCTGTTGTACGTTCATCAGTCATCCCCCGCGAACTCGGCTTTTGCTGTCTCTGAGTCGAACTCAGCGTCGAGTACCCTGTCGACAACCGCGTCGACATCGACGTCTTCGTCCTTGGGCATCTTCATCGGATCGACGCCGTCTTCGCCGTACTCGAACTGTACGATGTCGTCCTCCGCGTTCCGCACGGTTCCGTCGTACTGGGCTTCGAGTTCCTGAAGCGCGTTTATGAGTCTGCGCTGTAGGTAACCCGACTTCGACGTACGTACGGCGGTATCGACGAGACCTTCGCGTCCTCCCATGGCGTGGAAGAAGAACTCCTTGGGACCCAGACCTTCCTTGTACGAATGGCGGACGAAGCCGCGTGCGTCGGCGCTCAGGTCATCGGGCTTGAAGTGCGACAGCGTGCGGTTCTCGTATCCACGGTTTATGCGCTCGCCGCGGACCGCCTGCTGTCCGACGCACCCTGTCATCTGTGTCAGGTTGAGCATCGAGCCGCGCGCTCCTGAGTCAGCCATCACGACGCCGGGGTTGTCCTCGTCGAGGTACTGTTCGGCGATCTCGCCCGCCTCGTCGCGCGCCTGTCCGAGAGCCTGCATTATCTTCATCTCTACTGTCTCTTCAAGAGTGCGCCCCGGAAGCGATTCGAGTTCGCCGCGCTCGTACGTCTGTATGAGGTTTTCGACCTCGTCTTCGGCTTCCTGTATCGCAACGTCTATCTCGTCACGCGCCTCGTCGGGCAGATCCTCGTCGCTGATACCGAACGAGAAGCCGAAATGCATTATGGAACGTACGGCGAGCGCCGCCACGTCGTCGATGAAACGCCGCGCGCGGTTCTCGTCGAAGACCTTTGCGACCGTCTCGACTATCTCGCCGACGAAGCCGCCGACCGCCATCTCGTCTATCGTACCTTCGGCGAGTTCGCCGTCGTTGATAACCACCTCGTCGCCCGCGCTCGACTCGAACGTGAGATCGAGACCGTCGGGGAGGAGCACGGAGAAGACCTCGTCGCCCGTCCAGTAGGGTTCGCCGTCTTCCTCGCCCGCGGGTTCGGGCAGGTCGTTTACGCTTGTCTGTCTCAGAAGGTCAAGGACGGTAGCCTCGTCGAAACGGTTGTCGTCATGGGTCAATAGGTACGTTCCCGAGATGTGATCCTGTATCGCGCCTATGATAGGACCGCCGAAACGTGGCGACAGTATATGCTCCTGTACCTTCATCAGCACGTCTGCCTCGGCAAGCGCCTCCTCGCTCTGGAGAACGTGCATGTTCATCTCGTCGCCGTCGAAGTCTGCGTTGTACGGCGGACATACGGTCGTGTTAAGACGGAACGTCTTGTACGGCATGACGACGACCTCGTGCGCCATCATCGACATACGGTGGAGCGACGGCTGTCGGTTGAAAAGGACGACGTCGCCTTCGGTGAGATGACGCTCGACAGTCCATCCGAGTCCCTGAGGCTCGCCGTCGTCGTTCTCCTCAAGTATACGTTCGGCAAGCTCCTCCGAGTTGAGATCCTTGACCTTGAGACGGCGTCCGTCGGCACGTTTGACGTAGTTCGCTCCGGGATGTTCGTTAGGCCCACGTCGGACGTACTCCACGATTTCGTCGATGTTGTTCCGCGTGACCTTGACCTTCTGCGTCATCTCCTCCGCGATGCTCTCCGGAACCCCGATCTCGTTGACCGACAGCGTCGGATCGGGGGATATGACGGTACGCGACGAGTAGTTGACGCGTTTGCCGGAGAGAGAGCCACGGAAACGTCCCTCCTTACCCTTGAGACGTTGTGAAAGCGTCTTGAGCGGACGCCCCGAACGGTGGTGAGCGGGCGGGGTGCCCGAAATCTCGTTGTCCATGAACGTCGTGACGTGGTACTGGAGTAACTCCCAGAGGTCTTCGATTATGAGTTGGGGCGAACCCGCCTCGCGGTTCTCCATGAACCGCTGGTTGATACGTATGATGTCGACCATCTTGTGGGTCAGATCGTCCTCGCTCCTCTGTCCGCTGTCGAGCGTAATCGACGGACGCGCCGTCACGGGCGGGACGGGCAGGACGGTCAGTATCATCCACTCAGGACGCGTCCGTTCGGGGTTGATACCGAGAGGTTCGAGATCCTCGTCGGGTATACGTTCGAACCTGTCACGTATGTCGCTCGGCATAAGCTTCCCTCCGTCCTCGTAGTACGTCGTCGGCTTGTCGTGGCTAACCTCCTTCTGCTCGGCGTCGCAGTACGGGCAGACGTTGTTCTTACGCGCCTCACGTATAGCCGACTTGGTTATCTTGTCGAGATCCTCTTCGAGAGCCTCGGCGGTTGCGAGCTTGTCCCTGTACTTCTCTTTCTGTGTCGGTGAGAGAAGGAGACGCGCGCATTCGTGGCACGTACCACGGAGGAGACGACGTATAAGCTTCGAGAACCCGGGATGGACGACGGGCGCGGCAAGCTCTATATGTCCGAAATGCCCCTCGCACTGTCCGCTCCTCTTGCCGCAGGTCTTGCACTGAAGACCCGGGTCGATGACACCGAGACGCGGATCCATAAGACCCATGTCGATGGGGAATCCGTCGTCGTCGTAGGTGTCCGCCGTAATTATCTTTGTCACCGACATCTCGCGGTAGTCCTGCGGACTCATCAGACCGAACTCTACCGTGTCTATCGTCTTGGGTGTGTTCGTGCTCATACAGCGTCCTCCAGTTCGAGTCTGGGAGCGATACCTAACGACTTCATCTCGTCAAGGAGTAGCTTGAAGGCGTAGCTCATCTCCACACGGTGTATGTTGCTCTCCTCGCCGCAGTTGGGGCAGTAGACGCGGTTCTGGCGCGAGTCCTCGGTCGCCGTCATACCGCATTCGTCGCATACGAATATCATCTCGCGGTCGGACTCGTCAAGGAGGCGATCCTTGAGTGCGAGCGCCGCGCCGTGTCCTATGAGAACGTCGCGCTCCATCTCCCCTATACGTAGACCGCCCTCGCGCGCGCGTCCTTCGGTGGGCTGGCGCGTCAGAACCTGTACGGGTCCGTGCGAACGCGCGTGTATCTTGTTGCTCACCATATGGTGGAGCTTCTGGTAGAGTATGACGCCCGTGTAGACCTCCGCCTCTATCTTCTCGCCCGTGATCCCGGAGTACATCTCTTCCTTGCCCGAACGTTTGAAGCCGCGGTCGGCGACAGCATCGCGTAGCTCCTCCTCGTCCTCGCCCGTGAAAGGCGTGCCGTCGACGCGGCGTCCTTCGAGAGCACCCGCCTTACCGCCGAGCATCTCCAGAACGTGCCCGACGGTCATACGCGAAGGCAGTGCGTGCGGGTTTATGATGAGGTCGGGAACGACGCCGTCCTCGGTGAAAGGCATGTCCTCCTGCTTGGCGATATGCCCCGCGACGCCTTTCTGACCGTGGCGCGACGCGAACTTGTCGCCGAGTTCGGGTACGCGCTGGTCGCGGACGCGCACCTTGGCGAGCTGGTTCCCTTCCTCGTTCTCCATACGCATCACCGTGTCGACGATACCCGACTCGTTCGACCGTACGGTGACGGAGGTCTCGCGCCTCTTCTGCGGCGATATACCGCCCATGTCGTCGGGTTCTTCGAGGAAACGTGGCGGCGATGTCTTGCCTATGAGTACGGCGTTGGAGCCGACGGGCGTCTCAGGGTTGATCAGACCGTCCTCGTCGAGGTTCTTGTAAGCCTCCTCGCCCTTGTGCCCGCGTACGTCGTCGTCGGGTATCTCGAAACGATCCTCCTGACCGCCGGGATAGTGGCGACCCTCGCCCTCGTACGTTCTGAAGAAATGGGAGCGTGCGAGACCGCGGTCGACGCTTCCCTGATTGAGTATGAGGGCGTCCTCTATGTTGAACCCCTCGTACGACATAACGGCGACGACGAAGTTCTGTCCCGCGGGACGTTCGCCGTAGCCGATCGCGTCGCCCGTCTGTGTCTTGACCGAAGGCACCTGCGGGTAGTGCATAAGATGCATCTGCGTGTCGGCGCGGACGCGGTAGTTCGCCGACGGCAGACCGAGCGACTGCTTCACCATGCCCGCGCCCATCGTGATACGTGGCGAGGCGTTATGCTCCGGATACGGAACCATGCCGCCGCCTATACCGAGTATAAGAGACGGGTCGAGTTCGAGATGCGTATGGTCGTCGGTAACGTCCTCCTCCTCGACGGCGACGAGTATATCCTCCTCCTCGTTGGCGTCGATGTACTCGACGAGACCCGCCTCGACGAGATCCTCGAACTCTATCTCGCCGTCTTCGAGCATCTCTATATGCTCCTGATCCACCATCGGTTCGCCGTCACGTACGACGATAAGTGGGCGACGGGCGCGTCCGGGTCCCGACTCGACGAAGACCTCGCGCGTCCTATCGTCCATATAGACGTTTATCTGTTCGCTTACCTCCCCGCGTCTGCGCGCCAGCTTCAGACCATCTACGAGACGTTCGGGTTCTCCGTGCGTGCCGACGAGGCTACCGTCGACGTATACCTTGGATTCCTGTGTTGACATTTAATCTGCCTCCGCTTCTCCGGTTTCCTCCGCCGTCGTTTCCGCGGCTTCGTCCTCTTGCTCCTCACCCGTTTCTTCCTCCTCCAGATCGACGTCGTGCGCTATGCTCTCGACGCCGAGTTCGGCGAGCTTCCTGTCGAGCGTCGACTTGTCCTCGACGCCTTTCGATATCTCGACGCTCTGCGCGAAGTTCTTGACGAGACCGCAGTTGGGTCCTTCAGGCGTCTCGCCGGGGCAGATACGTCCCCACTGAGTGCTGTGTAGGTCGCGCGCCTCGAAATGCGGCTGTGCGCGTGACAGAGGCGAGACGACACGGCGTAGATGCGAAAGAACCGCCATATGGTCGGCGCGGTCGAGCAACTGAGCGACGCCGCTTCTTCCTCCGACCCAGTTACCCGTCGCGAGCGGATGTTCGAGACGCTCGGTCAGAACGTCGGAGCGCACCACGGTGTCGACGCGCAGGTCACGGTTACGCATGTTGGCGCGTTCCAACTGGTACTTCACGTCGCGCGCGAGCTTGTTGAGCGCGACGCGGAAGAGATCCTCCATAAGGTCGCCCGAAATCTTGAGACGTTTGTTCGAGTAGTGATCCTTATCATCGGGCGTACGCGTACCCAGAGCGAGTTCGAAGCAGGTCTCCGCCATTCTGCACAGGTAGTGCGCCTTCGAGAGACGTACCTCGGCGTCGTTGTCGCTCACGTCTTCGAGATGGGGGAGGAGGTAACGGTCTATAACGTAGTCGGCGCGTTTGCGCTGGTACTCCTCCGCCTGTCCGCGCGCGACCTTCTGACCCAGAAGCTCCATAGCCTCGTCTTGGGTCTCGACCTCTGCCTCCTCAAGGTTTTCGAGCATGTACTTCACGATCTCGGGGTCGTTGGAGACGGAGTTAACTATCTCCTCGTCGGTCTCAAGACCGAGTGCACGTACGAGGGTGACGAAGTTTATGTTGTTTGAGACGCTGGGGAACGAAACCTCAAGAAGCGAGTCGCGTCCGCGTTCGACGACAACGAGCGCGCGGTATCCCTGACGGTGCGAGAAGACCTTGGCTACCTGTATATCGTCGCCGTACTTGGTGTCACGTTCGGCGAGTATGGTGTTAGGCGCGAGATCCTCGCTCGTCATCAGGACGCGCTCGCTTCCGTTTACGACGAAGTAACCGCCGGGGTCGGCGGGATCCTCGCCCTGCTTGATGAGTTCGTCCTTGTCGAGGCTGTTGAGGTTGCACGCCTTGCTCCTCATCATGATGGGCAGATCGCCGATGTACGTCGTCGTGGGTTCGTACTCGCGATCGCCCTCCACGATCTGCATCTCCATATCCATCGGCGCGCTGTACGTGATGTTCCGTAGGCGCGCCTCCTGTGGGTACAGGGGTTCCTCGCTACCGTCGGCTTCCTGAACGACGGGCTTACCGACGCTGACCTCGCCGAGACGGACGTAGACCTCCTCCTCGCCCTCCTTCTCGCCGATGTCTGTGTCTATGGTCTCCTGCTCGTCCACGACCCTCTGCATGCCGTGGTCGAGGAAGTTGTTGTACGACTCTATATGGTGTTCAGCCACCCTGTCGGCGTCGAAGTACGCGTCTGCTAGCTTTCTCCTTTCCATGTTTTATTCGTCCACTATAATACGGTACGCCACCGCCTCGTCCGCGGTGGGCGATTCCCTGACAACCTTGACGACATCGCCGGGTTCGCCGTCGGTCTCCTTTATCGCCGCGTCGAGTCTGCCGATCTTGGGTAGGTCTGTCTTCCTTATCTCGTACCTATCGGTCAGTTCCTCAACCTCGTCCTCGTCGAGAACGGTATGTTCCGGCACCATCTCGTGGTCGAGGGCGTTGTACTTACTCATTGTTCCTCTCTTCTGAAAAACTCCGTAGCATCGGGCGTTGAGTTTATAGAAACGCCGACACTAAACCTTTGTCTTTTAACCGTCAGAGGTCGCCCCAAGCCTTCTTTGCGCGTCCCCATGACGACATGTCGGCTATCCACCGTGCGGCGACGAACTTCTTGAGGAACTTACCGGGGGTTCCCCCGAACGTCTTGAGCGGGAACTTAACCCCCGGAGGTACCTTAACGTCGTGTGCGACAGCCTTCTCGCCGACGGAAATAAGCGTCCCCTTGTCGTCATACCTCCATCTCTTGAGCGGACGGTCGTCGATGGCGCGCGCCACGTTCTCGCCCGCAACCTCAGCCGCCTGCCAAGCCGCCTGCGCCGTCGGTGGCGCGGGTTCGTCGTCCTGTTCTATGAGTGCGGTGTCGCCTATAGCGAAGACTCCTTCCTCGTTGGTCGTGAAGTCCGAAGACGCCTGTATACGTCTGCTCCGGTCGTCGGCTTCGATACCGTCGATGTCGATGTCGCGCCCCGTGATACCGCCCGTCCAGAGAAGTACGTCGTAGCTTAGCTCGGTCTTGTACCCCTCGCCGTCCTCCTTCTCGCCTATGTAGGCGGTGTCGTCGTCCACCTCACCGATGAAGTCGCCCGTGAGTATCCCGACGCCGCGCTCCTCAAGCATCTCTGCGAGACGGTTTTGGAGACCGGGTTCGCCGGGCGGGAAGACGTTGTCGAGACCTTCGACGAGGTAGATTTCGACGGGGAGGCTGTCTTCGTCACGTAGCTCCGCGATCTCGCCACAGCTCTGTATCCCGGAGAGACCAGCGCCGCCTACGACGACGCGAGCGGGGTCGTCTTCGGTCGCTTCCTCGGCGGCGGAGACGACTTCGTCGTGTATCTCCAGCGCGTCGTCGAGCGACTTGAGCGTGAGTGCGTGCTCCTCCAGACCCGGAATACCGAAGAAGGCTGTCTGACTCCCGACGCAGACGAGTAGGTAGTCGTAGTCGATCCTGTCGCCGCCTTCGAGCGAGACAGCCTTCTCGTCCGTATCCACCTCAACCGCGCGCCCCTGTACGAACTCCGTCGAACGGTCGGCTATCGTCTCAACGGGGATGGTGACGTTCTCCTGTACTTCGGGGTCACGTATCACGCGGTGAGACTCGTGTAGAACGAGATGGTAGTCGATGTCCGATACCCATGTAATCTCCGCGTCGTCAAGCGTCCTCTGTAACTTCTTTACCGACCCCGCCCCCGCGTATCCCGAACCGAGTACCACTACATTGTCAGCCATGTTCGTGGTATTGGTGACGTGTGTTATAGATTCTGTCATTTCCGCGCGTCCGCGAGGACAGATTACGGTATGCGTAACGGTGAAGAAGCGCGAGGGGCACGGGAACGCAACTCAGTCGGCTATCTCTGTCTCTGCGTCGGTCTCAGCGTCCTGTTCGTCACCCAAGTCGTCGTTGAGNTCGTACAGCGTCTGCCTGCCGTCGGTGAGACACGGTACCTGTTCGACGATGCCTTCCTCCGTCAGACGGTTGAGGGCGTAACGTACGGTACGTACGGAGAGACGCGTCTCCTCCGATATCTCCTTCTGGGTCATCTGGCGGTTGTATTCGAGAACCTTGAAGACGAGCTTGGCGCTCGGCGGTAGCTCGTCTATCTTCTCCTCTACCTTACCGTCCGTGGCAAAAACACTCACCAGTCATTGTCAACTCCTTACCATCTTGTTCTTCCGCTACGGACATAAAGCTTTCCGTTTCCTATGACCGGCGCGTATATTTCGGCGCGAGATATTACCGTGGAGCATAGAAGCCGATCGGGGCTAATCCTCCTCTTCGTCCTCGACGTACCTGTCCAGCCCCTCAATAACCTCGAAGTCAACGTATCCCTCGTCCACGAGTACGTCGGGGACTGCGACCGTGCCGTCCTCGCGCTGGTTCTGTTCAAGTATAGCGCAGAGGGCGCGTTGCGTGGCGAGCGCCGTCGAGTTGAGCGTATGCGCCGTCCGGTTGTCTTCGCCGCGTATACGGACGCTTAACTTACGCGCCTGATAGTCGGTGCAGTTGGAGCACGAGACGAGTTCGCGGTAACGATCCTGCGCGGGGAACCACGCTTCGAGGTCGAACTTCTTCGCCGCGTTGTCGTTCATGTCGCCCGTACAGACGTTGACGACGCGGTAGTGGAGACCGAGGTCGCGGAACAACGACTCGAAGTTGTCGCGGAGTTCGCCGAAGATCTCCCAAGAGTCATCGGGTTCGCAGAAGACGTACTGCTCGACCTTCTCGAACTCGTGGACGCGGAAGATGCCCTTAGTGTCCTTACCGTGCGAACCAGCCTCGCGTCTGAAGCACGTCGAGACGCCGGCGTACTTGCGCGGGAGGGACGCGGGTTCGAGTATCTCGTCGTAATGGTACGACGCGAGCGTCTGTTCTGACGTGGCGATGAGGTACAGATCCTCACCCTCGACGCCGTAAAGCTGTTCCTCGAAGTCGTCGAGTTCCGCAGACGCCTCCATCGCCTCGTGCCCCAGAGCGTGGGGCGTCCGCATCGGCGTGAAGCCGCGTTGAGTCAGGCGGTCAATGGCGAAACGCTGTAACGCGAGGTTGAGCGCAACGAGTTCGTTCTTGAGGTAGAAGAAACGGCTCCCGACTATCTCGGACGCCTTCTCCGTATCCGCAAGGTCGCGCTCCTCGACGATGTCGGCGTGGGGCGTGACGTCGAAACCGTGCGCGGGCTTGTCGCCCCACCGCGCGACCTCGACGTTGTCGTCCTCGCCGTCGCCCGACGGCACCGAGTCGTGTAGAACGTTTCCGATCCGGTAACGGAGTTCGTCGCGCTCGTCCTTGAGGCGCTCCTCCTTCTCTTCGAGCGCGGCGATCTCGTCCTTTATCTCCTTCACGCGCGCGATTTCTTCGTCTGCGTCTTCCCCTTCCCCCTTCTTCTCCGCGACCTTACGCGAAAGCTCGTTACGCTCCTGCCTCAGCGAGTCGGCACGTTGGCGTACTTCGCGCCAGTCATTGTCAAGTTCGCGCACCTCGTCGACGCGCGATAAGTCCTTGTCTCGGCGCTCCTCCGACTTCTTTACCGTCTCAGGTTCGTCGCGGAACAGTTCCATCGAGAGCATCTTGGTGGTCGCCCGTTCGGCGTTACGGTGTTTAACCTTTGCCAATCGAACCTTATTTATGCCGAGATAGCTTACCGATGCGTATGAGCAAGAAATCAAAGGCGAAGAAAAAACGTCTGGCGAAGAAGGAGAGACAGAACCAGCGTGTTCCGGCGTGGGTCATCATGAAGACGAACCAAGAGGTCATGCGTAGCCCCAAGAGACGCCACT
>JGI1684J13235_1000279_pt1 | contig 19498 bp, 18 predicted proteins | sample PonA232FremontCA_2_FD_13235 | JGI IMG/M metagenome (IMG submission 13235) | reverse complement strand
TCTTGATCCAGTAGGTCAAGATTGCCCGAATTTTATTCCTGCAACAAGAAAAAATTCAAATACAAACAGCTAATTGAATTCTAGAACAAAAAAGCCGTGTTAAAGCAAAAGTATTATATTAAGCTATTGGTACAACTTGGATATATTTAAGCAGCAGCTGGGTGGATCGCTGTGCGACTTAGCAAAAGCGAGCCACCCAGCTGCTGCTTAAAGTTGCCTTCTAGTACTAAAAATATTCATTTTTTGGCTGAACTAAAATTAGGAATTGTTGGCTACCGTTATATCAATATTGACATATCCAATCCGGTCGTGCTAATAGGATCTTCAAAAGTTGCTTAATTCCCACTAATCCAAAACTCTTTTGAAGGTATAAGACATGATCAATTACACTCCCACCATCTGTCCATATTGCGGTGTCGGCTGCGGCATGCTCCTGGAGGAGCAAGAAGGGCTCTTGACCGGAACCTTGCCCCTGAAGTCTCATCCGGTTAGCCAAGGCTCCTTGTGCATCAAGGGCTGGAACGCCAATGAGTTCGTCCACAGCGAAAAGAGGCTGCAATCCCCTTTAATCAGAAAGGACGGCAAGTTGAAGGAGGCCTCTTGGGATGAGGCAATCGGCTACGTGGCCGAGAACCTGGGCCGGATTCGGGATACCTACGGACCGGATGCACTGTCCTTTCTTAGTTGCGCCAGGGCCACCAATGAGGAGAACTTTCTGTACATGAAACTGGTCAGGTCCATTTTCAAGACCAACAATGTGGACCATTGCGCCCGGGTCTGACATGCCCCTACTGTAGCCGGTCTGGCTAAAGCATTTGGCAGCGGGGCAATGACAAACTCTATTTCCGAGTTATTGGAGACCGACTGCATCCTGATCATCGGGTCCAACCCAACTGAGGCCCATCCCATTTTCGGTGGCTGGATGTTAAGGGCCAAGGAGATGGGAGCCAAGATCATCGTGGTGGATCCCAGAAAGACCCAGATAGCCAGGTACGCAGATCTGCACCTGCGTCCATACCTGGGCAGCGACATAGCCCTGGTAAACGGCATGATGCGGGTAATCATCGAACAGAACCTTCATAGCCAGGAATTCATCCAGGAAAGGACCGAGGGCTTCGAGGCCCTGAAAGCCAAGGTCGATGAATATCCCCTGGAGAGGGTGGAGGAGCTGAGCGGCATAGGCCGGGAGGACATTCAGGCTGCGGCCAAGCTCTATGCCGGGTCTGACAAGTCCACTATTTGCTACACCTTGGGAATCACCGAGCATACATGCGGAACGAACGGGGTTCTCTCGCTGGCCAATCTAGCCATGCTCACCGGGCACATTGGCAAGAGGGGCACAGGGGTGAATCCGCTAAGGGGCCAGAACAATGTCCAGGGTGCCTGCGACATGGGGGCACTGCCCAATGTCTTTTCCGGGTATCAGCCTGTAACCGTGGAGAGTACCCGCAGCAAGTTTGAACAGGCCTGGGGCACTGAACTGCCCTCGGAGCTTGGACTGACCGAGATCGAGATGTTCGATGCGGCTGATCAGGGTCAAGTCAAAGGGATGTATATCTTTGGAGAAAATCCCTTGTTGGGTGACCCCAATGTGAATCATGTACGCAAGGCCTTGGGCAAGCTGGAATTCCTGGTGGTGCAGGACATCTTTATGACCGAGGTGGGCCAGATAGCTGATGTCGTCCTGCCGGGCGCCTGCTTTGCCGAGGCAGACGGCACCTTCACCAATTCCGAGCGCAGGGTCCAGAGGGTCAGAAAGGCGGTGGAACCTATGGGCCAAGCCATGCCCAACTGGGAGGTCTTTTGCATGCTTGCAAGCAAGCTGGGCAGTAATATATTCAATTATCAGTCAGCTGAAGATATCTTCCGGGAGATATCCGAGCTTACCCCATCCTACGGCGGGATGAGCTATGAAAGACTGAACTGTGCCGAGAGCCTGCAATGGCCATGCACCTCAACGGATCATCCCGGCACCAGCTTTTTGCACAAGGATAATTTCGCCAAGGGAGTGGGGAGCTTTAACCCGGTAGACTATACACCTCCTGCCGAGCTACCGGACAATGACTATCCATTGCAGTTGATTACCGGCCGGGACCTGTACCATTACAACACCGGGAGTATGACCAGGAATTGTCCTAAACTGATGCATGAGCTCTCCGAAAACTATGTGGAGATAAATCCATTGGATGCCAAGGAGCTGGACATCCAGGATGCTACCCTGGTCCATGCCAGCTCCAGGAGGGGGTCTATCAAGGTCAAGGCCATGCTTTCGGAGAGGGTTTATCAGGGAACTGTCTTTATGTCCTTTCACTTTCCGGATTCAGTAACCAACGTCTTAACCAACGATGCCGTGGACCCTATAACCAAGACCCCGGAATACGATGTCTGCGCCATCCGCCTGGACAAGCTGGCACAATATTAGGGGACAGGACAGCAAGGTCAACGACTTTGTGATGAACGACAAATGTGCAGCAGGCACGGGAACTAATTAAACCAATAGAACCAATTAAACTAAAATATTCAGCTGCTCATGGAACAAAAGCGCGACCACCCCATTAACCAGGCAGCGCCGGCAATAGTAGTGCCGTAAAACAGTTTGGGCTTATTGTTATCCAAAAATTGTCCAATAGTATCATTAACCAGGGTAGTTCCGGTAATAACAAGTAAATCGGCCCAATCTATGGCATCTTTAGTTGTCTCAGGACCTTCAATCCTGATATTGAACATATTTTCGCCTATGTTCTCGGGATCCATATCCACTGCACGTGTAGAAAAGGACTCAGACAAGATTTCGACGAATCGTGGTTGAAATCCGATTATTGTTATTTTTGGCTCAGTGAAGTGCTGATTAATAAAATTACTTAAATTATAAGCGCACTTAGCTGGTTCTGTATCCCTACAGTGAATTGTGCCTTCAATCTTGCCCAGATACTTTAATACAGCATTTAAGGTTGAGACAAAGACTGCCCTTTGGAAATTATCATTTAACTCCATTGCTATAATATCACCAAGGCTGCCCTCATAGTCTCCAAACTGGTCTGTATAGGCCTGACCTGCAAATCCTTCAAATTCAGCCTGCATCAGCTTTTCTTTCCCCTTTTGTAGAGGAAAATCCTTCTTTTCTGGCTCACCGATAGCCTCATTGGTGCTAAGCGGTCTGGCCTTAACAGTCACATAGTTATCCAGCAAGTTATGTTCATTAAAAAGGCCCCAGGCATTGGATTTTAAGTCCTGCCAGAATTGAGACATATTTTCTCCTTTATTTATAATCAGCCTTGGACTTTGGACTTTTGCCAATAGCCCCAAACGAATAACGGCACTAACATTTTCTTGTTCTGGGCTCAACTAAATAAAAAAGGATTGCTATTATACTGCCAAGTACCGATAGCTAAGTTTTAATCATCGATTCAAGTCCAATAATTTCCCTTCTGGAGAATCTAGTAACATACTCATAGCGTGGTTTACTTAAAACTTCATTGGTTTGTCCAAATTGAAGCAGTTCACCCTGTTTAATAAATGCCACCTTATTGGCAAGATACCAGACATCATCCTGGTTGTGGGTTATATGAAGAACTGTTGTATTGTGCATTTTTAGAAATTTATCAATCATCCCCATAAGTGCTTCCCTGGCAAGAAAGACACATCTCGTCCTGCTTTTTGGAATATGCTTCTCTGCATACAGGGCATATACCTAACTCTCCTTTCTTTATCCTGCTATTCATATCTGTAACTTGCACCTCCCTGCAGGAAAAGAGATTCCTTTCAGCCTCCAGGATACTGTTCAAAAGGACTTCAATAGGAAATTCATTTTTGGGGACCAAATGAGCCACAGTAGTATTTGATCCAAAGACCAGAATACAGTCTGCCTCCTCGAGTTCCCTTAAGTAGTTGGTCATTGAAGCACAGTTAAAGATTCTTTTATGCAGCAGGTATAAAAGCAAACTTAAACTTTGATCTTCGCTATGTCAATATTGATATATCGAAATATAGTATTGGGTTGTTTTATTTTTGTCTGTATGCTAAAATATTTCGTTATGAATGATTCTAACAAGTTAAATTTTAAAACAAAAATCTGGATAGAAAATGAATCCGGACAGATTGTGCTTGGACAGGGGCGGATACGGATGCTTGAGACAATTGATCAGACAGGATCAATCAACGCTGCAGCTAAAGCCATGGGAATAAGTTACAAGGCTATATGGGAACGGCTTAAACTCACCGAAGAACGTCTTGGCAAGGTGCTGGTTATCCGTAAAAAGGGAGGTGCAGCTGGTGGCGCTTCCAAACTTTCAGATTATGCCTATCAACTCATTGAGAGTTTTAATGAACTACAAAAGGATGTGGTCAAATGCGATGATCAAAAGTTCAATCGGATCTTAAGGCCTGTGCTTGAATAAAATTAAAATTTGTAGTTTATACAACCCGGGTTTCCGGATAGAAACTAACTAGCTATACTTAAGAATATCTTTTCTATTCTTAGGAACTTGTCTGCTGAATGGACAGAGAGTCCTTTTTTTTTGAATAGCGAAGGTGAAGGGAAGTCCTTTGCAACGGGTGCTGCGTAGTATGCAAGTGTTTATCAGGGGCAGTGTCCGCTTGTTGCTGTAACATACGGGCACTGCCTATTTTAGGTTGGACAGAGAGTCCTTTTTTTGAATAGCGAAGGTGAAGGGAAGTCCTTTGCAACGGGTGCTGCGTAGCATGCAAGTGTTTATCAGGGGCAGTGTCCGCTTGTTGCTGTAACATACGGGCACTGCCTATTTTAGGTTGTTAACTCTGTTTTAGCTTTTTTGCAGTCTCTGCCACCCTTTGTCCCAATTTGCGGCCGTTTTCAGCTGTTTTCTCGTCAGGAGCGCCGGAGCAAGCTGTCCCGTAATGGCCAGTGGCGCTCAGGGGGTCTCCCACTATTATCATCCCGTAGATCATGAGGGCTTGGATAATGGACATCATGGTAGTCTCTTTCCCTCCGGTTGGATCTCCGGAAGTGGCAAACGTGGCCCCCACCTTGCCCTCCATTTTCTTGCGGGATCCGATAAAGTCGTCCAGGACTTTCTTAACTTCCGCTGCCATCACCCCGAAATAAACCGGGGAACCGACGATTACCCCATCCGAGGACTCGAATTCGGATTGAGTGACATCCTGGGTGGATCTGACCAGGACCTCGGCGTCTTCTACTTGATTTACCCCTTCTGCTATGGTTTCAGCCAATTGTTTGGTATTTCCCCCCTTGGAAAAATATAAAACCAGGATTTGCATATCCACCTCCTTTTCAGATATAGTTGTTTTGCTTTAAATAATAAACGATAACCAAAATCGTTCACAGGTTCAAGATTTAGAAAGAAGATTTAGAGAATAAGAATTTGGAGTGGGAGTGACAGTGAGTAGTATTTTCTCTCAAGATCCGGCCAAGCCTTTCCAGTTGGTCAAGTTCCTGTCCTGGAGTTCGCTTGTGCTCATTGTGGGAATGAGTATCTTTATAGTGGTGATACTGGGTAATTATGCACAAAAGACAGTGGTGGAAAAGGACAAGGATTTTGCCCTGCTTTTGAGTGAAAATTTAAATCACCAGGTGTTCCAAAGGTTTATTTTGCCTACTGTTATGGGGTTTGGAGAAGTGCAACTGGAGAGGGAAGCACAGTACGAGCGATTGGATCAAGTTGTCAAGTCCACCATACACGGATTTAAAATGTTAAACCTGAGGATTTACGATCTCGATAAAGAGGTTTCCTATTCCATGAGCGAATCCGAGGTGGGAAAGACCGATTTGGCAGGTAGGGCTGTAAGTGAAGCTGCAGATGGGGATTTCAACTTTGAGGTGATCAAGAAGGATGTGTCCCTGTGGTCATATTTTCAGTTGCAAGTCCCGGAAGAGAGCTACGTGTTGCGAACAACACGTCCCTTGAGGACGGAAAAAAGCCTGAGCGAGAAGAACAAGGGCAAGATAATAGGGATCCTGCAATTTTCCCAGGATATAACTTCCGACTACAAAACCATCAAGTATTTTCAGGGTATTATTGCCGGAGTTGCCCTGCTCTCTTCCATGGTGCTATTTTTGGTGCTTTATAGGATTATTGTCCGAGCGGACAAGATTTTGGCTGATCGGATCCAGGAAAAAGAGCGAATGGAAAGGCTATTGCATCAAAACGAAAAACTGGCCAGCATGGGCCGGGTGCTATCGGGTATAGCCAATAAGATAAAGAATCCCTTGAGTACTATTCAAACCAGTGCACGGTACTTGGTCAAGCGCTTCCAGTCCGAAAACAATCTGGAAGCCAGATTTGCCAGGAGTATATTTGACGAGTCCAAAAAATTGAGCCAGGCAGTGGATAATTTTCAGCATTATGCTGAGCCTAAACAACCCAGAATGGAAAAAGTGGATCTGAGCGGAATATGCAAGGACGCCCTGGAATTCCTTGAACCGGAAACCAGAAATAAGCGCATCCAGGTTAAAAACAATTTGCTGGAGGGAATTAGTATATCCGGGGACCGGGAACTTTTGTTCAAGGTGTTTTATAATATCCTGTTGAATGCCTGCCAGGCTGTGGATCCAGACGGGGAAATAATCCTGCAATGGAACGAACAGGAAAAGATGCTGCAAGTGATAGATTCCGGACCGGGCTTGGACCGGGAAACCAAAGAGAAGTGCCTGGAACCGTTTTACACGACTCAGGAACAAGGGGTTGGATTGGGCCTTGCTATTGCTGAGAATATACTCAAGAATCACGGAGCCAGCTTAAAATTGGAAAATGCAAAACAATCTACAGGAGCGGAGGTAAGAATATCCTTTCCCTAAGACAAGGGGATAGGGCTTACTATTTCGGATTATGTCAGCGTCGAACCAAATACCCCGTTTCATACAAGAACTGAAAGGGTCAGGGGATCTGCTGGACGAGGTCGTCTATCACCAGGTAATTCCTTCCAGGAAGCAGGAGATTCGAAATCCCTCCACCCCCCTTCCGTCCGAACTGGGCAGTTTGCTCCGGGATTTGTCCGTATCCGGACTGTATTCGCATCAGGCAGAGGCACTGGACAGTATCAGGCAGGGAGAGAATGTGGTGGTTGCCACACCCACCGCCAGCGGAAAGACATTTATCTATGTTTTGCCTGTCTTGGAAAAGGTCCTGCAGAAGCCTTCCAGCAAAAATCTTTTCATCTTTCCGCTCAAGGCCCTGGCCCAGGATCAGTTGCGCAATTACAGGGAATTATTACAAAAGATGGGCATGAATGCAAATTCTGCGGATATTTACGACGGTGACACCCCACAGAACAAACGCAGCAAGATAAGGGCAAGTCCACCCAATATGCTGCTTACAAACCCGGAAATGCTGCACTTGGGCATTTTGCCCTATCATCACAATTGGCAGGAATTTTTGTCCAACCTGGACCACATAATCGTGGACGAGGTACATACCTATCGCGGGATCATGGGATCGAACATGTCCTGGGTGTTTCGCAGGCTGCTTAGGATCTGCCGCTACTACGGGGCAAATCCCAGTTTCGTGTTTTGTTCCGCTACCATCGCCAATCCAGACGACCTGGCCTCCAGGCTTACCGGGGTGGAGTCCAAATCCGTTTCCGAGAATGGTGCCCCCCAGGGCAAGAGGCACTTTTTGTTCATGAATTCCCTGGAAGGAGCAGCCAGGTGCAGCATGCGCATTCTGGAGTCTGCCCTGCACAAGGGGCTGCGCACCATAGTCTACTCCCAATCCAGGAAGATGACCGAGTTGATCGCCCTGTGGACATCCCAGAAGAACAAGAAGTATGCACATCTTATCAGTGCCTATCGCTCCGGTTTCCTGCCACAGGAACGAAGGGAGATAGAGGACAAAATGTCCAGGGGAGATCTACTGGCTGTGGTAAGTACCAGCGCCCTGGAACTGGGGATAGATATCGGTGGCTTGGACCTGTGCGTACTGGTGGGATATCCGGGCTCTGTCATGGCGACCTGGCAGAGGGCCGGAAGAGTGGGCAGGAAACTGCAGGACAGCGCGGTGGTCATGATAGGGCACGAGGATAATCTGGATCAGTATTTCATGTCCAATCCGGGGAACTTTTTCCGGCTTCCCCCGGAGGATGCGGTGATAAACCCTTACAATCCGGCGGTGATGAAGTGGCACCTGCAGTGTGCAGCCACGGATTTGCCCCTGGATGCGAAAGAAGATTGGCTGGGACAGGAAGAAGTAGCATCTGCAGTATTCAGTCTGGAAGAATCCGGGGATTTGCTGAGAAGCAAAAACGGCAGGAGATTGTTTCCCGCCAGGAAGAATGTGCACAGGGAGGTGAACCTGCGCGGTGCCGGAAAGGGCCTGAACATAATAAACAGGGAAAATTCCGAGAATATCGGAAACATAGATCATTACCGCGCACAAAAGGAAACCCACCCTGGAGCGGTGTATCTGCACAGGGGAAAGACCTTTGTGATAGACGAGCTTTTGCCTGACGATGGTCTGGTTACTGCTCATCCGGCGAAAGTTTCCTACTTTACCAGGCCCAGGAGTGAAAAGGAAACCGAAATACTGCAGTGTTACTACCAAAAGGACTTGGGGGCCACCCGAATATCCCTGGGCAAGCTGCGGGTTACAGATAAGGTGGTAGGCTACGAGAAACGCAAGGTCAAGGGGCAGACCCTGATTGCAGTGGAACCCCTGGACCTGGAACCCCTGGTATTCGAGACCGAAGGGCTTTGGCTGGAAATACCCCACTGGTTGCAAAAAAATATTGAGAACGAATATTTGCACTTCATGGGTGGGATTCATGCACTGGAGCACGGCATGATCGGGGTGCTTCCCCTGTTGGTGCTGTCTGACAGGAACGATTTGGGAGGCATCTCCCAGCCCGCGCATCCCCAACTGGAATGCGCCGGGGTGTTTGTGTTCGACGCAGTCCCCGGGGGTGTGGGGCTTACCAGACAGGCCTTTGCCAAGGCCTGCTCCTTGTTGGAGAGGACCTGGGAGTCCCTTAGTTCCTGTACATGCGAGTACGGCTGTCCCAGTTGCGTACATTCCCCCAAGTGCGGCTCCGGCAATCGCCCCCTGGACAAGCTTGCCGCACTCAGTATCCTGAAGGCACTGAAGAGGGAACTGCCTGCAGGGGAGGCCAAGTCAGTCCTTCAAACCGGGAATTACCAATCCGGATCCAATTCCACCCCTTCCCGGGTCACGAGCAAACAAAGCGAAAACCATAATCCAGGCAATAACTCCCCACTCTATTACGGGGTGCTGGACTTGGAGACCCAGTACGGGGCCAAGGAGGTCGGGGGCTGGAATAATTCCCACAAGATGGGTGTTAGCTGTGCAGTCTTGTTCGACAGTGAAAGCGGTGAATTCAAGACTTACCAGCAGGACCGGATAAAGGAGTTGATAAAAGATTTGATCAGTTTGGATCTGGTAGTAGGATTTAATATCCGTAAATTCGATTACAATGTCTTGAGGGGATACGTAAATTTCGATTTCCGGTCTCTACCTACCCTGGACATGCTAAACGAGGTCTACAAGAGATTGGGATACCGCCTCTCACTGGATCATTTGGCTTCAGCCACCCTGGGGACCCAAAAGGGCGGGGACGGGCTTTTGGCCCTCAAGTGGTGGAAAAATGGTGAGGTGGACAAGTTGATCAGTTATTGCCAGGAGGATGTCAACATAACTAGAGAGTTGTATTTGTTCGGTCACCAGTACGGCTATCTGTTGTTCAAGAACAAGGCTGGCAGCTTGGTGCGCCTGCCGGTGAATTGGTGATCCCGGTCTAGATGGTGACAATGAACATATGCAAGCCCTGCCGGATTGTGATTTGTGCTTGTCGACAGGGCTTGTATATGTTGGAGGGGGTATGATTAGCTTGTTGCCGTTACGCTGGGAAATAGACTTATGTTGGTATGGGGCAGAAACAGGGCGGAAGTGAATTCGTCCATAAAGCTGTTGTTGTCGCTGAAGTCTATGTAGGTCATGCTGTTGCTGATCGATCTGGCCTGTTGCCTGTGGTCCTCGCTCAAAAGACAAAGATAGGAACCGGCAATGGCACTGTTCCCCAGGAATTGGAACTTGTCCCTGTCTATGTCCGGCAGCAGCCCGATATTGACTGCCTGATCAATGTTTAGATACTCCCCAAATCCTCCGGCTATCAAGATTTTGTCCAGTACGTCGAAGGTTAGTCCCACCTGGTCCAGTAATACCTTAAACCCGGCAAAAATCGCGCCTTTGCTGTAAAGGAGAGTATTGATATCTGTTTCCAAAAACACGATGTCCTCGTGCATTTCCGTGTTTTCTGCAAATTCCAGAATATAGGCCTTTTCATCGTCCATTTGCTTCACTCTGGGATGACCGGAATCCAGTTTATATTTGCCCTGCTGGTCTATAACCCCCTTGTTGAGCATTTCTGATAGCAGTCCGATCATTCCGGTCCCGCAGATCCCTCTGGGGCTTTTGTCTCCGATAATGGACAGCTCGGGTTCCAGACTGTCCGGATCTATTTGTACATTTTCAATAGATCCTTCCTCTGCCCTCATGCCCCATCTGATACCGCCGCCCTCAAAAGCGGGGCCTGCAGAGCAGGAGGCAGAGACCAGGAAATCCTTATTACCCAGGACGATCTCTCCGTTTGTCCCCACGTCCACGAAAAGTGTCATTTCTTCCTTTTTGTGGATTTCGGTATACAGCACCCCGGCTATAATATCTCCGCCCACGTAACTGGCGGGCCCGGGAACTACGAATACTGCAGCTGCCGGATCGGTGTTCAGCCCGATTTCATGGGATTTCAGTATCGGGAAGTCCGATACAGTGGGTATGAATGGCTTGCGCCGGATATATCTGGGCTCGATCCCCAGGAAAAGATGAGTCATGGTGGTGTTGCCCGAGACCACCACATTGTTTATATTTTCTTCTTGTTTGCCTGCACTGTCCAAAACATCGGTGATCAGGCCGTTTATGGTGTTCAGGGCCATTTTGCTCAGTTTTTCCACACCCTTTTTCTCTGCACATACGATCCTGTTTATCACGTCGTCCCCGCAAGCGGATTGCTTGTTGTGGCCGCCCTGGGCGGCAAGGACACTGCCATCCTGCATGTTTACCAGGTAAACCATTATGGTGGTAGTACCCAAATCGATCGCCAGTCCCAAATTTATGTTCCCGTTATGGCCGGGGGAAACCTTGAGTATCTCATTGGAGCACTTTTTGCGTATCAGGTTGGCGGTAACCTCCCAATTCTCCTCGCGAAGGTTCGCAGCTAGTTGCTTGATGACCTCCAGGCCGACGTTCATCCTCTCAGGCTCGAAGCCGTGTTTTTTCAACCCCCTGTTCAACCGGTCCATGTCGCTGACCTGGTCGTCCATGCTGGGCGGGGATAATTCCAGATGGACTTCGCTAAGCATGGGAGTATGCTCCAGGAGGCATCCCTGAAGTGCTGCCGTGGCCTTTTCTCCCATCCCGGAACACCTGAGCCTCTTTTCGATGGTCTCTTCCGGCAGCCTGGCCTGCACATCCGAGTTTACAGTGGTTTGGCAGGCGAGGACATAATTTTTCTCCTTTTCAGATTCGCTCAGCAGGGGGGTTGGCTCTGTTTCTATATCACCGTCCTGGATGATTAGCTTGCATTTTCCGCAAGTGCCGCTGCCATTACAGGAAGCGTTGATCTTGACACCTGCATTTTGGGCAGCCTCTAACAGATTGGTACCCACAGGTACCTGCACCTGTTTTTGATCAGGTTGAAAACTCACCGTGCAATAGCCGGGTTCTTGTTCGCTGCCGGCCTCTTGTTGCCTCTTTTCGCGTTCATTTTCCTTGTGAAAGAACCAGATTGGACAGGCAGAACGATACTTGCAGTACAGGTTTGGGTCTTTGCATTCCAGGCATTCCTCGCACATGGGAATATTGTGTTTCATGCAGACAAAATTGGTCTCCCGCTCCGGATGATTTATACAAGTGGGCATATTATACTCCTTTTTACAAGTCTTTCTTCAGCATGCTTGGAACTAAAGAGCTGCAATAACGGATTTAACCTGTCTAGCTGGACTGTAGTTCTCCGTTCAGATACGCATCTATTGCTTCCTTGACCGTGGTTTGGTTCGCCACATAACTGCTGATGCTCTTGCCCTGCAAGTAGGAAAGTGCCTTGGGGCCCATTTTTGCGCTAATAACCGCATCAGCCCCTGCATTTTCAATATCCTGCGCAGTCCTTGTGCCAGCTCCCCTGCCTGCAGCCATGTTTTTTTCATTGGATAACGTGTCGAAATTCCGGGTTTCTGTGTCGTAGAGAATAAAACTCCTTGCTCGACCAAATCCGGTCAAGGGAGCATTCAAATCCTTTCCTGAAGTACTTATTGCCAGTTTCATAATAGATCCTTTTTTTGGGACTGCTTGGTCGCAGTCCAGTTGTTATTGGATTGATTTTCGTGCCCTAGCTAACACAATGCAGCATGAAAGAAAGTGACTGTATCTGTAAGGTTTTATCTCTACATTCACAGTCACTTACACATACACTGTGATCAGACTCGCAATATGCCTTTTACTCGTTCCTCCACCTCTTTCAAATCCTGCTCGTTGGGCCTGCCACTAATGTCTCCCAGACGGCCCTTGTAGGACATCTCTTGCATGTTTTGCGGGATGTATTCGCCTACTGTGTAAATCTCGTCAACTATCAAGAATCCCAGGTGATCAAACAGTTGGGCCATGTACTTTGCTGCCGGGATGGCCTCGTTGATTCCTGTATGGGCTCCGCCATAGGAACAGTATACCGCTGCTTTTTTATCCGGCAACTTGGGGGAAGCTGGCTTTATCTGGCCGTTTTTCACATAGGATTTGCGCAGGTTGATCAGCAGATCCTGCAGGGGCGATCCCGGGAGCCAGGCATATACACCCGAACCTACGAATACGAAATCGAATTCCAGTACATCCACTTCAGTATCCTTGTTTTCTTTTACATTTATCGATTCCAGGGAATGTCCCATGTCCTGTACTGCTCGATCGATGCTGTCCGCTACTTTCTTGGTGTTTCCGGTTGAGGAGTAGTAGAGATTCAGTATTTTCATGTATTCCTCCATGATTAGGCGCGCCTGCAGAAGTATTTTGCAGGCGGTTTTATAGTGCTCTCGCCACTTCGTGGTCGAGATTTCCAGAGTGTTCTCGTCCCGCCCTGCCAAAGCAGGGACGGGGTCGAGATTGCCAAAGCTTTAAGAAAAATCAAAGGGTTATAATTAGTATGTTTCAAAGTTTAATAGCTAAAGCTACTTTTTGCAGTGGCATCTGATTAATGCAATAGTTTGTTGTTTTGGAAATAAAACTGTTTGTTTTGCACTATTCTTCTTCCACCTCTGCATTGAAAGGGGCAAAACATACCTTTTCGTTTACCTTGCACCCCCTGGCCAGTTCCATGTGCCTGAGTATGGAAAAGTTTGTCCTGAATTCATCACTATCCATATTCAACTGCTTACATATTTGCTCTTCGGTTACCGGCCAGTTTTCCCTGATAAAATCCAGGAGATCCTGTTGCTGTTGGGTCAGTGAAGGGTTTTGTCCAGCTGTTTGTTTGGCTTGAAATACTGCCCAGGGATCACAGGTCTTAGGCCTTGCCATCATATCCAGGTAACAATCCTCACAAAGGTTCATATCCTGGGTTTTAAAAACTTCGTTTTGATCAACCTCTTCCTTGCATCTGTCACATTGCATGATTCAAAATTTTCCTCCTTATATATAAATTACTAGCTTTGTAGCTTGTTTGCCTGTTCCAGCAGAAGCCCCTGGAAACGATCCAGGCTAATGGGATAGGGTTGGATGGGTATGCCCATCCAGTCGGAGTATTCCAGCAGTTCTTCGGGATTTTCCGCCATGTATTGATCCATGTATCCTATGCCATCCAGAACCACTGCTCCCCCGGTATGCCTGGGAAAGTTCTCTGTAGCCAGTCCCTTGTCCCAGCCCTTGAATACATGTTCGCGGAATTTCACCCACCCGGGTGTCATCCACCAGACCTTTTCTCCGCCTGCAACTTCCTGGGCAATGGATTCCCGTTCCTGGGAGTTCGCTAGCATATCCATGCAATGGGTGGCATCGATCCTGGAAACATTTTCGCCTTGTTCCCTTATAATATCGTCCATGACACGGGTTGGGTTATCCTTGTTCACGTAACAGAACTTCCCGCCGTATACCACTATGACCTTTTCCCTCTGCTTTTTGGCCTGAGTGATTTTCTGGATCAATTGTCTCTCCAGTTCCTTGGGGTCTTCGTGTAATCCGGGAGTGGTATAAGTAATATGCGCATCATCCAAAAAGCCCTGTTGGCGCAAATAATTCAGTTCCAAACTCATAGTTCCGCAGGAAACGATGGAAATATTTGAAAAGCTTGTCTGGTTCATGGGTTTGCTCCTTACCTGTTTTGTCCTGTTCATAGTTTAAATTCAGTCCAGATGTATTTTGCGACCTGCTCCTCCCTGCAGATATGTTTCCGGAAACATTTCCTGCAGCTGATTCATGTAAAAGGTGCAATGAGTGGGGCAGATCAAATCCATGTCCCTAAGGAGATGGAAATCCGTGAAATCGTGCAGGCCCCCGACAATGGCTTTTACCTCCCCGTAATTCGAGGCTGCATCCAGGATATTCTTGAGTCCGGGGTGTGCACACCCGGAAATTAAAGCTACACCGTTAGATATTTCAACTACAAGGGATTGTTCGATAAACGAGAGTACGCCTGTGGTATGGATTCCGGGTGCCAGTTCTTGGGATTCCCTTATGAGGGTCGCTCTGGAATGCATGTTTGGTGCACCGGTATCAGGAAAATAGACCTTTGCCCTGGAGTTCTGTGCTAAGAAATTCTCCAGTCCGCCTATATGGTCGAAGTGGGGATGAGATAAAACCACCGTATCCACCGATTCTGGTTCAATACCCAATTTTTCCATGTTCGAGAGCAACAGAGCGCCCTCTGCTCCAGTGTCGAAAAGCAGTGTGCTCTCCTTGTGCCTTATTAGGCAGGAAAATCCCCATGCCGGCACAAGAAAGGGATCAAAGGCAGTGTTGTCATATATAATTGTAATTTCCATTTTGTTCACCCCTATAGGAATTTATTTATAAATAATGCAAAAGTCGGGCCATAGTATTTGAAATCTGGAAACCTCGATATGTGATGCCTTTCAAGCCTTGAGCAGCAGTGAGTGTTGCAAGATTGCAAAAAAGTTTTCGATCTTGGCTAAATTTGTGTCCTGTCTTGTTTGAGGCCTTCTTGGGTTTACTATTGTAAATGAAATTGTTTATTTATAGGTTTACAGTTTTGTTTTAAAACTACAATCTTAGCCGGTGTTCCTTTTTGTGTCCAGTCTGGGAAATCTGGATTTTAATGGCACGAGAGTTGCTTTAATATTTAAGGAACCAGGAATCAAAGTTTGTTTATACAGGGGAGTTTTGATAAGGTTAAAATGGGAAGGCTGGTATTGGAGGCAATTGATTATGGAGTTATCAGTCAAGAACCATACTGGGAAATTTAATAATCGTGGCATTTTTTATAATATTTTGGAGGAGGGATTATGGTAGAACAGGACTTGGAACGGCATTTAAGGCAGGAATCAATGCAGATATTACAGGATGTTGGAGTCCAATGTGCCGACAAGAGGGTGATTGAGACTTTTGAGAATACGAGCCTGGCTGCCTATGACGAGACAACGCAGCGCATCCATATCATGACTGACTTGGTAGAATCCTGTTTGGCCTCTACCCCTGGACGAGACAAATTTCCCGTGCCTGAGCATTCTTTTGGAGGAGGCGGGGTAGCTATGTATGTCAAGCGGGGAGATGACTACATAATACCTGCTACAGAGATCCACGTTGCCGAGATGATGGATATGGCAGAGCATTTCAATGTGCCTTTCATGTTCAAGAGCGCTAGTGCAAAGTTTACACCAGAGGAAGAAGAGAAACAGTTGGATGTAATGCGAAAGTATTATTCCGGTTTCCTTTATATAAGGGCACAGAGCGATGTTGGGATAGCCAAGGCCAAGGAGGAGTATGAAAAAACAGGCCTGGTTTGTACAACCCATTCTCCGCTCGTCTCTCCTTTACAGTTCAACGAGCCAGGCAAGAGTGCCAAGGCTGTGGATAATATAGATATATTCTTCAGGTGCGCAAGGGAAAATCTGCCCCTGTATATAACCAGCATGCCCATTACATGCCTGACTGCACCGTCTACAATCTACGGGGTCGCACTGCAGGCATATGCCGAGTTCCTGGTGGGTCTGAGTTTGGCCCAGATAATCCAGCCCGGCGTCGTAGTAGTAAACGGTGCCTTTCCGGCTGCAGGTGACCCGAACAAGGGTTATGCACCGGAACTGGGAGTTGCTTTTCACAATATAGCCAATTGGGTGACTTCCAGGGTCTCGGAGTTGGATAATATGCCCACGATTCAATCGGGATGCACGATTTCAGGGAAAAATCACGCCCCTATAGAAGGGGGGACCGACCTGGAGACAGAGCGCGGTTACAAGATGTGGAACGCCTTTGACAGGTGGCATCAGGTAAGACATGCATTCGGTTTTATAGACGATTTGGCAGCAATAGATCTGGACAAAATGCAGAGGGATATGGTTGCCTTGAACAGGGTGCTCTACTTCAGGGAAGGAGTGGATGTCTGCCTGAATGACTTTCAATACGATCCGCAGGCGGCAAATGCGATTATGGAAGGAATAGACAAGAACGACTTCAGGTTCTTGAACCATACAATCGGCAATATGGGAATATTTGATTGCTGCAAGATAATCAGGGATGTGACCATGGGTGCGGAAATGCAGGAGAAAAAGATCACCGAACTTTCCCAGATAGCTAATGCAGATTTTCCTGATGTCGGAGTCATGACCTTTAAAGGAGTTTTTAGGTCCGGGGCTATGAGCGCAGTGGCAAAGAGTCAGTTCGATACCTGGGAGGAAGTGGCCGAGCAACCTCCGGACACAAGACGCAATTTTTTCAAGACCCTTTTGGAAGAGTCCAAACCTCAGCTTAAACAATTAGTTGGAGAAGAATCCGTTCAGCCGCTTTTGGACAAGTTGATAAATGAAAATGAAAAATACCTGCAAAACTGATCATCTCGAATATCCCGGAGTTTTGTGCAAACTCGCAATAAAATGAAAACCCCGCTCCCAATCTAACTGCGGAAGCGGGGTTTTTATTTCCTTCCTGCTTTAAGTTCAGGATTGCGGTTCTCCGGTCTCTATTTCCAAGGGCCAGCCCACCACTCCTCCTTCAATGAAATAAACGTTATCAAAGCCTGCAGCTTCCAGTATTCTCTGGGCTTCGTATCCACGCATACTGATCTTGCAAAATGCCAATACCGGTTTGTCTTCCGGGATTTCCTGGATGCGCTGTTTGAGTTGGCCCAAGGGTATGTTTACCACCCTGGAATCCGGAATGCGCATGGCTTGAAATTCCTCAGGCGTTCTAACATCCAGTAAGACCAAATCATTTTCACTATCCATTATTTCCTTGGCTTTCAAAGGTGGCAGGCCTTTGGCCAAACCGTCCATCTTGTTGTTCAGTCCAAAGGCTGCTACAGTTATGGGATCCAGGGGTGGAGAAAAAGGAGGGGCATAGCTTAGATCTATATTGGTCAAGTCGTCCAGGCTGGCATTAAAGTACATTGCACTGGCAACTACGTCTATTCGTTTGTCCGCGACACCCGGTCCGACTACCTGTGCTCCCAGAATCGTCCTGTCCCTCTTGGAAGCTATCAATTTAATGTTAAGCGGGTTGTGATTTGGGAAATAGTGCGGTTTGTCCGCCCCGCTTACTATCATGGTTTCCACCTCATGTCCCTCTTGTTTGGCCATGGTTTCTGTAAGGCCGGTTCTGGCGAAACTGTAATCAAATACCTTGCAGATGCTGGTGCACTGTACCCCCGGAAAGTTTGTGGCCCTGTTGCCGCTGATATTATCAGCTATTACTCGTCCGTGCTTGTTGGCAGTGGAGCCGAGAGGTACAAACAGCTGGGAGCGGAGAACGGGATGCAGATAATCGTTGAATACGCAGTCTCCTCCTGCGTATATGTCCGGGTCACTGGTCTGGCAAAAGTTGTTTATCTTGATTCCCCCTTTTTCAAAGCATTCCAGTCCCGCTTCTCTGGCCAGTTCATCGTTTTGTTTGATTCCGGCGGACAGCAAGACCATGTCAGCGCTTACGCTTTCCTCTTCCAGTTTTACCGCCTCCACGTTGTCTTTTCCCTCAAATCCGGTGACCTTGGTGCCCAGTTTCAGGTTTACACCCTTTTGCCGCAGGTGTTTGGCTCCGAGCATGGCCATTTCCTTGTCCAACATCTGGGGGAGGATTTGATCGAACATTTCAACCAAGGTGACTTCCAGTCCCCGGCTGGTCAAGGCCTCGGCCATTTCAACCCCGATAAGACCCGCTCCGATAATAACCGCCCGCTTTAGTCCCTGAGTGGAAATGGATTCTGCAACACTCTCCGCGTCCCCGGATTCTTTCATTGTCCATATCCGGCCCAGATCCACTCCCGGGATCGGGGGCCTGATAGCCCTGGCTCCGGTGGCCAGGACCAGCTTGTCGTAATGATAGGCCTTTTCCTGTTCCGAGTTTTTCTCGCGGGCAAACACCTGTTTGTTATCCCGGTCTATGGAGGTGGCTTCTGTCCCGGTGTAAACCTGAACCCCTTTACACTTGTCAAAGAACTGCGGGGTGCGCCTAACCCCGATCGGAGTCTCGGTTAGTGTGTTTATGTCCTCGAAAAGTCCTTCCACATAATAGGGCATCCCACAGGCCCCAAAAGAAAGTATTTCAGATTTCTCCAGTATTGTTACTTCTGCATCGGGTTTACAACGCTTTATTCTGGCGGCTGCTTTGGGGCCGCAGGCGGTGCCACCGATAACTAGAACTCGCTGTGCAGAATTCATTATTGCCTCCTTTGGTTATAAGATTTGATTTGTATATTATGCAAAATACAGGCCATAAGTGCAATAATAGAGTAAATGCTCCTTGCATAAGTTCTAGATGTAAGTTCAGTTTAAATCGTGTGTTAAAAAATGCAAGCCAGATGCAAATTAAAACCCTGGAACCCGGGAGAAGTATGTAAAAGGCAAGCATGGTTACATAAGTGACCCAGCAATGCTAATTTTGGAATTGTCCCAGGATTGGGGGTAAGCATAAAATAATCTTAGTGCTACAACGAAAGTTCATCTTTTTTATCCGTCATTCCGGCGCAGGCCGGAATCCAGTTTCTTTTTCTAGATCCCTGCCTTCGCAGGAATGACAAGAATAGTTGTAATTCAAAATAGACCCGGGTTGTCCCAGTAGCTTAATACCAAATGTTTAAAATTAGAATTGCTGTTTTTATGAGCGGTAATTTTGTTCTAAATAAAATATTCTTTCTTATCAATAAGTTATCTTTTTACTCCAGTTTTGCTTTGAAAATTTATAACTATTTAAAAGCTTGATGTTCAAGTTTTCATTAAATCTTTGATTTTATTTCTTGATCCAGTTGGTCAAGATTGCCCGAATTTCGAGATTCGATATTCTTGATCCAG
>JGI1684J13235_1000278_pt1 | contig 19504 bp, 22 predicted proteins | sample PonA232FremontCA_2_FD_13235 | JGI IMG/M metagenome (IMG submission 13235) | reverse complement strand
GATCCGGGATCCAGTCTTTTTTCTGTTTTTCTAGATTCCGGCCTTCGCCGGAATGACATTAGTGTAAAAGCGACAAATTATGTGTGACAAAGCACTAGTTAAAAATAAGCTTCTGATTTTAAGTAAAAATTAAAACTTGTTTTTATCATACTAAGGCGTGGCTTTCTAGTAAAGGTTCCAAGATCCGGAATTTGAAACATTTAAATGGTATTTTTCGTTTGGTGCTAAAACCGATAAAAATCTCCAGTCCAATCCGATGCGATTCTGATAATCACCCCCAAATTGTCCGAGATTTAATATTAAACCCTTGGACAAATTGCTTTATACAGTTTGATAATTGAAATAATGATCCTTTGAATGATAGATAGGTGATCAATTTTTTCCTTTGTAAAATAATACTTTTGTTTTTGAAAATATTCAAGTACCTCCACCTCAATTCATCCCTCCCAACATAACATCCCAACAGACGAAGTTCGAGATGGAGATAGTTTCATTTGCCGAATTATCTAAAAGTACTTGACAGCCAGTTTTAATTTTTAAACAATAAAATTGGGCCTAAAAGGTGAGTATTGTAAAACAATTTAACAAGGAGAATTAACCATGACTAATATCGACATCCAAGAAATCTGCTATTCCGGTGTAGACAATAATTGCAGCATTACTCCTCCGGATATCGAAGTCATTCGGGAGAGGGTGCACAAATTACCTAGCGGTTATACCAAGACCTTGGTAAACAGCCTGAAAGATGCCTTTCCTGACAAATTCCAAAACGAGGAAGAAGCCTATATGATTTTTGATGCCTTGAAAGCTGTGATAGCAAGGGGGATTCAAAATGGCGATTCTGTTGATCTGGAAGGCTTGGGAGTATTCAGGCGTGAACAAGAAGGGGGTAAAAGCAAGGTTGCCTTTTATCCGCAAGCTGCGCTCACAGATATTGACTAATAGGGAAACTGTTAAACAGGCATGGATTGTATCTTATTATAATTACATTACAAGATTGTCGATAGCTACCTTGGCATTGGAAAATTTGTGTCTAGGGACTAATTAGCTAGTGAATGGGTAAATGTGTTTTTACTGCAATTTTTTTTACCTACCTATTTGATGATCGTGATACGCCTGCGACTTGCCAATATTTAAATACAGGGCACCGGACATTCAGAATACTGTTAAGTGGCTTTCTTATTAACAATTTTGTTTGTCCGGTAGCTCTTGAATCTTAACATCACCCTACAGTTCAGACGGAAGCTGGACTATTATTCTCTTTTCCTTTTAAATCATCTCCAGGCCGGAAAAATGCAGGAAATAAGTTCACAAGATCTATTGACCGGGACGCACTGGAATTGTTATGCTTTTAAACTTCACCGGGATAATAGGTGAATCTGTTCCGGAGTCATGTTGGGCTGGCCCAGGTGGAAAGGTTTTAAGCAGATTCGTTAGCGGATACTATCGGGAATGCAAGTGGGGAAAACCTTTGAGGGCCTTTTTCAGGGGGCCCTAGTTCTGGAATGGCGGGAGGTTGATTATATGAGCTTTTAAGTTCAAGGTTGTTAAGATTAAGAAATATTGCTGGAGAAAAAATATGGATTACAAGCAAATGACTGCACCCTGCGGGTTGGATTGTTTCAACTGCCCCCTTTACAAGGCCTTGGATAATCCGGGGTTGAGGGAAAAGGTCGCACACAATCTGGGTATATCCGAAGAAAAGGCACAATGCCGTGGTTGCAGGAATGAGGAAGGTACAATAGAGGCAGTGGGATTGCTAGAGCCCTGTAGTGTGTTTAAATGCATAAGTGAAAAAGGGCTGGATTTTTGTTATCAGTGCGACGAGTTTCCCTGCGACAATCTGCATCCTTATGCAGACAAGGCGGATGTGGTCCCTCACAATACCAAGGTGTTTAATTCCTGTTTGATCCGGAAGATGGGGCTGGAAGAGTGGGCTAAAAGCAAGGCAAAATCGGTTAAAAAGACGTATTTCGAAGGCAGTTTTAAACTTTAAAAGTTATTGGAGTAGAGTATGAGCGATAATGAAAATCAGTTTGAGAAAATTGAACGGGATGGCAATGACATGAGGGTAGCCAAAACATACAGGACTTGGGGAATGGTGTGCAATATCTCCGCTCTGTGTGTATATATCGGTATTCCCATAGGTAATATCCTGGCCCCGTTGATTATTTGGCTGGTGAAAAAGGAGGAGTCCCCTTTTATTGACAGACAGGGCAAGGAAGCGCTCAATTTCCAGATTTCCATGAGTATATACGGTCTTATTGCCTGGGTGCTAAGCTTTATCCTCATCGGTTTCCTGTTGCTTGCAATATTAATACCGGTGCACATAATTTTTACCGTAATAGCGGCTGTGAAGGCAAATGACGGTATTGATTACCGCTATCCCCTGTGCATAAGGTTCTTGAGATAGAAACCCGGTCAATACATTTCCAGGAAAGGGGGCACGACTTGTTGCCAGTAATTTTTCAATTTGTGTTCAAAAATTCTGTATTCAGGTTGCAGGTGCCTGAGAAGTGCCCAGAAATCTTGCGAATGATTGGGATGGCGAGTGTGGCAAAGTTCGTGCACAAACACGTGTTCCACCAGGAATGCTGGAAGAAAAAGCAACTTGGAATTTAGGCTTATTGTTTTTTTGTTGGAACAACTGGCCCATCTTGTTTTTTGAAATCCTATACTTACCTTTTTGTAGTCTAAACCATGTCTGTATGCGATGCCTTCCAACCATCCCGGCAAAACCGTTTTTGCCCTTTTTTTTAGCCATTGCCTCATCAGTGCTGCTATATGGGACTGCTCCTTGTGCTCGGGATAAAGATACAAAATATGGTAGTGCGGGTCGAAAAGATGATACTTTTTTGATAGCTGGTCTTGGATCCGGATTTCAACCTGTTCACTTGTGGCCTGCAAATGAAGGTAGTGGGGAATTTTTTTTGCCGATTCCGTGCGTTGGTTCGCACGGGTGATACCTTCCAGGTGCCTTTGTAACCAATCCTTTTTTTCTTGCAGGATATATGGAATTTTGCTGGTATCAAATCCTGGTGGGCCGACAATTTCAAGACCTTTAACCGGATCGATTCTGAGTGAAATCCTTTTGGCTTTTTTGCTGTAGCGGACACTATATTGGAGGTTCTGCATGTAATTTTTCCTTGCTTCAAATCAACCATATAATATCTCTTTGAATATTAAAAGTCAAAATTGGATGACTGCACTGGGATTAGCACGGTTGACGGGATTTACGGGTAAACTTTTATCTTGAATTATAAAGATTGATATGACACCTTCTTTATAGCCATATAGGCCATTTGGGATAAAACTGTTTCAAAACACAAGGAGTTTGAAGATGACTACTGACAAGGAACTGATCAAGATATTTGAATTCGCACTGGGTCAGGAATATACAGGCAAGAGCTTTTTTGAGGTCTCTATGCAAAGGATGGGTTTCGGGGCCGCCATTAGTGCTTTCCAAAGACTTGTTCAAGAAGAGGAAAAGCATATCGAGTTTATTAATCAGATACTGCAGAGATTGAAAAACGGCCAGGAGATCGATGTTGCCAGTTCGTTCAGCATAGAGGCAGAGGTGGATAATTATTTTGATGCCAGGGCCAAGTCCGAATTTTTGCAGAAAGGTGTTGCCGAATCCATGATCCCGGATGTGACAGTCTTTAATACCGCTTGGCTGATCGAAAAAGACCTCAGCGAGTTTTACGGGAAAATGGCGGGCCGGACCGAAGGGGAAGCAAGGAAATCCCTGGAAATGCTAGCAGACTGGGAAAAGCAACATGAAGTCTTCTTTCGGGAATACAGGGATGCGCTTTCAGATGCTTATTCCCAAATGCCCTGGGGAGGATAGTATGTAATCAGTGTAAGGTTGATCTTTCTTTCTAAATTTGGAATTACATATAATTTTTGAATATTTTTCCAACAGAAATTCGAATATCGAAATTCGAAAGTTGAAAACTTAATAGTGTTTTTTACACATACTATGTCGCTTTCACAATAATGTCATTCCGGCGAAAGCCGAAATCCTGAAAAATAGACAAAAACTGGACCCGACCCATAAAATTGACAGGGAATATATGACTTGCATCTTGCAAAATACTAACGTATATGCAAGTGGGAAACGGGATGAGATTAAATAGTTTCCTAATTGAAAACTTGCTATTTCCATATCCGGAAATTAGGAGTTTCCGGAGGAAAACATCTAAATATTTAAGCCTTAATGTGAAGGAATTATGCCCAAAAGAGACGACATCAAGAGAATAATGCTTATTGGTTCCGGGCCGATAATAATTGGTCAGGCCTGTGAATTCGATTATTCCGGCACTCAAGCCCTAAAGGCCCTGAAAGAGGAAGGTTACGAGGTCATCCTGGTAAATTCCAATCCTGCCACTATCATGACTGATCCCGATTTGGCTGACAAGACTTATTTGGAACCCATTACTCCGCAGACAGTAGCCAAGATCCTGAAAAAGGAAAAGCCGGATGCACTTTTGCCTACATTGGGAGGGCAGATAGGTCTCAATACCGCGGTTGCAGTCGCAGAGCAAGGGTTGTTGGAGGAAAACGGGATCGAACTGATAGGTGCCTCTCTGGATGCCATCCAAAAAGCAGAAAGTAGGCGAGAGTTCAGGCAGGCAATGGACAATATAGGCCTGGCGGTGCCACAGAGTTCGATAGTGAGCAGCATCGAGCAGGCAAGGGGACTGGTTGAAGAAATATCCTTTCCCATAATTGTGCGTCCCGCTTTTACCCTGGGAGGTACTGGTGGGGGTGTGGCCTATAACAAGGAAGACCTGGAATATTTTATCTATCAGGGTCTCAATGCCAGCATGACCAGCGAGGTAATGCTGGAGGAATGCCTTTTGGGATGGAAGGAATTCGAATTGGAGGTAATGCGGGACAAAAACGATAACAGCGTGATTATTTGTCCGATTGAAAATATGGATCCCATGGGCATTCATACCGGGGACTCCATTACCGTGGCTCCGAGCCAGACCCTTACAGATCGGGAATATCAACGCATGCGCGATGCCTCCCTGGATATCATGCGGGAAATCGGTGTTGAAACCGGGGGGTCCAATGTGCAATTCGCAGTTAACCCGGATAACGGTGACTTGATGGTTATCGAGATGAACCCTCGCGTATCCCGCTCTTCCGCGCTGGCTTCCAAGGCCACCGGCTTTCCCATTGCCAAGATAGCAGCCAAGCTGGCAGTGGGCTACACACTGGACGAGTTGCCCAACGACATAACCAGGGAGACAGTGGCCTCGTTCGAGCCCTCCATAGATTATTGCGTGGTCAAGATCCCCAGGTTTACCTTTGAAAAGTTTCCCGGCAGCAAGGATGTCCTGACTTCCTCCATGAAGAGCGTGGGCGAGACCATGGCTATTGGCAGGACCTTCAAAGAGGCGCTGCAAAAGGGGATTCGTTCCCTGGAGACCGGAAACATTGGATTGGCCAACGAATTTTCTCCGGAAATTCCGGAGCAGGAAGAGATCAAGGCGAGATTGACCAACCCCTGTTCCAGCCGTCTCTACGATTTAAGGCTCGCCATGCTGGCAGGACTTACCGAGGAGGAAATCTTTGACGCAACCAGTATTGATCCCTGGTTTCTGAGGCAGATAAGGGAGTTGGTGGATTTTGAGCAAAAGTTGCTGCAATTTGCGGATACTTCCGGCTGGGAGGAACAGGAGGAGATTGTCAGGGCTTTTCGCAAGGCCAAGGAAATGGGATTTTCCGACAAACAACTGGCAAGTGTATATTCCACCACCGAGGGCCGTATACGAAAATTGCGCAGGAGTTTCGATATACAAGCCACTTATAAACTTGTGGATACTTGTGCCGCTGAATTCGAGGCTTATACTCCGTACTATTATTCCACTTATGAAAAGGAAAACGAGGTCGAACCCAGCAAGAACCAGAAAATTGTCATTCTGGGCGGAGGTCCCAACAGGATAGGTCAGGGAATAGAGTTCGACTACTGCTGTGTACATGCCTCCTTTGCCTTGAGGGATATGGATGTTGAATCCATAATGGTGAATTCCAACCCGGAAACCGTAAGTACGGACTATGATACCTCGGATCGCCTGTATTTCGAGCCCCTTACCCTGGAAGATGTCTTGAATATTACCCAGCAGGAGAATCCGGACGGGGTGATTGTCCAATTCGGGGGGCAGACACCGCTCAATCTGGCCGTGCCCCTGCTGGAAAACGGGGTGAATATCATAGGCACTTCTCCGGATAGCATCGACAGGGCGGAAGACAGGGAAAGGTTCCAGGAACTCATAAATACCCTAAATCTGAAGCAACCGGCCAACGGGACCGCGATCTCAGAGAGCGGTGCCCTGGATATAGCCAGGAACATCGGCTATCCCCTGGTGGTACGTCCTTCCTATGTACTCGGGGGACGGGCAATGGAGATAGTTTACGATGAACAGGATCTACTCAATTATTTCCAGGAAGCAGTGATTATTTCCCCGGATCATCCTATCCTTCTGGACAAGTTCATGGAGAACGCGATCGAAGTGGATGTGGATGCGGTAGCGGACGGTGAAGATGCCTATGTGGGCGGTGTCATGGAGCATATAGAAGAGGCCGGGGTGCATTCTGGTGATTCCGCCTGTGTTCTACCTCCGCATACTATCGGACAGGAAGTCCTGGATGAACTTAGCAGGCAGACCAAGGCACTGGCCAAGGAGTTGAACGTAAAGGGCCTTATGAATATCCAATTCGCGGTGAAAAACGGGGAGATCTATATCCTGGAGGTCAATCCGCGGGCCTCGAGGACCGTACCCTTTGTGAGCAAGGCTACCGGTGTTCCCTTGGCCAAAATAGCCACCCGGGTAATGATGGGGCAGTCTCTTAAAGAATTGGACCCCTGGAGCATGAGAAAATCCGGATACTATTCGGTGAAAGAGGCGGTGCTACCGTTTAACCGTTTTCCTGGTGTGGATATCCTTCTTGGACCGGAGATGCGCTCTACCGGAGAGGTTATGGGTGTGGACGAAAATTTCGGATTGGCCTATATGAAGTCCCAGTTGGCCGGAGGGCCCAGGTTGCCGGAAGAGGGAACAGTATTTGTTTCAGTGAATGACATGGAAAAACCCAGTATTGTGGAGCCGGTGAGGATATTTCAGCAACTTGGGCTGCATCTTGTGGCCACTAAGGGTACAGCCGAATTCCTGTCCCAGAAGGGCATAGAAACCGAACGGGTTTACAAGGTGTATGAAAGCCGTCCGAATATAATAGACAAGATCAAGAACAAGGAAATAGATCTGGTAATAAATACTTCTTCCGGTAAACTGACTATACAGGATTCTTCATCCCTCAGGCAGGCTACCATCCTTTATGGTATACCCTACACTACTACTGTAGCAGGAGCTAAAGCCATGGCCCTGGCCCTGAAAGAGATGAAGTCCAGGGAATTGGACGTGAATAGCCTGCAGGAATACTATGGGGAAGAAGAGAGCTAGAAGCTGAAAGCAGAACAGCTAAAAGTTAAAAGCTCAAAGCTGAAAGCAAGAACAAAAAACAAAGAACGAAGAACGAAGAATGAGGAAACGAGGAACATCAAATAATGGTGATTCAAATGTCGGACAATTATCAAGATACAGACGGTAAAAAGGAACATTGTGGTTTAATCGCCATATATGGACATGAAGAGGCCGCCAGGATGGCCTACTTCGGCCTGTACGCCCTGCAGCACAGGGGACAGGAAAGTGCAGGTTTAGTGACCTGGGACGGAAGAAGGCTAAGGGAACAAAGAGGAATGGGACTGGTTCCGGAAGTGTTTGCGGAACGCCATTTGGGCAGGGAATTGAAAGGAAGGATCGCAATCGGACATATCCGTTATTCCACCACTGGTGCGACTTTGCTCAGAAATGCACAACCTTTTATGATTCGGTTCAGGGGGCAGGATTTGGCAATTGCCCATAACGGGAACCTGGTCAACACCCTGGAATTGCAGCGGCAGCTGGAGGCGGATGGTTCCTTGTTCCAGACCAGTATGGACAGTGAGATCTTCATGCACCTGGTAGCCAAGAAAAGTAACGGCATGGATATCGAGGACGCTATTGTGGCTGCTGCAAATGAAGTGCAGGGAGCGTATTGTCTGCTGATACAGGTAAACGACAAATTAATAGCCTTGAGGGATCCGTACGGTTTCAGGCCCTTGGTTTTGGGGCGAATGGGAGGGACATACGTGTTTGCTTCCGAAACTTGCGCCCTGGATCTGTTGGAAGCTGAATACTTGAGGGAAGTGGAGCCAGGGGAGATGATCGTAATAGACAAGGGTTCACTTCGAAGCAGATACATAAATACAGAGTCCTATCCCAGGAAGTCCTGCATCTTCGAACTTATTTATTTTTCCAGACCTGATTCCACAGTGTTTTCTGAAAATGTTTATATCCGCAGGAAAAACATGGGTAAAATGCTGGCCAGGGAGGCACATGTGGATGCGGATTTTTGCATGCCTTTTCCGGATTCCGGAGTTTATGCTGCGGTTGGTTATGCCCAGGAATCCGGACTTCCCTTTGAGAACGCCATGATCAGGAATCATTACGTGGGCAGGACCTTTATCCAGCCCTCGCAGGATATGCGGGATTTCGGGGTTAGAGTGAAATTGAATCCGGTAAAGGAAATGATCAAGGACAACAAGATAGTCATTGTCGAGGATTCAATTGTGCGTGGAACCACGATCAGGACACGGGTAAAGAAGTTGCGGGAGTTGGGAGCCAAGGAGATACATCTGCGGGTTAGTTGTCCTCCCATAAGACATCCCTGTTATTACGGTATTGACTTTTCATCCAAGGGCGAGTTGATTGCAGCCAACCACTCGGTGAAAGATATAGCAAGATATATTGGGTTGGATTCATTGCACTATTTGAGCGTGGAAGGCCTGCTAAATTCGGTGGATCATAACGATGGATATTGTTTAGCCTGTTTTCAGGGCGATCATCCCGTTTTGCCGGGCAAGGATTACGGCAAGATGAGTATGGAATAAGCACAAGAGATTACGAATTCAATAATTCAATAGCTTAACTGCTTAGCAACTTAAGAACTAAATTGGTAGTGCTATGAACGAACGAGTTAATAATGATTGGATAAAATTGGCAGAAAATGTTCTGGATATTGAAATTCAGGGCCTGCAGGAAGTAAAAAAAAATCTAGGTGAACAGTTTTATCAGGCAGTGGAAATGATAGCTGGCTGCAATGGCCGGGTAGTAGTCTCTGGTATCGGAAAGTCCGGGTTGGTTGGTAGAAAGATTGCCGCAACACTTAGCAGTACCGGAACTGCAGCTTTTTTCCTCCATCCTGTGGAAGGTGCACACGGCGACCTCGGGATGATCCGGGAGGGTGATGTGGTGCTTGCGATCTCCAACAGTGGAGAAACAGATGAATTGAATACTATAATTCCTACCTTGAAGGGATTGGGTGGAAAAATAATCAGCCTTACCTCCAACTTGGAATCTACCATGGCAAGTATGAGCGATGCGATCATTTGTACCCAGGTACCAAAAGAGGCCTGTACTTTGGGATTGGCACCTACTTCCAGCACAACTGCTACTTTGGCTGTGGGTGATGCCCTGGCAGTTTGCCTGATTGAAAGGAAGTCCTTTGGGAAGGAGGATTTTCAGAGATACCACCCGGGTGGTGATCTGGGAAAACAGCTCAGGCAGGATATAAGCAGGATTATGCACACCAGGGATATTCCTATTGTATACTCCGGTACAAGCTTGGATCAGAGCTTGCAAGTATTGGACAAGGGTAGACTGGGAACTGTTTTGGTGCTCGACAAGGACGGGAAATTGGTGGGTATTCTGACCGACGGGGATGTGCGCAGGCTCTTGTGCCGGGATGAATATAGCCCGGAAGACCTTGTGGATAGCTATATGACCACGAACCCCCTTTATGCAGAGATAGGGCAAAAGGGGGGGATGATCCTGGATGTTATGGAAAAATCCGCGATTTTGGTTTTGCCGGTAGTGGATGAACGCAAGGTCCTGCAAGGGGTCGTACACCTGCACGATTTACTCGGAAAAGGAAGTTTCGATTTCAGCAAAACATAGTGAGAATTGTTCAAATACAACCGCCTCTGAACAATAACTGAGCGATAAATTATATGGCGATTAAATTAAAAAGAATATTCATATGGTTTCTGATAGTTTTATTTTGTTTGATTATATTGGGAGTGGGAAGCGCTGTTGGTGTATATTATTGGGCATCCGAGGATCTCCCCAAGATCGAGTCAATTACCGACTACAATCCTGCACTGGCTACTACGGTATATTCTGAAAACAAAGAGGTCCTGGGGTATCTTTCCAAACAGAGAAGGTTTTTTACTCCCTTGAAAAAGATGTCCGGATATGTGCCCATGGCATTTTTGGCTTCCGAAGACAGTAGTTTTTACGATCATTCCGGAGTGGATTTGATAGGTATCTTCCGCGCGGCTGTAAAAAACATGAAAGCTGGTAAGATAGTGCAGGGAGGAAGTACCATTACCCAACAGGTGGTAAAGTCCCTGTTGTTAAGTTCGAAAAGGACTTACAAGAGGAAAATGAAGGAGGCGATCCTGGCATATAAGCTGGAAAAGCATTTGACCAAGGACGAGATTTTGACCATCTATCTGAATCAAATATATTTGGGTAGTGGTGCTTATGGTGTTGAAGCTGCTGCCAGGGAATTTTTCGCCAAACACGCATCCGAACTGAATTTGGCTGAGTCTGCACTGCTTGCCGGACTTCCCAAGTCACCGGGAGTGTATAACCCTTACAAAAACCCGGAGCTGGCCAAGTCCAGGCAGAAGTATGTGTTAAATCAAATGCTGAATCAGGCTTGGATCGACGAGGAGGAATACAATTCCGCCCTGGATTATCAATTGGAATTCGAAAAAATGTCAGACCCTTCCTGGAAAGTGGGGGCCTACTATTTGGAGGAGATTCGTAGATGGGCTTTGGACCGTTTCGGTGAAAACAAGACTTATACCGGAGGACTTCATATATATACAGCGGTTAACAAGAAGCATCAAAAGGCCGCGGAAGATGCCCTGCAAAAAGGGCTGGTGGCATCGACCAAGCGCCGGGGCTGGAGGGGTCCGCTCAAAAACCTTGGTGAGGGTTCATACGAGAGATTGTTTAACAAGCAGAATAACTGCAAGAGCAAGTTGAAAAATGGGGAGTGGATAAAGGTAGTTGTAAAAAAGGTGATTAAAAGTGGGGCAAGGGTTGGTTTCTCCAATTCCAGCGGCTGGATAGATGTAAATACCATGGGTTGGTGCCGCGAGATAGACCCTTCCAAGGCACACGAAGAGGTGCCGGATATAAAGAATGCTCAAAAAGTGCTGAAAAAAGGAGATGTGGTCTGGGCTTCACTAAAAAGAGACAAGAAAGAAAAAGAGAAAATATGGCAACTAAGCCTGGAGCAAAAACCCAAAGTTGAAGGGGCGCTGGTATCGTTTGACCCCAATAACGGCAAAGTCAAGGCAATGGTGGGTGGTTACAGTTTTCAGCGCAGCCAATTCAATCGCGCTACTCAAGCCAAACGCCAACCAGGTTCCGCTTTTAAGCCCATTGTCTATTCCGCTGCCCTGGATAACGGATTTACTCCTGCCTCTGTGGTTTTGGACGCCCCCATTGTGTATTCTAACAAGGATATGAATTCCACCTGGAAGCCCCAGAATTACGAACGCGAGGTTTTCGGTCCCACTTTACTGAGAACCGCTTTGGTCAAGTCCAGGAATCTGGTAACAATTCGTGTTGCCAACGAAATCGGTATTAACAAGGTGATTGACAGGGCAAAAAAATTGGGTTTGCAATCTGAATTCCCAAGTGACTTGTCGGTGAGCCTGGGTTCCGCTTCTGTTACCCTTATGAATCTCTCCCGTGCCTATGGCGCGTTTTGCAGGGGGGGGAGTTATATCCAACCCAGGACAGTGAACAAAGTTACCGGCCCCTGGGAAAAAGAGATTTATAAGTCCGAAACAAAATCACATAAAGCCATGAGTTCCCAGACTGCTTATATCATCAATTATCTTTTACAGAAAGTGATACAGGAAGGAACCGGTTGGAGAATAAAGGCTTTGAACAGACCGGTTGCCGGAAAAACAGGTACTTCGGATGAACAAAAAGATGCCTGGTTTATGGGGTATGCTCCCTATTTGTTGACCGGTGTTTATGTTGGGTTCGACGATCCCAGGACCATGGGTAAATATGAGACCGGATCCAGGGCTGCTGCACCGATTTGGCTGGACTACCGGCAGGAGGTAGAGGACAATTATCCAGAGCAGGAGTTCCAGAGGCCTTCGGGGATAGTAATGGCCAGGGTAGATGCGGAAAACGGTTTGTTGGCAAGTTCCTCCACGGAAAACAGTTATCTTTTGCCTTTCAAAGCCGGCACACAGCCCAAGAAGATATCCAAGGCAGGCCAGGACAAAGAAGATAAGGATCAACAAGGGAAAAAAGAACAGCAAGGTCAGCAACAGGACAAGTGGAAGTCTCTGTTTTAACTGCTTTTACTCCATTTGCATGGGACTTGGATCATTTATTTAGCCAGGAGTCTTGTAATGAAGCCTTCTTGTTATGAGACTTTTGAACATGAAGCCGATATTGGGATCCGGGGATTTGGTTCCAGCATCGAGGTGTCCTTTGCATGTATCGCCCAAGCGATGTTCGACTTGATGTCCGGGGACATATGTACTGACAATCGGAGTGAAAGAATTTATATAGAAACTTGGGGCTTTGATCTGGAATCCCTGTTGGTTGCATGGTTGAATGAACTTTTGACCCAAGCGGATTTACATTCTTTCATTTTTAGAAAATTTGAAATCCGTATACAAGATTTTTATTTGTCCGGGTATGCTTGGGGTGAAAATTTCATTCCCGGGGAAGATCAGGGTATAGAGGTGAAAGGAGCAACACTGACCGAAGTCAGGGTGGAAAAGACAGTGGATTATTGGTTGACCCAGTGCATAGTAGACGTATGATTTTTTCGACACTCTGGGGCTTCCGGGTTGTCTGATGTTACATATTGATAATCAATTGATGATAAAAATTTACAGTGGATAGAATTTTTGAATAGCTTGACAAAAGCGGGAAAAAGGATTAGAAGATTTTAAAGCTTTCGGGATGTGGCGCAGTCTGGCAGCGCACATGCATGGGGAGCATGAGGCCCTCGGTTCAAATCCGAGCATCCCGACCATCATTTCAAGGGGTTATGGTTAAGCCGTAACCCTTTTTTTATGGGTGACCCTACAGATGTGACCCTACAAAAGTTATTTGTTTTTATCAATATTTATCACCTTACCGGTATTTTCTTCCTTGTTTAAATCCGGCATCCCTTGCATCATCCTGGATTGCTCAACAGCGTGCGGTTCGTAGTAGTTGGCATGTATCATTTCAATGCTGGTGCCGGCCATGTGTGCTATAACCGAGGGATCAAATCCCTGGTCTATAGCTGTTGTTATCCAGAGGTGACGGACATCATACATAATTACATCGTAATTCAGGCCAAGTCTTTCAGCAGTATTGGACAGGGCCTTGTCTAGTCTTTTTATCGGTTTGCCCTGGTACTCTATTATATAACCTGACTTGGATTGTTTTTGCCTTGCCCGTAGCTCCCAAAGAAAATCATCCGGTAATTGTATAAAGGCACTGCGTCTAACCTTAGTATGATATACTTGTATTCCGCATTTATTCCAGTCAATGTGCTCGAAGCGCAATCCATAAAGGTCGTCGCCAGGTCTAACCGGTATCCTCCACGCAACCTCTATGGCCCAAGCAAGATGTTTACATCGGGACCCTTTCCTGTTTGCTTCAGCTTGGATTTTGCGTAAATCTTCCAGGGTTAATTGGGATTTTCTGCGTGTTTCTTTACCGGTTTTCCATTTTCGGAGTGGATTCTTATCAAGGTGCCTCTGGTCAACTCCGTATTCAAAAATTGTCTTCAAGTACCGGATGTATCTATTTCGTGTGGACTGTTTGGCATTTGGCCCAGTGATTGCCAATTACGGCTAGAATGTCGGCTTGGGTTAATTGTTTGGCGGGTTTATGGGTGAGGTCAGGTAATATATATGTGCTTAAAACATGAGCCCATTCACGGAGCCATTTCAAGGACCTCCCCTGGGCTTTTTTCATATCAAGCCATTCCTGGGTAAGGTCTCCCAGATATATTCCTTTGGGTGTCGGTTCTGGTAAAGGCTGTTTTGATGCCTTTTTGTATTTAATTTCCGCATCAAACTCCTTTGCTCTGTTTTTTCCCGCCTTACCCTTGGAAAAAGTTTTAGTTTTTATTTTGCCTTCTTCGTCCCGATAATTTACCTTCCAGCGTCCGTCTTTCCTTTTGTGTAAACTCATACACTCACCGTAGTTTTGACGTTTTTCTTGCGTTGATATTGTTTACCTTTCTTGAAATTATCGGGATCTTGCATAAACAAGTCAAGGACAGATTGGGCGAACTTGTTTCCTTCCGGGCCATAACGGGGAATATCATAATCTCGCAGCTTACGCCTAAAAGTATCCGGGTGGTACCCAAGATACCTCGCTGCTTGTTTAAGATTCATATAAGGCCCGAAAACTTGCATTATTCGGTGTCCTCCTTTATTCCCACCATTCCATTAACTTATCACTGGCCTTAGCCCCAAATTCCATCTGGGGATCCGCAGTAAGTTCCGGATCTATCTGGCGATAAAGCAAAAGCAAATCATCAATCAGGGCTCCCCATTCTTGCTTGTGTTTGGAATCCGGAGCATTATCGTGTATTTCCTCAATGTATGCCAGCACAGCATTTATATATTCCCTTGCGTCCAATTCTTCCCCAGTCCACAAATCAACAAATTTATCCTGGATCTTTTGAACAAGCCTGGTGTATTGCCGGTATTCTTTCTCATTATCAAATAATAACGAGCCATCTTCCCTGGTGGGAGCAATGCTTTTCTTAATTTCCAGCTTGTTTGCAGCAAGCCTACTTGTAATTTCAACTACACGTTCGTGTTCAGGATTAGCTGCCCTAACAGCATCGATTAGCCCTTCCACATTCCGCTACCTCGTTGTACAATCCATCATACTCATGTTTTTCGAGCCAATCTTTTAAAATATCCTCAAGTGTATCAACCCCGGTTGTGTCCTGGTAATACTCCAACTCCGAGGCTAAAGCATCAGCAGTTATTCTCCACATTTCGGCCTTGCTGAACCTATCAAAATTTATTTCCACTGCCTCGTTGCGGAGCTTCTTGTTCTCCTGCTCCGTCTGCTCAAGCCGCCATTGCAGGTGGCGGTTTTCTTCCCGGAGTTCCTGTTTGGATATTTCATCGGTCATGCTATGCCTCCCTGTTGTGATATTTTCTTTTTGCTTCAAGATACGCTTGCTTTGCTTCATTTTTTGTTTTGAAATAACCTAAATGAATACGTTTATAATTTACTTTTATTTGAGCTCTCCACTTTTTGTGTCTTATGTGCCAGTAATAGCCTTTAGAAGGTCTTCTATTATATATTTGATCTTGTCGAGTAGCCCATTTACAATTATTTGGTTCATAATGCCCATTATTATTAATCCTTTCTAAAAATTTATTTTTAGGCCTATCTCCCATATCAGCATAGAAATTTTTAAAAGCAAGCCATTTGTCACAAACTTTTATACCTCTACCACCATAATTTTTAAAAGCTGGATTTTTAGGATTACAGCAACGTTGTATCATGTTTGCCCAAATAATATAAATTGATGAACCATATTTATTATGACGAAAATTTTTTTTAGACATACAACCTCACAAATTTTTATTTAATAATGATTTCCCGCAGCTTCTCTGCCAATTTCGCTGCCGTTCCCTCCTGGTTCTCGTCCACAAACTCCAAAAGCATATCTGTCCAGGTGCTAACTGTAGAAGCCAGGGTGTTCATGTTGTACTTTTGACTGGACTCTCCTTGATTTGCTATAAACCGAGATTCATCGCAAAGGTAGGATAACGCGATCCAAATCATGCCAAGCCCTGCAACAGTACCCTTTATCCCCATATAGTTATCAATCACTCTTTCGCAGGCCCATACAAGCTGATAGGCACTGCGCTGAGAATTAACTCCAATGCGTGTGTTTGGGTCAGTAAGCAATCTATCTGTCCACTTTAGCACTTTTTCTTTTTGTGCTGATGACTTGGACTCCAAGTGCAACACACCATTATCAGTGTTTTCTTGGACCTTTCCCATGCTTGCTTCAACAAGGGCAGCGATAGTCACTAATCTAAAGTTACGCTGTGCTCGCTGGTAGCGTTGGTGCTTTTTTGTTTGCTTTTTGAGTGGTTTGGCCCTTGCGGACATTAGTCATCCTCCAACTTTTCATAAGTCTGTTCAAAAATGTCGGGCTTGCAGGGATAGATTTCGCCGTTTACTCCCTGGATGATATAGTCGCCATAATCTGCAGTCATTGTCCCCTCAAGTGTATATATAACTGCATATATTTTCCTTTCTTCAAATGGTCCTTTTTGAGCTTCATCTTCATTATATGGATAAAGCATCACATCATCTGTACTTATTTTATCCATGCACCATTTAGGAATAGCATGGTGTCCGAGTTTAAAAGCATTTATAGTTACTGGCTTTTTTCTATATAGTGGCATCCTCACACCTCCCCCGGCCGGACCGGTTATTGTTCGTTCGACGCGCTCTGCATTTCAGCGTGTATGGACAACTGCTGTTGCTGCTCTCCCAGGTACAGCTTGCCGTCCCTGCCAACGTAAGCATCTTGCTTCCCTTCTCTTTTCGCCAGCTTCGGAGTTACATCATAAGCAATCTCGATGTTGCCATCTTCTCCCGGGGTCATCTTGATAGTGACTGATACCTGGCGTGCTTTGGTTAAATCGGAATCCTTGTTTATGTCTGAAATACAAGCCTGAATGGCCTGTTCCATTTCTTCTTTCAAGGCTCCGTAGTCGATTTGATCCAATGAATAAAAATAGTTACTTGGCATTTTCTTTTACCTCCGTGTTGTTTTTATTTGATTCTATGGCCGCCACCGGTTTTGGCAGGTTACTGTGCAAAAGTGCGGCTTCGCGTCTTTTCCATTCTTCATAGGTCTGCAAATACCGATGCGGTTCACCCATGATGGCCTTGGCACAAACCCACAAAGCTTCGTCCTGGGTAAGCATCGGCTGAAATCGGCCATCAACTATGACTGTGTAGGAATTGTGGTGCGTTTGAAACATTTCAAGGTGCATGATTGCCTCTTTATGCTATGTAGACCGGGGTCCCGGTCTGTTTTTCGGTTTCGTTTTTAAAAATATCCGGATCCGAGTTGTCGTTGCTCAAATGCAAAAGATGTATTTCTTCTATCCGGGAAAGGTCGTTGGCCTGTAACATATCCTGCACCCGGGAAAGACTCATGTGGTTTTTGCGGATCCGGTTAGCAAGCTCCGGATGAATATGTCCTTGCTCAACAGATTCTCTAAGTAGCTCCCGGGAATGATTGCAGCCAACGGCAATGTGCGTGAGCCCCCGGAAAGTGTAAGGAACATAGAAGCAGTCTACCGCAAACAACAGTTTTCCCCGGGAACGGTTAGCCAGTAAGAATCCCAGGTTTAAAACATCGTGCGGAACATCAAAAGGCAGTATGGTCCAGGATCCAATCTGGAACTGTTGTTTTGGCTCAATTGTATGCAATCTATGCCCGGACAGCCTTTTTGCCTCTGCTGTTTCCCGGGAAGTATAAATGTCAATTCCTGCCTGCATAATACCTCTGGATCCGCAACAATGATCATTATGGCTATGACTGATTAGGCAAGCATCAATCCTGCTCAGCATAAATCCTGCCCTTTGCTTTAACTTCTTGATTGGGATCCCCGCTTCCAGGAGTAGGGTTGTATTGCCATCGCTGACAATGTAAGCGTTTCCCCCACTCCCGGAAGCAAGTGATGTAAATTCGATGCTCATATTTTAAAATTCCGGACCTTCCGTGCCGGTTGCCTGTTCATTCTTTTGGGATTGTTCCTGTTGAACTTCTCCGGTTTCTTCGTTTACCTGGTCCTGTTCAGTAGATTCTTGTTCCTGTGGCTCTGCCTCCGCAGGCTCCACGTCAATCACTTCTTGGTTGGCGTTTGCTTCTGCCACTTGCTCCGCTTCCTGCTCGGCCTGTACTTGTTCGGACCTGTTGGCGGCCTTGAACAAATGAGCATCAGAGCTTGAGTTGATAATGGGTTTGCAGGCCCGATTGATAACGGTACGTTTGCACATTTCCTCGGTAAACTCGCCGTGGGTAGAGTTACTTTTAATTTGTCCGTTTTCCTGTATGGGGTTCATTATTGATTTTTTCCAGGCTGACTTGATTTGCTCCCATGTCATAATCTCGGATTTTTTGACGTTGCCCTTGTGGTCCAGCACTAAGCAGTAAGCTCCCTTGGGGCTTTTGCTGTCGATACTTTCCAAGGTTTGCTTGTGTCTGACAACTTTTTTCATACCGCGGTCAATTTCAAACTCAAATTCGTCTCCTTCCCATACGACCTCGGCAACAATATCCCCAATATCTTCATCTACACGCATGGCCAGAGCTTTTGTTCCGTGATAGGACCGCATACAAGTAAGTTGCTGGCCGTATGGAATAAAGTAGACTTGGTTTTTTGCCGGATTAAGACCTTGCACTGTCATGTCAAAAAGCGCGTTCATTATGCTGGTCTTGCTGCAGGCTTCCAGTACCGGTTTTTTGTCTTTGGTTTTGATCTCCTGCAGTTGCAACCATGCCGATCTCAACGCGTTTTGCGGGGAGTAGTCCGGGGGAAACTGGATCTCTCCATTACTTTCCAAAGATTTGATCTTTTGGGTCACAACGTCCACGGTATTTTTTTTGATTTCTGCGAGTTGATTACTCATTTGCTGCCTCCTGTAATTGGTTATCTATAGTTAATTGATTATAATTTCCGTCAACAACAAGGCTCACAACCTGGCAGTCCATTTCCGGAATCCAGGTTAGGCTCTCCCGGTTGTCTATCCATATCGGAGCCTTAACTCCGTAGTGCTCCTGCAGAGCCTTAATGATGTCCAAACCTACTGCTATGGACGCTCCGTTGTTGAGCCCCTGGCCGAAAGGTACTCCCTTGTAGGTGGTGATACACGTTTCCTTGATCCCCTCATTAATCTGCTGCTCAAACAGCTTGAACCGAGCAAGCTCGAACTTCTCGTTGATCTTGCTTTCAAGCAGATTGACTTTTTGGACAACAAACTGTTCCATTAGATATGTGTGTTGCTCCAGCTTCTCGTATTCCTGGGAAAGTTGTTTTTCCTCCTGCTTTAATTCCTCGATACGCTTCTTGCTGTTCTCCGCTGCGTCCAATTGGGACAGGTGAGACCGCTCGGCATCAAGTTGTTGCTGCAGTTCGGTTGTATCAATTTCTTTCTCCAAACTCTGGATTTGTTGATCAAAATCCTGGATCTGTGCATGGAGTTCCGATATTCTTTGATCTGCTGACGTGGTGGTGTTATTTCGAATGTCCTGCAACTGCTTGTCCAGATCCGCGATTTCCGCTTGGGTG
>JGI1684J13235_1000277_pt1 | contig 19547 bp, 16 predicted proteins | sample PonA232FremontCA_2_FD_13235 | JGI IMG/M metagenome (IMG submission 13235) | reverse complement strand
CCCGCCGCTCGTGAGTGTCCGGGTCACCGTGTCAACGGTGCCGACGCCGCCGACGCTGAGTTCGATGTCTTGGGTGTCGCCGACGGTCCCGGTGTTCTCAACGGTGTAGTTCACCGAGACGTTTTCCCCTGGTTCGACGGGCGAGTTGGTGTCGTCTATACTCACGTCGAAGAACGGCGCCGTCACGTTGGTGGCGCGTATGCGCACCCAGTTAAGCTTCGGGTTGAAGACTCCATCGGGCGGTTCGAAAGTCATGTTACCGTCGTTTACGTTCACCTCGCCTTCGTACCTCACGAAGTTGCTCGAACGGGTCGTTCCGCCGTTGTTCTCGGGATCCTGGAACAGGTTCCCGTTGACCTCAAAGGTGTGTTCAGAGTCAACGTTGTCGGGGTCGCCGGCGACGAAGGTTACGTCGTACGTCCCGTTCGGCAGGCTGACTGACCAGTTAGGGTTTATCGAAGAGTCGTACCTATCGGGGATGTTCTCGTCGGCGAAATGCACGAGGGTGTCGTTTTTCGTGTCGGGTGTGCTGCCTCTTTCGCGGGTCTCCGTGTTTACGTCTGACCATCCGTATGTCAGACCATTCCTTTCTCCGTACGCCCCGCCCGTGTCGGGAACGAAGCCGTCGGGCGTCGTCGTGCTGTCCGTCTCGAAGTTTATATCGACGCCGACGTTCGATACTATCACCTTCGCCACCGTCGTACGCTGAGAGGTCACCCCCTCCGCGGGGGCTTGTGCTCGTATGCGCACGGAGAGCTCTCTTACGCGCGTCCCCCCTACCTCGTCCACCTCGAAGTCGACGGGGCGTATCTCGGAGTGCTCCCCCGTGATATTGACGGGCATTTTGGCTCCGAAGGCGTCCGACCAGTTATACTCGACAGAACCCGACAGGTCCGCGACGGTGACGTTTTCCTGCGCGACCGTCTCCCATCCTGTCTCCGTGACGTTGCCGCCATCCCACCCCGTAGGGTCGCCGTCGCTCTTCCCCTTGACCTCTACCGAGACGGTGACGTTACGGTTCGGCTGTTCGAAGCCCTCGTACTCAACCGTTATGCCGTCGCCGCTCACGATGTCGCGGTCACCGAAGACCACAGCGTCCACATCCCCACCGTTGTTCATCTCAACCTTGACCCCGTTGGCTACCCAATCAACACCACCCGTGAACGCGAGCGACGTACCCGCTACGAGGGTGAGCGCGGTCACGATAACGAGACCCGCTACGGCGGCGACCAGAACGTAACGCATGGCGCCGTCAGGGGTCGAACCCGTTTCTCGGGTGCGCGACCGTCTATCCATTCTCTTCCACCTTGTGCTCCGAGGAGACTTCGAAGCTACCCGAACCGATGACGCCGGTATCCTCACCTACTTCGGGAGAAGTCGGCGGTTCGGTGGTTCCACCACCCGCTCCGGGCGGAAGGTCCTCCGTCGGGTCGGTTTCCGGAGCCTCCGGCGTCTCCTCACCCGTGTCCGTGCTCCCTGCACCCGTCGTTCCACCACTGTCACCGTCCGCTCCTGACCCGGTGTCCACGACGACCAGGGCTACCCTCGTAGTTACCTCGTTCGACACCGACCGGGGTTCGGAAGAGTCCTCACCGACGAGGGCGGTCAGTGGACTTCCCCCTTCGTCGGATACCCTCTCGTCAGGCGCGGTGGCTATCACGGCGACATCCAGGCTTCTCCTCACCGTCCTACCCCCAGCCATCCCGAAGTCCGAGGCGTCTATCTCAGTATGTTCCCCGACGGATACCGGTCTCTCCTTACCGAATACCTCACCCCAACTGAGCCGGATTTCGCCGTTCCTACCCTCAACGGTGTAGCTACCTCTCGCGAGGACCTCCGTGCTGGTAGTAGCCCGTCCGTTCGACCAGTTCCTTCCGTCGTTCCTCCTCGCGCCGCTCACCAGTACCTCAAACTCTACCTCCGTCTCGTTCGACCCGAAACCGGTCCAAGCGAGGCGAAGGGGTGTTGCCGGGTCCCCGATGGTGACATCTTCAACCCGACCACGGGTTTCGTTAACCTCTACGTCGATTCCGTCGCTCACCCATGCGTCGACGCCCCCCATCTCTATCTCGGGTTCGGTCCCTGAAGCCAGAAGTACAGAGAAGGAAAGGGTGATGAGGAGCAGAAGCGCGGCTACCGCTATCACGCGCCCGCGTTTGGCTTCCTCCTCCTCGGTCTCTCTTTCCTTACTCAATATTTGTCTGCGTCTGGTACTTCAGCGGTAGACGTGTCTATCCCCCCGTAGAAGACTGCCCTCCCGGTGTCGCCCTATGGTAACGGGTTCCCGCTGTCGTCTATGGCTGTCTCGTTCTCCGAGCTGTTTATGACGTTGGACGAGTTGAGCTGCATGCTCCCCTGACCCCCTATACCGTCGGCGACATCGCCTACGAGGGCAGCCTGACGGTTGTTGACAACGATGAGGACACGTGCGGTGTCGCTATCGGTGAGTGTACCCGCGCTGTCCGCAATAGCGCTCGTTGCCGTTGCGTCTATATCCGCCGATACACGGACCACCAGTTCGCGGACACGGGTGCCGTCGTCGGTAGTGGAGGAGAAGTCACCGTTTAACAGCGCCGAGTGCCCGGTAGAGCCGTTGTTTCCGTCGCTGCCTATGTCGCTGTCGTTCGTGACCGCGATTAGCTCGCTACCGTTCTCTGTTGCTGTCGTAAACGCCTCGTTCCAGCCGAAGGTAACCTCGCCGGCGAGCCCTCCTCCGTCGGTTACGGGGCTGAACGTAACACCGTTTTCCGTGGCTATGGTTTCGAAGGTAGTCGGGTCCGGAGTCGCAGCACTGAATGCCTCGGTGGTCTCGCCCGAGATGCTCTCCTGCGGACTGTTCGCGCCCCTGACCTCAAGCGTGAAGTCGACCGGTACGGTACCGTCCTGCTCGAAACCTTCGTACTGAAGACGGAGTTCGTCGTCGGCGATGGTATCTCTGTCACCGAAGCCAAGCCCCGAGACGCTACCGTCCTCTGCGGTAATCTGCGCGCCGTTCGCGACGAATTCGTTGGCGTCGGTAACGGCTGCTGAGACAGGGTTCGACATGAGAGCGAGCCCTCCTCCTCCGACGATACCGAGAGCCGCGAGCGCGCCGCCGCCCTTCAAGGCTCTCCTTCTCGTGACCGCACCGGTCTTCCTGTTCCTCCTATCGTCATCTGATTTCTCAGACATATCCAGTTTATTCGATAAAAAGGATTAACCCTTCTGCCGACATTATACGCACTATCTACTTCGGTATCGTAAAGTAGAACGTAGAGCCCTCGCCAGCCTCCGAATCAACACGTATATCTCCACCGTGCTGCTCGACGATACGTCTACAGATAGCGAGTCCTATACCTGTGCCGTCCGTTCTACCTCCCGCCTGTTCGAATAATTCGAAGACTTTGTCGTGTTGGTCCTCAGGTACCCCTTCTCCGTTGTCCTCGACGTAGAACTCGTAGGCATCCTCGCGTTCGTTGACGCCGACGTGTACCTCGGGGTTCCGGTCCACGGTGTGTTCGATACCGTTCTTGATTAGATTCTGGAAAAGCTGTGTCATACGGCTTCTGTCAGCCCGTACCTTCGGGAGTTCGTCGTGCGTGACGGTCGCGTCCTCGGCTTCCACGGTTTTTGTCAGGTCTAACAGGACATCCTGGATAACTTCCTCGGTGTCGACCTCCTCGAAGGTCGCGTCGCGTTTCTGGACCCTTGAGTAGGTCAGCAGGTCCTGTATCATACTCCGCATCCTCTCCGTGCCGTCGACGGCGAACCCGATGTATTCGTGCGCTTCCTCGTCGAGTTCTTCGCCGTACTCGGTTTCGAGGAGGTCGAGATAGCTCGATACCATACGCAGAGGCTCCTGAAGGTCGTGCGAAGCGACGTACGCGAACTGTTCGAGGTCTCTGTTCGAGCGTTCGAGTTCCTCCTTCGTCTCGCGTAACTCCTGCTCCCGCCTGACACGGTCGGTTATATCGCGGGCGATACCGACGATACGTGTAACCTCACCTTCGACGACGGCGGGTGCAAGCGTGGTCTGCCAGAACTTCTCGCCCTCAGGGACCGATAGCTCCTCTTCGTAGCTGATAGGCTTTCCCTTCTCCAGACAGTGACGGTAGTTTTCCTCTAGCGCTTTCCCTGCTTCATCACCGAACACCTCGGCGGGTGTCTTTTCCTTGACCTCCTCCGTCGTGATACCTGTCAGCCTCTCGTAAGCCTCGTTCAGCCTCTCGTACCGGAACTCGACGCAGGACCCCAGCCTCTCGACGTTGATGAGGAATATCGCGTCCTCCGCCGACTCAAGGACGGTATTGTACTCCTCTGTCATCTTCTTTAGCTCCTGCTCCCGCTCCTTTCTGTCCGTTATATCGGTACCGGTTACGTAGGCGCGGGAGTAGTCGTCGGCGTATGCCTCCGGCACGTACAGTTCGATGATCTCGTACCTCTGTCTTCTGTCGAGAGTCCTGGATACAGTCTCGGACCTGAACTCGGTCTCACCGCCCGCGACAGCCAGCAACAGTTCCTTGTACACCCCACGTGTTTCTTCCGTCATGAGGTCGTCGGTGCTGTCGATTAGTTCCTCCTTGGTGTCAGCACGGTAGTAGTCGAGGGCGTTTCTATTGACGTCAAGTACATCTACCTTCTCCATTATATGGTCCAGTTCTCCGGGGTCCTCGTCCAGATATACCCCGACGTCGTCGACCTCCCGTTTCAGACCCTCGACGTACTCCTTGGCTTCCGACAGGGCTACCTCCCAGACCACGACGGGACTGTTCTCGAAGAGTGATCTGTACCGGGTCTCGGCTTCCTTACGCCTCTCCAGTTCACGCTTCCTTTCCGCCGCCGTTTTTCTGGCGCGTGCGTCGTACAGCCCGACGGTCAGTCCCGCGACAGCACCCGCCTGCGCATTTAGTATCAGAACCTCCGTTAGACCACCGAACGCCGACGGCAGGAACTGTCTCAGATACAGACCCCATCCGGTTATAGCCATCAGTGTAGCGAGTCCACCGAAAGACCACATCACCACCCCCCATCGACGCTCCGGCGGATGGTCCGTTTCGGAGAGCCAGAAACCCCCTCCAATGAGTACCACCGGCAGAACGAGACCGATCAGAACCTGGACAGCCGAGACATCAAAAGGAGCGCCCGCGGACAGACGGATAGCCGTAGCACCCCCGTACATGACCGCGAGCACACCCCCCAGTCCAACCAGGGTCCAGGTACTCGCGTCTCTTCCTGACATACCTGCTAACTATACCCAGTACGACTTTACTTTTCGGTGTCATCCCCGTGTAGATGTTTGAAGCCGGGAATACACCGACGAACCCGTGAACCTACCTCAGCCAAGGAGGTACGACGTTACCCAACTCGGTGGCTACGGTAGAAATCCGACTATACGCGCGGTTTTACGGAAGGAACCTCCGTCGGTACGGTCTGTGACGGGATTAATTTTATAACAGAGCGCTTACAACAGGGTCTATCGGTATGAGTAGCGACATGGAGGGGGCAATGAAGACGCTTGTCGTCGACGACAGCTCGGGTGACAGGAAACTCGTCGAGAAAGCCTTTGAGAGGGTACCCGTCCCAACGGAGTTCTACGCGGTCGAAAACGGGAAAGAGGCGGTTGAGTTCCTCCGTCGTGAGGGCGAGTACGAGGAGGTGCCGAGACCCGGTCTTGTTCTTCTTGACCTCAACATGCCGGTGAAGGGTGGCAAAGAGGTGCTGGAGGAGATAAGAAACGAAGCCTCACTCGGGCGTATTCCCGTGGTGGCGCTGACCAGTTCGGAGGACGAAGCGGATATCGTTGACGTCTATGAACTCGGCGCTAACGCGTACATAACGAAGCCGACCGGGTTCGGCGAACTCGTCGAGAAAGTCACCGGAGTGTGCGAGTTCTGGTACCGGGTGGCGAAGGTACAGGAGCAATGACCGATGGGTTCGATGTCCTTCTAATAGAGGACAACGACGGCGACGCGGTACTTATCGAGAAGTATCTTGAACGTATCGATGACGACTTTCTACCACGGAACCTCAACCTCCGGCGCGAACGGAACCTGTCCGACGGCTTCGACGTTCTCCGAGACGAGGATATCGACCTCGTCCTGCTTGACCTCGGACTTCCCGAAAGCTCGGGCATCGAAACCCTACACAAGACAGTTGACGAGTTCGAGGGCGTCCCCGTCGTCGTCCTAACGGGTCTGGACGACAGGAGAACCGCTGTCCGTGCGATACAGGAGGGGGCTCAGGACTACCTTAACAAGGACAAGATAGACGTTGAAGGTCTCGGGCGTGCCCTCCGGTACGCTACGGAGCGCCGTAGACGTGAGAAGAAAACGGAGCGGGAGAGGGAGCTACGCCGCATGGTCCAGGAGGTTCTCGTCGGGTCGTCGACGCGTGAGGCGATAGAGCGGAGGTTCTGTGACAGAATAGTCGAACACAAACCCTACGTCTACTCCTGGATAGGCGGTCCCGAAACAGACGGGGTGGACGGTGCCGTCGTCCGTGCATCGTCTGACGACTCCGAGGAGTACCCGTCCTCCGTGTGGTCGGCGAGCGATGCCGACGAACACCCCTGCCCCTCACTCCGCGCCGCGCGCTCGCAGGAACCGGTCTTCGTCTCGGACATCCGGGACGCGGCGGGCGACTGGACTGACGCGGCTAAGGGGAGGGGCTTTGTATCCACCGCCGCGGTTCCGATACTCCACGAAGACGTTATGTACGGCGTTTTCTCCGTCTACGCCGACCGACCCGGATTCTTTGACGGTGTTGAGGGCGATGTCCTCGTCAGCGTCGTCGACAGCCTCGCGTACTCCGTCAGCACGGTCAGCAAGGAGACCGCCATCCTCTCCGACACGACCACGGAGGCGAGAATTAACCTCGACGGGGCGGATAGCCATCTTGAACCCGTCTTCGCCGACCCCGATACCGGGGCAGACGTTGAGGTCAAAGGAACAGTTCCCACCGAGGAAGGGGTTCTACAGTTCGTGGATGTCACCGGCGGTTCGTCCGAACTCGAGGACGAACTCGCGTCGAGAATCGACGATATTGAGATTATGAGCGACGACGAAGACATCAGAAGCTATCAGCTTAGACTCTCCACGCAGACACCTGAGTCGTACCTCCTGAGCCTCGGTGTCGTCGTCCGTTCTACGGAGGTGAGACATAACGGTACCAGTATCCACGTGGAGGTTCCCCCGGACATAGATATCGGCGACGTCGTCGACAAGCTGGAGAACAGGTTCGGCTCCGCTACCGTGGTTATGTGCCGCGGACCTCCAACGAACCGAGAGCGGTTCGGAAGACGTCTCGAACTTGACGCCGACAGCCTCACCGATAAACAGATGAAGGCTCTCAAGACGGCGTACTACCTTGGCTACTTCGAACAGCCGAAAGAGAACTCTGCGGGGGAAATAGCCGATGCCCTCGGCGTTTCACGTTCAACTTTCCTACAGCACCTACGTACAGCGCAGAGGAAGGCTTTCGGCGGCTTGTTCAGGTAGTACAGTCACCGCCGGGGTAACTCGGTCTAACGCGGGTTATCGAGGTCGGGGAGAGATTATCAAAGGGACTGTACCTTTGTCCTGATTTCGTCGCACACGTTGCTTCGTCCGTTTTCCGGTACCGAACACCGGTCTCTTCTGAGGGTTGGAAAGGGAGTCCTCCTAAGTTATTTCGACTATGTAAATCAAAACGTTGATTAAGCCCCTGGTAATTGTGTTATGACGTAATACGCAAAATGTACATAGAAATAAACCGGATAGGGATGAACAAAAGCCAAGAAACTTCTCCGAGAAGAAGATGTTAGGAACGTACACGCTTCAGTCGGACGTGACGGCTATCGCGGACAGCATCAACAACGTCTGGGTACTCACGGTAACGTTCCTGATATTCTTCATGCAACCAGGGTTCGCACTGCTTGAAGCGGGTCAGGTGCGCGCTAAAAACGCCGCAAACGTCGTTATGAAAAACATGTGGGACTGGTCGGCGGGTGTCTTGGTGTACTTCCTGATAGGGGCAGGGGTATTTGCCGTCGTGGGTCAGATAGGTTCGCCGGGTACGGCTTTCGACATCGGCGGAGCTATGTCGCATATCAGTGACCCCGGCTCTTGGGTGGGGTGGCTGTTCGGTGCCGTCTTCGCCATGACAGCGGCGACTATCGTTTCGGGTGCGGTTGCGGGACGGATAAAGTTCTCGGCGTACGCGGTCTACGCCGTCGTTATAACCGCGGTAATCTACCCCGTTGTCGCGGGTTCGGCGTGGGGAGGAACGGGTCTGCTTTCCTCAACCGGATACCTCGGACAGGCTCTCGGCGTCGGCTACAAGGACTTCGCGGGTGCGACGGTCGTCCACGCCGTCGGCGGCATAGCAGGTCTGACAGCGGCGTACATGCTCGGTCCACGTAGGGACAGGTACGACCCAGAAGGGAACTCGGTGCCGATACCCGGACACAACGTCATATACGCCGTCCTCGGAACCCTGATACTCGCCTTCGGCTGGTACGGCTTTAACGTCGGCACGCAGGCGACGGTGCTCACGACGGACGGGGCGTTCCAGGGCGGCGCTCTCGGACGCGTGGCTCTTAACACGACGCTGGCTATGGGAGCAGGTATGGTAGCCTCGACCGCCGTCACGACGTTCTGGCAGGGCAAGCCCGACCCGCTGTTCTCGGCAAACGGTCTCCTCGCAGGACTTGTGGCTATCACGGGTGCATGTGCCCATGTGACGTGGGTCGGAGGTCTCGTAATAGGGATCGTCGGGGGAGCAACGACGCCCTTCGTCTTTCGGTGGGTCGTTGACTCGCTGGGTGTCGACGACGTCGTCGGCGTCTTCGCCGTCCACGGGAGCGCGGGTTTCATAGGGACGATGATGATCCCGTTCTTCGATGTCGCAGGGTTCTCGTTCAGCCAGCTCGTGATGCAGGTAGCCGGCGTCGGGCTGATAGGCACGTGGACGGTGCTCGCGACGATGGTTACGATGGGCGCTATCGACGCGGTCATCGGTCTTCGTGTCTCCGAGAACGAGGAGAGCCAGGGCCTGGACGTGAGCGAGCACGGGATGAGTTCGTACCCTGAGTTCACCGAGTCGGGACAGGATGAGGGAAGTGTGGGACTGTCGGAAGGAAGCTTCGCCGACGACTGAGGAGTTCCACCGGCGTATGACGGCGAAACTGTACGTGTTGGTGAAACACGGCGAGTCCGACTTCAGGCTACACCGGCGCGACGGAACAGAGACCGGGGTCAGGTGGGAGCACAGCCCGGACGCGAGCGAGGTCAGGTCGGTGGGGGTTCCCGAAGGATGCTTCTGCTACCGGTCGGCGGAGGAGTTCGACGTGGGTAGCCGATCGTGAGGGTACCGGAACGCCGGAGGCGTACGAGCGCCCGGTTCGTGGTGTAAGAAGCCCTGACCCTCCGTCGGTCTCGCTCGTGAAGCCCAACCCGAACGCATATTCGTGTACGAGACGTACACTACGGTGGATGAGAAGTCTTCCGCAAACCGCACTACTCGTAGGTATTACCTCCGCTGTCGTGTTGCTTTCAGCCTGTGCGTCCGTCGGTGCCGTTCCGGATGCGCGTCTAACGATCGAGGAGGTGGGTGTCTCGGACGATAGACCGAGTCCCGGAGAGATGGTCAACGTCAGTATCACTGTTTCGAACTCCGGGGGTAGCACCGACGCGGTTGAGGTCGACAGGCTGTATCTTAGGGAAAGAGGAGGTGGACCGTTCGACTCCGTGGACAGGGCGACGGCGGTTGCAAGGTCGGGTGTCGGCGCTCTCTCGCCCGGAGACACGGTTACAGTCGACCTCGTTACTTCGTTCGAGGAGGTCGGTTTCAAACGTCTTGAGGCGTACGTACGCGCGACGAGTCAGGGCGAAGGAACCGATGGGACGGTAACAGCCGCAAAGCCGGTAAACTTCTTCGTAGGCTCCGTCGACGTACAGCGCCCTGAGGGCGACGTCGGTGTGGACGCTACGCTCGTCGAGAGACCGAGCGGCGAGGAGGACGGAGCCGAGGGCGGGCAGGGGGAACAGGTAGGCGGGATAAACATAGGTAACGTCCTCGGCGGTGGCGGTATAGGCGGTGGCGGGGTCGGTTCCGGATCGTTGGGTCAGGACGAAGAACCACCCACGGTGGACGCCTTTGAGGTACGCGTAACGAACTTCGGCAACGTCGAAGCGAGGGACGTCTACGTGACCCCCAGCGTCGACGGTCAGAGTCTTCCGCGTATAGCTGTCGGTAGCCTCGCACCGTTCGGGGTGGAGACGGTCAGCCTCGAACCGTCGAGGATCGGGACGAGTACGTACAGCTTCGAGGTCACGTACACCGCGGCTGGTGAGACGGGAACCGCGACACGTTCGGTCGAGTACGATCCGGCGGTCGCAAACCTCACGGTCACCGACGTGAGCATGCAACGCGAGGGGGATACGATCGTTCTGTCGGGAAACGTCGGGAACACCGGACGTGCTGACGCCAGAGGTACGACGGTCTCTGTCGGTGACTCCGGCGACGGCGTCTCGCCCACGTACCCGTCGGCGAACAGCTTCATAGGCACTGTTCCGGGTTCGGAGTTTACGTTCTTCGAACTCACCGCGGAGGTCGACAAAGCGGCGGACAGTATACCCGTCGAGGTGAGGTACAGCTTCGACGGTACGGACAGAAGGGAGACGTTCCCTCTTAGGATCGACACGGGTTCGGACGTAACGGGGACGGAAGCGGGCGGCGGCGGTGAGGAAGGCGGGGGCGGGGGCGGCGAACCCGCTTTCTCGGCGCTCATCGGCTTGGCTCTCCTCGTTCCCCTCGTCTCGGCGGTCGCCGTGTACCTCCGTCGCAGAGGGGGCAGAAGGGTAGAAGACGGTAACGGCGGTAAGGGATGACGGCTGTCGAGCTGATCGGTGTGACGAAGGAGTACGAGAGCGGCGACAGGAGGGTAACGGCTCTCGACGACATAAACGTGACCGTCGATGAGGGCGAGTTCGTCTCCGTGATAGGACCGAGCGGTAGCGGCAAGAGCACCATGCTCAACCTGATCGGGCTACTCGACAGACCGACGAGCGGTAGGGTTGTCGTCGGGGGCGTCGATGCCACGGATATGAGCGAAAGCAGGAGGACGGAGAAACGCGGTGAGGTGATCGGCTTCGTCTTTCAGGACTTCTATCTCCTCCCTAACCTGACCGCCGAGGAGAACGTCCGTATGCCGACGGCGTTCAACAAGAGCCGTGTCGACAGCGGACGCGCACGCGAGCTACTCGGACGTGTCGGTCTGGGTGACAGGGTAGACCACTACCCGAACGAACTCTCAGGCGGGCAGAAGCAACGCGTCGCTATCGCGCGTTCGCTCATAAACTCGCCTGAGGTTCTGCTCACCGACGAACCGACGGGGAACCTCGACCTCGACACGAGCGAGAGGATACTGGGTGAGATATCGAAGGTGCGCGAGACGGGCGTGAGCGTAATAGCCGTGACGCACGACCCGATGGTGGAGGAGTACGCCGACAGAACCGTGGAACTCGTCGACGGTAGGCTGTCGGATTCGCGCTCCGACACGGCGCGTGTCGGGGGCGAGCCGTGAACCCGAAGCCGACGCTCGTCGGTATGGCGGTGCGTAACCTGACACGGAGTAGGTTCAGATCGGGTCTCGCGTGTGCGGGTATCGCCATAGGCGTGTTCGCGATAGCCGCGCTCGGTATATTCGGGAACGTTCTCGCAGTCGAGGCGACATCTACAATAGGTGAGATAGGGAGCGAGGTGGTTGTCACGCCGAACGGCGAGGAGGGGTACACCTCCATACCTGAGACGGTCGTCGACGAGATAGAGCGCGCCACCTCGGGGACGCCCTCGGCGGCTATACTCACGGCGTCGGGGTTAGCCGCGAGCAGAGGGGAGACGGCTTCGGTCACGTTCTACGGCACGGAGAACCCGGGTGCGGTCTTCGAGGCTTCCGAAGGTAGCCTTCCGCGTGTGTTCAGAACCGGTGCCGCGGTCGGTTCGGAGGTCGCCGAGAGGCTCAGCCTACGTGTCGGCGACAGGATCGAGACCGAGGTCGGCTCATACAGGATAGTCGCAGTTCTACAAGGCTCCGAAACACAGATATCGCCCGTTAGCCCCGACGAGGCGGTCGTCGTCCCTGAGACAGCTCTCGGAACCGGCGGCGGCTACGATCAGGTCGTCCTGAGCGGAGAGTCAGGCGGTGGCGCAAGCGAGGCGGCTGACGCAGTACGGGAAACGGTGAACGCGCGCGAGAACCGTGTCACCGTCTTCGAACTCTCGTCGGTGGTTGAGGAGATAGATGACTTCTTCTCGCTCCTCAGCGGCTTTCTCATAAGCCTCGGCGCGATCTCGCTCATAGTCGCCGGCGTGAGCATACTCAACGTCATGATGATGAGCGTGGTCGAACGCCGCGGCGAGATAGGCGTAATGAGAGCCGTCGGCGGGCAACGCGGAGACGTGGTCAGGATAATACTCATAGAGGCTGTCGCTCTCGGCGTCGTCGGTTCCGTGTTCGGGGTTGCGCTTACGTCCATCGCCGTCGCCGCACTCTACTACCTGACACCGGTGGGAGCCTCGGCGGTCTTCGACCCCGGTACGTTCTTCTACCTCGGCACAGCGTTCGGCGTCGGTGTAGCCGTGAGCGTTCTCAGCGGTATATACCCGGCATGGTCGGCGGCGAACGAGGATCCCGTCGACGCTATACGTGACTGATATACCTCCGTCGTTTCTCGCGTCCCCACCGGTCTATGTTCTGCGCCTCTCTCACCCCCAGACTGTCTTCGAAGTCCACGGACGTTGAACAGCTAAGAAGACGGATGTTTGAGATCGGACAACATCAGTACGTCGATAGCTAATCTCAGTATGTGAATAGGTAACATGAATGTGGTAATGAACAAGCTTAATATGCGAGAGCGCCGATCTATTCATGATGTCTATGTCTAACCAAGACTGGTGGCCCAACCGGTTGAAGCTGGAGATTCTCGACCAGAACGGAAGCAACGTGGGTCCGATGGACGAGGGGTTCGACTACGCCGAGGAGTTCGAAAAGCTCGACCTCGAAGCCGTGAAGGAGGACATCGAGGAGGTTCTGACGACCTCGCAGGACTGGTGGCCCGCGGACTACGGTAACTACGGTCCGTTGATGATACGTATGGCGTGGCACAGCGCCGGTACGTACCGTACCGCTGACGGGCGGGGCGGAGCGGCTGGAGGAAGACAGAGGTTCGCGCCGATCAACAGCTGGCCCGACAACGCAAACCTCGACAAGGCGCGACGCCTCCTGCTACCGGTCAAGCAGAAGTACGGTCGTAAGCTGTCGTGGGCGGATCTCATGGTTCTGGCGGGGAACGTCGCCATCGAGTCGATGGGGTTCAAGACGTTCGGCTTCGCAGGAGGGCGTGAGGATGACTTCAAGGGCGACGACGCCGTTGACTGGGGACCCGAAAAGGAGCTTGACACGCAAGAGCGGTTCGAGGAAGCTGGCGAGATTCAGGAGGGTCTCGGCGCTTCCGTGATGGGGCTGATCTACGTCAACCCTGAGGGTCCCGACGGTCAGCCTGACCCGATGGCGTCGGCGAAGAACATCCGCCAGACGTTCGACCGTATGGCGATGAACGACAAGGAGACGGCGGCGCTTATTGCCGGCGGGCATACGTTCGGTAAGGTTCACGGAGCCGACGACCCCGACGAGAACATGGGTCCTGAGCCGAACGCCGCACCCATCGAGCAACAGGGGCTTGGATGGGAGCAGGACGGCGCGACCAGCGGTGCTATGATCACGAGCGGTATCGAGGGTCCATGGACTTCCTCACCGACCGAGTGGGACATGGGGTACGTCGACAACCTGCTTGAGTACGAGTGGGAGCCTGAGAAGGGTCCCGGCGGCGCGTGGCAGTGGACGCCGAGGGAGGGGGAACTCGTCGAACCTGCGCCGGACGCCCACGACCCCGACGAGGAGGTCACACCGATGATGCTAACGACCGACATAGCGCTGAAACGGGATCCGGAGTACCGTGAGGTGATGGAGGGGTTCTCCGAGAACCCGATGGAGTTCGGGATGGCGTTCGCGAAGGCGTGGTACAAGCTCACCCACCGTGACATGGGACCGCCCGAACGTTTCCTCGGACCCGAGGTACCCGACGAGGAGATGATCTGGCAGGATCCTCTGCCCGACGCCGACTACGACCCCATCGACGACGACGGGATCGCCGAACTCAAACGGACGATCCTCGGTTCGGATCTGTCGGTTCCTCAGCTCGTGCGAACCGCTTGGGCGTCGGCGTCGACCTACCGCGACAGCGACAAACGCGGAGGTGCGAACGGCGCGCGGATCCGTCTCGAACCTCAGAGGGGCTGGGAGGTCAACAACCCTGCGGAGCTTTCGACCGTCCTTGAGACCTACGAGGGGATTCAGGCGGAGTTCAACGCCGCGCAGTCGGACGACACACGCGTCTCGCTCGCCGATCTGATCGTGCTGGGAGGTAACGCGGCTGTCGAACAGGCGGCTGAGGAAGCCGGCTACGATGTCGAAGTCCCCTTCGATCCGGGCAGAACCGACGCCACCGAGGAGCAGACCGACGTAGGCTCCTTTGAGGCGCTGAAGCCCCGTGCCGACGGCTTCCGGAACTACCTCGGCGACGGATCCGACGAGCGACCCGAGGAGACGCTCGTTGACAAGGCGGATCTGCTGAACCTGACGACCGGCGAGATGACGGCGCTCGTCGGCGGGCTAAGGGTTCTGGACGCAAACTACGACGGTTCCGACCGCGGCGTCCTCACCGACGAGCCGGGGGTGCTCACCAACGACTTCTTCGTAAACCTGCTCGACATGGGCACGGAGTGGGAGGAGTCGCCGACCTCCGAGCCGATCTACGAGGGGTACGACCGTGCTACGGGAGAGTTAAGATGGGAAGCCACACGGTTCGATCTCATATTCGGCTCCCACCCACGTCTCCGTGCTATCGCCGAGGTGTACGGAAGCGACGACGGCGAGGAGAAGTTCGTGAACGACTTCGTCGATGCGTGGAGCAAGGTGATGAGGAACGACCGGTTCGACCTCGACGCATAGACGGTCGGGGGCGTTATGTAAAATACGTTTTTTCGCATACGCCAATTAAATTAGACAAGCCCTCCTACGCCAAGACGCGGGGTCAGGTGTCACGCCATCCATGGTGCCGTCGCCGCACGGGTGCCGCTTCCGTGCGCCGGTTCAGCCGTCGCCGGCGTCCACCGCCGGTGTATACCCTCGTGTCCCGGACACCACCCCCGTTTTTACATTCTCCGTACACCGACCGCGTATTAAACAGCCTTTTTTCCACGGTTCGGACGAGGCTAAAACGGTACGTGAGAGCCGTGCGTGGTTAGGGTATGGGAGCCGACTACAGCCTTGCAACCGAGGATCATAGCTACCGTTACTACAGAAACGCCGTCGAAGGGCACTGGGATCCGTACGGGATAGATCTGTCGGAGGATCGCGAGAACTTCGTGGCGATGGCGGACGATATCGACTGGACGGAGGAGGAGATACGCAACTCAACCAACATACTCCGTTCGGCGCTCGCCATGTTCGGTGCGGGTGAGGAGTCGGTGACCGAGGATCTCGCACCGCTTGCGACGGCTCTCGATACGGTCGAGGATCAGATGTTCATAACCACACAGATGTACGAGGAGGCGAAACACGCCGACTTCTTCGACCGTTACTGGCGCGAGGTGACCAACCCCGCGGAGGAGACGGTCGGCATGGACGTGACATCACCGCACGAGGATCGGTGGTACGCCGACGAGTACCTCGAACTGTTCGAGCGAGAGGAGGAGGCGATGCACAGGCTCGTAGAGGAGGATACGGTTGAGAACCGGGTGCGTGCGTACGCCCACTACCACCTGACCGTCGAGGGTATACTCGCACAGACGGGATACTGGGGTCTTACAAAGAACTTCGACGGTACGAAGGAAGACCTTCCTCACCTACCGGGTCTGGTCAAAGGCATCAAGCTGATACGCCGCGACGAGGCGCGTCACGTCGGCTTCGGTATGCGTAAGGTCAAGGAGGCGATACACGAGGAAGGCGTCGACGAGGAGGTTCTACACGACACGCTCGGTGACATCGTGCCTCTTGTTCAGAAGACGGTGATGCACGTCTGGGACTCCGTCGACGACCCGGATAGCTTCCCCGGTACGGGTCCCGGAAGGCTCGCGCGGTACGCCGCCGACCGTCATCAGGGNAGGATGAAGCAGATGCTCGACGACGACGCCTCCATACCTCAGCTTGACGAGCTTACTGCGCTCGACTGAGGTACGCCNGAGACGCGGCGTTTAATACGGCGTCCCGTGTAGATTATGTAGTGAAGCTTGGGCGACCATCCGCGTACGGCGTCACGGGGGCGGAGACAGCCGTCTTCGTCTCAGGCGTTGCGAGCATGGGGTTGGAGATAGTCGCAGGACGGATGGTAGCCCCGGAGTTCGGTAGCAGTATCTACACATGGGGTAGTATCATAGGCGTCTTTCTCGCCGCGCTGTCGCTCGGATACTACCGCGGCGGCAAGAGGGCGGAACGAGCTTCGGACGGTCGTCTCGTACGTCTCCTTCTCGGCACCGCAGGGTACGTCGCCGTGCTCGTATTCGCGGGCGACCTGCTTCTCGAAGCCGCGGCGGTCGTGCCTCTACCCGCCCGTTTCGCCTCCCTCCCCGCGGTTACGCTCCTGTTTGGACCCCCGACCTACCTGCTCGGCTTCATAAGCCCGTACGCCGCCGAACTGTCGCGGAAAGAGGCGGTGGGCGAGGCGTCGGGACACGTCTACGCAGTCGGTACGGTCGGGAGCATCGTCGGCGCTTTCGGCGCGACGTTCGTTCTCGTCCCGACGCTGTCGGTAGGTAGCTCCAACTTCGTCTTCGGTGCTCTCCTCGTCGTCGCCGCGGTTCTGGTCGACGCGCCGTCGCCGTCACGCGAGACGGTCGCGGGCGCTCTCGTCGTCTCAGCCGCGCTTCTCGGTGCGGTCGGCGCGGGCGCTATCGGCTATACGGTCGAAGGCGAGGTCGTGTACGGGGTACAGACACCGTATCAGGAGCTACGCGTCGTCGACTCGGGCGATACGCGGACGCTCCTACTCGACGGGGCACGGCACAGTGCGATCGATACGTCGAACCCCGACCGCCACGTCTTCGGCTACACGCGTTACTTCCATCTGCCGTTCGTTATGGCTGACGACCCCGGCGGTATCGACGACGTTCTGTTCATCGGCGGCGGCGGCTTCACGGGACCCCGTATCTTCGCCGACGAGTACAACGTCACCGTCGACGCCGTCGAGATAGATCCTGAGGTCATAGACGTTGCCGAACGTTACTTCGGCGTCGAAGAGTCCGGGAAGCTCAGTATATACAACGACGACGGTAGACGTTTCCTGCGCCAAACAGACGAAAGGTACGACCTGATCGTTCTCGACGCGTACAAGAAGGACAAGGTACCTTTCCATATGACGACGGTTGAGTTTATGCGTCTCGCAGAGTCACGTCTGTCCGAAGACGGTATGCTGTTCATGAACCTAATATCGGCTCCGTCGGGTCCCGCTTCGAGGTTCTACCGTTCCGAGTACAGAACAGTGTCGCGCGTCTTCCCGTCCGTCTACGCCTTCCCGACGGTCGGTGGGGGCGTTGTTCAGAACATCGAGGTGGTTGCGACGAAGGGGGACGGGAGGCTTACGGAGGAGACGTTGCGTAGACGTAACGGTAACAGGGGTATCGGTTACGACCTTTCGGGAGAGATAGAAAGCCTCGCCGACGCGCCACCGACACAAGACGTCCCCGTCCTGCGTGACGACGACGCACCCGTCGACTCACTCCTCAACCCCATGGTGGGACAGAGGTACGTCATACAGGAGACGGGGGCGGCGAACGCAACCGTGGGCGCGGGGTAGTCAGCCGTCGACCGACCGGACTTCGTCGACGAGCTTACGCAGAGCCGCTTGGGCGAAGTCGCGTTTGTTCGCGCGTCTGTCGCCGTCGAAGACGTACCTTTCGGCGTCGGCGTACGAGCCTCCCGTCCCCCAGTCGTCGGCGTACGCGACACCGACGTAGACGGTACCGACGGGGTTTCTGTCGGTGCCTCCCGTGGGTCCCGCCGTTCCTGTCGTCGCTACGCCCCATGTCGCACCCGCCTTGTCACGTACGCCGCGCGCCATCTCGCGTGCGACCTGCGCGCTCACAGCGCCTTCTTCGTCGAGCGACTCGCGCGAGACGCAGAGTTCGTGGGTCTTCGACTCGTACGTGTAGGTCACGACCGAACGGTCGAAGAAGTCACTCGCTCCGGGTATGTCGGTGATGTAGGAGCCGACGAGTCCGCCCGTCGCCGACTCGGCGACAGCGATATACTCGCCGCGGTCGGCGAAAGTCCCCCTGAGTTCGTCGCGTATCCCCGTTGATGCGTCCGTGGTCATGGGGACAAGGGACGGCACGGACGTATCAGTATACCGACGTTAGTGAGCGACAGTAATTTCCGTCCCGCGTACGAAACCGTGCCGGGGAGCATGACAAGCTTCGTGTTTCTGTACGGCAGTCTTATGCGCGGATTCGAGAGCCACGAGACGGTCGATCTTCCGTCGCGCGCGGAGTTCGCGGGGGAGGCGCACTGCGTCGGCACCCTGTACGACCTCGGTGACCATCCCGGTATGACCCTCGAAGGTAACGGACGTGTCCGTGGGGAGCTGTACCGTGTCACCGACGACGGGCTTATACAGGATCTCGACCGTTTCGAGAGGTACTACCCCGAAAGCACCGACGACTCGGTGTACGTCAGGCATCTTGAGGAGGTAGTCGACCGTGACCTAAACGCTTGGGTGTACCTCTACAACGAACCGACAGAAGACGCCAATACCGTCGAGTCGGGCGACTGGCGCGAGTACCGGAGCGGATGACCGACGAGTACGTCACCGTCGCGGGTGAAGGTCACGCGTCCTTCGGAGACGGAGGGTCGGAGTTCGTGGGGTACGTCACGGGTGCGGCAAGCGAGGAAGAGGCGCAGGGCTTCGTCGACGATGTGCGCGACGGACACCCCGACGCAACACACCACGTTTCGGCGTACCGTGTCAGGGACGCCGGTACCGTGCGCGGTATCTACGACGACGACGGCGAGCCTTCGGGTTCGGCGGGGAAGCCCGTCCTTGGGGTTCTAAGAGGCGAGTGTACCGAGAACGTCGTCTGTGTGGTCGTACGTTACTACGGCGGTACGAAGCTCGGCTACGGCGGTCTTGTAACCGCGTACAGTCGGACGGCGAAACGCGCGCTCGAAGACGCAGGTACNCGGAAGACCGTCCCCCGCGACGAGGTACGCGTCGAGGTGGGGTACGACGACTCAGGAACGGTGCGCGACGTTCTCGAATCGGAAGACGTGGGCTACGACGCCGAGTACGGCGAGAAGGCGGTCTTGGTCGCACGTATACCGACGGGCAGAGCCGACGGTGTCGTCGACCGTCTTCTGAGCGCCACGAGCGGGCGGGCACGGATCGAACGGTAGAGGATGGGGTCACGCGTTCTTCCGGCTATACCTCATAATCCAGAACGAGATGGGGACGCTCGCCGCGACGAGACCGTAGACA
>JGI1684J13235_1000276_pt1 | contig 19632 bp, 13 predicted proteins | sample PonA232FremontCA_2_FD_13235 | JGI IMG/M metagenome (IMG submission 13235) | reverse complement strand
ATCATGCCGCCAACCTGGGCATATCCCTCGTCAGCCTGAGCGCCTGTCATTATCAAGTCGTACTTGCCTTTTTCTATCTCCGCCTTCAGGGTCTTGGCGCTGCCTTTTCCGTCGCATCCTTCGATAGCATCATCTGAAATAAGTATTCCCTGATCCGCTCCCATAGCCATCTCGCGCCTCAGGACTTCCTCGGAATCTTCGTCACCAACGGTTACGACGGTAACGCTACCGCCCACTCTGTCCCTGATCTGAATAGCTTCCTCCACTGCGTAGTTATCCCATTCGTTCACTGAATAAACCAAGTCTTCCCTTTCAATATCCGTACCTTCACTATTGATCTCGATTTCATTTTCGGATGTATCTGGTACTCTCTTTACACATACCAAAATATCCATAAGCACCTCCAAAAAGGTTTAAAAGTTAGCATAATTACTGGGTTAATTGTTAACCATATTATTTGCGAGTTGTCCAAGCAGGATTATGAACTGACATACATATACTGCAGGACCAATTCAGTAAGATCCATCACCTGTATCTGTCCTTCCATTCCACTGGTTTTCACACCGTCTTCCAGGTTTACCAAGCAGTAGGGACAGGCAACCACGATCACGTTGGCACCTGCCTCGGCAGCCATTTGCGCTCTCTTCTGTCCCATGCGCATATCTTCCTCGGATTCGTAGAACAGCATCAATCCACCGCCACCGCAACAAAAGGAGCTGTCCCTGCAACGGTCCATCTCTACCCTGTTGAGTCCAGGGATGGAATCCATAACCTCTCTGGGGACATCGTAGAGAAGATTGTGTCTTCCCAGATAGCAGGGATCGTGGTAGGTGAACACCAATTCCGAGTCTGTTACCGGGTTGAATTTCAACTGATTGTTCCGGATCTGCCTGAGAAGATATTGACTGATGTGCTCGGCTTGAGGGATACCCGAATAATCCTTGTTCAAGGCATTATAGGCGTGCGGGTCAGTGGTTATTATGTTACTCACTCCGGAATTGTTGATCGCCTCGGTATTTTGTTCCTTCAGGGTCTGAAAGAGCATCTCTTCTCCGAACCTCTTTACCTCGTGACCACTGTCCTTCTCCGCTTTCCCCAGGACACCGAAGTCTGTCCCCAGGTTATTGAACAGGGTGGTGGTGGCCTTGGCTATCTCCTGCAAGCGTTCATCAAAGGCGGTGGCACTGTCCATGAAATACAGGGTATCGGAACTGTTATTCTTGTCCAGGACCTTGACTTCCGTACCCTCGGGCAGGTCCTTGCTCCAGTCCAGCTTTTTCTTTTCCATCATGCCGTAGGGATTGCCCCGTTTTTCCAGGGCACCCAAAGGCTTTTGCAGGGACTGGGGAACATTGCCTTCCTCGATCAAACCTCGCCTCAGGTCGACAATCTTATTTATATACTCGTTTAGCACCGGGCATTCTTCCTCACATGCCCCGCAAGTAGTACAGGCCCATATTTCGTCTTCCGAGAATACCTTGCCCACTACCGGCTCTTTTGGCTGTATATCTCCCAGAACCGGAAATCTCTCAAACATGTAGTCCCTGGATTTAAGGGTGAGAAACCTGGGTGAAAGTGGTCTGCCAACTGCATTGGCAGGACAATTGTCCGAGCAACGTCCGCAATCCACGCAGGTATAAAAATCCAGCATATTCTTCCAGGTGAATTCCTCGAAATATTTCACCCCAAAAGATTCCAGATTATCCAGCTCTTCCTCGCTAACACCGTGCCTAACAGGCTTGATAGTGCCCCTGTCCAGTTTCATGAACAACACGTTAAAGATAGAGGTTATAACGTGGAAATGCTTTCCAAAAGGCAAGTAGCAGAGGAAGAAGAAGAAAATCAGATCATGTAAAAAATAGGAAGAGGTATGTATAGGTTGCAAAACTGCAGTGGAAGCCCCTCCCAGTATTTTGCTAAAGAACCATGCCAAGGTTAAGGGGGGCAAAAATTCAGCCTGCATACCTTCCTGAAGCTGCGCAGCTACATGGGAGGCCTCGAAAAGACTTTCAAAGACCATGAGCGCTCCGATTAGGCCCAGGACAAAAACTGCTTCCGCAGTATGATCCTCCCCGTATTCCGGAGGCACTTTGTAACGCTCCGGCTTAAAGAAAATCCTGCGGACAGCTGCGACAATACATGCAAGAAACACCAGAGTTGCTGCGTAATCCTTGAGAAAATTGTATACATCTCCCAAGGCTCCGCTCAGCCCCGGCATTACAAAGCCTTCGTTAAAGCCTACGATCACCAGGGAAATGGAGCGTACCGAAAGTATCAAGAAACCTATAAAAATTATAATATGCAGTACACCGGCTACCATGTATCTGGGTTGCTTGTATTGAGCCAACCAGAACTTGAGGACATTCTTTATCCTTAAAGGAATCCGGTCGAACCTGGGATCGGATTCTGCTTTGGCTAAAGGAATCAATCTTCTGGCGATAATATAGGCAAAAGCCCCTATTCCCACTAGGGGAATCAATACAGCCAGAATCCATGCCGGTATACCCAATATTGTAGCATTTGCTGGGGATATTAGTACATGTTCCATGTTACCGTTCCTTCACATCGTTTTGAATTCAACAAATTCGCCTGGAAATATTCTTATTAGTTTCTGACCGAAAACTGTGATTGAACGTAAACTTGCCCATATACAAGGAGCAAGGGCAATCTCGACTACGAAATAGCGAGAAATTTTGAAACCGCAGTGTATATTAATACATGAGGATCTCAAAGTCTTAAAGCTTTGATGTAGATGGGTGAGTTTTCGTTCAAGCACTAATTAACCTCTGTCAGATACAGGTCCGATTTCACCTTAAATAGCAAAGTTTTGCTGAATATTAGTTGATTCAAAAATACCGGATTATCCGAGTCAAAGCCTGATCTTTGATCACGTCATGCCGGTATGGATCTTTCCGGCATGACGTGTAGATTTTCAGCTTCGCTGTTGTGGATATCAGGTAAGCTATCCCGGAAAAAGGGCCTACTATTTACCGCCGAAGGAATCTTCTTCTATTTCCACAGCGGGACTGCTCACCTTGTCGATGGAGTTCATTTTGCCCATTGTCGTCGGCAGTACATAGTGTACAAAATACTCCAGATTCTTGATCTGGCCTTCGTAAAATGCCTTGTCCTTCTTTTTGGCCTTTCCGAGGTTTTCGCAAGCTACCGTGGCCCTCCAGAGGAGCATCCAGGCCATTGCCAAATCACCGCATACATCCAGGAAGGGATAGGCATTGGCAAATGCGTTCAGGGCCTCCTCGGACATGGCCTTGCCGCCCAGTGTCATGGAGGTCTCTCCAAGTTTGTTCACAGCCTTTTCGATTTCTGCCGACATCTCGCTCAAGGCATCCACCTTCTTGGCCCTGCCCAGAGTAGTCTGCATTTCGCCCATCAGGTCCATAATAGCCTGACCTTTCTTCATTCCGAGCTTTCTGCCCAAAAGATCCATTGCCTGGATGCCGTTGGTGCCTTCGTAGATCCTGGTAATCCTGCAGTCCCTCAAAAGCTGCTCCTGGGGATATTCACTTATATATCCGTAGCCTCCGTAGACCTGCACGCCCTGATCGCATACGTCGAAGGACTTGTCAGTGACATATCCCTTGCATATCGGGATGAGCACGTCGATAATGCCCTGATACTTGTCCTTTTCTTCCTCGTCCTCGATAACTTCTTTCAAGTCTTCCAAATACCCCACATAATAGATCAGGCTGCGCATGCCTTCCACGTGTGCCTTCATGGAAAGCAGCATCCTGCGAACATCCGGGTGTTGGATAATGGGTACGGAAGGAGCGCTCTTGTCCGCAACATTAAACAAGTGTTTTCCCTGGATTCTTTCCCGGGCATAATTCACTGCGTTCAAATAGGATGTACTGGCACAGGCAAGACCCTGCATTCCCACCAGCAATCTGGCTTCGTTCATCATCAGGAACATTTCCTTCATTCCCTTGTTTTCCTCTCCCAAAAGCATACCCTTGCATTGGCCCTTGGTTCCCAGAGCCAGGGATGCGGTGGTGCTGCCGTGAATTCCCATCTTTTCTTCCAAACCGGTACAAACCACGTCATTGAATTCTCCTATGCTCCCGTCTTCATGTACCCAGTACTTGGGAACCAGAAACAGGGAAATACCCTTGGTTCCGGCCGGAGCGCCCTCGATCCTGGCCAGGACCGGATGAACAATATTATCGGTAAGATCGTGGTCACCACCGGAAATAAAGATCTTGTTCCCGGAAATGGAATAGGTGCCGTCCTCGTTTTTGGTTGCAGTGGTGGTCAAGGCCCCCACATCCGAACCCGCCTCCGGCTCGGTCAAGAGCATGGTTCCTGTCCATTCCCCGGTATACAATTTTTTCAAAAACCGGTTCTTCTGATCCTCGGTGCCGAAAGTCTCTACCAATTTCCCTGCACCTTCTGTCAGGCCTACATACATCTGCAAAGAATAGTTTGCACCCACAAGATAATCTGCTGCAGCTATCCCTACGGACCTGGGCATGCCCTGTCCGCCCCATTCCGGATCTTCGGTGGGAGCGGTCCATTCTCCCTCTCTGAGCAGGCTATATGCCCTGTGGAATTCCTCCGGGACTTTCACACTGCCATCTTTTTGCAGTTCCACACCTTTCTCGTCGCCCACCTTTTGAGTGGGAAGGAGTTCCTTGATCGCCAAATTCCTGGCTTCATTAATAATAAGATCGATGGTCTTCTTGTTGAACTCTGCATATTTGTCGTATTGACTGAATTGGTCGACTCCCAATTGTTCGTAAAGAACAAAATCCACGTCTCTACGTTCAGCTATTTGCTGTGCCATCTCAAACTCTCCTTTTTTGTTTGGTTTTTCTCTTGAAACTTTTGCATAGCAATATTTTTCAGAGAAACAATTATAATAAAACAAGCATATTTTTTAACTAGTTACCGGCTTGTTGGATGCCTCCCTTCCTATTCCCTTGATCAAGAGATCCACCAAGGGCTCGGACATGGACAACAACCTGTATTTGCGGCTGGAATACAACCAAGTCGTTATCACCTCGTCAATAGCCCCTATAATTGTCTGCTTGACCAGGGCTATAGGGAGATCCTTCCTGATCACACCCTCATTTTGACCCTGTCTAATGATCATGGCCACCAGATCGAAATACATGCTGGACATTTCCTTTACCCGTTGATCTGACAACCGCCTCCTCAATCTGGTCTCGACCTGATAAACCACCGCCATGTCCTTATCATATTCGAACTCGAACAAATGCCTATGGATCAGGTTTCTCAACTTGTCCAGGGCATTGTCCGCCCTGTTCACCTCTTCCTTGAATTTGTCAAATACATGTCCGGTCTTGTACCAAAAAAAATGATTCAATATATCCTCTTTACCCTTGAAATAAAGATATATTGTTCCGTCAGCAACTCCTGCCTCTTTAGCTATCTGGGAAATAGTGGCATTAAAATATCCTTGACGCGCAAAAATTTTTATTGCAGCTTTCAGAATCTGTTGATATTTATCATTCTTTTTGATTGGATCTGTAGAATTTGGCATTATTTTTCGTAAATTCTGGTAATTAAATATTCTGAATGAGTATTCATTCACCGTTTAGCAAACATGTTTTACTAATGTCAAGATGTGGCGTAGGGATTCTTCATACAAATTTGTGTTGTAATAAGTCCAATCACTGGGAAAAGTTCAACATCCCTTGTATTAACAGAGAGCAAATTTTTTTTGACAACAATTGAATTTAGATTAGATTGATCAAAATGTTTAACAATAATTACTTTCAAAATTTACAATCCAATCCTGACAGCATAGCCAGAAACGATTTTGCCGACCAGACCTGTACTAATCTGGAAGCCAAATCTTCTCAAAAACGTATGCGCATCGCGCTGGTCAGTTATAGGAGCAACCCTCATTGCGGTGGACAGGGAATATATGTCAAGTACTTGAGCAAGGCACTGGCAGACCTGGGCCACCAGGTGGATGTGATTTCCGGTGAACCCTATCCGGATTTGGATTCAGGGGTGAGGCTCATCCCCTTGCCAGGACTCAATCTGTACAATTACTCCAGGTCTGTGCACGCCATCAAACAAAGAGGAATCAAATCAGCCGTGGATCTGTTTGAATGGTTTTCCTACATAACTGGCGGATTTCCGGAACCTTTCACCTTCGGCAAGCGGCTAGCAAATTTCCTGCAAAAGAATGCACACCACTACGACCTGATCCACGACAATCAATCCCTTTGTTACGGACTTATAAAGCTACAAACCCAAAAAATCCCGGTTGTTAGCACTATTCACCATCCGATAACCAAGGATTTGGGACTTGCCCTGGAAAATGAACCGGATTGGGGAATACGCCTTTTGATCCGGAGATGGCACAGTTTTCTCAAAATGCAGAAAAAGGTCGCACCCAAGTTGCAGCAAATCATTACAGTCTCAAAATCATCCCAAAAAGATTTAATCAGGGATTTTTCCCTTAATCCTGAGAACATTGACGTGGTATACAACGGTGTGGACCATGTCACATTTTCTCCCCAACCGGACGTCAAGAAAGATCCCAATCGAATAATGGCAACCGCGAGTGCGGATGTGCCTCTGAAAGGGCTATTATATTTATTAAAGGCCCTGACCATGTTGAGCAGCGAATTCCCTGATCTAAGGCTTGTAGTCTTGGGCAGCCCCAAAAAGGACGGAGTTAGTGCCAGGCTTATAGAAAAACTGGGGATTACTGACAAGGTAAAGTTTGTCAAGGGAATCAGCTCCAGGGAACTCGCACAGGAGTACGCAAAATCCTCCCTTGCGGTTGTCCCTTCTTTGTACGAAGGCTTCGGGCTTCCGGCTGCTGAAGCCATGTCCTGCGGTGTCCCGGTTGTTTCCACCACCGGGGGCGCACTTTCGGAAGTGGTTGGAGATGCCGGTTTGCTTGTTCCACCCGGAGATCCTGAATCCCTGGCTTCAGCAATCAGAAAGCTCTTAAATGATCCGAATTTGCAAAAAGCCCTTGGCCAAGCCGGAAGGCAGAGGATCCTGGAACACTTTACCTGGCAGAAAGCAGCTGATAAAACCGCAAATATTTATCAGCAGGTAATCGATTCCAAACAAGACAGTTATAATTGTAACCAGATAAGCCAAATGCAACGGATTCCTTGATACAGGCAACAGGCATAGTCTGGATCCGCAATAAATATAACCCGGCAAAATATCTGATGCTAACAGTTGATACCAATAAATTGAATATAGAGCCCGGCTCCAGCATCCTAGATCTCGGTTGCGGTGAAGGCAGGCATATTCAAAACTTGTACTATCAGGAAAGGATCCATGCCTGTGGTTTGGATTTGGATTTCGACTCCGCAAGAAAAAGCGTTGACGGTTTTCGGTATCTGAATCTGGATCAGGACGGAAACAAGGGAAGCTGGCTAATCCTGAGCGGGGATTGCCTGTATCTTCCGTTCAAGGATAATTCCTTCCAAGTGATCATCTGTTCCGAAGTATTGGAACACCTGAGCGATTACCACTCTGCCCTTCTGGAGATGAAGCGCATTTTAAGGCGCGGTGGCGAGTTGGTCCTAACTGTTCCCAATTTTTGGCCGGAGCGGATCTGCTGGGCCCTGAGCAGGGAATATCAGCTCGATCCGGGAGGACATTTGAGAATATTCAATCAGAAGGCGTTAAAATTGGAAGTCAAGAGATTGGGATTTAAACCTGTTTTCAAGCACAAGTCCCATGCCCTGCACTCACCCTATTGGTGGTTGAAATGCCTGAACTGGTCCCGGAGGGACTCCTGGCTTCCGGTACGGCTTTACCATAAACTCCTGGTCTGGGATATACTCAAATCACCAAGGATAACCCGTTTACTTGAAAAGATCTTGAACCCTCTGATGGGTAAAAGTGTGGTCCTGTATTTCAAAAAGGTGTAATGATCGTGAAAAAACTTCTTATTTCCAATGGCTTTTATCCCCGAGAATATTTTTGCTCTACAGCCGATTACATAGCTTCGGTACAAAAAGAGTCAGGTTCCATCCCCTGGTACCCAGGAGGCCTGATCGACCCCTGGGATCATATCGAATCCGCCATGGGTCTAACTACGGCCGGGCTATATCAAGAAGCAAAAATGGCATTTTCCTGGCTGAAAGATTCCCAGGAACCGGACGGCGCCTTCTGGCCAGCCTATGCAGACTGCCTGCCCCTGGACAAATCGCGCAAGGAAGCCCATCATCCCCCTTATATTGCTACCGGAATGTGGCACTACTATCTAATCACCGGGGACTACGATTTTCTGCTGGAAATGTGGCCTAGCATAGAGGCAGGAATAGACTTCGCCTGCAATCTGCAGTCCCAGGAGGGTGACATATACTGGGCCCTGCTGCCTGAAGGAGACAAGTGGGACGATGCCTTGGTAACCGGATGCTGTTCCATTTTGAAAAGCCTGGAATGCGCAATACTTATAGCCAGGACCCTGGGTGAATACAAGTCAGACTGGATAATAGCCAGGGAGAGATTGAAAAAAGCCTTGAATTTCAAACCACACAGGTTCGACCGCTACTGGGAAAGCAAATCCAGGTATTCCATGGACTGGTTTTATCCTGTACTAAGCGGTGCATATACCAAAAATCAGGCCAAAAAACACCTGGACAAGAAGTGGGACCGGTTCGTGGAACCAAAAATCGGCTGCAAGTGCGTATCTGACGAACCCTGGATAACAGTGGCGGAATCCTGTGAACTGATACTGGCCCTGCTTGCTACTGATCATTACTCCATGGCTGCCCGGTTATTCAGTTGGCTGCACTGGCAAAGGGATGAACGAGGTGCCTACTGGACGGGTTATCAAACAGAATTGGGAATATATTGGCCGGAAGAAAAACCCACCTGGACCTCGGCAGCGGTACTTCTGGCTGCTGATGCACTGACCCAATCCACATCAGCATCCAATCTTTTCACCCGGGATTCTCTATCCGAATCCGACGCAAGCCTTGAATTAAGTGCTAACGCGGCGAAGTAATCCCAGGGTGTTTATCATCTCGTATTCCACAAAAAGCCCTGATTCCAGGGCCAACTGGTATATTTGATACGGGGCCTGTCCCCCTTGATCCGGATCTGTAAAAATGTCGTGAATTGCCAGGATGCCGTCTGGAAGGACATGAGATGCCCAACTGCGATAATCGGTCAAGGCAGCCTCGTAACTATGCCCACCGTCAATAAACACCATGGACAACGAAGTATACCACTGCCTGGCAGTAACCATGGAGGGGGCAACTATAGGCACCACGACTTCTTCCAGATTTGCCCTGGCTATATTCTTTCGGAACTCGTAAAATGAATCTACTCTATCCCTCTGACTGTCAAACAAGTCCGGGTCGTGGAACTCCTCCCCGGGCTGATGTTCCTCAGAACCCTTATGATGGTCTACGGAATACAAGATGCCCTGCTTCCCCTTAACTCCCGTACCGATATATATTGTCGACAGTCCGCAATATCCACCTATTTCCAAACACGGACCCTTGGGACTGCAGCTTTTCCCAAGTTCAAAAAGTGCATTTCCCTCATCTCTGGCTATAAAGCCCTTTACCTGATCTATCCAGGGCACCGGCACCTTAAATCCCCCTGATAATTGTTCGACGTTCTATGTTCTATGTTCTTGGTTTCAAGTTCCTAGTTACTAATTCCTGGTTTCAGGTTCTTTCTTCTTGCTTTTAGCTTCTAGCTCTTTCGCTTTCGCTTTCTTCCTTCTTGCATTCAGCTCTTTCTTTTGCATTCTTTATTCTTGCTTTCAGCTTTCAGCTTCGAGCCTTTAGCTTTCTTCCTCTTACCTTAATAACTTAAAACCTAACGACCTTAAAACTTCTTTCTAAATATGTCCGGATTCCTTCAGTGCACAGGCAACCAACCTCTTGTACATCTTTTCCTTGAACCCCTTGGGAGAATCCAGTTCCATTCTTTTCAAATACTTCCCGGAATTTCCGTTCAAGGAATTATTCCCCATTTTCAGCAAGTCCGGCACTATCTTCATTTTTTCTATGGGGGTCTTGTTAGCAAAGGATCTCAGTGCCTGGCCCAGAACCAACTCCTCCTGGTCAAACTGGGTGCCCAATGGAAATGAAGGAATAACATCCTGCTGCCTGTATTTATTCAATGTGTTATTCAACCATTCCGGGGTATTATTCCTGTATTCGTCGGGAATAACATAATTCTTGGGCAGCTTGTTGTGTTCCTTGGCCTTGCGCATAAGTTGTTCCTGAAATCTGGAATCCGCAACTTTGAGCATCTCAGAGATTATCTCCTTGTCCCTTTTTCCCCTCAGATCAGCGATGCCATACTCGGTTACCACAATATCCCTGAGATGCCTGGGTATAGTGGTAGCTCCGTATTCCCAGACAATATTGGAAACCGGGCCATTTTTATCCATCCTGTGGCTCCTTAGCATGATAATGGACCTGGCATCTGGCAATGCATGGGCCATGGACACGAAATTGTATTGTCCCCCGGGTCCGCTCAAGACCTGAGAATTATGCAGTGTATGCGAGACCACGGAACCGTTCAAACGAACCATTAATGCGGCATTTATAAAGCGTCCTTTTTTTCTCTGCAACGTTTTCAGTTCTTCGTTGCCATAAAGCTGGTTTACAAAGTCCACTCCCCGCATATTGATCTCTCTGCGTTCTTCCTCAGACAAATCTCGCAATGCTTGGTAGAATGATTCTGGTCCCATGAAGAAACTGGAATTCAACACGATACCGTTTGTTAAATGATCGCCCAAACAATTTTCCACTATGCGGGTGTAATTTTCAGCATCATCCAGGTCATTGGAAAATTGCATGGAATCGTATTCTATTTTTCCATCAGTGTATTGAATCCCGGGTTTGAGGATGCCGAATTTTTTCAAGAAATCCACATCCCTTGCAGTCAACTTGGAGTGAATGATCAGATTTTCCTTCAGGACCTTCAAAGTATCCTGGGTAATCTTTTCCTCTATCAGGCCCTGATTCAACAACCTCTGCAGACCCACATCCTCGTACACCTTGCGTTTCAATATCCCGGCCTTGTACAAATCCAGCATCCCGTCCACAAACATTTCCGAGGATCCGTGCAGTCCCTGCTCAAAAATTCCGGCTCCGCCTTCATTCCTGATCATGTCAGCATGCGTGCTTTTTGTACCCAAGTCATTCAAGATATTATTATACGCTTCATTGTTTTGATGCCTGAGTAAAACGCTGCCAGCCACGGCATCTCCCAGGGAGCCAAAACCTATTTGAATCGTTCCACCGTCCTGGATCAAAGCGCTGGATTGCAGACCTATAGACCAATCGGCAGGGGCTACTGCCTCCTTGGGTATGTTGAACAATTGAAAATCGTATTGCCTTTCATCTATGACCATATCGTACCATTCCGGTTCCACAACTGCTTCCCCGTACATAAATGGAAGATTCTGATTGGTCTGGGCCACGCAGAGTGCATTTGCTCCATCTTCCTCAATTGCCTGCCTCAACCTTCTGCCTGCTTCCAAGTGGGTATCCGGACTGGAACTCATGCTGTAGTAAGTCTTTCCATCGATCTCTTTTTTGGCAACCTGTTGAATCAACAAGTTGGTTCCCTGAATTATTCCATCCCTTACAGCATGTGTATAATTGGAACACAGGAAATTCTGTTGGGAATGCGCGCATTTGAGTCCATCACCCGGCTTGAAGAAAAACTCCACCAACTCGAAATTTTCAGGTGCATTACCCTTTTTGATGTCCTGTATATATTCCAGGTCCGGATAATCCTGCCAGATTTTGGAATGCATGGGCTCAACCAGTCTTCGTTCCAAGTCGCTGCTCCATTTGGGCTTTTCCAGATTCAAGGCGGTAATCAAGGTCAGGTGAAAATTGGGATCGTTTTTTGTTCTTTGGTACAGGGCATTCAAAAGGTGGTTGGGCTTGCCGATTCCAAACGGTGCAGCTGCGACGATTTTATTCCCCAATTTATGGATAATCTCCTGCGCGCTTTTTTCCACGTCATTAAAATATTGAGGCCTACTTACCATAAGATGTATTCCCTCCACTTTATATTAAAAATTAACAAGATAGATACTTTTTTATCCATTCGAATTTACATAAAAAAAAATCCAATACTCACCTTGCATCCATAATGCACAGATTGTATAATGATATTCTTCTGATTGATGCAAAAATATTTAAAAATTGTCAAGAAAAATCCTTCGGTAACTATTGATTTTTATTGAAAATTTTGATAATTTAAATCAACATTGATTTTAAGAATAAACAAAGTTGATATTCAAAAGTTAAGGATTTAATTTACGGCAATAAGAAATCAGGGATATGAAATCGGCTAATCCTGAAAAAATGCAGGACAAGAATTTTACCGCCAATGTTAGGCGGGTCAACGTTCAGAAATCCAAGGAAATCGGCTTGCCACTGGCTGAATTTCTAAGTATCTTTATACCCGCTGTGGAAGAAATCCCTGACCAGATTGGTCTTGTCTGCCCCCAGTAAACTTTTATACTGCCCGAGTTTGAAAAGGCCGGCGGGAAATCCCGCCGGCCTTATTTTATGGATTCATTGCCAGTACAGTCAAAATCCAACTAGCTCAAGTTCTCAAATACCCCGGCAGCACCCATGCCGCCGCCGATGCACATGGAAACCAATCCGTACTTCTCGCCCCTTCTCTTCATCTCGTGCAGGAGAGTAGTAGTAAGTTTCGCACCTGTACATCCCAGCGGATGCCCAAGGGCTATCGCGCCACCGTTTACATTGACTATATCCTGACTCAAGCCCAACTTCTGAATGCAGTACAGGGCTTGAGAAGCAAATGCCTCGTTCAGCTCTACCAACCCGAAGTCATCGATCTTGAACCCGGTCTTTTCCAAAACCCCGGGGATAGCCACCGAGGGTCCGATTCCCATAAGTTCCGGGGGACAACCCTTTACATCATAGCCCAGGAATCTGGCCATGGGGTCCAATCCCATTTTGTTGATAAAGTCTTCTGACACGACCATGGTTACAGCAGCACCGTCGGTCATCTGGGAGGCATTCCCCGGTGTCACGGAACCATCCTGCTTGAACGGAGTCTTCAACTTGGCCATCTTCTCCAGGGTGGTTTCCCTGGGGCCATCGTCCACATCCACTATTTCAGTGGTCTTTTCCAATTTATCATTGACCACTTTGGTCCTTTCCACTTCCACAGGGATGGTCTCCTCCTTGAACTTGCCATCCCTTATGGCCTGGGCTGCCCTTCTATTGCTTTCCATTCCGAATTTGTCCTGCTCTTCGCGGGAAATTCCGTATTTGTCAGCAACCTTTTCAGCGGTAATACCCATGTTTGCATACGCCTCGGTGTAATTTTCCACTAACGAGGGGCTGGCACTGAAGTTCTTTCCACCCATAGGTACCATGGTCATGGATTCGGTACCACCAGCTACAATACAATCAGCAAAACCCGACATAATCCGCTCCGCAGCCATAGAAATGGACTGCAATCCGGAGGAGCAAAAGCGATTAACCGTCTGGCCCGGGACTTCATAGGACAGTCCGGCATTCAAAGCAACCATTCTACCCACATTCATTCCCTGTTCACCTTCGGGGAATGAACAGCCCAATATTACATCCTCGATATGCTGGGCATCCACACCTGTCTTTTCCAGCAACCCTTTCAGGGCTACCGTGGCTAAATGATCGGGTCTCACATTGGTGAACTTACCTCTATTGGCCCGACATCCGGGAGTTCTTACCGCTTTTAATATATATGCTTTTCTCATTATTTACCTCCATTATTTGATTAATTTCTCAAGGGTTTGTTGGTCTTCAGGATGTAATCCATTCTCTCCTGGGTCTTCTGATTCTTGCAGAGTTGCAGGAATCCCTCTCTCTCTATATCCAAGAGATACTGTTCTGTTATCAGGGTTCCGGCATCCACATCACCACCGGTTATCACATCTGCAATCACACCACCCATTTCGTATTCGTACTCGGTTACAAAATTGCCTTCCTTCATATTCCAGAGCTGGCTCTTGATGCTGGCTGCCACGCTTCTGCCCGGGGCCTTGAATGGCCTCATCTTCTTGGGCCTGTAGGTCTGGGACATGGTAAGCACTTTTTGTTTAGCATCACCCAGCAGACTGTCTATATCGAAGGTCACAGAATCGCCCCGGCGCAAGTAGCCCAAATTGAATGCTTCGTCACACCCCATGGAAACCTTGGCCTGGCCAATATTCTGGAAATACTTAAAGATAATGTCTTGAACACTGGTGCCGGTCAACTCGGCTTCTTCCACTGCCCTCATGCACATTTCCTTGGTGCCTCCGCCGGCCGGCAGCACACCAGCGCCCATTTCCACGAGGCCCATATATGTTTCAAAATATGCGTTTATGGCATCGCTGTGCAGGCAGAACTCGCAGCCGCCTCCCAGGGCCATCCAAAATGGGGCAGCAACTACAGGTACATTTGCATATTTCAGTGCCAGGGTTGCCTGCTGGAACTTGTTGATAGTGGTATCGATCTGTTCCCACTGACCTTCCTGTACTCCGGCCACGAGCAAGAACAGATTGGCACCTACTGAAAAGCGCTCGCCCTGGTTACCTACAACTATTCCAACCCCTTCGTTTTCCGCTTTTTCCACGCACTTCATGGTCATATCCAACATATCGTCGCTAATGGCATTTTGCGGGGAATGGAATTCCAGGCAGAAAACACCGTCTCCCATATCAATTATGGAGGAGTTGTCGTTTTGCTCCACCACGCCCTTGGTCTGTTTCAGCAAATTCAGATCTATCTGCTCTGGTTTCTTGGGTACTTCCTTGAAGGAATCGTTCAGGAAATCGTTGTAATATTGCTTGCCGTTTTCTATCTTGTAGAACTGCTTGATGTTTTTCAGTTTTTCCGGGACCTTTACCCCGTCTTTCTCCGCTCTTTCCACAAAATAATCGACACCTATCCCGTCCATCATTTCAAAAGGACCGATCTCCCAGTTAAATCCCCATTTCATGGCATTGTCAACGTTTACAATGTCATCTGCAATTTCCGGGATCCTGTTAAATGCGTAGATCAAGGTGTCCCGCAGATTCTTCCAAGCGAATTCCGCTGCTTTGTCATCTCCCTGAATAACGGCTTTAATGGATTCCCCGGTGGTCTTTGCCATCTTGGCAAGCTTAAGGGATTCGAATTTGGGTTTTTCATTGGGTTTATATTCACCTGCCTTGTAATCCCAGAAATATCTTTGGGTTCCCTCTTCAGTCTTTTCCTTCTTGTAAAAACCCTGCTTGGATTTATCACCCAACTGATTGTTTTCAATCATTTGATTTACCCATTCCGGCAGCTTGAAAGCTTCGCGCTCTTCGTCGTTGGGCAGGGAATCATAGGAGTTCTTGGCAACATGGGCCATTGTATCCAGGCCAACCATGTCCGTGGTCTTGAATGCGGCAGTCTTGGGCCTGCCGGTGGGTTTGCCTGCCACTGCGTCGACTTCTTCCACGGTCATGTCCAGATCGATCATGTGGTGGATGCAGTTGGCGATGGAATAAACACCGATCCTGTTACCCACAAAGTTGGGAGTATCCTTGCAATAAACAATACCTTTGCCCAACCTCTTGTTTATAAAATCCGCAACTTCCTCAACCACTTTCGGATCAGCTTCCTTGCAGCCCACGATTTCCATCAGGCGCATATAGCGGGGAGGATTAAAGAAGTGGGTTACCATGAAATTCTTGCGGTTTTTCTCTGGCAAGCCCTGTGCCATTTCATTTACTGAGAGGCCGCTGGTATTTGAGGAGACCACCGCATCGTCTTTCAGATTGGGAGCGACTATTTCCGAGTACACTTTAAGTTTAATGTCCATCCGTTCAACTACTACCTCGATTATCCAATCGCATTCCTGTAGCTTGCTGGCATGATCCTCGAAATTTCCGATTTCGATCTGATCTGCGTATTGGTTCAACAGAAAAGGAGCCGGCTTGGTCTTTTTGAGATCCTCCAGTCCTTTCTTGGCAATCCTGTTTCTAACTTCCGGACTATCCTGGGTTAATCCCTTATTTTTCTCCTCATCGGTCAAGTCCTTGGGGACTATGTCCAGCATTACGACGTCTAACCCGGCGTTGGTCAAATGAGCGGCTATTGTAGCCCCCATCACGCCAGCCCCTAATACACCAGCTTTTTTGATCTTTTTCATTTTTAACCTCCGTTGTTGGATTATATTTTAAACTACTAACTTACTTAAAAAAATTTTAAAATATTTTTTAACAGCATGAATGAGTATTCATTCATTCTTTGTTCAATAGCAAACTTGATTTTTACATGTCAAGAAGATATCAATAGACAAAATAACTGCCAAAGCAACGTTGAAACATTGAAAAATTTTTTTAGTTATATTTCAAAGCATTATTGAACAAGTCCTTATAAATGTAGACAGTTAAATAATTCTCAAATTCGTTTTCAATATTATTTTTTAATAACCAAGTAAAATTGACAAACCAATTTTATAGGTGTACAAGGTTGTTACTTTTAGTTTTTATTCTAAACAACAAGTCAGGAAATTAAGGAGGAATAAAAAATGGCAGAAGCTGCTATTAAACTAGGAGGCAAAAGTAAAACCTCCTTTATGGACAAAGTAAAAGAAATAATCCCCGAGGGAGGCAATCTGAACCTGTGCCTGACCTGCGGGGCCTGCTCTTCCGGTTGTCCTGCAACCGGCCTGCAAGGCATGGACCCCAGGAAATTCTTGCGTATGGCTGCCCTGGGGCTGGACGAGGAAGTAACCAAGCATCCTTGGGTATGGACCTGCACCCAATGCAGGCGCTGCGTACACGCCTGCCCCATGGGGATTGATATACCCAGACTGGTATTTTACGCAAGACAAGCTTGGCCCAGGGATGAAAGGCCCAAGGGTATCAGGGATTCCTGCGACCAGGCAATGAAGAACGATGGAAACAGTGCCATGGGTGCCGGTTCTGAGGATTTTAAATTCGTTGTGGAAGACGTACTGCAGGAAGTACGGGAAACACAACCCGGCCTGGAAGATATGGAAGTACCCGTAGACAAGGAAGGTGCGGAATTTTTCCTGAACCAAAATTCACGCGAACCTGTAACCGAACCCGACGAGATGGTGCCCCTCTGGAAGATAATGCACAAGGCAGGTGCGGATTGGACTTACGGAACCAAAGGCTGGGCAGCGGAAAACTACTGCATGTTCTTGTCCGACGACGAGGCCTGGGAAAGAATTGTCCGCCAAAAAGCGGAAGCAGTTGACAGCATGGGCTGCAAGGTCTGGCTAAACACGGAGTGAGGCCACGAAATGTACGCGGTCCGGGAGGGACTGCAAAAGTTCAACATTCCTCACAATTTTGAGATCGGAAGCATAATATACCAGTACGCCAAGTGGATACGGGAAGGTACACTCCCGGTTAATTCGGATTGGAACAAGGACCTGAAAGTCAAGTTCACAGTTCAGGATCCCTGCCAATTAGTAAGGAAATCCTTTGGCGACGACGTAGCCAATGAGCTTAGATACGTAGTGAAATCCGTGGTTGGAGAGGAGAATTTCGTGGAAATGCAACCCAACAAGTCCAACAATTACTGTTGCGGCGGCGGAGGCGGATTCCTGCAAGCCACGGGTTACACCGAAGACAGGCGTGAATACGGGAAATTCAAACTCCAGCAAATTCTGGACACAGGTGCACAGTACTGCATAACCCCTTGCCACAATTGTCATTCTCAAATCCACGATCTGAGCGATCACTTTGATGCAGGATATCACACTGTCCACCTGTGGACTTTGATATGCCTATCCATGGGCATGTTGGGTGAAAACGAAAGGGAATACCTTGGAGAGGACCTGAAAGAAGTCAACCTGTAATTATTTATTTATAATAGTATTCAAGGTTAGAACTATGGGCAGAAAAGTAGTAATTGTCGGGGGAGTGGCTCTAGGACCAAAAGTGGGTTCAAGATTGAAACGAATAGAACCAGATGCTGAAATCACTCTTCTGGATAAAGATAAGCTCATTTCCTACGGTGGATGTGGAATCCCCTACTATATAGCCGGAGATATACAAGAGGTCTCCGACCTGCGGACTACAATGTATCACATGCTTAGAAACGAAGAGTTCTTCAGCAATGTAAAGCACTTTAATGTACTCACAGGCAAAGAAGTAACAAGTATTGACCGCAAGCAGCAAAAAGTTGCCTTCAAAGATGTGGACACAGATAAACAAGAAGAACTGGAATACGACAAACTGGTACTTGCCACTGGTAGTTCCCCAGTCCACCCCCCCATGCCCGGTCACGATCTACCCGGGGTATATACAGTTACAGACCTGCACAATGCCCATACAGTCAAACAATCACTCACAGAAAGCAATATCGAATCAGCAGTTGTGGTGGGAGGAGGAGCCATAGGAATAGAAATGGCAGAGGCGCTAACGGATTTATGGGGGATTGAAACCACGGTTGTGGAAATGTTGGACCATGTTTTGCCCGGTGCCCTAGACCCTGATCTGGCCAAAATGTTCAAGAACTCGCTTCAAGAAAACGAAGTCACAGTCAAAACCGGTACCAAGCTCACCCAAATTAATGGCAGTAAAGAACAAGGGGTGACTTCAGTACAAACCTCAGAAGGGGAAATCCCTTGTCAGTTGGTAATATTCAGCATAGGAACCAGGCCCAATTCCGGCCTGGCCAAGGAGGCAGGGTTGTCCACAGGCCCCAATAACGCTATTCAAGTGGATAAAAGGCTAAAAACATCAGATCCAAACATCTATGCAGGTGGCGACTGCATCGAACTCGAGCACCTAATGAGCGGTGAGTACGTGAACATGCCGCTTGGATCACTGGCCAACAGGCAGGGAAGGATAATAGCCAATAACATTTCGGGTAAAAACGAACATTTTCCTGGAGTTGTTGGGAATTTTTGCCTGAAGGCATTTGACATGGGAATAGCCAGGGCGGGACTTACAGTTGAACAAGCCAGAGAAGCGGGATTCAATCCCGAATCAGCCATGGTGACCCAATCCGATCGGGCTCATTTCTATCCTACTGCAAAGATCATGTTCATCCAATTGGTTGCTGACAAAGATACCAGGCGAGTCTTGGGGATACAGGCCATGGGAGAAAATATTGACGCTGTAAAAGCCAGGGTGGATGCGGTTGCTGCATTGCTTCCACATAATCCGAACCTGGAAGAGATNTCTTCTTTGGAAGTCTGTTATGCCCCGCCTTTTTCCTCTGCTATGGATATAGTCAATACAGCGGGCAACGTGCTNCAAAATATACTGGACGGGATATATGTAAGTGTATCACCCCAAGAATTCTTGGATGATTTTTTTGGGCAAGATTGTATAGTTGTAGATGTAAGAAGTCCCCAAAGGGCTAAATCCGGACAAAAACTCTATGGTGAAGACAGGTGGATAAATATCCCATTTAGTCAATTGTCAGAACAATACCACCAAGTGCCGGACAATAAAAAGGTGTTTACATATTGCAATACCGGAACCACGGCGTTTGAAGCACAATTGTACCTCAACTTGATGGGGAAGAGGAATGTCAAGACAGTCCAGGGATGTTACGGTGCCATTTCACTCCTTCACCCGGATTTTGATCCAGAAAATCCTTAAATATATTTTAACTTGCAATCAATATTAGCCAAAGTACCCACAATACAGGATCAAATCCTGCA
>JGI1684J13235_1000275_pt1 | contig 19679 bp, 35 predicted proteins | sample PonA232FremontCA_2_FD_13235 | JGI IMG/M metagenome (IMG submission 13235) | reverse complement strand
CCTTAGCCGTGGCATACTACGGTGATACAACTATGGCAACAGCAGACCATACTACCAGTGAGAAGCAGATGAGTAAGACTGTGAACATCGTGGCTTATCTCGATGTTGACAGTGACGTGGACAAACGTGATGTCATGGACCGTCTTGATGACAAGCACGACTACTATGAGGAGCGGGTCCGTGAGCGTGACAAGTGGTACGTGGTGACACGTAATGGTGTTATGGAGGTCAATCAGGAAGAGGCCGAGATGCTGAAGGACGCGCAAGGTGAGGAGCTAATGGTGCGCCAGCGCACCGAGGAGAGTACCAGCTTCGAGTACAACAGCTACAACTTCACTAATGAGTTCAAGCGTAGCTGTGTGTCTGATGTTGACCTTGTGCCTCCTAGTGTTGAGCCTGACTTTGCGTTCAGTGATAGGACCGTCCTTGGCGGTGACAATATCTTCAAGGCTACAAGCTCCGGCCCTAGCCTTATGGGCCTGCTCAAGCACCCGTCTCAAATTGACGATGCTGAGTCTGACGGTGTGTGGGATGACAAGGATGCTGACCTGTGGACAGTGACACTGACTCTCGATGTCAAGCAGCTGCCGCCGACGCTGTACAGGTTCTATGATGAGAAGGTCATCCCCAAGATTCAGGAGAATGTTAGCCGTCACGACTGGGTGGCGCGCTCGCGTGTCATGGACTGCTCCAAGGAGATAGCTGAGGAAGGGGTGTGCTATGATGTGTTCTGAGGTTAGCGGGGGGTGCTACTGACAATGAGCATGAAGGCTGACGCACTGCGTGCTGTTGGTGCTGACGATTGGGACGTGACAGCAGACAACATGCTGATGTGTCCCTGTGGGTACAGGGTTGAAGATGACGGCGGATGTCCTGAAGGGTGCGAGAGTCCCCTCAAGGGCGCGGGCCTAATCTAAGAGCAGATGAGCCTCAGTGTCCCCATTGACGGTGTTAGCCTCAGTGGGGGCACATCCCCCGGTATCAGTGCCAGTGTTAGTTCACTGGTGCTGACGGGCGATAGGCACGTTACGCCTGCTCTAATGTTGGGTGATGTGGTGTCGGAGATTACAGAAGAGCCGGACATGTTCCGGTACAGGATAGAGGTGGAGGGAACAGCTATACGAGAGAACTACGAGTACGAGGAACACAAGGATGCCAGTTTCGTTGCTGCTGACTGGCTTACTGACGTTAAGGAGAATTGGGGCGACGAGATAGGAGACGCGTTCCGCGGTAATGTCACGGTGACAGACCTATGGCGACAGACAACAGTGGACCCGGATTCGGAGGGTCACAAGGACAGTCAGAAGGAGAGTCAGAAGAACAAGAAAGCTCCGTTGGGTTCGGCGGAAAACCCACTGGTGATGCCTCCCCCGGAGGGGCAGGATACGGAGGAGTAGAAGATACTGGTGGTAACGGACGCCGTAGCTTCAAGAGTGAGGTGTTAGTCAAGGGCGACTACGGCACTGAGCTGGTGAAGCGCACTGATACACCGGATATAGGATACGGTCGTGTTCACGCTGTTGTGACGTTCGACGGTGTTGTGGACTACGACGGTGATGCCTACATGTCCTATATCAGCACTGATGAGGACAGTATGGAGGATGTTGTCGGTGACATCAAGGGCAGAGTTGAGGGCTACGATGTCATCACGTTCCTTGAGGACAATGAAAGCTGAGAAGGTCGACTATAGTGTTGACCTGCCTGATAGGGTTGAGTCCTGTAGTCACGATGAGGCGTATCGTGTTGGTAGGACACAGACCTTTGGTGGGCATAGGCACTGTACGTGTGGCAACTGTGGTGCTGGCCTTTGGATTGTAGGTGGTACTGTCTTGGTGGCAGTCAAGAAGTCTAAGGTCATAGACTTCACGTACAGCTGCGTTGGCTGTGATGCTGTGTTCGAGTACCCTAGTGGTGCGGTCGGCCATGAGTGTGATTCGTAATGCCATACGTCAAGCCTAACACGCTGCTACAGCTTCAGATAGCAGCTAACAATGCTGGTATCGAGTCGTATGATAACCCGTACTTTGACACGGACAAGCTCAAGGGCGCACTGTCCATGTGTATCGTGTGTGGCAACGCTACGTGTGACAAGACGCCTGTATATGTCAATGGTGTGTACGTTCACAAGGAGGACGCGGCTAATGCTGAGCCTGTGGAGGTGGAGTAATGATGACAGATAGAGAGCAGGCCACGTTCGGACAGCTTGGGGTTGCTGAGGACATTGAAGATAGTAACCGCGAGGCTACAGCAAAGCATATCGCGGTGATATGCGAGGACAGTCTCCCACGTCAGGCTGAGAGTGGTGGGTGGCCTGTTAGGTTTGGCCACTGCTTTAGGCGGTTAGCATACGATGAGGCTTGTGACGGTGATTGGAGGGATGAGGTTAAGGGTGACACCTTTGTTGAGTCTGCTACCAGTAATCAGCTCGGTGATGCTCTCCAAGAGGCCGCGCGTATGCTGTACTACGGAGAGGAGTATGCGTGGAAGCTACAGGAGAAGTCTCTGCTACGGCGTGGTGAGATGAAGCCTGAGGAGACGGAACACGTTGATGCTGAGGAGGTACTATGATAACCAACGAGCTGTTAGTTAACAGGTTCTTTGACGGTGAGTACAGTGGCACAGCAACCAACATGAGTATAGGCGAGACGGCTGCTGGTGGGCACTTTATCATGGGGTACGGGCACGCTATCTATGCGTACCGTCCCCCTGACGAGAGGTTTGGCCCGGTGGTGTTTACGGGCTGGAAGGGTGCGAGCCACAGTACGAACCAACATATAGGGCTGATGTCTGATAAGACGGACAACTGCTTTGGTGGCCGTCCCGGTGTCAGTGACGTTGAGGGCGACCCTGATATTGAGGTGTTGAGTAGTGTTGCTGGCAACGATAAGAATTACAGTCAACCGCAGCGTAGTTTCAGGACTAACAGGGGGCCTTAGTACAATGGAAGTTCGACGTGGTGACTTGGTGAAAATGGAAGGGACCAGATTCCACATCAAGCGTAGTGATGACGGTGTTATCTGGTTCTACGCTGAGGACACGGATATGACTCACACTGAGACGTTCGACCAGTTCATTGACAGAGCGCGACAGTGTGGGCACATCAAGATAGTGCCCGGTGAGGGTAAGTACGACAGTCCTGAGATTGAGGATAACAGGGACGTGTTTGCTGATACTGTGTAAGGCGAAACAGGGCATAGTGCCCTGTTGTCGGGGGTGGTTCCCTCGGCCTGATGATGCCAGCCAAAGATATGGTGTGTCAGGGTGCCAGTAGGACTGAGATATGAACGATAATACAACACCACAATGACCGAGTGCGATAATAGTCACTGTCTGGCTACTGCTGTTATGCCAGTTCTCGGTGACAATGACGAACGGTTGGGGCACGCCTGTTGTAAGGGGTGCGCTATGGTGGTGCGCGGTAAGCAGACGACGCTTGACTAACAATGGACGCATTTAGCTCCGACGACGCTGACGAGAGTACAGGGACTCGACCGAACTTTATTGGCAAGGTGGTTGCCAGTGCTGTTGAGTCTGAGGAAGAGCGGTTCCAAACGCAGTACGAGAACGACATTGACGTGCTGTATGAGATAGAGGCACTCGATGAGGACTGGGACAACGTGTTCGAGCTTGGTGTCAATGTTCGACAGAGCATTGGCAGCAAGTGGATGGTGCTGGTCGGACACCTTGAGAACATCCACGGTCCTGACGATGTGCGTGGCTTCGAGAGTCTGGAGGAGATGCTGGACTTCCTCGAAGGGCGTGTGTACGAGTTCAAAGAGCAGGACTTCACGGCTGATGAGGAGTTCACGTTCGAGTACAAGGGTGACGGCCACACTATCAACTTCGAGGACACGTTCGGTGACTTGGAGAACCCGCCGAACTCGATGATGCTGCCTGTTCGTGAGGTGACGGACGCTGACGAGCTGGCAGACCTCGGCGTTGAGACTGAGGCCGCGACTGAGGAAGTCGAGTTCTAAGGGTAGCCGAGTAGTATAGGGTCGTAAAACGCCTCCTTATCGGGGCGTTCACTGACACTGACGCACTGCGATATGGCACACGTTCTAACCCAACATTGGCACACGCCCGTCAGCAACATCCCGCGCAATCTTGTCAGAGGTGTCGTCAGTGTCAGGCGTTATCCCGGTAAGGGCCTTTCTGGTGGGCAGGCAAAACCAGAGCGATAATATGGGACAGAGAGACTTGACAGACGTTAAAGACCCGGTGTATAGCGCACAGAGTGGTCGGTGTGAGGTCAGGGTGTATCGTGACCTTGATAGAGGCGAGTACGTGGTGATTCGCAACACCGTTCAGGGAGAGTTGGCCACGTTCTCGTTTAACGGTGACCAGCGTGGTAGCATGAGTAGGGAGAGAGCAAACAAACTGGCAGAGGAGTACGCCACTGCGTATGTCACTGGCTACACTGATGCTATGGAGGGGGAGTAGATGAACCTTCAAGAGCTTAAGCAAAAGTCTAACATCAAAGTGCTGCTGAGGGGCAAGAGTGGTCGCGGTAAGACTTACAAAGTGTGTAAGGTTGCCCTCAATGTCCTTGATGCTGGTGGCAAGGTGCTGTACCTTGATACCGAGGCTGAGGGTAGCACTACAATGGTGTCTCTGGTAGAGGACCCCGAGACTGACTTTGATGAGGACACTGTTGAGGGGTTGGAGTACCGGCAGGTTGATAGCTATGACGAGATGATGGAGTTGCTTGACAACGATAGTGGTGTTCAGGACCAGTTCGACCTTGTGGTGCTGGACACACTTGACCACAAACACTCCTACGTGCTGAAGCACGTTACTGATGCCAAGCGCGACTCTGACCCTGATTGGAACGAGTACGCTGCTATCTACAGTGAGGAAAAGGAGTTCATGGAGCAGATAGGGAAGCCTGAGGCTAATATCATTGCCACTATTGACCCTGATAGTGGTAGCCAGAACAAACCTAAGGGCGCACAGACCAATGTTCACGGGTACTTCACTGCTGTTATTGACCTGACCAAAGAGAGTGACGGCTGGAGTCACAAGATTCGCAATTGGGTTAACAAAGGTGACGCTATCGGTGCTAAACACCCCGACCTGACATCAAAGCTAACAGAAGAGGTTGTGGACAGGAGTGACCTGTAATAATGAGTATTAGAGACACTTTCCCCGACGATGCTGGTGAGGTAAAGACTGTGAACGTTGTGGACAACGAGGGCACTGACCACACAGTGCTGATGACCAAGATAGACGGTAATGCGTACCCGCCCATGCGTGACAAGGGGTTCCGTGGGGACTACATCTTCTATCAGGTCGTGGCTGCTGGTGTGGTGGCGGCTCACTACGACCCGCGTGACCTTGTGCGTGAAGCCCCGTTCGTTAGCCGTGGCGGTACGACTCGGGACTTCATGGTGGCTGTCCATGACGGTGATATTGAGTGGGGTGATATTCCTAACGGACAGGAGATTACCCCCACGATGCTGCGTGACATGACCAATGGCTAAAGGAGACAAGAAGCGTACCTACAAGGTGACGGACGAGAGTGTACAGGTTATTGACCACATGGAGGATAATACTATCCTCGACAAGAGCGACTTCGTTGATAGAGCAGTGAAATACTACTGGTACCAGCTCAAGAAGGGGGAGCTTGACGACCCGATACTCGATAGTGATGCTGACAGTATCGGGGAGCTTCCCGATGTTAATGAGGGTAGTAGTGACAGTACCAGTATCATGGACCGCCTGAGAGGTAAGAAGTGATGACATACCACGAACCAATCTTTTTCGACATCGAGACGACAGGGCTGAATCCAATGGCACAGCACTTCTGGAGTAGTGCTGACTACGCAGCACAGGTTACTGCTGTTGGAATTGGCCGCATGAAAGGGTGGCGTGAGGGACAGCCTTACGAGGATGTAGAGTACGAAGTTGAGTGCTACATCGACAACAGTGAGTATTCACTGTTACAGCAGGCCCAGAGTGTCATGGAGGCCAAGGTGGAGTACGTCCGTGAGAGTGGTGGCACTCCATATTTGGTAGGCTTTAATAGTAGGAACTACGACCACCCGTACCTTGGTGCTAGGTTCGCACGGCTTAGACTCGACGGCAGTGTGTTCAACCACGACACGCAGAGGTTGGACATGATGAGGGCGTTGGGCAAGCACTGGGACGGTGTTGGTCGGTATCCTAGTGAGGATGACTGCCTTGAGGAGTTGGGCATCGCCAGTAATGACCCCTACGACGGCAGTGATATGCCCGACGCCTTCAGTAATGGCAACTTTGAGGCTATCATTACTCACGTCAAAGCTGACGTTGAGGAGATGATGAAGCTCTTTGTTGCCAAGAGGGAGGAGTGCGTACAGGAGTATTACGACCACTACGACATTGAGGCCGACGCCACGTTCACTGAGACGTGGACAGAGGGGGAGTGACCAATGGGTGACGAGAGCTTGCCGCTGATGCCAGACTCGTTTGAGGCTGAGTGGAACGACAATAGGTTCTACTATAGAGAGGTGTGCGAGGTTCCTGCTGGTGTGGATACGCAGAAGGTTGCGTCACAGACCGAGTACAGTCTCATGACGCTGATAGAGCAGACTGACGTGCCCGACGACGTGGACCTGACGACAGATATTCGTCGGCGTCCCACTGTTGGTAAGGTTGTGGCAGAGATAACGATGAAGCCCGGAAAGCCTGAGAGTATGGAGTACGCGGGTATGGCAATGATTTGCTCTGAGATGATGTCTCAAATCCTTGGTGATGACCAAGATACCTTCGAGAACATCGTCAAGGCTGCTATCATGACATCCGGGCAGGGGGACATGAAGAGTCTGGTGATGAAGGAGATGTTCCCTGATACGACGCTGCCTGATAGAGACTAGCTGGCTATACCAGCCCCTTTCAGGGCCAATAGCTCAATCTTGGTAGAGCGACACGCTCATAACGTGTTGGTTCAGGGTTCAAATCCCTGTTGGCCCACTTGACGACAATGATGTACAAGGCCATTGAAATGGCAGACGGAGAGGACATAGAATCTGAGAGTGGTCCGATTAGTCTCCACCTTGAGCCTGCTGAGAGGACAGGTGAGATTCACATTGAGAACCCTGCTGAGAGCGGTCATAGTAACCACTGTACTATCAATGGGAACACGTACCAGCGTAAGGACTTAATCAAGAAGCTGCCTTACGGTGAGACTGGCACTGAGTGGACTGGTGAGACTTGGACTGTTCACAAGGAGCAGACAGCTAACTTGGCGGCAGTTCTGTGTATAGCAGGTGTGAGAGTGACACTGGGCAGTGGGGCAGTGAGAAGTGACCCCGAGTGGGGGTACTACCACGAACAGGAGCAGCCTGACGACACTGGTGGCCCTGAGATAGAGGTTGGCGGCCCAAGTGATGCTGCTGAGAGGAAGGTTATGCTGAGTTGGGTGGCAGACCTTGTTGAGCTTGGTGTCATTGAGGAGGAGCATGACTACATGGATAGGCACAACGTTGCGTTCTTTTTTGATGATGACACTGGTGACGGGCACGAGCTACTGGCTGATACTGAGTGTTACGGTGCGTTTGACACGAGGAAGGCTAGCCCGCCGCAGGCATAGCAGGGTTTTACCCCTTGTTCCGGGGTGTTTTTGGTGTGTGGGTGCGTAGCATATGGTGTGATGTTTGGACAGCACATCAAGTTACGCTGGTGGCAGCGTGGTGGTCGTGGCGACCCGTCAATAGTAGAGGCATGGGATGAGGGAGTAAAGGTGGCAGTACCGGGCCGCCGCGACCTTAATGCGAGACTCCACGAGGAGACAGGGACTTTGATAGCCCGTAAGCGTGGCGGTTCTGGTACTGTGTTGGACTCAAGCAACATGATACTGTACAAGGACAACAGGCTAATTTGTGGTAATTGTCTGTCTACTCTACAGAGTGACCACCGCTGTCCTAATGCTGCGTGCCCCAACTGATAGCAGTATCGACTGGCGGTATTATTCCTTCGGGTTATAAAACAGGGTACATAAGTGTATAAGCTATTATGCCGTTTTCAGGGGTTTCAGGGGGTTAAGACCCTATTATAGCGGGGTATATTGATAACTTACAGTAATGGGGCGGTAGAAGCCCTGAGACTGCTGTTAACGGGCAAATGGCTTAGTCTGGTGCTGGAACCCGTGGAACCCGTATTTCGGGGCGCTTAACACATTGGCACACATTGTTCCCAACGTTAGTCTATTAACGGGGTTTTCTGGTGACAGAGTTCGTGGCTTGCTGTGGGCTAAGTGGTGTTGTGAGGGGCTAAGTGTGGCTAAGTGCCCGAAGGCACTATATTTTACACAGTTTTGCCCGCGCGGGTGACTATGTGAGAGTGGCGTAAACAGCAGCGTTAAGGTCTGAAACGGCGGTTCTCCGGTGCCTTTATTACCCCGGAACCCGTTTTACAAAACGGAGTGTTTGAGAGATATGGCTGCTAAGGAGAGTTTTGCTGAGGGAGAGGCAACGATATATGACAAAGAGGGTAGGACTCGCATACCCAATGATGTCAGAGATAATCTTGGGTGGGAAGAAGGTGATAAAGTGAAAATGGTAGTGATGAACGGACACCTCTATGTCACCCGTGTTGGTGATGAAGAGTAACAATGGAGGGCGCACAGGGCAACCCATTTGCTACAGATGACGCCATTAGCGATGGGTACGAGAATCTGGAGCAGCGTTGTTTTCAAGAAGATGTTGACTACGAGGACTCAACAAACACGTCAATAAGGCTGCGAGGGTGGCATAGGGTTGCCATTAATACTATAAAGAATAGGAGCGGGACTAATCAGGTACAGGTCATTTATCACGCCTACATGGAGGGCCTGTCGCGCCTCAGGGATGTTGTTGAGCGCCACAGGATAAAAGAGCTGAGTGAGGTCAGACAGAAGATGATAGACGTGTTCACTGACTATGACCACGTTCAATACAGTATGAACGAACTTTTTGACGAGCTTGTTGGTGAGAAGATTCAAGACCCACTCTCACATCACGGCAATGTAGGCGAGCATTACAGCTGTTACTTCAAGAATAGTGCGCGTAGTGAGATAAAGGACACGTTTGAGGCTGACGCTAACTTTGGTGGCTGGATACACAGGGCTATAATCAGTATTGGCCTTGGTGCCAGTGACTCTGTTGGAGTGGAGATTCAGAATAGGGTTGACGAGGTTGAGAGCGCAGTCTCAGGTATGTACGACAAGGCACGTACCAAGGTTGAGACTCTACTTAACACCATACTTACTGACAGTTACAAATACTGGGTAGAGAACGGCATCTACAAAGGTCAGATAGAGCCACTTGAGGACATAGTGGACATGATGACGACACGCCACAAACGTGCCGTTGAGCTTACTCTCAATGACCTGAGAGAGAACGCTGAGATAATAGAGGGCTAAGTGATGCTTAGTACCCTCTTAGTTGTACAGTGACGAGATAGTAAGAGACTGGCAGATAACACAACAATGTCAAAACACGATACGACACGACAGTTTGACAGGGCATTTCCGGCACCGTCACCGAGAGAGAATCAAGAGGAGGTGATTAAGGCAGCAGTGGACTCCTTCGATGAGGATGACTGTGATGTTGTCCTTGTTGACGCACCTCCGGGTTTTGGTAAGAGTATTACACTATACACAGTGCTGAAGATGCTTGGTGGTGACTCGTACTATGCGACACCGCTCAAGTCTCTACAGGACCAGCTCTCTGATGACGACTTTATTGGTGACAAAATACAGCAGATTAAGGGTAGGAACAACTACCCGTGCGTGCTGCCCGAGGCTGAGAAAGGCACAACTGTTGATGTCGCAAAGTGCCAGAGGGACAGTGAGTTTGAGTGTGAAATAAAGGATAGCTGTCCCTACTACGCACAGAAGCGTGCTGCGGTGGCAAATGACATTGCTGTGCTTAATCTGAGTTACCTGATGAGTGTGCCAGTCACACCCGACCCTGATGACGGTAACTTCAGTAAGAGGGACCGTATGGTAGTGGACGAGTGTCAAGGGATAGAGGACTGGGCTATCAATTTCATTGGGTTCACTATCAGTAAGAGGACAATACCTGACGACGTGTGGAATAATCTGGACTGGCCTCACAGTAGGAAGTGGGATGACTACGGCACGATGATAGACTTCGTGCGTAATGAGGTACTTCCCAAGGCCAAGGAGATGCTACAGTATCTTGGCGCACAGCCCATGCTCGGTGAGGGTGAGCTGAAACAGGAGGAGAGGCTCAATGACTTTATACAGAAGGTTGAGCGTTTCCTTGAGGATGAGCAGGACCACAGGTGGGCTGTTAGTGACGAGAGTGAGGTCAAGAAGAACCAGCCTAATACTAAGAAGGTCAAGTTCCAGCCTATCAATGTTGGGCGCTTTCTCGACGGTCTGCTCTGGTCTAAGGCTGATAAGGTTATCCTGAGTAGTGCGACAATTCCCAAGCAGGGCTGGCTTGAAGAGATTGGCCTTGGTGATAAGAAGGTCAAGAGGTTAAGCATCTCTTCCCCCTTCCCTGTTGAGAACAGGCCGATTGTCACTGGTGAGGCGGTTGGCAAGATGACGTACAAGGAGAAGGACGACACCATTGGCCCAATGGTGAAAAAGATTAAGCAGATAGCAGGACACCATGCTGGTGAGAAGGGCATTGTCCACTGTCGGGGATACAATTACGCCAAGATGTTCAAGGAGGCGTGTATCCATAATGGGATGCTGGAGTGGTTCAACGAGAACGTGGCTATCCAAGACAGGGACAACCGCGAGGAGAGCTTGGAGAATTGGGTCAATAGTGACACGCAGATATTCCTCAGTGTCAATATGGCTGAGGGCATTGACCTGAAAGGTGACAAGTGCCGGTGGCAGGTGCTACTCAAGACTAAGTACCCTGCTATGAACGACGAGAGGGTGAAGTACCGCATAGAGGAGATGAACGACTGGGACTGGTACAACCGTAAGGCTGTGATACAGTTAGAGCAGGCATACGGGCGTGCTGTCCGTAGTAAGGACGACGAGGCGGTGTTCTACATCCTTGACAAGAGTGCCGTTGGGCTTATTAAGCGTAACAGGGAGATGTTCCATGACTGGTTCCTTGAGGCAATAGTGGAGGACATTTAGATGTCAGAACCAATGGAAACGATGAGGCAGATGTTACAGTTGTCGAAGGTTCTTGGTGGCCTTCCCGGTGTTAGCGAGGAGAGGGTTAATGAGACTGCTGCTAAGAAAATGCGTAAGACCTTCGCTGAGAGTCTGTGTGCTGTGACAGACGATTGTAGTGAAGGGGATGTGTACGAGCTGGTGAAAGACGCCGAGGATGAGATGCTACAGAGTGATGAAGTTGACACAGGCGATATGCCTGAGGGACAAGCTCGCATGGTGTGTCAGATAGCTCTGGTGAAGAACTTAGTAGAGGGGGGACAATGAATATCGAAGAGGCAAGGGAGAAGTTCGGGAAGTACAGTGAAGGGCCAAATGGTGAAAAGCAGTGGGAGTTTGACCACAATAAGCTCAGGGGTCTGTTCCTCAAATACAGTAGGGAAGTGGATTACCTACAAGGGACTAGTGAGAGGCCAGTGTGCGAGTCGTGGGTTGACAACTTTTGGCAGTGGTTGAAGGCTAATCTTGGTGTTGGGTATAAGGGCGTTATCCAATGCTCAGAGCCTTCGCCCTCGGGGAAGTTTGACCGTCTCGGTAAGAGCGAGGCCATAAGGATAGCAGACGCATACTACGATAACCACGGCGAGTTCAAGGAGAACATGGATGACCTGTGGGAGCAGGTCGATAAGACTGCTATCTTCCCGGCTACTGATGAAAGCTACATTGAGTTCGTGCGTGACATGAGCAACGATGAGCTGTTAGAGACGTTCTTTAACGTCTATGACAGGCACGACAGCCCTGTTGTTGGGAAGAGGCAGTCCCCTAATGTTGAGGGGTACAAGTTCCATATCAAACAGTGGGTGTTAGAGACTGAGACTATCCAATCTGAGGCAGAGCAGCCCAGTGCTGAGGCTCTGGTAGAGGAGTGGCTTGATTGGATTGTTGATGATGTGTTATCTCTGCCTTCCCCGATAGTGGAGAAAGAGCCTGAGGATAAGGTTGGCGGTGTCCCGATACCGGAGCAGGATGACATCGTTGGCTGGTGTCGTGAGCTTTGGCAGGACTCTGAGGAGTTCCGCGAGAATGTCAAGGAGAAATGGAATAAGGAGATTGAAGAAGATACCAAGACTATGCCCGCTAGTGATGATGTTAACAGCGTCAGGAAGGACATTGACACAAGTAGTAGGGACAAGCGTGGTCAGACAGGTCTGGCAGACTACTCGGGGTGAGAGTATGGGGAATAAGAAATACGATAGGGGAGCCTCTTTGGAGAACGACGTTGCCAATAGGCTAAGTGGTAATGGCTACGCTGTTATTAGGGCAGCTGGCAGTGGTACTGCTGACAGGGACTCCTGTGATGTGATAGCAGTTAATGATGAGGAGATACTCCTAATAGAGTGTAAGACCTACAAGACTCCCGGCAATAATGTTGTTGGGCACAGTGACCACACCCAAATGGAGGAGATAAGAGCGAGGGTGGAAAAGGAAGGCACACCCTCCGACGATGTTAGGGATGTAAAGACTGTGTTGGCACTAAAGGAGAGTGGGAAGTTTAGCCCTCGGTGTGTGGTCCCCTTCCCACGGGCGTACAACCCTGACGGCACAGAGATGCTACTGAAGGAGCTATACGAATAACAATGGCACACGGAGACTTAATAGAGAGAGAGGACGCTGTTGACATATCAGATAGTGTTAGCTGCTACGAGCATGGGAAGACATGGGAGTGCGTATGTGGCGTTCCCATGTGGGGATATTACCGCACAAAGCAGAAGAAGTGCTATGAGTGTGGTAAGCTAAACGTTGACACTAATCACGAGGGCAGAGAGCCACCAAAGACTGAGGAAGAGCAGACAACACTGGGGGCTTTTTGACAGTACCATGAGTGCTAACGAAGGAGAAAACGCTCAGGTTGACGTGTCTCGCATAGCAGATATGGCAGCGGAGCCGTCATATCTCAGTGAGATAGCACGGAAGCTCAATGATGCGTTTGACACAGAGAGGTACTCGGTGAAGCTGGTGGCACAGGCAGCCTCACTGTTGGCAGACCGTGCCGGGTTCGCCCTGTACGACGTTGGGTACGGTGATAATGGTGGGCAAGAGATAGGTAGCCTACACTACGCACAAGACCCTGAGGGTGGGCTTGAGGAGACGAAGGAGTGGCGTGAGTACACGATACTCCACAATGAGAACCCCAACTTCAGTGAGATGCCGGAGGAAATAGAAGAGAAGGTTAGTATATCTATCAGCGTGCCTGATAAGGTGGCTATTATTGATATACTCTCTGGCAGGGGCAATTTTGCCAGCAGAGCAGCAGAGCTGATAACACAGGATGCTATGGAGAGGCAGTTCCGCGAGTATGAGGAGACATACTATGGTGACTACAATGACCCCGGCATTGACTTCACTGTTAGGGATGACGACCGGCGTAACTACGGGCTTAGTATTGAGGTCAGCACCCGGTGGGAGAACCCAATAGGAAGCCCCTACGTTGGGAGCAAGGAGGACGCTGCCTTAGATGAGGACTACGACTTGGTGATACTGGCCCCTAACTTTAGGGACAAGCTGTTGAATCAGTACGAGCAGACTGATAGGAACGAGTGGCACGCCGACCCTGAGGGTGAGATAACACACTTACACAGGGTGCCTACCGATAGGCCAGCAGTACACCGTCCCTTTGCCAGCACGCCACCAGATGATGACTTTGACCCTGACGGTGGTTTCCCGATAATTGTGCCTGACTCCCAACGTGTGCGCGAACGTATTGGGAATATGGGGCACGTCGGGGATAGCTACCCGATAGTAGATACAGACTTCACGGAGTTCAGGGATGCCTTGGATAAGGTTGATAGGGACTTCCGGCTAATCACAGAGAGTGGGTACAGGGCACAGGTCCGTGAGGCAGTAGAGCCTGTGCTACACGAGTTTGCCAAGCCTTACAAGGTTGAGCAATGGCTTATAGACACCTACTGGGACCAGAGATTGACTACAGATGAGGTTGGTCAGCTTGCTGGTGTCAGTGGTCGTACTATACGTGATTGGCTCAGTGACCAACATTGGGATATTGTGACCCGCGGTACTGGCACCAATCTCAGTGATGAGACAGTAGAAATATGGCGTCGGATGTATGAGGGTGATGACCCGTTCCCCAAGCCTATGACTGGCTATGAGATACAAGCCATGTACAATAGGCACCCACTGTTCGACATTGAGGATTGGGAGCAGTGGTACGCTACTGACGAGGACTTAAGGGATGCTCTGATACGTAAGAGCGGTGGTCCCCTTGAGAGTGTTGGCTACACTCTAATGGTTGGCACTGACGAGAGGTTGGAACCAAGCTACAGCTTCATCATCAACAGGCTCAGGCGCGAGGGTGTTGATATTAGGGAAGGCTTCACTGGGAGTAGTGGGGCCGTCACTCCAACAGGGCTTGCGTTAGAGTATTGTATCAATAGAGAGGTTGGCACACTTACTGATGATAGCGAGCCTGACGCAACTGACACCTTGGACATGCGTAGTAGCATTGAGGTTGAGGTTGGGGAGTGGTTCAGTGACAATCGGATACCCTATGCGTATGAGCCGTTCGTGATACCAAGTCCGTTAGCCAATGATGAGGACGAGTTCATTAATCTGGCTGAGTTGGTGAAGCAGCAGGACAGAGACGAGCTGCTGACGCGCTGGCGCAGGATATACGAGAAGCACGAGCTTGGCTCTCAGGGGAACGTGGGGATTGAAGAAGGGCTTGACCTGTACGACAGTGAGGTGATAGTCCCTGACTTTGTGACCTATCCCGGTGCTGGTGACCAGACGAGACGGCTTGACTGGGAAGGGTGGGGGACATGGGGCCACATAGTTGAAATGGCAGGCTTGTACGGGCTTGGCATACAGGGAGAGTGGCAGGACTGGTATAGAGTGAAGGGGGTGGCATACAAGGAGCTGGCTCTCAAGGCGTTAGGTCTGTGGGAAAACAGCTACTTCTTGGTGCCCAATGATAACAACATACCAGATGAGGTGCGTAATGATGACCACTACATAATCCTGAATCCCACGCAGAGTGACGCAGGATTAGATGTGCTGACACAGATTCCGGGGTTAGATTCATGACAACACTCAGTCCGGCGCTGACGCCAACGATATACAATAGAGGACAGGAGAAGTACGGTGATAAAATTACCCGTATGGAGTACGAAGAGTGGACACTACACATGGACAAGGTTGACGGTGTTGACGATGTTACTCAGTACGGTACTGACCTTGTGGCCTTCCATGATGAGCTTGGTACTGCCTACATTGGTGATAAACACGCCCATGTAGCTGACAGTATGTACCGCTCACACCCTGTGGTGTTCCTTAGGGAGTATCTCGCAGCAGCACTGATGTACTGTCGGCGCAATGGTGTTGTGGACTGTGTTGAGTGTACTGACAAGAGAGACTTAGCTACTGACAGATAGAGGCTTGGAAGGGGTTTACCCCTGATTTAAGTGGTTCCGGGTTGTAAACCAATACGGACGACGACAATGTTATGAGTGGCGCTAACGACAACGACTTCGGTGGTACAGAAAAAGACCTTGAGGGACAAATGGTGACAAGGAAGGTCCAAGACGGTGGCAGGATTAACTTCCCCGAGGACTACCTCGACCATAGTGGTGTGGACACTGGTGATAGAGTGTTCATCATTGTGGAGGACGGTGGCCTGAGGGTGATAGAGGCAGACTCGAAGCGCCTCGCTGCTACTGGAGTGGCTGAGGGGATGAAGATGATTTTCGGTAGTAGTGAGGGCGACGACTAATGGGAAGTGACCGAGACGGACACGACATTAACCTCAGTAAGCGTAACGTCAAGAGTATTGCCCACGAACACTCTGACCGTATCAGTGATGATGCTGCGATACGCATGGCATACGAAGCTGAGTTGGAGTTACATGACAAGGCTCGCGCTGCCAAGTTGGTAGCCAACAGCCGCGGGCGTGAGACAATCAAAGAAGAGGATGTTGTTCTGGTGAACAATATCCTTGATGTCATGGGGGACGACTAAATGACAGAATCAGATAATCCGCCAACAGAGACAGACCAGTACGGTGATACAGTCACTCCCGTCAAGCGCAGGGAGACGCGGGGAGAGGAATACGAGGATGAGTTCACATACAGTAGAGTGTACTTGGATGAAGGTGTTGTTGATGCCCTGTCTGATAGGGCACACATCTTCGACCACGGTGATGTCATCTTCTACAAGTACGGTGGCAAGCCTCCGGTGATGATTACACAGGAGGGGGTACACGAACACGAGCTGTATAATACAAAGGACACAGAAGAGCAGGCGTTCTTTGTGATGAGCATGCTGGCCTCAGAAGGCTACGTCGGTAATTGGAGTAAGAAATAATGGCAGACGAAACACCCAACGAGATAGCACAGAACGTTTTCAAGCACAACCTCAAGGCTAGTGAGAATACACGACGCCTTTTCAGTGAGGTTCCGCAGGATGAAGCAGAGCAGGTGATACTGGACGAGTTCAACAGGCTCATGGGTTCTGTTGAGGATGCGCAGCGAGCAGAGGACGCTGCGATGCTGTTACAGCGCCTTGCTCAGGGCTTGGAGAGCCAACGCCTGTTAGAGGCTGTTATTCAGGAGGCTGAAAACAACGACCTCTTAGAAATGGAACAGCAGCAGGGTCAGTAAGATGAGTAGGTTTGAGTCCCTACTTAGTATGGCACCGTTCGGTTGGGAAGAGGCTGTGGCATCTGGTGTCTCATATCTGGCAACAGAGCTTGAGGCTACCAATGTGAAGTTCGAGGTGGCAGAGAACGGTGTTAGGATTGGTATAGTCTGCGATGAGGAGAACCAAAAGAAGGCTGCTGAGTTCTGGCAAGACCATGTGCGACCGGCACTGGAGGAAGAAGGATGACAGAAGGAGGATTCACTGAGGCTGACGCAGAGAACGACGGGCTTGTGAAGCGCGAAGCAGGCCAACAGTTGAATAGTGTGCTTGCCCGTGAGAGTGGGGAGCTATACACCAAGTTCCGCAAATACTGTGACGAGCTTGACCTTGACCCAAGCATAGTGCTTGGTGACATGATACTGCGTGCTATCCAAGACGATAACTTCGCGCAGGAGGTGTCAAGTACAGTGGTTGATGTTGAGAAACTCAACAGCGGTGACGTGAAGCGTGAGGACTTGGAAATGGTAACGGACATCATCGAGCAGTTCGGTGATGATGATGATAGTGGCACTGACCCTATCGACAAAATGGTAGAGGAGCGCCTCAATGCTGTTGGTCAGGGGCCACTTGGTGCCATGAACGAGCAGCGCCAGCAGCGTAATGCTGGTAAGGACGAGAAAATCCGGGAACTTGAACGGGAGATAGAACAACTGAAACAGGGTGGGGGCGGCCAACCTAACAACAATACTTCGCGCACGCGCGAGGAAGAGCAGACCACCACTTCTGGTGGTGGGCAGGACATAGATGACCTTTTCGACGACAGTGATGAGACCGCTGACGGGGGAGATGAGCCAGAGCAGGAAAAGCAGGACGTTGACGACATGTTTGGAGGTGACGGCAGTGAGGGAGATGATGAGGAAGAGGAACCAGAACAGATAGAGTTCGACAACCTTGGTGAGGGCACAGAAGAGCCAACCAGTGAGGAGACTGACGACCCAATGAAAGCAGAGCCAGAAGAGCCATTTAGCACTGACGGTGCCGTAGAGGAGGAGGCTGCCAATGAGTAGACAGGGCTTTGGCGGTGATGACGACGACAACAGGAGTGACATCGAACGACTGTTAGACGGATTCAGCAGTGCGAAACAGTGGTACGAAGAGAACAGTGACCTCTTTGAGAGGTTCATGGAAGGTGGGAGCAGTGTTGACCTATCTGGTAGTGAACCTATCTCTGAGGCTCACGTCGATGAGGAAAGGGTGCTTATCGTGGCAGATGTGTCCGGTGTCAATGCCACTAACCTTAGCCTCAGCTTCTACGAGGGTCGTGTGAAGGGAGAGCTTGGTAGTAGAGAGTTCGATGTCAATGTCCCGAACGATGTTGATGAGGACAGCATCGAAGCTGATATGAAGAACGGTGTCCTTCGTGTTGAGCTTGACAGAGTGGAAGACTCGGACGATGACCTCACTATTGAGTCTGTTGACCACACTGACGACACTATCAGTGAGGAAGGTGAAGATGACACGGCTAAGTGGGGGGATGAAGGCGAGGATAACGACCTTGAGGAACTCTTTGACAGGGATGAGTACAAAGACGAAGACGATGAAGGAGGTGACAACTAATGGGAATCTGGAGTAGACTTACCGGCCAAGAGGAAGAGGACGACGAGCCTGATGTTGACCTTGACGGGGAGTTTGGACCCGGTGGCATGGAAGGTGCTGATACCCCGATTGGTGAGGAGGGGGATGTCATCGGTGAGGAGCCTGAGCCTGAGCCTGAAGAAGAAGAGGAAATGGAGTGGGACAGTGCCTATGACTTCGCAGGCTGGTGGCTTGAGGATGAAGGCTTCGCTAACATGCGAGACTTCGGTGAGAAGGCCATGATGTACAGGCTTGAACGCTCTGACATGTACCGGGACCGCATCGAGAGTGGGATGCGCACTCTGGCAATGGTGAACGACGCCAACCAGCAGCTTCGAGAGCTGAAAGGTAAAAGCAGCGAGAGCAAGAACTACGGTGAAATGGCAGAGAAGATTAACAATGCCAACGAGGTTATTGAAGGCATCCGTAGCCTCAGCGGTGAGGATGAGGTCATTGTCCAACAGGGCATGAGTCTCGCTCAGGACGCCATTGCTGCTATCGGCAGTAGGGCGAAAAGCTCTGGGGGTAGCGTGAACACCGACATGGAGAAAACGGGGGATAGAATCTAATGGTTGACATCAACAAGAAGAAGGACAAGTCCAAGGATAAGTCCAAGGATAAAAAGAGTAAGTCCAAGGAGAGCAAGTCCAAGTCCACGAAAAGCTCTGGCGGGAGTAGCAGTGGTGGGGAGGGTACAGAACCCTTCACCATGACAGATGAAAAGACTGCTAACGCCGAAGGTGCCAGTGTTGCTACCACCAGTGAGCGGTGGTCACAAGAAGGAGCAGAGCTTAACTACGATGCTGGCTCCGGCGGCTCAGAGCAAGAGTACATAGAGCGTCAGATTAAAGAGTGCCGTGAGTTCTATGACGACTACACTGACACTGCTGTAGAGAACATTACTGATATTAACCAGTTCACCCTGTACCACCACGCTCTGCTGCTGAGTATGGCGAAGAACAGGGCTGGTATCTGTGACATCTTCATGAACAGGTTTGGATATAGTGAGGACGAGGCGTTAGCCAAGGCTAGAGAGGTCTGTAAGAGGGCCGGGGAGCCTGAGGCGTTCGTCAAGCTCACTGACGAAGTGACCGTTAACATCAGAGAGGACTAAGCAAATGGTAGACACCACTGGTATCAGCGGGCCTGATGACCTCACTTCAATAGAGAAGGCACGGCAGCTCTTAGAGGTTAGCTCCGATGCCTCTGATAGTGAGATACAGAGTGCTTACCAAGATGCTGTCCTTGAGACACACCCTGATACTGGTGGTGACGCCGAGCTGTTCAAGGCAGTAGACGACGCAAAGGACATCATAGACGGTGA
>JGI1684J13235_1000273_pt1 | contig 19730 bp, 20 predicted proteins | sample PonA232FremontCA_2_FD_13235 | JGI IMG/M metagenome (IMG submission 13235) | reverse complement strand
CGGAGGAGCTTCTCCCTGACGCTGGCGCGCTATACCTGCCCGTCGGCGGTTTCTGGCTCGCCGCTTCGCGCGCAGGTGCCGAACCTCTCGGCTTCGAAGGTATTATCGTCACCCTCACCGCGGTCCACTTCCACTACACGGGCTTTGTCCTGCCCGTCCTTCTGGGTCTGACGGGGCGCGCACTCGTTCGTGGATACACGTTCCTTCTCTTCGGTTTCGCCGCGTACGGCGTCGTCTTCTCGCCCGGTCTCATCGGTCTCGGAATCGCGTTCTCGCCTTTCGTCGAACTCGTCGGCGTCACCGTCTTGGCTGTCTCGGTCGTGACCGCCGCTTTGCTCGGTCTGAGGCGCGTCGTCCCCATGCTCAACCGTCCTGCGGACGCGCTCGTCGGCTTTTCGTACCTCTCTGTCGTCGCTGTCGTCGCGCTCGGCTTCGCGTACGCGAGCAGGAGCTACGGATTCACGTATGCCGCGGAGGCGGAGCGCGGCTTACTCGACATACCAACGATGGTCGTCACTCACGGCATCTTAGCGTCTCTCGGCTTCGGCGTCGTCGGAGCGACGGGATGGTGGCTCGCTTCGCGCGGTGGCTCGGCGAAAGCGCGTGTTCCTCCTCCCGGTCTGCCCTTCAGCAACCTCCGTGCGCGATGGAGTGTAGGCAGAGGGTCCTTCGAGCGCGAAGGCTTGAGCGACGAGAAGGGGGCGACGGGCATGATAGACGACCTCGCCGCTTACAACCGCGAAAGCCGCGGCGGAGACAGAGGCTTCGAAGCCGACGCAGTCCACCCGAATGTACGCGACTTCTACGAGAACACGGACGCGTATGAGATGATCGTCGTCCCTGAATGGGAGCGTGGCTTCCGCCTACCGGCGCGTCTGTACGGCTTCGTCGCGTCGAGGTTCGAGAACGTGAACCCCGCGACGACAGAGGCGCGTATCTGCGGCGAAGTGACAGGCGTAGACGACTCCGCCGACGGACGCGACGACGTACGCGCATGGACGCGGTGGGATGCGTCGACGGGCGAAGGCGTGCTTGTGTGCGCGTACTCGTCGCACGTTCACGACGGCGTGCGTTACTCGACGGTCACGTTTCCTCTGCCGCTGTCGAACTTCGCGGGCGTCCTGCGTTTCGAGAACACCGACGGGGACGGACTCCTTCTGACGACGTACGACTGCGACGGGAAAGATAACAATGAGGGCGGCGACGATGCTCACGGGGACGGCGGTCTGTACCTCGTGACACCCGCCGTTCCCGTCCGTCTGCCGCTTGACGAACGCCTGAGAGTGCATGCTTCCGGGGACGCTCCCCAAGAATCCGACGAACACGACGCCGACGTCGTCGTGCGCCACGAGATGTACCTTTTCGGCAGGAGGTTCGTGACTCTGAACTACTACGCCGAGAAAGTGTAGCTACCCCCACAGCCTTAGCGACGAGAAAGACCGTCGTCGGGTTTCGTGATTGTTTTGCTGGTGCTATTCTCCGTTCTTCATCTTCCACAGGTGGAAGACGATACGTCCAAGTTTTACGTACCCGATATAACGTACTAACATGCGCGGATTCTCCTCCGACTACCTACGACGTACCCGCCGCGGTATGTGGGGCGACCGCGAGGCGCTCGAACTCGCGCGTCTCGGTGATGCGGAGAGTGTACTCGACGTCGGATGCGGAAACGGTGAGTTCACGCGCGTCCTCGTCGAGGAGACGGACGAAGCCGATGTTGTCGGCTGTGACTTCGACCTCTCGCATCTGTCCGATGTACGCGAATCCCTCGGCGTTCCCGTCGTCGCGGGCGACGCACGCTCTCTACCTTTCTCAGACGCCTCCTTCGGTACCGTTGCGTGTCAGGCGCTCCTCGTCAACCTGCGTGAGCCACGGCACGGGGTCGACGAGATGGCGCGTGTCGCGTCCGACCGCGTCGTCTGCGTCGAACCCGACAACTCGTCCGTGTGCGTCGAGTCGACTGTCGCGGGTGAACCCGAGCTGGCGCGCAGAAGCCGGCGGCGTTACCTCGAAGGCTCGGATACCGACCCGGCGCTTGGAACAGACGTTCCTTCTCTGTTACGCGACGCGGGTCTGCGTGACGTGTCGGTTACGAGGTACGAGCAGGAACTCGTCACCGAACCGCCGTACGACGAGAGCGACGTAACCGCGGTGCGGAGGAAGGCATCGGGCGAGTCGTTCCGCGGGAGACGTGACGATATGGAGGGCGACGAAGAGACGCTCGACTCGCTCCGTGACGACTGGCGCGAGATCGGACGCGAGGCGGCGTTACAGCTCTCAGGGAAGGAGTACGTCCGACGTGAAACCGTGCCGTTCTACGTCGTCGTCGGTAAAAAGTAGTCGTCGCGCTGTACTGAGCCGTTGGTGTTCGGCGGTAGATTTAGCCTACCTTTACATCATGCCGCCCATGCCGCCGCCCATTCCGCCGGCTCCGCCGGGCGGTCCGCCTGCTCCACCTGCTCCGCCCATGTCGGGCATGTCCTCGTCGTCGCTACCCGTGTCGCCGCCTGCGATAACGTCGTCGATACGGAGGATCATGACCGCGGCGTCGGTTGCGGACGAAACCGCCTGCGTCTTGACGCGGAGCGGCTCGACGACGCCGCTCTCGGTCATGTTCTCTATGTCGCCCGTCTCTGCGTTGAGACCTGCGTGAGCGTCGCCGCCGTCGTGCTTGCTACGGAGGCTGACGAGCGAGTCTATGGAGTCGAGACCCGCGTTCTCGGCGAGCGTACGNGGTATGATTTCGAGAGCGTCGGCGAAAGCCTCNACNGCAAGCTGTTCGCGTCCCTCGACCGAGTCCGCGAAGTCGCGCAGTTCGAGAGCGACCTCTGTTTCGGGCGCTCCTCCGCCGGGGAGTATCTGACCGTCCTGCACGGTGACACGAACAACACCGAGTGCGTCGTCTATTGCGCGCTCGACCTCGTCAACGACGTGCTCCGTACCGCCGCGGAGTATGAGCGAGACGCTCCGGGGGTTCTCGCAGTCCTCAACGAAGATCATCTCGTCGCCGCTGACGACGCGTTCCTCGACGGCACCCGAGTTTCCGAGATCGTCCGCCGTGATGTCGTCGATACTGGAGACGACGTTGCCGCCGGTCGCGCGTGCGAGCTTCTGTATGTCGCTCTTCTTCGCACGGCGGACGGCGAGGATACCTTCCTGAGCGAGGAAGTGCTGTGCCATGTCGTCGATACCCTTCTGACAGAAGACGACGTTGGCACCCGACTCCTTGATGTTGTCGACCATGTCGCGGAGCATCTCCTCCTCCTGATCGAGGAAAGACTGTAGCTCGTCGGGCGAAGAGACGTTGACCTCCGTGTCGGTCTCCGTCTCCTGAACCTCTATGGCGGTGTCGATAAGAGCGATGTTGGCGTCGTCGACGCGTTTGGGCATGTTGGCGTGGACACGATCCTTGTCTATGATCATACCCTCGACGAGTTCGCTCTCACTGACGCTACCGCCGACAACCGTCTCGACCTTGACGTTTTCGAGGTCGACCTCTCCGTCGTCCGCAACCGCCTGAACCGCACGGACGACGAGTTCGGAGAGTGCGTCCTTGGCTTCCTCTGCACCCTTGCCCGTCATCGCTGTCTGTGCGATACGGTTGAGCTTTTCTGTGTCGTCCGCGGTGACCGCCTCGGCGTCGCCTTCGAGCGTCTCGCGCGCCTTCTCCGCGGCACGGCGGTAGCCCGAAGCGATGACCGTCGGATGAACGTCCTGCTCAAGAAGGTCTTCCGCTCGTTTGAGGAGTTCGCCCGCGATGACGACCGCGGTCGTCGTACCGTCTCCGGCTTCCTCCTCCTGCGACTCGGCGACCTCGACTATCATCTGCGCCGCGGGGTGGTCGACGTCCATCTGGTCAAGGATCGTCACACCGTCGTTGGTGATAACGATGTCACCGATGGAGCCGACGAGCATCTTGTCCATCCCCTTGGGTCCGAGCGTCGTACGCACGGACTCGGCGACCGCCTTACCGCCGGCGATGTTCATGCTCTGGGCGTCGCGCCCACTGGTTCTCTCTGAGTCTTCACTTAGTACAAGTACTGGCTGGTTTCCCATGTTCTGTTGCGCCATTCTGTTACACCTCGGTTTCTGGTTGTTCCTCGGTTCTATAAAAGGCTTTCGGGTACGTCTCCCCAACTTGAATCTTGCGTGCTACACCTTACCAAGCCGGACACGTACCACACCGTCCTCGCAGGTCGCCTCTGTGTCGTCGGGGTCGACGCGCGCGGGTAGCTTAACCGACGTTTCGACGGAGTCGGGGCGGCGTTCGCCGACGAACCTGTACGTCTGCGGTAGGTCGTTACGTCCCGAAGCCTCGACCTCAAGACGGCGTCCCGTGAGGGATACGGAAACGTCGTCCTTTGTGAAGCCGGGTGCGTCGACGACGACGAGTATATCGTCGGCGCTCTCGTAGACGTCGGCTTCGGCGGTCGTCTTGTACCCGTCGCCCGGTACCTCAGGTATGTCGTCGGGGTTCCGGAGGTAGTCACGTATACCGTCCTCGTGTCCTGCGCCTACGACCGCAACGACCTTCCCGTCGAGTTCGAGGAGACGTGAAGCCATGTATGCGTCGCGCTCGTCGATGATTACGCGCGCTCCGCCGGGCGAGAACTCACGGAGTTCGTCGACGTATCCCTCGACACGATCTTCCTGTATGGCGCGGTCGATCTCCTCGACAGAGACGCCTCCGATTCCGAGGAAGGCGGCGACGACCGCGCCCGCCGTCTTTAAGCGTTCGAAGACGGAGAGTTCGTCCCAGAAACGCCGGAGTGTAACGGAGAGTTCGCGGTCTATGAGCGCGACGTGTATACCGCGCGCCTCCGCCTCCTCGACCGCCGCTGACATGTCGCCTCCGTACGTCGTGTCGTCCTGCTGTCTGATCCTCTCGTACCTGCGTGGGTCGAGTTCGACGGCGACGACATCGGGATCCTCGTCACGGACGGCGTCACGTACCTCGGCGGCGCTCCTTTCCGAGACGTGCGCCGTTCCGACGATGACGACTTCGTCAGGCATGTTCAAAACACGTCTCCGAGGGTCATACGTCTTCTGTTAACGCCTCGAACACGTCGCCGACGAAGGTGACGAACGAGGCGGCGTCAGCCTCCGAACCGTCGGGATCGAGGCGTGGACTCAGATCCTCGCAGACGCGTGAGACGACTTCGTCGTTGTCGAGTTGGCGTGTATCCTCGGAGGGCACGAAGCCGTCGGTTCCGCGTACGACGTAGCCGTTGTGAAGGAGGGTGACACCGATATGTATAGCGGTTCCGTCCCACGGCGGGTCGAACGCGGGTTCGAGGGCACGGCGCACCTCGTCGACGGGGTACGCGGCGTTCGACGTGTCGGTACAGACACCGTCGAAACGTACCTTCCCGTACCTGTTCTCGGTCACAGAAGGTAGACGGGGTGAGGCTTCTAATGGTTTGCGAACCGAGCAAAGAGCCGTAAACGTAATTACCCGTGCGCGGAAAGTCGGCGTATGCTCGAAGACCGCCGTTCACGCATCCTTTGGTTAGCCGCGGTCGTCGTCCCTGTCGTCGTCGTCGGTCTTGGCTCCCTACTACGTCCCGAACTTTTCTACGACCGTTTCCTCTGGAAGTACTTCTTCGGACCCGTCGTCGCCGACTACGAGGGCGAGCGTCTGGTGAAGAACGGCGTCGCCGTCTCTCCCGGATACACTCTCGTCTCGTCCGCAGTCTACGCCTACTACCTCCTTCTCGCCGTCGTAGGAGGCGCGGAGCTCCTTGACCGTCTCGAAGTCGGTAACTCGTCGGCGTTCTTCTTCGCACTCGTCCCCTACGGCTTTCTCGGAGGCGCGGCGCGTGTGGTTGAGGACACGGGCGCGCTCGAAGCACCCGTCGCGTACCTCTTCATCTCCCCCGTGATCTACTTCACCATCTTTCTGTTTACCGTCGGTGTCTTCCTCGTTGCCGTCAAGCTGGAACGCGGTGGCGTCGTGAAGAGGTACGAAAGGCTCGTCGCGGGTGCGGGGGCTGTGGCTTTCGTAGCTGTCGCTGTCTATCTCGGATACATAGGCGTAACCGAGACGGGTATCAGGCTCTGGATACCGGCGGCTGTCGTAGGGGCTTCGACCGTCGTATTCGGCGTTATCTGGCTTCCCCTCGGACGTCTCCGACCTGAGATTAACGCCGGAACCGGGGCTATGGGAGGTGTCCTCCTATGGGGACATCTCACCGATGGATTTTCGACGGTCGTGGGCGTCGAGTACCTCGGGTACAGCGAGAAACAGCCTATCGTCGACACGGTTATCACCGTGACGGGGACGACGTACTCGTTCGTCGTACTCAAGGCGGGTATCGTTCTCCTCATACTGTACGCATTCGACCGAAAGTTCTTCGAGGAGTTCGACCGTCTTCCGTACCTGCTTCTCGTCGCCGTACTCGCCGTGGGTCTCGGTCCCGGAACACGCAACACTTTACGTATGGCACTCGGTGTCTGAGTACGTATGGAGACGGTTCGTCGTACGGTAGAGGACGTTTCCCCCGTCGCGGCTTTCGACGCCCTTGACGCCGACGTGCTACTCGAAAACGGCGAGAGGGGTTGGGACTCGACGTACGTCGCAGGCGAACCCGTGGAGACTTTCGTTCATAGACGGGAAGACGCCGAACGCGGATGTTTCGAACGCCTCGGCGACTGGCTCGACGGTCTACCCGACACCGACGGATCGACCGCCGCAGGGGCGTACGGCTTCGTGGGATACGACGTTGCCAAGAGGTACGAGGACGTTCCGGACGGTACCGAACGTGACATCGACGTTCCCGACGGTTGGTTCGGCTTCTACGACACCGTCGCCGTGCTTGACGACGATGCGTACGTAGAGGCTGTCGGGCATACGGAAGAGGAATCGCCGCCCGACGAACGCGCCGCGCGGATCGCGGACGAGGTTGAGGACGCGACCTACGACGAACGAACAGTCAGCGGTACAAACAGACGTTCCAACTTCGACCGCGACGCCTACCTCGACGCAGTCCGGCGGGTTAAGGAACGTATACGTGAGGGCGAGACGTTCCAGACCAACATCTCACAACGTCTCTCGTTCGACTCCGACGGTTCGGCTCTCGACCTGTACGCACGTCTCCGCGAAACCAACCCTTCTCCGTACATGGGTCTCATAGACGGCGACGGCTGGTCGGTCGTCTGTTCAAGCCCCGAACTCCTCGTCCGTGTACGTGACGAAGATGTTGTTACGCGACCTATCGCGGGCACACGTCGGCGCGGCGAGGATGCGGCGGACGAACTCACGGCGAGCGACAAGGAGAGAGCCGAACACTCGATACTCTTGGATCTCGCACGTAACGACGTAGGCAAGGTATCGCGGTACGGGACGGTTGAGGTCGACGAGTTCGCAACCGTCGTCCCGTACCCGGAGGTCTACCATCTCGAATCCGTGGTGACGGGCGAGAAAAGCGACGGTACCACCGCCGTCGACGCCCTACGCGCCGTCTTCCCCGGCGGAACCGTGACGGGCGCGCCCAAGCCGCGTACCCTGCGTATAATCGAGGAGGTCGAACCCACCGAGCGCGGACCGTACACGGGTTCGATGGGACGTGTCACCCTTGACGGCGACTGTACTTTCAACATACTGATACGGACGGCGGTAAGGGACGGTAAGACGTACCATATACAGGTCGGCGGCGGTGTGGTTCACGACTCCGTACCCCAAGACGAGTACGACGAGACGCTCGACAAAGCGCGCGGCGTACTAAACGCTGTCGAGGACGGTGAGAAGGGATGAACGTCCGTGTAGCCGTCGTCGACAACAACGACTCCTTCTCGCACAACCTCGAAGGGTATCTGGGCGAGTTCGCGGATGTCACAGTGGGACGTTTCGACGAACCGCCCGAAGCCGACGGCTACGTCTTCTCGCCCGGACCCGGAAAGCCCGACGAGTTCCCCATCATGTACGAGATTCTACGCGACCGCGACGAACCCGTTCTCGGCGTCTGTCTTGGACACCAAGCTGTCGCCGAGTTCTTCGGCGGGAGCATCGGTTACGCCGATGAGGTTGTTCACGGAAAACGGTCGGAGATCGAACACGACCGTCGCGGTGTCTTTGAGGGTATCGAATCGCCGACGCGCGTCGCGCGGTACCACTCGCTCGTCGTCGACGACGTACCAGAACCGGTTGAGGTTACGGCGCGCGGAGCGGACGAGGTGATGGGCGTCCGTCACACCGACCGCCCCGTCTTCGGCGTCCAGTTCCATCCCGAAAGCTTCCTCACCGACGAAGGGAGACGTATGGTAAGGAACTTCGTCCGTATAGTAGAGGGACACGCGTAACCCTAATCCGCGCCCATTAGGAGAGCGGGAGGCATGCGAAACATGCCTCTGTCGCTACGCGTACGTCTCCTCCAGATACTCTACGATGTCATCGCTTTCGGGCATTCCGTCGACGCCGTGTTCCTCATCTACGAGCACGGGCACGCCAGTCTGACCGCTTACCTCTTCGACCTCGTCGCGTTTGGAGTGGCTCGACGGTACCTTGACCGACTCGTAGTCGAGTCCGACTTCGTCGAGCTTCCGGCGCACCTTCGCACAGTACGGACAGCCGTCGAGTTCGTACAGTTTGACCGTCACGGTTTCTGTACGTACGCCGCGCGTATCAGTCTTACCCGAGCTTGTAGTCCTCGACTTCGTGCGGGTCGTATCCGAGTTCTTCGAGGAACTTCTTGAAGTCGCGTTCGGCGCTTTCCGCGTCCATCTGCCTGTCGCTCGCGTGGTCTGCGAGCGCCTGAAGGTCGTCGGGAACGTCGTTCTCGTGGACTATACGGTGGTTGACGAGGTCAGCGATACGACGTATGGGCGACGTGAAATGACCGTAGATATCGAAGTTGAGCGCGTAATGTCCGCCGAACGGGTCCGACATGTACTTGGCGCGCGGCATGACATGAAGGACGGCACGCTGTATCTTCCGCAGGTCGGTCTCGCTCGCGTCCTCGATAGCGTTGTTGACCGCGTGCCGGGGCTTGTCCCAGTTCTCCGCGGATATCGAAACGCCGCCTATATTCTGTATCTCCTCCAGCGCCTCGCTCCACTGTTCGGGTGTCGGCTGTGGATGGACGCGATACATCGCCTCGACGCCGCGGTTCCACATTAGCTCCTGTGTAACAGCCTTGTTCGCCTTTAGCATGCACTCCTCGACGATCGTATGCGCTCGGTCGCGCGCGGGATTGAGTACGAGCGATCCGTCCTCCTTACGTGTCTCGTGTAGACCCTCGGCGAGTTCGTACGCCGAGCGCAGGCTTTCGGCGACGGCGTCGGTAACATCGGAACCGTCGCCGTCGAGAACCGTCTCGGCTTCGGTGTATGTCAGACGGCGGTCGCTCTCTATGACGCTCTTGTAGATATCGATGTTCTCGAACGAGTAGCTCTCGTTGATCAGCATCTCGACCGTATGGGCGAAACGTTCCTCGTCGGGCACCAGAGAACAGACGGTCTCGGCGAGGTCGGGGGGAAGCATATGAACCGTATGCCCCGGAAAGTAGACGGTCGAGGCGCGCCGTTTCGCCTCGTCGTAAAGCTCCGTGTCGGGTGTGACGTAATGCGAAACGTCGGCGATATGCACCCAGAGCCGCCAGCCGTCTTCGGTTTCGTTTATCGTAATAGCGTCGTCGAAGTCCTGTGCGCGTTTGGGGTCGCAGGTGAACGTCGTGAGCGCGCGCAGGTCAACGCGGTCGTCACCGCCCTCTGCGATCTCGTCACGGAAGCCGTCGGTGATACGTTCGACCTCGGCGCGCGCCTCCTTTGGGAACGCCTTGGGTATGTCGTACTCCTCCTTGATCTCGTCCAACTCCGCCTCCATCCTCTCGCGTTCCTCGTCGTCTATCTTGTCTTCTTTCTCTTCGGTTTCCGCATCCGTCTTGGCTTCTTCGCTCATTACGTAACCGTCGGATGAGAGCGTAAAAGGGTTTGCGGAGGCGAACGTCCGTGTTACGATGCGCGTACAGGTATTCGGCGCGGGAAGCCTCGGAAGCCTCATAGGCGCTCTGCTCGCCGACGCGGGTGTCGATGTACATCTCGTCGGACGCCCGCGCGTAGTCGACCTTTTCGACGACGGCTTGACCGTTGAGGGCAGAGAGTGCTTCGTCGCGCGCCCGTCTTTTTCGACACAGCCGCGTTCAGCCGACGTGACGCTCGTGACCGTCAAGAGCTACGACACGCGTACCGCCGCGGAGACTCTCGCGCCCGTGACCCGCGAGGGCGATACAGTCGTCTCCCTACAGAACGGTATGGGGAACGAGGAGGTGCTCGACGGCGCTCTCGACGCGACCGTACTCGGAGGAACCGCGACGTACGGCGCGAACCTCCGCGTCGACGAAGGCGTCGTTGCGTACGCGGGCGAGGGACATGTCGTGGTAGGCGACTACGGCGGCGGTTGGTCACACGAGGCGGAACGCGTCGCGGGTGCGCTCGGTGGGGTTTCCTCGGAGGCGACGGACGATATGGACGTACGTCTCTGGGAGAAGCTCGCCGTCAACGCCGGGGTAAACCCCGTGACTGCGCTCACCGACGCGCGTAACGGCGAGGCTGTGGAGCGCGCGGGCGACGTTATACGAAAAACGGCGCGCGAGGTTGAGGAGGTCGCGGCTGAGCACGGTGTGGAGGTCGAAGAAGCGCCGCGACGCGCCGTAGAGACTGCGAGGGCGACGGAGGGGAACGTTTCGAGCATGTTACAGGACGTGCGCGAAGGACGGCGTACGGAGATAGACGCGTTGAACGGCTACGTCGTCGAATCCGCCGAGGGTACCGAGGCTTCCGTACCGGCGAACAGGCTGTTGGCGAGACTCGTACGTGCGGTAGACAGAACGAAATAGTTTTCATCGTCGTGAAACAGTCTTAGGACGGTGAGTAGTCTTAAGGATGCTTTCTTTCTGGGGGGTTCGGCGTGCCCGATTCTGAGAAGGCTTCGGCAGTCCTCGTACCGGTGTCGGACACCCCTACAGCGGACGAGACGGTTAGGTACGCCGTCGACTCCGCCGACAACAACGAGATACATTTCGTCTTCGTCGTCTCCAAGCCGCGAGGGCGGAGGGAGGGCGACGCCGAGGAGGTGCTCGAAAAGGCTCGCGTCTGGGCTGACGAGGTCGGTACGGACGCGTCGGTGCGTTTCGAGGTTCTGGAGCCTGAGACATACCTGTTCGGACCCGGTGACTACGCCGAGATCTTCGCCGAGTACGCGTCGGAGAACGGTATCGAACGCGTCGTCCTAGACCCCAACTACAGGGTTAGCGCCACGTCGCCCGCACTCCAGCCCCTTAGCGATGAGATAAGGAGCTACGACACACTTTCCGTCGAAACAGCCCCTATCGAACGTCCCGCGCGCCGTCCGTCGCTTCTGACCCGCGGGGGTGCCTCGCGTTTCACAGCCCTGTTCGTCCTGTCGTACGGATTCTACCTCGTACTCGGCTCCTTCTCGACCTTCGACCTCGTGACCGGCGGTGTGACAGCCGCCGTCGTCGCTGTCACGCTCGAACGCGTCTCCTTCGAGGCGTCCCCGACTGCGCGGCGCGTACCCGGTCTCGCACTACGTCTCGCCGTCTTCGTACCGTACCTGCTCCGTGAGATAGTCGTAGCCAACTTCCGTATCGCGTACGTCGTACTCCATCCCGACCTACCTATCGACCCGTCTGTCGAACGTTTCGAGGCGGCTGTCTGGGGTGGCGCGGCGGTTACGACGCTCGCCAACAGCATAACTCTCACGCCCGGTACGCTCACCGTCGAGGCTAACGGACGTACGCTTTACGTCCACGCGCTGACACAGGACGCCCGCGACGGTCTCCGTGAGGGGGCGCTCGAACGCGCCGTCCGTTTCGTCTTCTACGGAAGACGTGCTCTCGACTACCCGAAGCCCAAGGAGAGACAAGAGAGGGAGGGCGACGGATGATAGGAGTCGGTTCGACACTGCTCGCCGCCGCGACAGCGGTCGTCGCCCTGGGTGTTGTCGTCCTCTACCGTGTCGTACGTGGACCGACGGTGCAGGACAGGATAATCGCCGTTAATGTACTTGGAACGAGTACGGTCGTGGTTATAGGCTTCGTCGCCGCGGCGCTCGACAGACCTTTCTTCCTCGATATAGCACTCGTCTACGCACTGCTCAACTTCCTGCTGTCGATAGCCGCCGCGAAGCTAACCATAGACTGGGGTGAGGTTCTATGACGGCGACCGATGCGGGCGTGGTGGTGGAGGTTACCGTGCTTCTCTTGGCGGCGGGAAGCGTCTTCTTTACGCTCGTCGCCACCGTAGGTCTTCTACGTCTCCCCGACCTGTACACGCGCGCACACGCTTCGAGCAAGGCGGACACGCTCGGCGCAGGCTTCGGTCTCGCGGCTGTCGCCGTCGCATTCGGTCCGAGCCGTGCGGCTCTGAAGGTCGTCCTCCTTATCGCGTTCATATACTTCACGAACCCGACGGCGGCGCACGCTATCTCGCGCGCGGCGTACGACCAAGGCGTCGAGCCTTGGACGACGGACGACGAAGGGGGCGAGTCGTCTTGACGGTCGCGCTCGAACTCGCTCTCGTCGTCTTCGTCGTCTCCACCGCCGTCGCGACCGCGGTTCTGCGTGACATAGTCGCCTCCATAGCCGTCTTTGCGGCGTTTAGCCTCGGTATATCCGTCATCTGGCTCGTTCTACAGGCTCCGGACGTTGCGCTCACCGAGGCGGCGGTCGGTGCGGGTATCATGAGCGTCCTTCTTCTCGTGACGGTTGCGAAGACGGCGCGCGCCTCCGACGAGGGTGCACTCGTCTCCGTGAACCCACGCGCCCTCGCCGCCGTCGGTCTTCTGCTCCTTGTCCTCGTCTCGACGGTGCCCGCGCTCCCTGAGGTCGGTAGCGAGGAAGCGCCCGCGCTTCAGAAGACGGTCGACGGTGAACTCACGCCCTACGGCTACTACGTCGAAGAGGCGTACAACGAGACGGGCGTCGAGAACTCCGTCACCGCCGTCTTGGTCTACTACCGCGGCTTCGACACTTTCGGAGAGGCTACTGTAGTCTTCTCAGCCGTCGTCGGCGTGCTCGTCGCTCTCGGAGGTAGCAGGAGGTGGGGCGAGGAATGAGACGCACCTACTTCGAGAGTCCCATCGTGATGACGACCGTACGTCTCGTCGCACCTTTCGCTCTGACGTACGGGGCTTTCGTCACACTACACGGTGCCGAGTCGCCGGGAGGAGGCTTCCAAGGCGGCGTCGTCGTAGCCGCGACGGTAATCACGGTAGCGTTCGCGTTCGGTGTCCGTCCGACGGTCGACTGGGTGGATGAGCGCGTTGTCGTCGGCGTCTTCGCGGGGGGTATGCTCGCGTTCGGCGCTGTCACTGTCGGAACCGTCCTTCTCGGAGGAGCGGTTCTACAGGTCGATCTCCTCCCCGTCTCAANCAAGTACGGTATCGAAGCCGTCGAGGTGTTTATCGGTGCGATAGTCGCGGGTGTCGTGACATCGCTGTTCTTCCTTCTTTCCGAAGGAGGTGACGGTGAGTGACCGGAATAGGTCTGTTCGCGGGACATCAGTATCAGATAGCCTTCGTGTTACTCGTCGGTGTTGGACTCTATACTATGATAGACGCAAAAAACCTAGTAAAGAAGGTGATCGGTCTCAACATATTTCAGGTAGGCTTGTTCCTGTTCCTCGTCTCGTCGGGGTATCTCGCAGGAGCGGGTCCGGCTATAATCGACGGTGAGGGAAGGTACGTCAACCCCCTGCCGCACGTCCTGATACTAACCGCCATCGTCGTCGGTGTATCGCTCACGGCGCTCGCTCTCGCGCTTATCATACGTGTTTACGACGAGTACGGAACGCTTGACGAGGAACACATACAGGAGGTGATGGACGGTGACTGACGCCCTGTTAGGCGTCGTGATAGCCCTACCGGTGATCGCCTCCGTCGTACCTCTCGTGGCTTCCTTTTGGCGCGAGGAGATCGGCTGGTACGTAGCCGTCGTCGCCCTCGTTCTGAACGCCGTTCTTATCGGTTCGGTCGTACGATCCTTCGTTTCGGGGGGTATTCTCAGCCACGAGGTCGGCGGCGTAGCCGTACCGTACGGTATCGAACTCGCGCTCGACGGTCTTTCGGCACCCGTTCTGGTCGTAATCGCCGTCGTCTCCGTCGGTACGCTCGCGTACACACGTACAGCGGGTCCGCGGTCGAACTCGTTCTACAGCGGCTACCTTCTACTGACCGCAGGACTCGTTGGCGTCACGGTGACGGCGGACGTCTTCAACCTGTACGTCTTCATAGAGATAACCGGGCTTGGGGCGTACGCTCTCATAGCCAGCGGTGGCGACGGACGTTCGGCGTACGCCGCGCTCAAGTACCTTCTCGTCGGAACCGTCGGTGCTTCGCTCTACCTCATCGGTATCGCGTACGCCTTCGTGGCGACGGGAACGCTCAACATGGCGGATCTGTCGGCGCGTCTCGCCGACGTTGGCTACGGCGATACGATCGTCTTAGCCTCGTTCGCGTTTATTATCGCTGGTCTCGGCGTCAAGGTGGCGCTGTTTCCGCTCCATACGTGGCAACCCGACGCGTACTCCGCCTCGCCGTACGGCGTTGCGGGGTACGTCTCCGCGCTCGTCTCTACCGTCGCGGCTTACGCGCTCGGACGTGTCATCCTTACTGTCTACACGCCGGGGTTCCTCACGGCGAACCCCGTCGTCTCGTCGGGTCTCATCTACTTCGGCGCTCTCAGCATCGTAGCCGGTAGCGTTCTCGCAGTCCTCCAGACCGACGTACGCCGTCTACTCGCATACTCGTCGGTCTCACAGTTCGGTCTCATCGTCGCAGGTTTCGGTATCGGGAACACGGCGTCGGTCTTCGGGAGCGTCGTACATCTCTTCGGGCACGCAGTCATGAAGGGCGCTCTTTTCCTAACAGCGGGTATAATCGCGTACAGGTTCGGCGTCACGCGTCTCGACGAGTACGCGGGTGTGGCACGCCGCGTTCCGTACGCGGGCGCGGCTTTCGCCGTCCTCGCCCTGTCGCTCGTCGGCGTCCCCCCCGCGATCGGATTCGTCGGCAAGTGGTACGTCGCTCTCGGCGCTGTCCGCGCGGGCGAGACGGCTGTCGCGGTCGTCATCTTCGCAAGCACGCTGTTGACGTTGATGTACGTCGCACGTCTTCTCGACAGGATGTACTACGGTGAAGCAACCGAAGCTGTAGCAGACGGCGGTGGGGGTACTCGCGTAACGCGCGGTATGGTGGCGCTCGTCGTACTCGCATCCGTCGCCGTCGTCGCCCTTGGACCCTCAGCATCGGCTGTTCAGGAGACGCTCGCGCTTGGGGAGGTGTTGGGTGGATGACGGAGGTTGAGTCTTTACGTCCGCTCGCCGCCGTCGCCGTCTCGGCGGTCGCCATTCTCGGTATACTCGCGGCGCACAGACGCCCTAATCTACGTGAGTCGGTAACGCTCGTCTCCGCGACGGTCATGTTCGGCGTCGTTGCGAGCATGGTACCCGGCGTTCTCAACGGAACCGTCTACGTGACACGTCTGGGCGAGGTCGTCACGGGCGTGCCTTTCGTTCTACGCGCCGACGCTCTGGGTATCCTCTTTGCGGTTCTCGCGTCGTTCCTCTGGATACCGACGAGCCTGTACAGCATCGGCTACATGCGTGGTCTCGACGAAGGCGGTCAGACGCGTTACTTCGCATCTTTCGCGGGCGCTCTGAGCGCAACGATGGGTATAGCGTTCGCGTCCAACCTCGTCGTCCTCTTCGTCTTCTACGAGCTTCTGACAGTCTCGACGTATCCGTTGGTGGCGCACGATGAGACGGACGAGGCACGGTCGGCGGGACGTAAGTACCTTGCGTACACCTTCGGTGGCGGCGTAGCCGTTCTCGCAGGGACGGTTCTCGTCTACGTCGCCGCGGGGACGGTCGGCTTTTCCGCGGGCGGTATCGAAGGTCTAACCGGCGGCGCGGGTACGAACGTCGCACGTCTCGCCTTCGCCCTCCTCGCGGGCGGGTTCGCCGTCAAGGCGGCTGTCATGCCCCTCCATTCGTGGCTACCCGACGCGATGGTAGCGCCGACGCCCGTGTCGGGTCTTCTACACGCCGTCGCCGTTGTCAAGTCGGGCGCTTTCGGGTTGGCGCGTGTCGTTCTCGATGTCTTCGGTCCCGATGCTATCGCCGAGATAGGCGCGGGTCTTCCGCTCGCGGGACTCGCTGTGTTTACGTTCATAACCGCGTCGGTAATCGCGTTACGTAAGGACAACCTCAAGAGGCGTCTCGCGTACTCGACCATCGCACAGCTTTCGTACATAGTCATGGGTCTCGCGCTTCTGAAGCCGGCGGCGCTCGTCGGCGGTCTTCTACACGTCCCGGCGCACGCCTTCATGAAGCTCACGCTGTTCTTCTGCGCGGGCGCGATACACGTTGAGACACATACCGACCGTATTAGCAGGATGGCGGGTATAGGCAGACGTATGCCGGTGACCATGACGGCGTTCGGTGTGGCGTCGCTCGGTATGGCGGGTATACCCCTGCTCGCGGGCTTCGTAAGCAAGTGGTACCTTCTCGCGGGTAGCTTCTCCGCGGGGAACGTCGTTTTCGCCTTCGCACTCCTCCTCTCAGGGGTTCTCAACATCGCCTACTTCTGGCCCGTCGTCTACGGAGCCTTCTTCGAGACACGTGAGGGGAGCGACGAGAAGCCCGTCATAGACGCCAACATAGGCGGCTACTGGAGCGGTGTCGCCGACCATTACGCCGGAGGGGCATTTACAGACGGCGGTCACGGGGACGAGGACGACGGAGGATGGAAGAAACCGGGATGGCGCGGCGGCGAGGCGTCGCCCTTCGTACTCGTACCTATACTCGTCGCCGTCGGGGGTGCGGTCGTTATCGGCGTCGCACCCGCCACGGTCTACTTCTTCCGTATCGTACGTCTCGTCGTTGAGAACGTAACGGGGGTGGCGGTATGAGCGCGACCGTCGATCTACTCACGACGGTACCGCCCGCGTTCGTCGTCATCGCCGTGGCGCTCGTCATACCGTTCGTCTCCGACCGTGTCGGACACACGATCGGGTTCGTCGCGTCGCTCGGCGTCGTACCTTGGGCTCTCGCACTGCGTTCGTCGCCGGGCGACTATATACAGACCGCCTTCATGGGCTTCGACGTCGTGCTCCTAAACATCGACGCCTTCTCCGTCGTCATGGCTGTCATCTTCGGCGGGTTCGGTGCTGTCGCCGTCGCGTACTCGTACTACGTCGACGCTTCTCGTATACAGACAGCCTTCGCCGTCTCGTACGTCGGCACGTCGGTAGGCGCGGTTCTCGTCGGCGACTGGCTAACGCTCGTCTTCTTCTGGGAACTCATGGCGGTCACGAGCACCCTGTTGGTCTGGTACTACGGCGGTAAGGCTGTACGCGCGGGCTACAGGTACGCACTGCTCCACGGAGCGGGGGGTTCGCTCCTCATGTCCGCCGTCGTCCTCAACTACGTTCAGAGAGGAGCGGAGGGCTTCGTCTTCACGGGCGAAGGAATGGCGTCGGGTCTTCCCGCGGTGCTCGCCGCGCTCGGTATCGGCGTCAACGTCGGCTTCATAGGTCTCCACGCGTGGATCCCCGACACGTACCCGCGTCCGGGTATAGGAGCGTCCGTCTTCCTCTGTGCGTTCACGACGAAGGCGGGCGTCTACGGTCTTTACCGCGCCTTCCCCGACGGAAACGTCGCACTCGCGTACATGGGTGCGGGTATGACCGTCTACGGCGTCGTCTACGCACTTCTACAGACCGACATGCGCCGTCTCCTCGCGTACCATATACAGGCGCAGGTCGGCTACATGGTCGGAGGGATCGGTATGACGAGCGCGCTTGCGACAGCGGGCGGCTTCGCGCACGTCTTCAACCATATACTGTACAAAGGACTGCTTTTCATGACGGCGGGCGTCCTTATTTACCGGACGGGGGAGAACAGCCTCAAGAAGCTCGGCGGCGGACTGTGGCGGCGTACGCCTGTCACCGCAGGCGCTTTCGCAGTCGCGGCGCTCTCGATCTCAGGCTTCCCCGGCTTCAACGGCTTCGTGAGCAAGGGGATGATAACCGCCGCCGCTGGCAAGACACAGAGGTACGTCGTCGGCGGTCAGGACATCCTATGGTGGCTGATGATGCTTGGTGCCGTGGGAACCTTCATGTCGTTCGTCAAGTTCGGGTACTACGCCTTCGTCAAGGGTTCGTACGAAGGGAAGGTACGCGACGGCAACATCGGTCAGAAGCTTACCGTATCGGCGCTCGCCGTCGCGTGTTTCGTCCTCGGTGTCGCACCCGGCCTTCTGTTCGGTATACTCCCCCTGAGCGACGAGTGGACGGCTCATCCGTTCACGACAGGGCATCTCCTTGAGGGCTTCACACTCGCCGCCCTCGGCATCGCCGGCTTCTACGTCGCACGCGGGGCGATAAGCCGTATCGGTGTCGCGCGCGATGTCGACTCCGTCTACAACCCCGGCGTGTTCTACGGTACACGCGCCGTTGCACGGTTTACGACGATGGCTTACACAGCCGTCGACTCCGGGGCGGTTCGGCTTGCGGGGTTCTGTACACGCGCCGTCAACCAGCCCGCAGAGACGGCACGACGTCTGCTTCCCGAAGGGGCGCGTGAGAGGTACGACGAACGCGTAGCTAAGAAGCCGGGTGAGACGGGAACGCGCGCAGGAATAGGCGAAACCGTTCTGATGCTCTCTCTCGTTCTCGCAGTCGTTATGTACCTCTTCCTTTAGCCGTCTATCTGTCGCCGAAGATCCCCGAACGTCATGACGCGCTCCGAGTAGGCGTTGTGCTGGTGTATGCTCTCCTCGTTCTCCTGCTTCATAGTAACCACGGCGTCGTCAGGCAGTTCGAAACGTTCGGAGACGTTCCGCGCCATCTCACGCACGACATCCTCGACGAAACGCGCGTTCTCGTGCATCTCACGCGTCATGCTGTGTTCGTCGGGGCGTTTGGCGAGGTTGTAGATACGTGACGACATCGAGTCGCGCGCCGCCTCTATAAGACGGTCAAGACCCACGTGTACGTCGTCGTCCGCCTCGACCTCAAGGTACGACTGCGAGCGCTGGTTGTGCGCCGCCTGTGGTATCTCGTCGAGGAACTCCTCGACGGAGTCCTCGTCAAGACCGAGTTCGCGTAGCTTGTCGCCCGCGTCCTTGCGCATCATACCCTGAGCGCACGGGCACGCGGTCGTTCCGGTTACCTCGACGCCTATCGACTTACGTACGCCGTCTCCGTTCGCAACGGCGGTCGCACAGACGTCGGCGAAGCCCTGTGTCTCCCTCTCCGTCGAGGGCGTCTCCTCACGGTACATATACTCAGCCTCCATCTCGACCTCCGCACGCGTCGTGTAGCTGTGTCTGTCAAGCAGACGCGAGGCTATCTCGGCGCAGAGATCCTCGACGCGGTAGACGGGATCGCGTGTCAGGTCGTCGAGAACCTCGTTCGTCACCTCCATGTTCCGGCTCATGTCGATGCCTTTCCGTCCCGAAGGTAGGTCGACGTAGACGTTGAACTCGGCGGTGAAGACGAGCGGTCGGTCGTCGTCGCGCGACACCTTTACGAGCTTCTTTACGTCGGTTACGCCGACGCGATTGAGACCGACTTCGACATCCGGCTTTGCGGCTTGAACATCGGGTAAAGATTCACTGCTCATCCGTCTCCGCGTACGCGCCCGCGCGTAATAGTGCTGGCGTTCTTTCAGTGCTGGCGTTCTTTCAGTGCTGGCGTTCTTTCAGTGCTGGC